>JGI24422J19971_10000762_pt1 | contig 18594 bp, 15 predicted proteins | sample DeeMarSWOR152_54_FD_19971 | JGI IMG/M metagenome (IMG submission 19971) | reverse complement strand
CCGTCTTCTTCTCCTTTTACTCCGTCGTTTCTTCACCTTGCGGACGAAAGGAATCCTCACTTACCTCACTGGTTGAGGTTTGAACATCTGATTGAGCTTCGGTAGGTGTCTGAATTTCCTCAACCTTCCCCTCGCTTACGTTGGCTGTTACCTCCACCGGCGCCTCAACCTGAACGCTCTCGGTAGCTTCGCTCGTTTCCTCAATATCGGTTTCGGCAGCGGTCACTTCGGCTGTTTCTATTGGAGCCTCTGTTGATGGAGTCTCCGCCTCTTTGGGGACAAGTTGGATTACAACCTCTTTTATCCAATTCAACTCCTGTTTCGTGGCTTCCAATCCCAAGTCAAGGGCGCTGCTCTCTTTGGCATGGATTTCATCGTCGATTTCTCCAGCCACGTGAGCCATTTCAGTGTTTGCTAAGAACATTTCAAGCGCCATACGCTGCTCCTCCAACTCATTGAGCTTGCTGGTCATCTTCTCAGCCAGAGCCTTCCGCCTTACCTCAACCTGCTCAATCTCATCGCTAAGTTCCTTGTTCAAGCACTCGTATGCAAACTGCGAGATCCTTCCAGCGCTGTGCAGGTTTTCCAACGCTTGCTTTTTCCGATTAGTCATGTCCAGCTCCGCGTTTATCTTCTCAAAGAAATCCTTCCAAGTCACCAAGACTATAACACCTAATTCGTGAAAACAGGGCATAATAGTTAATCTTTATTAACATGCAGATATATCGCTAACAGCAAAAACAAGCCCATCTCTAGCTTTTCTTCAAAAAATACGTTTAAATCTAAGCCAAAGGGATCAACCAATATCGCTAGAAAAATGTACTTTCAACTAGGATTACTCGCATTTCATCATCGATTTCCGACAAAGATACTGCCGATTGCTCTGAATCTGACCGCAACTTCGCATGTGTATATATACGAAGCAAAAAAGTTTATATTTGATTATACATGACTAAACATGGGTCTGATGAAACCTTGGGAACTGCATTAACCCTCAAAAACATGCACAGACGAATCGTCAGAGACTTTCTAGACGTTCTAGTTTTAGCAGAATTACATAACGGGCCAATGAGCGGATACGACGTCATCACGTTCCTTCACGGCAAATTCCACCTTCTATTCAGTTCCGGCACAGTCTATTCAAAGCTCTATTCCTTGGAGAGAAACGGCTTAATATCTGGCTCATCAAACCAACGCAAGAGAATGTACAGGCTCACTGAAAAGGGCGAAGAAACCATAAAGGCAATCATGAATACCAGCGACAAGATACAATACTTCATGTCAAGCGTGTTGAAACTGCAGAGATAATTGTGTGATCGACAGGCATCAATAAAGTGAAACCGGGATTTTACGTTACCAGCCCAACCAAGCATTGTAGGTCTTTTGAGACAGAATGCATTGGTACATTTGTTGAGTTATATTTCAAAAGAGTTATATGTGTGCGCTGTTATTTTGCGTGGTGGCGGGTGTTTGATGATGAATGAAGGTGGCCGCCAAATTCAAAGCTGATACTTCTAAACGTTGGCTTACACAAGACTATCGCCCCCTCGAACTGGAACAACAAGTCCGTCAATTCTGGGAAAAAAATAAGGTTAGAGAAAAACTTGAACAAATGAAGTTGGCAGAAAACAAGGGCCTTCTGGGTTTTGTCGAAGGACCGCCCACGCTTAATGGTGTGCCTCATGTTGGGCATGCTCGTGGACGAGTCATGAAGGACGTGCGCTATCGTTGGAAAAGTATGCAAGGCTTTTACGTTCCATTTTGGGCGGGATGGGATTGCCAAGGTTTGCCAGTTGAGCTTGAAGTTGAGCGCCAATTAAATGTTAGAAACAAGCGTGACTTGCTGGAAAAAGTAGGCGAAGAACGCTTTGTAGCTGAATGCAAGAAAACAGTGATGCAATATCACAAAGAATGGTTCGATGCAGATGAGAAACTAGGCGTATTCATGAATCATGCCAAGGCATACTGGACATATCTCGACGAGTACATAGAGCGTGAATGGCAGTACCTCAAACGTGCTTGGGAGCAAGGCTTGCTTGGTGAAGGCTACTACATAGTAGCCTACTGTCCGCATTGCCAGACGTCGTTGAGCAACGCTGAAGTAGGCCTAGGTTATGAAGAGGTCGAAGATCCATCGCTTTACTTCAAATTGAAAGTCAAAGACGCTGAGGACGAGTATTTTCTGGTCTGGACAACAATGCCTTTCACCCTAGTAACCGACCTCATGCTGGCCGTCCATCCAGACGCTGACTATGCAAAGGTCAGAGTGGGTAGAGAAACATGGACAATGGTGAAGCAGCGAGTCGAACCATTAATGCAAGAACTCAAGGTAAAAGATTGGAAGGTCGTAGACGTAGTTCTTGGCAAAACCCTCGAAGGCGTCAAATACGAGTATCCGTTTCTTGACATGGTTCTGAAACAACGCGAGCTCGACCAGCATCCTGCTGTGCACACAGTTGTAACTGAGGATTTTGTCGATGTCACCACGGCGACTGGCGTCGTTCACCTTGCTCCAGGAAATGGGGAAGACGATTTCAAGGTTGCGCAAAGGCGCGGTGTACCTGTTTACGCTCCTTTTGATGATGAGGTCAAGTTCACGGAAGACGCCGGCGGCTTTGCAGGTTTGTTCGCCAGAGACGCCGACCCCGTCGTCGTGGATTTGCTTCGCAAGAAAAGCCTTTTGGTTTCGGAGAAAGCGGTTACGCATGAGTATCCGCTTTGTTGGCGTTCTCATCACAAACTTGTTTGGCTGGCGCGCAGAGAGTACTTCCTTTGGACTGACAAATTGAACAGTCGAGTTGTGGAAGCCGCGGAAAAAGTGCACTACTTCTTTGAAAGCCCCAAGAACCGCTTTCTCTCCTTCTTGAGAGAAGGCAAACCGTGGTGCGTCTCACGCGAACGAGTATGGGGTGCCCCGCTGCCGGTTTGGGTCTGCCAAAACTGTGGAAACAAAGAGCTAGTAGCCAGCAAAAGAGAACTGCTGGAAAGGGCTGATGCTAGTCCGCCTCCAGATTTCGAATTGCACAAACCTTGGGTAGACCGACTAGTTCTTAAGTGTCGAGGATGTGGTGGCTCAATGAAACGAGAGCCCTTCGTGCTTGACACGTGGCACAATAGCGGCGCTTCACCCTATGCACGCTTCACAGACAAGGAATTCAAAACGTTTGTTCCAGTTGACTTTCTGACAGAGGGAATAGACCAAACCCGTGGTTGGGCAAACACGTTATTGCTTGAATACGTCATACTGACGGGCGGCGCTGAGCCTCCATACAAGGCATTTCTCTTTCAAGGCTTGGCCCAAGATGCAAAGGGCAGAAAAATGAGCAAAAGCCTAGGCAACATGCTAGAAGCAAACACGGTTCTACAGAACCATTCAGCTGACGTGTTCAGGTTCTACACTCTTTGGAAGTGCTCTCCGGTCGATGCAATAAACTTCGACCTGCAGGAGTTGAGTAGACGCCCGTATCAGGTTTTGGGCACGTTGTATCATTTGCACCGCTTCCTCCTGCAGAACGCCCAATACGACCACTTCGATCCTAAGCAACATACTTTGAAATGGGCGCGGAAAAACAAGGTCCTTAAACCAGCAGACCGCTGGTTGCTCTCCAAGCTTCAGCAAGCAGTAGGCGCATATACGGCTAAACTGGAAACTTGTGAGTTTAACTTTGCCGCAGAAGAGTTGGAGACATTTGTTGTTGACACCGTTAGTCGCGAGTACGTACCCATGGTGCGGCGCGACCTTTGGAGCGATGACTCAGAAACCTTGAACCGACGTTTAGCGGTCTATGCAACACTATGTCAAACGCTTAAGACAGTGGTGCTTCTTTTCAATCCATTTACTCCTTTTCTCTGCGAGTTTCTGTATCAGAATGTTTACCGCGTTTTGAACAACACGCTACCCGAATCTGTAAACCTTGAGAACTGGCCAGCGGTTGACGACGCACTGCGAAATCTAGAGCTTGAGCAAGACTTTGCTACATTGCAGCGAGCTGTGGCGCTGACTTTTTCAGCCAGACAAGCAGCTCAGTTGAAGCGCAGATGGCCGCTGCAGAAAGTTGTGCTTGTTGCGCCAAAGAACCATCAGAAGTCGCTTCGAAGTCTTGAGGATCTGTTTCTTGAGCTTGCCAACGTTAAAAGTGTGAGATACTTTGACAAGTTGCGTGTTCCTCACACTGATTCAGAAGTGAGACGCTGGAAAGCGACCTCGGATGGAGACTTGCGCGTTCTGCTGGATACTAGGCGGGATAGCAGCCTGTTAGGCGAAGGTTTGATGCGCGATTTGGCCCGTCGAGTTCAGGCGTTACGCAAAGAACTGGGGTTTATGCCTACAGAGGTGCTTGAGGTCGTTTACTTGGCTGGGTTGGATGAGGAAATGTTCGGGTTGTTGGAGCCTTTTTTGGGTGAGATGGCTGGCTTGGTTAGAGCTGGAGAGGTACGTCTCGTTAGGGATAGGAGTGAAGTGACCGCTCAGTGGCGCGAGTTTTCGTTTGACGGTAAACGGGTTTCTGCGGCTATAACCCAGTAGGGTTGTCTTCATAATTCACCTATCTGGCGATTCGGAGAACAACAAAATGATTTCGACTTAGTTCCAGTAATCTTCCGGTCGTGTGGGCTAAGAAGTTGCTAAGGTCTTCTTAAGTGTGAGCAGGTGGTCAGCCGGTGTGGCGAAGGTTAATGGCCTGTATTGTACTTTGTCGTTTAGGTCCACGAGGAAACTCGCTATTCGCTCTACGTCGATGTAAGGAAACTGTTTGATTTCTTTTATTCGTTCTTGGAAAGCTGTGTAGCTCTCGTGAAACGAGAGAATCACGGCGTCGTAACCGAGGCCCATTCCTCGGAGAGCCATGACTGTGTCGAAGCCTGTTTTTATTGCCCATTTTTGTGCTTCTCTAAATAGCGTGGAAACGTCTTGTTTTGCATATTCCTTCGCCCGTGCGATGAAGGTCAGAGCCATCAGATTGTATCCAAGTTTAGTAAAGTTAGGTATGAGCGTNTATTCTTCAATATATCCTGCCTTCTCCAGTTTGTTTCTGATTCTCGACACTGTGGGCTGCGACATCTTGAGTTGTTTAGCGAGTTCTCTATCGCTTCTTCGTGAGTCTTTCATGAGTTCGGAGAGAATCATCAACTCCATTTCTCTAGCTCTTTTGACCATTTGTTAATTCCTTCTTTTTTGACCTTGCGTGTGTCAATTGCACATATCTTTAAGAGTGTTAAGATGAGGTGCAACAAAGCCGTTTTGTTGTCATTGTTTCCTAACCTCCCTTATCACTCAATATTAGCATTCGCTTCATTTTCGATTGTTCTAAACTATAACTCTAAAAACCTCTGTTGCATGCATTGTTGTTGGGGGTCGATGAAACAATCTATCTGTTTTGAGACCGTCTCCTTTCTCTCTCTCAATGGATGAGACCCCCAATTTCCTGCAGTTAACATGACACAAGCCTGAAACTCCTCCTTCTTCCAGTGTTGAGAAACAACAGAAATTTCCGTGCAAATCGCCATCGGCGCCCAAGGAAGACAATGATCTGGGCTGATTTCCTTTCAGGGCTATTAGCGTTCTGTTAACTCGGTCAATAATCACTTCCTTTCATCAATGGTCGTATAGTTGACGTCTGGCTGGAGGAATTTCTTCAAGACGAGAAAACCGACTTGTTCGAAGAAGCTGGTTAAGCCCATGAAAAGCATTTATGCTCAATCCACCATACCGACACTCGGACTTTTCAAGGAGCCAGCAAAGCCTTGAATCTAGCAATAAGCCAAAGAGAATACAAAGAACGAGTAGAACACGTAAGAGAATCCCTAGCCAAGCGGAAACTAGACGCTCTCTACCTGACAAACGGCACAAGCATGTTTTACCTGACAGGCTACTCCTTTATATCCACCGAGAGACCTGCCGCCTTGGTCATACCCTTAGAGGGCGAAATCACCTTCTTAGGGCCCCTTCTCGAAAAGGAACACGTCCCATTAGAAACAACGCTGATTCAACGAGTGAAAACATATGTAGATTACCCTGGCGAAAAACACCCAATCGAACATTTCGCACAATTCCTGACCGAGATGGAACTGGCCAAAAAGCGCATCGGAACGGACAGCAAAGCTGGCGCGTTATCTTTGTGGGGCTACAAAGGCCCGCCCTTAACAAGAAAGCTCAAGGGAGCGAAATTTGTGGACGCATCAGCGCTAATATGGTCAATGCGCCTAGTAAAATCCCCAACGGAAATCGCGCTGATAAGAGAAAGCACAAAATGGGCAAACCTTGCAGTTTCGCTTCTGCAGGAATACACGCAGGAAGGATTGTGGGACGTTGACGTCGCCTTAGCTGCCACAAACGAGACCTCTGCAGTAATGAAAAAAACTCTTGGTCCAGACTACACGCCAAAGCGCAGCATATATCCGGTGTCTGCAGGTTTCCGAGGCCAGATTGGCGAAATGAGTGCTATACCACACTCAATGGCCACAAAACACGTGATTAAAAAAGGCGACGTAGTCATCGCTGAAGCCGGAGTAGACATCGGAGGCTACAGCTGCGAACTTGAAAGAACAATGATCGTTGGAAAACCCACAGAGAAGCAGAAAAAATACTTTGGTGTCATGGTAAGAGCCCAAGAGGCCGCCTTCAACGCCATAAAACATGGAGCAAAGTGCAGCGACATTGACACGGCGTCCATCAACGTGTTCAAGAAAGCTGGTTTGATGAGCCTAGTAAGGCATCACACAGGCCACGGACTGGGTTTAGAAGGACATGAACCTCCATGGCTAGATGTTGGCAACAAAGAGCCCTTGCGCGCTGGAACGGTTGTAAGCTGCGAGCCTGGAATTTACGAATTTGGTCACGCTGGATTCAGGCATTCAGACACAGTGCTCGTTACAGATAAGGGAATGGAATTACTCACGTATTACTCAAGAAGCATTGACGACTTAACAATCTAACCAGTTGAAGGCAACNAGAGTCGTGACCATATATGCGATAACGGCGAGAGGCCAAGGTTTCCATTAATCTGGCTGAAAGANTCTGNGTGGACGTTTCAGCCTTTTTCAGGTCCACCTATGCCGTAGACATTCGTAATGTNGCCTTGATTTCCCCTGCTCCCCAAAACCATATGAATGCTTTTACCCGTCAACTGAAAACTCAGCTTATCCATTAGCCCTCTCCCNCTCGTATTCAAAACAGGCAGTCCAACACGCAGCTCAGAGTCTTCCCCTTCAATTGCATCGACCAATGTGCTAAACAAGCGCCTTGCAGTCTCGGAATTTAGGCAGACCCATGGACCGATCCAAAACCCGTTTTGGGTTTGCCGCGCCATAACGTAACCAATTATGTTTCCTCCTTCTTTGGCAACGAAGCATAAATGCGGGTAGTCTCTGTAAAGGCTTTTCAGAACTGATAAGCGGCTGGCACCAAAATGTGGAGCATCGAATTGAGCCACTTTCGTCACGTCATCGTCACACATCTGGAAAGTCTTTGCTTTTTCGAATTGGAATTTCTCCCTTTGCAGTTGTCTATGAAATCGAAGCGAGCTAAACTCTTCACCGAAGCCTAATCGCTGGTAAAGCGGAACAGCTTTTTCCACTGCTTCCAATCTTATTGTTTCAGCGCCTGCTCTATGCAAGTAGTCGACTGTTGTCTTCATCAAGGCGTAACCTATGTTTTGACCACGACTTTCAGGGTTGACGATTAAGAGCCCTATCCATCCGATTTTGCCGTAGCGAATGGAGAACACATGTCCAACTGGCTTGTTCTGAAACTCTGCTATAAAACATCCATTGGGTTCGAGCTTCCAACATCTTTCGACGTCACGTTTTGTATGCCCCCAGTCTTCTCTGCTCACGGATTCCGACACATAATCAATATCAGCCTGCATCCAATGTCGAATCATAACAGGTCTGCGAAGTGGCTCCAATGTCACCAGAAATCCATTATTAGAAACTGGTCTCTCGGAAATAATTTCTCCAGCAGCTGGTTGGCTTTTGCTTTGCCGATTATTGTTTCCATTTCGAGTTGCCCACTCTTGCGGCATTCCAAGGGGTCTGCAACGCCAAAAATGAGCTTCACCAAGATTTTTCCGCTGAGCTTGATTTTGAAGTCGACGGGTCGGTTTGTCCAAACAACGGTGTGCACGCTTTCGGTTGTTTTTTCCAAGAAAAGACTGTGTTCATCGCACTGTATTTGTGCCAGCCCTTTCCAGCCTTCAGCTCCTTTCAGGCGGCTTGCGAAGACAAGCTCCAGTTCATTCAAAAGTCTCTGAGCGTCTAGGATCGCATACATGAACACGCCCCTTGTCTCAGATTCCATGAATCCAAGTTTTGGAAAAATCTTTTCGTAAGCGGGATTTCGCAATGAGCCAGCGACAATGGCGGCCACTTTCTTCTTGGCGAAGTCTGCATTGACCTTTTCAACTAGTAGACTGGCTACTTGCTCGAAATCATACTTCGGATCAACAACTATATCTCTGAATTCGCCGGTGTTGTTTCTTTTCTCTAAGGTTGNGTGGACATAGCCCACTATGCGGTCTTGGCTGTCTAATGCAACATANTTGATGTTGTCTTTCTTTCGAAGCATGNTCGTGAACGATTTCGGAGTTCTTAACGCTGAACCCATGAAATGCCTAGTGAAACTTATGTAAAGCTGAAGCATCTTTTCTTTGTCTTTCTTCGACGCCCTGCGCATTTTGAACTCCATTCTACTCGTCCCACCTCCAATGCAGAATGCGCTTGAACATCTCAACGTCGGGCAGCTCACCCTTCCTTACTATCAATTTCCCATCTTTCACCGCATCTTCCCAGTGGACGACGTTTTGCCTTATTTTCGCGTAGGTTTCTAAGCTTGTCGAGAACTCGATGTCAACGCGTTTCGGTGGTTTTGCCAGTTTTTCGAAACGGCTTTTTCTGAACCTAAATGATAGAGTGCCTACATCTTCTAGGTGAATTGCAACCGATTTTTCCCAGCCCTTAAGTTTTTTTGATGCGACTTTAGAACCTTTCAGCGAGCGGTTGAGGTAACGCAACCATACGGCAAACAGATAAGGATGGTCTAAATACTTCACGTAGGTTCGCCAAGTCATAATGTCGACGAAACCCAGCCGCTCATATATCCGATGAGCCGGAATATCAAGTCCCGTGTAGAGCGAGGCGTTCGACAGGCCATTCTGTCTGCTCTTTTCTAAAGCTGTCTTCATGAGGTTGGTAACTATGCCTTTGCATCTATAGTCTGAGTCCGTGCAGACGCCAGAGATTCCGGCGGTCTTTATGTGTACGCCTTCGCCGTGATGTAACTGCTTGAAGACGAGTTCTACACAACTTACGAGTTTTCGGTCTGCAACACCCACAAAAACGTCCTCAGGGCGGACCCTATGGCTTCTATACCATTCCTTTAGTCTTCGAGGAGTCGTAGGTCCGAAGCACTCGCTGAAAATGCCTGCGATAGGCACTTCATCTCCCTTAACAAAATTGCGAACCGTGTACTGCATAGGTTTCTTCAATCCTTTGGCCCTCATTGCTTCTGTATGAAATGTTCTTACCCTAAACGTGGAATCTTACGTAAAGCCTTTTTGTCAGCGCTTCGCTAGGTCACGTAGGCCTTAAATTCCCACTTCTCTCTCTCGGCGCCCATTTTTCTCAAAATGCCTACGGCAGTAGCTTCAGGAACAGACATCATGACTTTACCCACATGCTTGCAGAGTTGTCTAACAGGTGCGCATCGACTCCAATCAGCGCAATCATGTAGAATCAGGCGCTGTGCTGCGTCGATTGAAACATGATATTGGCGCACTTTGGCTTTCACGCGGTCTTCGGACGCGTGTTCAATGGATACCTCGTCGTCTTCTATCTGTCTAGCTCGTTTGATGCGGTTGTCATCCATGAAAACCTTGAGTAGCTCGCCGAGCTCCATTCCGGCTACTTTTTCAGGCATGAAAGCAGTCAGCTCCATCGATGGTTTGGGAGGCGGAGCTTTCAGCTTGGCTTCCAGATAAGTTCCGACTTTATCTTTGACAGTCTTCTGTTCTCTTGTGATTATTTCAAGCATTTCAGCCATTTCCAAGCTGTTCTTGACGGCGTAGGCGTGATAATGATTGTTGAAGTAACCAAAAACCTTCTTAGCTTTCTGCGCGACTGCTCTCACCTTTGGAACCCATGGTTTCAGTTCCTCAGTCTTGTAATGATAGTTGTACCATGGCGACACGCCTTTACCATGCCACCGGATATAGGCGATGTCGCTTGTAACATGTGTGTCAGGTGGCAACAGTGGCTCATCCACCACAGTGTAAGCCATATGATATTTCTCCAGAAGCTTGAGCATTTGAGGATTCATCCAAGAGAGATGACGAAATTCCACAGCTAGTTTGAACTGAGTTGGAAATAGCGTGAAGAAGCTTTCAAGAAGGTCTAGATTGAATTTTAGACCCGGCGGCAACTGTGCTAGCAAGCAGGCGAGTTTGCCATTGAACTGCAAGGGCTCCATCAGCTCGAGAAACTTGTCAAGGTCTTGTTCAACGCCTTTTGCTGAGTCAAGCTTCTTTTCGTGAGTGATGAGTTGCGGTAGTTTAGCGGCGAAAATGAAATCTGGCGGCGAGTACCGAAGCCACCCTAAAACCATGCCCTTGGTCGGATACCGGTAAAAAGTCGAGTCAATTTCCACGGTTTTGAAGACACGCGAGTAGGCAGTCAACATCTTTTTTTCGCCTACACGATAAAATGCTCCAACCCACTCTTTGTAAGACCAGCCAGAGCACCCCAGCCACACGTTATCCATGTTCTGCGCCCCTTTTCACAAGCATTATAGATCATTGTGCTCTGTAATATTACTTCGTTGTTGCCCTCATCAATCGCACGGGATCATCATGAGACTATTGGTTACCTCTGACTTCCACGGAAGCGTCGAAGCCGCGCACAAGACATCTGCGAAAGCCAAACGACTGGAAGTCGACGCTCTTGCTATCTGTGGGGACATAACTCACTTTGGCTCGGTCAGAGATGCTCAAAAAATACTAGAATCGTTGATCGCACTTGAACTACCAGTTCTTTATGTGCCCGGTAACTGTGATCCGACTCAGCTGGTCGAGGCATCAATCGCTGGCGCCGTCAACCTTCACGGCAGGTGTCAAAGGCTCAACGAAGTATCCTTCATCGGTCTTGGAGGAGCACCCATAAGCCCATACTACTCTTGGTTTGAGTTGTCTGAAACACAAATAATGACCACACTGAAACAGAGCGCAGACACGTGCCCACAAAGTCCGTGGTCTGTTGTGGTCTCACATTCGCCACCCATAGATACAAGTGTTGATCTGACGTTTTCAGGAATTCACGCCGGCAGTGTCAGTCTCAGAGTTTTTATTGAGGAAAGAAAACCTAATGCTGTGTTTTGCGGGCACATTCACGAAGCCAAAGGCATTGACCGAATAGGTGACACTCTAATCGTGAATCCGGGACCTGTAAGACACGGAAAATGCGCCGTAGCAGACATAGGCGAGAAAATCGAAGTGAGACTCGACTCGCTGTGAGAAGAATAGACGACGTTTTTGAAGGCATTTGACACTCGAAAAAGCGAAGCAAGAAGCAAAAAAGCCCCAGATGCTCGCCAAGGAGCTGTTTAAAGTTTAAAAGTGGATGTGATAATGTATAGAGAACCGCGAGATGATGTCCAATGCCCTTTGAAAAGGGAGATTTCGTGCTCATCGACTACACAGCAAGGGTTAAGGAAACAGGCGAGGTTTTCGACACGACAACGGAAGATGTAGCCAAAAAGGAAAAACTCTACAAGGAAGGCGAAATCTACGAACCCAATCTCGTCGTCATAGGCGAAGGCTGGGTCCTCAAAGCCCTAGACGACAGCCTGCTCACACTAGAACTGGACAAAGTAGCGCCTGTCGAGATTCCACCAGAAAAGGCGTTTGGAAACCGCGACCCTGAGAAAGTAAGACTGATTCCATTGAGGCGATTGACAGCTAAAGGCATAACGCCGCAGCTTGGGATGCGGGTTGAGTATGAAGGCAAGCTAGCCATTGTTAGAACCCTTGGCGCAGGTCGAGTTCAACTTGACTTCAACCCACCATTAGCGGGAAAAACATTAGTTTACGACGTTATAGTTCAGAAGAAACTTGAGATCATCAAAGAGAAGATTAATGCTCTTATCCATCGTCGGATTCCATCGGTTGACGTGTCGAAATTCGTTGTGAGCATCAAGAAAGCAGCAGTTGAAATCACCGTGCCTGAAGAAGCCTTCTACATTGAAGGCGTGCAGGCTGCAAAAAGGGGCATAGCCATAGACATCCAAAAATTCTTTGCAGAAAAAAACACAGTCAAATTCATTGAAACCTTTAAGAAGAAAGCGCCAACGATCGAGAAGGCCGCTCCACAAAAGGCTATATCCGAATCGCCCGCAAAGAAACAAGCAGAGCCAGTGCAAGCCAAGCCAACAGAGGCTGCCGAAACCTCGCAGACCTCCTCTAACTAGAAATGTCGCCTAGGCCTATTGCTAACAGCCGCTCGCTCCTTTTCAACTCAAAGAATTCCGAAAAAGATCAACTATTCATTAAGTAGACTGCAGCCTATTTCTCAAACAATCAACGTGTCTCCGCATCCTGAGCCTTTTTTCGATAGGCTTTGTCTGGTTCGGATTCTGAATCAAGCATAGAAAATATTTCCTTGAAAACACACCTGATTGCTCTGTTGTAATTTCGTGTAGATCCAGACTTGCTTCGACGTAAAATAAAAGGAGGTGAGAATTTTGAAATTGAAAGTAGCCATCTTGCTCGCTCTTGCATTGTCTGCCTTTGCAACACCAATGCTTGCAACCCTGAGCATGTCACCATCCAAGCTCTACAGTGTTTCAAGTAGCTTTGTCAATGATGATCCGCCATCACAGCCTGAAGGCGACCCAGTCGAAGGTGGAGGATTTCCCCACTGACCGGCAAAAAACTTTAGTAAACGATTTGTTTCATATAGAGCAACACATGAAAAGGATCAGGAGATCATATATGCGAAAACGGATTGACCTTCAGCACTTGAAGACAGTTGAAGCCTTAGAAGCAGAAGGCCCAAGAAACATCACAAAAGTAGCAAGAAAACTCCGAGTTCCAGCTGAAACTCTGCGGAAAAGAGTGAGACGGATGGCTTCCCAATTTTCTTGGCGTTTCAACGTGAACATTTATCATACCAACCTCGGACTCAAGAAGGCTGTTGTGCTTGCCCAAGCCATCCCAGGGTACGAGAATCTGCTCTTTGACAGCCTAAAGACCAACGACTTTTGGCTGTACGTAAACCGATGTTATGGCATGAAGGAAGGCTGCATCGCAGTTTACACTATTCCGATAAATCACACGAACGACTTTGAGTCATTCGTCCAGCAACTGGAAAACTCTGGTGTGGCAAGCAACACTCAAATTTCTTGGTCAACGTGCTTTCACTACGTACACTTGAAAACGAACTGGTTCGATGAAGCTTCAAAATCTTGGAATTTCCGGTGGGATCAATGGATGCAGGAGGTTGCCAAACGTAAGGGGCGGCGTCAACTACCCTTTACTTTACGCGACCCAGAAGAGTTTCCTATTAAAGGCGACAAGACAGATATTCTGATTTTGAAGGAACTAGAGAAAAACCCAATCATCAGAATGACCGACCTAGCAGAGAAAATCGGCATATCTCAACAACTCGCTGCTTATCATTACCTCAGACATATTCAGGAACAAAACCTAATCGAGAGCTTTGAGGTTTCCTTCCCTTACTTTGACAAAAACGCTTCAGACCTATTTGTGTTCTTCTTTGAATTCAACAATTACGAGACATTCGCCAAGTTTACATCTTCACTTTTGGACAAGCCATTTGCACGCGGATTGGGCAAAGTAATAGGCAAAAATGCGCTAATAGCTCACTTGTACTTACCTAGAACTGAATTCAGAAAATTCGTGAATGTCCTGTCGAAGCTTATCAGAGCAGGGTCGCTGGCTACGTATAACTATGTAATACAGGATCCCGCAGAGGACTCACGACAGACAATCTCTTACGAGTATTTCGAAAACAAAAAATGGACATACGACCACAGAAAGCACATCAAGAATCTAGAGAGCCTTCTGAAAAGTCGAGGTCTAAAGAAAAAAGAAACGGCTTGAGCGACTGCACTGAAATCAGGGAATCTAGGGCTGGATGCCCTTCGCTTCCATGGCTTCTTTGAAGAGCTTCTTGGAAACTGCCAGTCGTGCTTTTTGAGACATAATGTCTCTGGTAACGAAGTCTAGGGCTTCTTCTGGACACCATTTGACGCATTCTGGGTCGCCTTCGCAGGTATCGCAGATGCGTACAACCTTCTTCTCTGGATGCAGTGTTATTGCGCCGTAGTCGCAGGCTTCGATGCACCAGCTGCAGCCGTCACATTTTTCATCGTCAATCATGATTACGCCTGTTTGTTCAGACTGCTTCAGTGCGTCTCTTGGACACGCAGTTACGCATGGCGCGGGGCTGCAGAGTCGACAAGCAATTGAAATGTTAATCAATGGATGCAAGCGCATTGTGCGTATTCTGGATTTTTGGGCGCTGAATACATTCTCCTTTTCTAAGGAGCATATGTACTCGCAGACTGCGCAACCTGTGCATTTCTCCGGGTCGCATGATACTAGTTTCCATTTTGCTGCTTCGGCTTTTGGAACTGCTGCCATCGACTTTCCTCCTTCTATTCCTCCATTTTTGTTGGCATTTTACGTGATTCAAGTTTGTCTTCAACTATGTATGCGAGGTCTTCCATCCCAAGTTCTTTCACCTTTTCAATGGTTGGAATGCCTTCTTTGTTCCATCCGCGGACCTCGTAGTAGTCATCTAATAGTAGATCTAATTCCTCTTGGCTAACGAAACTTCCTTTGGACGGTCCTTCATCGGGTATAGGCACATGCATTACTTTCCATGGCAACGTGTCGTCTTTTCGTGTCAAGCCTTCGCGTATGTTGATGAGTCTGCCCAAATTGTTGATGCGTTCTCCTGCCTTTTGCAGTTCCTCTGGACTCATTTCGATACCTGTGACAGCGTTGTAGAGGGCTACCAAGTCTTGATACCCTTTGACGTATGTGCCTCTTGAAAACTTACACACTATGATAGAATCGATGATTGCGTACAAGTCTTCGGTTTCCTTCACCAGCTTGCCTCTGCCTTTTTCAGCCTTGAACCGGTTCACTTTGCCTGCCACATCAGGTCCATAGGCACCATGTCTGTTATGATCTGCGCCACGGAAGCTCACAGCGTAGCCCAAAGCTGCGGTTTTAAGTCCTCTGATATCGTAACCTGTCATTTCCACGCCTTTGATGTGAACAGCGTATTTGTCGGCGCCGCGGCCTATCTTTTCAGCAGCAAGTTTGACGCCCTCAGCAAGAACATCTCCAAAGTCCTCTCGAGTGCTCACTCGCTTTATCATTTCAAGCATGGCTTCATGATTGCCAAAATTCAGATCCATTCCTGCGGTCTCTTTGTTAACAAGGCCATTCTTGTAGAGGTCCATAGCAAAGCTTACTATTAGACCGATGGAAATGGCGTCCACTCCGTAATAGTTGCTTAGGTCCATGCCCTTCAGAATTGCATCCAAGTTCCCGACGCCGCAATTTGGCCCCATAGCCCACAATGGTTCATATTCAATACGGGTTGTCGTGCCCTTGTACGGACCTTCTGGAACCACCGCTATGTGTTCGCAGCGCATGGCACATGAGGAACAGGCGATTATTTTTGCCACGAAACGTTCGTTAAGGTATTCTCCACTGATCTTGTCAGCTCCATGGAAAACTGCGCTAGTGAAGTTGTTTGTTGGCATAGCGCCTAAAGCGTTTAGCACAAGAACGTTCTCAGGCGTTCCAAGTGTTCGGTATTTTCTTGTTGCGGGTCCTTTCATTCGTTCATGCTGAGTCTTCACGAGTTCAAGCAAACGGTCCTTGTTGGCAACGGTTATGTCTTTTGAGCCTCTCAGGGCTATGGCTTTGAGGTTCTTGGAACCCATGACAGCGCCTAAGCCTGTTCTTCCACAAGCTCTGGTTTTCTCGTTGATGATGCAGGCGATTCTTACAAGTTTCTCGCCTGCAACGCCGATCGATGCCACCCGAATGTAGAAGTCTTTCAGTTCTTTCTTTATGGCGTCCTCGGTCTCCTGCGGTGATTTCCCCCACAGGTACTTGGCATCCATCAGCTGCACTGAATCGTCGTCTACCCAAAGATAAACTGGCTTCTCAGCTTTTCCGTAGAAGATTATGGCGTCGTATCCTGCTCGTTTTAGTTCTGTTCCCCAGTGGCCGTGGGCTTTGGCTTCGCCCACCCCGAAGCTTTGGGGCGATTTTGAAACGAAGGCATGCCCGTTTCCGCCCGTTGGCACCATTGAACCTGAAAGTGGACCGGTTGCGACGATTAAGGGGTTTTCGGGGCTGAATGGATCAACGCCTGGTTTGGAATAGTTCAAGTAGAGGCGCATTCCAAGTCCGATGCCTCCGATGTATTTCTTGGCTAATTCCTCTTTGAGGGGTTCATTCCATATTTTGCCACTTGTCAAATCAACATGCAAAATTCGTCCCGCATAACCTAGCATTCTATTTCCTCCAACGCTGTCCTAGTGATGAAACAACGGTTTATAATCTTAGCCATAGAACCTTTCATCATCTCTGTTTGAGAAAAGAACTTGATCGCTTGATTTAAGCATATTCATCAATATTTCTACATTCATTCTTCAGTCTGCTTGGCAGGCGAAAAGAAACAGCAGAGTAGCATACTTCCGTATGGGATCTTGATAAGCAAATCAACTGGATGGACACAAATAAACAGCGACGAGAAAGCATCCTTACTGTCTCTGATGGAAATTAAATGAAAAACTACAGGGAAAGAGTCCCTGTCTTGAGTGCATTTCGCTTCACAAGTGTTCCGAAGCAGCTTTCTCTGTTGCGGCTAAGAGATTCTTCACTGCAGTTTGTCTGGATTTTTGAGCCAGAATATCTGCTGTGAGAAATTCGAGGGCTTCTTCTGGGCACCACTTGACACATTGTGGTTCACCGAGGTCTTTGCAATTGTCACAAGTGGTTACTACTCTTTTCGTCGGATGTAGCATCATCGCGCCGAACGGGCATGCTTCTATGCACCAAGAGCAACCATTGCATTTCTCTTCGTCAATCATTATTATCCCTGTCTTTTCTTCTTGAGACAGTGCCTCTTTTGGACATGCTGTGACGCAGGCCGGATCTTCGCAATGTCTACATGTAATAGCCAAATTCGATAGTGGACCCAAGCGTATTGCACGTATTCTGGATTTTGTGGGATTGTAGGTCTTTTCTTTCACCATTGAACAGGCATATTCGCAAACCGAACAACCTGTACATTTCTCAAGGTCTGCTGAGACGAATTTCCTGTCCTGAGGTCTAGACATTCTAAGCTCCTCCTTTCTTTGTTATCTCGGCGAATTCCTGTAGACCTAATTCATTAAGTTTCTCGATTGTTGGAATTCCTTCTTTTGTCCATCCTCGGACTTCATAGTAGTCGTCAAGACCCAATTGGAACTCTTCGTTGTTAACAACTGCTCCCTTTGCTATGCTGTCTGGCAGTGGCATATTCATTATCTTATACGGCAGGGTATCATGTTCTCTTGTTCCTATCCCTTCTCGGATATTGACTAGCCTTGCAAGATTCTCTATTCTTTCACCAGCTTTCCTCAATTCTGTAGCACTTATTGGGATTCCTGTGGCTAGAGTATAATATTTGGCCATGTCGTTCAGACCATCGTAATAGGTGCCTCTTGAAAACTTGCAGAGTATAAGAGAGTCGATGACGTTGTACACATCCCCGTCGTCCATGATCAGTTTTCCTCTGCCTTTCTCTATCTTGAAACGATCGACTTTGCCTTTGACGTCAGGCGAATAAGCACCATTTCGAAGGTGACAGCCTCCTCGGAATGAAACTGAAAAGCCAAGGGCAGCGGTTTTCAGGCTTCTAAGGTCATACCCGGGCAACTCTAAGCCTTTTATGTGGCAGGCATACTGCTCGGCGCCTTTGCCGATTTTCTCAGCTGCTCTCATAGAGCCTTCTGCCAGCACGTCTCCCAACCATCCTTCTCTCAACCCTATCTTTTTCACCATCTGTATTAGGGCTTCAGCACTTCCGAAGCGGAGATCCACTCCGTCAGCCTGTTCTTTTGTTATTATTCCGTGCTCATACAGGTCCATTGCAAAACCTATGACCACACCAGCCGATATGCCATCCAAACCGTAATAATTGCAAAGACGCATTGCCTCGATGATAGCATCTAGCCTGTCAACGCCACAGTGAGGCCCAAGCGCCCAAAGGCATTCGAATTCCAACCTTGATGTTGACCCTTTGTAGGGACCTTCAGGAACTACTGCGATGTGGTCACAACGCATTGCGCAGGTAGCACATCCCACGATTTTCTTGACAAAATGTTCATTCAAGTATTCTCCGCTTACTCTATCGGCTCCTTCAAATGTGGCTTGGGTGAAGTTCCGTGTAGGCAAGGCTGCAAGGGAATTTAGAACTAGAACGTTTTCAGGTGTTCCTAGAGTTCTATATTTCTTTGTTGCGGGTCCTTTCATTCGTTCATGTATCGTCTTCACGAATTCTTTGAAACCTTCC
>JGI24422J19971_10000757_pt1 | contig 18645 bp, 17 predicted proteins | sample DeeMarSWOR152_54_FD_19971 | JGI IMG/M metagenome (IMG submission 19971) | reverse complement strand
AGGGGTGACCGAGTGGTTTATGGTGGCGGTCTTGAAAACCGCTTTCGCCTTTTTGGCGAACGTGGGTTCGAATCCCACCCCCTCCGCCAGTTGGAAAAAGAAGGGTTTGACTCGCCCTCTGCTACTTATTTAAACAGGTAGCCATGGATAAATCGTTTTTGGTATCTTTGGCTTGATAGTTTTCCTGAATTGATAAATATGAAGAAAGCATTAATAATAATCGTTAATGACAAAATGCAAACTAACTATCGCTATACGTTAACAGAGCCAGTTGGAAAAAATTTTGACGCTGAATTTAAACCAGAATTGACCCCAAAGGAAATGCTTGGGCTTGGCATTTTCGGCGGCAAATACATGACTGATTGTAGAAAAGAATTTCCCAGAAGCTGGTTTACAAGAGCTAAACTGTGTTCAGAAAGACACGATCCAGAATTAAATTTTTTCGGTGTTAATGCCAGCCAGCCTTTATCTGTTTGGAGAAAGAAGGGCTGGATAAATCCTGATGATCCCCGCGGTTGGTTTCAGTGGTATTGCCGATATTACATGGGGCGCAGGCATGAAGATGATGTACGACAAATCAAAAGATGGAAAGCCATAAAAAGACATATTGCTCAAATAAAAAACAATTGCTTCCGTGGTGATCTGGATTGCCGTAAAAAACAAAGACAGGCGGTTTTACATTGGGCTTATGATAGTAGAAAGATATAAAAAGGAATTGCCAACAAAGAATAGCTTGAATTCGTCAGTTTCGCCTTAATTCTCTCAATTAATGGGAGAGGATTCTATAAGATATTATGCAGAACATATAAAATGTATCAAGGATAAAGATTGAGATAGAAAGGAGATGGTGTGAAAATCCACGAGTATCAGGCCAAAACACTTCTAGCTCAATACGACATTCCTGTTCTCCGGGGTAAGGTGGCTTCTACCCCGGCCGAAGCCAGAGAGATAGCCACTAATATTAACAGCAAGGTGGTAATCAAGGCCCAGGTCTATGCCGGAGGCAGAGGTAAGGCGGGTGGTATAAAGACGGCTAATAGTTCAGAAGAGGCAGAGAAGGCAGCTAGCCAATTGATTGGAACCAGACTGGTGACCCATCAGACGGGATCGGAAGGAGTGCCCGTAAGCAGAGTTCTGGTAGAAGAAGCCAGCAAAGTGGCACGGGAGCTCTATCTCAGTATCCTCGTTGATGGGACCAGCCGGTTGCCACTAATGATGGCAAGTGAGGCTGGGGGCGTGGAAATTGAAGAGGTGGCAGAATCGACTCCGGAGAAAATCTTCAAGAGCTATATTGACCCTGCCGTTGGCTTTCAGCCATTCCAGGGTCGTAGGCTGGCTTATGGGATGAATTTAGAGGGTGGACAGGTAGGTGAGGCCACAAGGTTAATGACAAGCCTTTATAACCTATTTATGGACAAGGATTGTTCTTTGGTTGAGATCAATCCTTTGGCTGTTACCGCTGATGGAAAGCTGCTGGCTCTGGATGCTAAGCTTAATTTCGACGATAATGCTCTTTACCGACACAAAGATATTCAAGAACTCCAGGATAAGGAACAGGAAGACCCTCTTGAAGTCCAGGCTCGAGACTGGGGGATTAATAACTATGTCAAGATGGATGGTGATATTGGCTGCATGGTCAATGGCGCCGGGTTAGCCATGGCAGTCAACGACCTTATTCAATATTGTGGTGGTAGAGCAGCCAATTTCCTGGACATCGGTACACTTAATAACCCTGAGAGAGTGGTAAACTCGTTCAAGATGTTTGTCGCTGACCCCAGGATTAAGGCAGTCTTGGTAAATATATTTGGAGGTATAGCTAGGGTAGATGTCATTGCCCAAGGGATAGTTAAAGCTTATCAGCAGATGGATATTCCATTCCCTTTAGTCATTAGATTGGCAGGGACGAACCTGAAAGAAGGTCGACGCATCCTGGCTGAGTCAGGGATAAGTTTTATCCTGGCTAAAGATTTCTATGATGGCGCTCATAAAGCAGTCCAGGCGGCAAAAGGAATAACGAAATGAGCATCCTCGTTGACAAAAATACCAGGCTTTTAGTTCAGGGAATTACCGGCAGCGAAGGCAGCTTTCACACCCAACGCTGTATGGAATATGGCACTAAGGTAGTGGCTGGTGTTACGCCTGGTAGGGGAGGTATCCAACATTTGGGAGTGCCTGTTTTCAATTCTGTGGAGAAGGCTATGGCTGAGACTGGAGCCAATGCCAGTCTCATGTTTGTGCCACCTGCCTTTGCTGCAGATGGCATTCTGGAGGCGATTGCTGATGGCATGCCCTTGGTTATTTGTATAACTGAGGGCATACCAGTATTAGACATAGTGAAGGTGCACCACTACCTGAGGGAAAAAGCAACCCGACTCATCGGTCCTAATTGCCCGGGAGTTATGTCCCCGGGTAAATGTAAGGCTGGGATCATGGTGGGAGACATTCACCTTCCCGGCAATGTAGGAGTAGTCTCTCGTAGTGGAACCCTGACTTATGATGCCGTATCTCAGCTTACCAACCTGGGAATCGGGCAATCCACCTGTGTTGGCATTGGTGGGGATGCCCTGCCCGGCAGTACCTTTGTTGACATCTTGAAATTGTTTCAGGTGGACCAGGATACTAAAGCTGTGGTTCTTATTGGTGAGATTGGTGGCACTATGGAGCAGGAGGCTGCTGAATTTATTAACCANGAGGTGACTAAACCGGTGATCGCTTTTATAGCAGGGAGTACTGCTCCGTCTGGGAAAAGAATGGGGCATGCCGGAGCTATCATTACAGGCAACGCTGGCAAGGCTTCAGAGAAGATGAAGGCTCTGTCACAGGCTGGGGTCATTATAGCCCCCAATCCGGCTGAAATTGGCCTCACCACCAAAAAAGTATTAGAAAGTTTGTAGGTATTGCTCGTAAGGTGATTAAGAATTGCTATCCTTTAATTGAAGAAGTCTTTACCTCCTTGACTGCCCCTGAATTTTTTGAGCTAATCAAGGACAGACCTTATAGCTTTTTTTTAGACAGTGGCATGGATCCTCAAAGGCTGGGGCGATATTCCTTTTTGGGCAGCGAGCCCTTTCTGATGATGAATAGTAGAGGTTCCGAAATCACCCTAGTTCGTGGACAAGAGCACGAAGTGCAGCATGGTAATCCTTTTGATACTATGGACAAGCTACTAGAGACGTACAAATTAGACTATTGCTCGACACCTGTGCCTTTCATCGGCGGAGCAGTGGGCTATTTCAGCTATGACCTGTGTCACTTCATTGAATATCTGCCGTCCACAGCTATAGACGACCTTAAACTCCCTGAGTTTAATTTTGCTTTCTATGATATTATCCTCGCTTTTGATCACCTAGAGGGGAAATTATATCTTGTTGCCACAGGCTTTCCTGAGTTAGAGGAGGGGCAAAGGTTAAGGCGAGCCAGGATGAGACTTGAGGAGATGAAAAACTGGGTTTATTCTAGCCATGCAGTCGTTGCGAGCAAGGCGAAGCAATCCCGCAGTAGAGATTTCTTCGCCGCTACCACTCCTCGCAATGGCCGGGGAAATAAAGAAATCTTGCTAACGTCCAACTTTACTCCTGAGGAATACATCGAAGCTGTAAATAAAGTGCGGGAGTATATCGCCGCGGGCGATGTCTTTCAAGTCAATCTTTCTCAAAGGTTTGAGGCTGATTTAGAAATTCCGTCCTATGAACTTTATAAGCGACTGAGGAAAGTTAATCCTGCTCCTTTTGCCAGCTATCTCAATTTCCCTGGCGTAGCCATCGTCAGTGCTTCTCCGGAAAGGTTCCTTAAAGTCCAAGGTGATCTTGTAGAGACGCGACCGATAAAGGGCACACGGCCGCGCGGTAGGGACACTATTGAAGACCAGCGCATGGCTCAGGAATTGACCCGCAGTGTCAAAGACCGAGCGGAAAACGTGATGATAGTTGATTTAGAGAGGAATGATTTGGGGCGAATTTGTCGCTATGGCACAGTAAAAGTCACTGAGTTAGCCATCCTGGAGACTTTCCCCACCGTATTTCATCTCACCTCTACCATCGTGGGAAAATTACGTCGAGACAAGAGCAATATTGACCTGCTTAAGGCAACTTTCCCCGGTGGTTCTATTACTGGCGCTCCCAAGGTGCGGGCTATGGAAATTATTGATGAACTGGAACCCACTAGGAGGGGCATATATACCGGCTCCCTTGGTTACTTGGGCTTCAATGGGGATTTGGATATCAACATTGTTATCCGCACTTTCCTGATAAAAGAAGGTAGAGCTTACTTTCAGGTAGGGGGTGGCATTATTTATGATTCTGATCCGGCAGCTGAATATATGGAAACCCTGGACAAAGCCAAGGCTTTAATTCAAGCTTTGCAGTTAGCACCGGAGGTGATTGTAGCATCAAAATAAAGGGCACTGAGAAATGGTAACTTTCTTGGGTAAGGAATGAGCTTTGTTGTCAAGTTTCTTCTCAGTCTGTAAGAAGCGCAAGATGGTCCAATAGAGGAAGTTTTGGAAAGCCTCGTAAAATATTTTCTTGGTTGTCCTGTTTTACGGCAGCATTAGCTACAGCGCTGGTGTCTTCCTTTCGTGGTCACGGGTCGGAACATTGAAAAGCTGGCGTCTATGCTATATGATAGCAAGACTAAGCGATGAGTGATTGACTTTCCTGGAGTTTCGTAGGATGGGGTTTGCTGTCGGCCCAAAAGAGACGGCATACAAAATGTTGCCCTGTAAAAATACCCAAGTTTGAACGGGAAATCAGAATGAAACAACCTGAATTATTATCATAAGGAGGCTTAATTTATGGCTGATGAGTCTGATAAAGGTCTTGATAAGTTAAAAGAACTGGAGAGAAAGAAGGAACACATCTCGCAGATGGGGGGTCCCAAGGCGATTGAAGCACGCCATCAGAAAGGTCAGATGTCGGCCCGGGAGAGGATAAATTATTTCTTCGACCCAGGCACCTTCACAGAAATTGGACTGTTTGTTAAACATAGGACAACAGCTTTTGGTATGGATCGAAGGGAAGTGCCTGCTGAAGGAGTCATTACTGGCTTCGGTAAAGTAAATGACAGGTATGTCGTTGTTGCTGCTGAGGATTATACGGCAATGGCGGGAACCTTTGGCGAATACCATGGTAAGAAATTTGTTCGTGCTATAGATTTCGCCAAAGAGAATGGATGGCCATTTGTAGGTATGAATGACTCCGGTGGTGCTCGACTGCAAGAGGGAATAGATACACTGGAAAGTTACGGATGGCTGTTCAAGTCTCAAATACTTGCCTCGGGGATAATACCTCAAATAGCCCTGCTTATGGGCCCTTGTTTAGGAGGGCAGGCATATCACCCTATAATGCAAGATTTTCTCATTCAAACCAAACACACGGGATTTATGGGCATTGCTGGTCCGGCTTTTGTAAAAACGCAAACCGGGGAGGAAATCAGCCTTGAGGAACTTTCCGGCTACAAAGCCCATGCCATCAAATCCGGGCAAACACACGTCGTGGCTGAAGATGATTCAGATTGCCTTGATAAGTGCAAGGAACTTTTGTCCTTTTTGCCTTCCAACAACAAAGGGAAACCGCCTCGCATCGCAACGGACGATGACCCAGAAAGGAAAGAGGATTTGCTCAGCCTGCTGCCTGAACATCCCTACGAGCCTTTCGATATGTATAAAGTAATCGAAAAAATTGTTGACCAGGGTCATTTCTTTGAGACCTTGGGACTCTACGCCCGGAACATAATTACAGGTTTCGCTCGCTTTAAAGGACGTCCTGTAGGAATAGTAGTTAACCAACCGAAGTGGATGGCTGGCTGCTTAGATATTGATGCTTCCGACAAAGCAGCCAGGTTTATCAGGTTTTGCGACCTGTTTAATATCCCCTTGATCACTCTTCAAGATTGTCCTGGGTATCTGATAGGCTCTCAGCAAGATTGGGGTGGAATTCTGCGCCATGGTGCCAAGCTGCTTTTTGCCTGGGCTGACGCCACCGTGCCCCTGATTGCAATCATACTTAGAAAGTCCTACGCCGGTGCTCACTATGGCATGCTGGATAAATCTATTGGGGCTGATTTTGTCTTTGCCTGGCCTACCGCCCGAATTACCATTGTCGGCGCCGAAACTGCTGCCAGCGTTATCTTCGCCAGAGAAATAAGGGAGGCAGCTAAGCCTGACGAGGTGCAAGCACAAAGAATAAAGGAATTCTCAGAAATGTACGAGAACCCTTACCGCGCTGCGGAGAGAGGCTATGTCGATGATGTGATAGATCCCTCAGATACTAGAAAAGTCATAAACAGGGCACTGGATGTTCTGGAAGGTAAATGTGTGGCTAGGCCATGGAGGAAGTATTCCAACATCAATCTCTGAGAAAGGAGTAAGAAGGTGGATTACGGCTTCACAGAGGAACAGAATAAATTTAGACAAGAGGTGCGCAACTTTTTAGAAGAGGAAATAAAAAAGGGTTATTGGGAACCTGCCTGTGATGCCTGGATACAAGGCTTTGACCCTGAATTTACCAAACGAGTGGCACAGATGGGCTGGATAGGTATAACCTGGCCCAAAGAATATGGTGGGCAGGGGCGTAGCCATATAGATAGACTTATCCTTACTGAAGAAATGCTGCGCTATGGGGCGCCGGCAGCTTGCCACTGGTTTGCCGACCGACAAATAGGAGGTTCTATCCTCTCCTTCGGCTCGGAAGAGTTAAAGAAAGAATTTCTCCCCAAGATTACCAAGGGAGAGACTTATTTTGGGCTAGGAATGAGCGAACCGGGAGCTGGTTCTGACTTAGCCTCACTGCAAACCAGGGCGGTAGAAGATGGCGATTATTATGTAATCAACGGTCAAAAAACCTGGGCCAGCTGCGCCTCTTTTGCTCACTACTTTGATGTGTATGTCCGAACAGACCCTGAGGCGCCAAAACATAGGGGCATCAGTGAGTTTATCGTGGATATAAGGTCCCCCGGCCTCAGTCGCATACCTATGACTGATATTACCGGCACCGAGGCCTGGAACGATGTCTTCTTTGATAATGTCCGTGTGCACAAGAGGTATTTAGTGGGGGAGAAAAACCGTGGCTTTTATCAAGTCCTCCACCAGCTTGATTATGAGAGGAGTGGCATGGAACGCCTAATGGGTAATTATCCCCTCTTTGAGGCCATCATACAGTTTGCCAAAGAAAATAGATTGTCTCAGGAGTCTGTAATTCGCAATAAGCTGGCGCAACTCCAGATTGAATTTGAGGTGGGACGCTTGCTTATCTATAGAGTGGCTTTGGTCATGGAAGAAGGACGGGCCCCTAATTGGGAATCCTCTATGTCCAAGGCCTATTGTACAGAATTTGAGAAGCGTCTGGCGGGCGTGGCTATGGAGGTCTTGGGTCCCTATGGACAACTTGTGTCAGGTTCCAGGTTAGTTCCCCTTCGGGGTATGGCATCACATTCATATCTGGGCTCCAAGGGTTATAGTCTTCAAGCAGGCACAACAGAAATCTTGAAAAATGTCCTGGCTGTACGGGGATTAGGACTACCAAGCTCGTAAGCCGTTACCTGAGCGAAATGAAGGGTCGAATGACTCCAAGGTTCTTACCCAATAACTGAGAATGGTGCTTGGAATGTTCTATATAGGAGGACAGCGATGAAATTAGCTCTTACTGAAGAACAGGAAATGCTAAAAAATACAGCCCGCGACTTTCTGGCTGACAAGTGCCAGAAAACATTCGTTAAACAAATGGAAGAAAGCGAGACAGGCTATTCCAGAGAACTCTGGCAGGAGATGGTTGAGCTAGGCTGGATGGGCTTGGCCTTCCCGGAAAAATATGGCGGTGGCGATATGAATTTTCTAGACCTGGCAGTGCTACTTGAAGAGATGGGAAGGGCTTGTTTGCCTGGCCCTTTTTTCTCCACAGTGGTTCTTGGAGGCTTGCCTATCTTAGATGTTGGTAGCGGAGAACAAAAGCAAGAGTACCTGCCCGAGCTAATCCGTGGGGAGAAAATCTTTACCTTAGCCCTAACCGAACCCGTCTATCGGAATTACGATACCTCTTCAGTCACAGTCCAGGCTACTCCAGATGATGGCGACTATATCATTAACGGCACAAAGCTGTTTGTCCCTGATGTTCATGTTGCTGATTACCTGCTATGTGTAGCCAGAACCAGGCCTGAAAACGGAGTCACTATATTTCTGGCTGATGCCAAGAATCCCAGGATTGATTACACCATTCTAAAGACCATCGCTGGTGACAAGCTGTGCGAGGTGGTTTTTGACAAAGTGCCGGTACCGATGGCTAACATTTTAGGACAACTGAATCAGGGATGGAGCGCAGTACAAAAGATAGTTGAGCGGGCAGCGGTAGGAAAATGCTGTGAAATGGTCGGCAATATGCAGCGAGTAGTGGAGATGACCGTGGATTATGCTAAAGAAAGGAAACAATTTGACCGTCCCATTGGCAGCTTCCAAATCATACAGCACTATTGCGCAGACATGGCAACCGATATTGACTGTGCTAGGTTAAGCACTTATCAAGCAGCCTGGATGTTAGGCAAGGGACTTCCCTGCACTAAGGAGGTAGCTGTAGCCAAGGCCTGGATAGCCGAGGCCTCCCAGCGTGTCAGTGCTCTGGCACACCAAATTCACGGAGCTATTGGCGCCACCATAGAACATGACCTGCATTTTTACACCAGGCGTACCAAAGCTGCAGAGCTTGCCTTCGGTGATGCCAATTTCTATCGAGAAGTGGTAGCTAAAGAAATGGGATTGTGACCGTTCATTGAGTAACGAAACATCCCTGGACCTTTGCTTAGGGGGACACGGTCGCTAGCACCTGAAGAAGGTTAACTAAGGTCATTAAGCTTCGTTTCCAAATTTTTTTGCCTTAGGGCTACTGTTAGATCTCCCCGGGTTCTTTCTGTAATGCCTCGTATGGCGTCTGTGGTTCGCCTTAAGCCATGAGCGAGCAATTCCGGGAAGTCCATGGTCATCAGTATTCCGTAGATTTCATCCATTATGGTCAGTAGTTCTTCACAACGGGAAAAATCCCCCCGCCTTAGACTATCTAATATGTACCTCCGCAACTCACCTACGGATTCGCCCAAGCCATCAAGGTAGGCAGCATTGCTTACACCCAGTATCCCTGGCTTCGGTAAGTCTTCCCCGGCAATCAAGGTTAAAGTTAAATATCCTTCAGTGAACTCCTTCTGAGCGTCGTGAATGAAACCTGAATGAAGTAGCCTTCCATGTGCAGCCAGGTCGTGGTTTAGCTCTCGAAGTAACTCATGAGCTGAATCAAGGAGTTGCTTTGCCTTATCGGGGTCCTGGCGATGCACGGCACGTATAGCATCAGCGCTGTGACGGATTACCTGACGGCAACTACGCAAGGCTTTCTCTCGCGCTTCATCTTCTGCTGTAAAGTACGGGCGAAGCTCCGAAGCGATAATTTCCAAATCTTCTAATGGTTTTGACATTATTCTTTCACCAGGTTCATTTTTGCGACTAATTTCTGCACAGCTCCCCTAACATCTTTCTCCCCTAAGACAGAGCTAATCACAGCTACAGCATCAGCTCCAGCAGTCACTACTTCAACGACATTATTTTGGTTTATGCCGCCGATGGCTACTAGAGAGACAGACGCTATTCGCTTGAGTTTTTTAAGTGTATCCACTCCCACCGCAATGGCTTCTTTTTTTGTTGCCGTGGGAAATATCGAGCCCACAGCAATATAATCCGCTCCTTCACTTTGAGCTTTTTTTGCCTGAGATAATGTGGTGACAGAACAGCCAACTATTTTGTCTATAGGCAATTCCCTGCGGACTACAGGCAGGGGTAAGTCTTCCTGCCCAATGTGAAGCCCATCAGCATCAACAGCCATAGCTAAGTCAAGGTAATCGTTTATTATAAATAGAACACTCGCTTGACTACAGAGCTCTTTGAGTTTTTGCGCTATAAGCAGCAACTCTCCCTTTTTGCTTTGCTTGTCGCGGAGTTGAATTACACTGGCACCTCCCTCAATAATTTGCTTGGCAATGTCCAGTTCATCTCTACCCGCTAAAAATTGCCTATCCAGAATGACGTAAAGCCCGGGCATCCTTTCTATTTTGTCCTGGCGTGATATTAGTGAAATCAAATCTCGCTCCAAGGTATAAAGGGCAAATCTTGCCTGTTCAAAGCTGGCTGAATTCAGCATTGAACTTATCTCTGGCAATTTAGCTATCTCCTCTATCACGCGAAGTGATTCTTCTACCCTTTTAGCATTAGCTGTAACTAAATCCAGCGAGCCCTGTAGTGAGGTCGTCTTCATATTTAGTTCCCTCTCGCCCGGAGGGATATGGTAAGGATGACCAATATCATGTTCGGAATCTCTCTGAGACAAGAGCCCTATCCTCAGTGATTTAGTTTCCCGGGCTAAATCGTGACGCAGAGTTCTTAGCCGCTGGCTCAGTTCAGCATTATTGAGAAGAAAGCGAGCGACATCTTCCAGAACCCGCAATCCTTCACTGGAGCGGTCTAGATTGGCATCAATCATACGCAGCATTTGGTGAGGCACTTTCCAAGCCCTTCAGTGGCTCAGGCAACACGCCTTCCCTGGCCGATTGTATCTTCTCCTGAATCTGAGACGGTAGCTCCTGTCCCATATCCTGGAACTTCTTTTCCACCCAACGGCCGATATTCCGAGGGTCTTTGTAATAATCCTCACCGGGACGCATTGCAGGCTCGCCGCTCTCCTCCCATATTGTCTTCAACGACTTATGGTAGGCAAAGCCTGAAATGACCCGGGATAAGTTAGTATTGCCACAGGATGAGCATTGCGGGGTAAAGGGAGCAGAAATATCCCTGACTAAAAAAGTCAGTCTTCTGTGGCAATTCTGACAAACAAATTCATAAATGGGCATGAGATACCTCTTCGTTCAACCACTCGCAGATTTGCTTGCCTCTTAACCAGAGAGCTCTTTCCTTTTTTCTTCTATCTGGGTAACAGGCAATTCGCCCTTCTCCATTCTCTCAGTTATTTCCTCATATTCCGGAGGGGATTTCTCACCGCTACTCATTCTCCTGTTCCACTCGGCTATTGCTCTGGGGTCATCGCGAATCATGCCCTGGGTCAGCTCACGGTCGGAAAGTATATCTTCATAAATATCCTTATATGTCTTCTGTACGGAAAAAGTGGAGAATATACGCTTGAGTTCGTTGTTGCCACAGCGAGGACAAGGTGGTGGAGGCATCGATAAACCATGCCGATATGAGCTAATAATTCGGCAACAAGAATCGCACCAATACTCATAAATAGGCATGTTCCCCCCAGCAAGGAAATTTTAACACAGTTTCTTCCTTCGTCCAAACCGTGCTGGAAAACCATGACTTCTCCTCCTCTTCCATTGTCTTTGCGAGAAGTCCCAATGAATCTTGGTATATCGGGACGAAGCAATCTCCAGCACAACAAGCGGGTGATTAAAAGGCAGAAGATACGGAATCCCAAATCCTGAGCGCCGAACGGGGGACTCTAAATCCTATTCTTCTTCTTCGTAAACTTCAGGAAATATTTCCTTCCTTCTAAATCTTTGCCAGTCCGGCTTCTTTTTCTGCCAGAATGCGTTCTTCCAATGTTCGGCTTCCTCCGAAGCGTAATATTTCCAGAGATACTGAGATGAAACCGTTTCTATGCCCCGCATATAGGTAGTAGCAGCGTTAAAGCATGCCTTGACGCCAGCTATAGCTCCAGGACTTTTTTCCAATATTTCGTCGCACCATTTGTCCACCTCCTCTTCCAACTTATCTGCTGGTACTACCTTGTTCACCAATCCCATATCTAGGGCTTCGTTGGCAGTATATCGGTGGCAGAGATACCAAATTTCCCTGGCTTTCTTTTCCCCCACTACCATCATCAAATCGATAACACCTACACCCGGGTCAAAACTTCCTACCAAGGGGCCAACCTGGCCGAAGATGGCGTTTTCTGAAGCTATGGAAAGGTCACAAATCTGGTGGTAGACATGCCCCCCTCCTATGGCATAACCGTTCACTGCTGCCAGAACTGGCTTGGGCATCTCCCGTATCAGTGTTTTGACCTTTAAATCCTTTTCCAGCATTCCCTTTCGATAGCCGGCTTTTGCCTCCTTGGCATCACCGCCGGTACAAAATGCCTTATCGCCAGCGCCGGTAAATACCACCACGCCTACCGTATCATCGCCTGCCGCATCCTCAAAAGCTTTTATCAATTCGTCCTGGGTGGAGGTAGTAAAGGCGTTATATGCCTCAGGTCTATTTATGGTTACCCTTGCTACTCCACGCCTCTTTTCATAAATAATATCGTTGAAATCAAACTCTGGCACCTTTTCCCATTTTCTATTTGCCATTGTTAATCCTTTCTTGTAAATATCTCACGTAATTATCTTTGTACTCGTCGAATCATCTTCCTGCCAGAATACCAGCTCCGACTTTCGACAGCCACTTTTTGGTATGTCTCGCCCTACATATAGATTACGCCCCTTGTCCTGAGGTTGTCAATGGTGGAGGTTTTGCAGCATTACCTGCTCCCTAGTGTACGGCTCTCTTCATCTACAGTAGGTTTGTTCAGCAGTTGGTTGAAGTGTGTGGAAGTGTTTTGACACGAAAATGATTATACGTAGGCTACTCCAGGTACAGTATCCTGCTACAGCTATTACATTGGATTAAATCACCAGCTTTGGCTTTCTGCCATTGGCTAGTAGGTACAGTAACGTGGCATCCCAGACATCTTCCCCTCTCTACTTTAACTACAGCCTGTCTCCTTGTTAGCCTAATTCGCTCATAAGTGTTGAGGGCTTCAGAGTCAATTTGCTGCGATAACTCATTACGATCACCTCTGAGATTAGCAAGCACGGTTTCAATTTCGCCTTTCGTTGGCACCAAAGTTTCTTGCCTCTGTTCCCATTCTTTCTTTAAGCATTCAAGCTCTTCGGCGGTAATTTTTGTCTTAACTTCTATCTCTTCCACCTGGCTCATTAATCCTAACAAAGCATCTTCTTTCGGCCTAATCTGACTCTTAAGGCTTCTAACTTCTTTCTCAAGGTTAACCAGTTCCTTGGGATCCTTGGTTGTGCCACTGTAGAGTTTACTATCAATCCTCCTGACTTTCTCTTGAAGGTCTTCCAGTTCCCATTCAGAATTCTTTTGCATCCTCCTCGCGTCCGTCAGTTGTTCTTTATGTAACGCAAGTTTAGATTCGGTGGCAACCAAGGCTTTGTTGTCGTTAAGTTGATTTTCAACCTCGTTTAGCTCTTGCTGCTTCTTTTGAAGCTCCAGGTCAAGCTGTTGCAACTTATATAGTTGCCCTGCCAAACTCATGCTGGAGCTTATTGTAGAAGTGGAGTGGGATATTGTCAAAAATGCAGGCAACTTCCGCGGGAAGTCAAATCCGCCCAGGGAAATCTGAAGATTAAATCTATCGGGGTTGGTTTGGGAAGCTAAAGTTTCACAATCCTGGGCTTCACACGGCATTTTTCGGCGGTGACAATAGCGTCTATCAAGGATATAACTTCATCAAGCTTATTTTGATGGCTTGTTATGACATAATCGAAAAGCGGCAGGCTTTTTATTTCCTCTTTGACTCTTTCCAATCTTAGGGCCAAATCTTCTGAAGACTCACTGCGTCGCCTCCTCAACCTCTTTTCCAGTTCTGCCATGGAAGGAGGCCTGAGGAAAATAAACACTGCCTGAGGCAGGATTTCCTTAATAGTAGCAGCACCTTGAACATCTACTTTGACTATTACATCTACCCCTTTGGATAAAGCCGAAGTTATTTCATCTTTTGGCACACCATAGTAGTTGCCGTAGACATTAGCCCACTCCAGGAACTGGTTTTCATGCAGCATTTTTTGAAATTCTTTCCCAGAAAGGAAGTGATAATGCACTCCATTTTTTTCCCGGCTACGTTTAGGACGTGTAGTAGCGGTAACAACGTAGTAGAAGGAGCGTCCTAACTTCCTCATTCTGGCAAGCACGGCGTCCTTGCCTACTCCTGAAGGTCCAGAAAGAACAACGAGCAAAGGTAAAGAGCTTCCGTCGTCTCTTTGCTTCATTGGCAGTTTAGACTTAAGGCTTTGATCAGATAATTCACAGCTCAATTTTTTCCTCAGAAGGCATTGAGACAGTGGATGACCTATGAGCGATGGTCTCCGCTGTCACAGCAACCAACATCATGTGACCAGTGTCAAAAAGAACAGCGGTCTTGGCTTTCCTACCATGGGTGGCGTCAATTAGAAGTCCTTTCTCTCTTACTTCCCGAATGAGCCGCTTGATTGGTTGCTGGTTTATGGAAAGGAAAGCAATCACCCTATTTACAGCTATAACACTACCAAAACCGACGTGAACTAATTCTGTAACCATGCTACCCCTCCTGTTATGTTTTGCTTTTTAACGTTGGTTCAGTAAGCTTATATAAAATCTTCGCGTGTCGTTGACAAAAAAATTTGCCAGAAGGCAGGATATGATATCTGCGCTACCTGGGCATGCTTGATGGTTGTTTCTCCTTCGGCTATCAAACCAGCTACTGCCAAGCTCATCGCCAATCGGTGGTCAAAATGGCTATCAACCTCTGTACCCGACAAAGATCCACCGCCGTGAATGATCATACCATCTGGTAGAGGTTCAATTTTGGCACCCAGCCGTGAAAGCTCACTAGCCACAGTGGCAATCCTGTCCGATTCCTTCACCCTCAGTTCTCCAGCGTCCCTGATCACAGTTTTCCCTTTAGCAATACAACCAGCTACGGCTAACACGGGAATCTCATCAATGAGGCGAGGAATAATATCACCACCGACCTCTATCCCTTTTAACTCGCTAGATTCTATCATAATATCGGCTAATGGTTCATCTGCTTCCAGACGCTCATTATCTATTCTTAACCTGGCTCCCATAGCCAGGAGAATGTCTATAATTCCAGTTCGAGTGGGGTTAATTCCACAATCTCTTATTATTATCCTGGCGTTAGGGTGAATAGCTCCGGCAACCAGGAAATAGGCTGCTGAGCTAATGTCGCCCGGAACACGAATGTTGAGGGGAGCTAAGGGGCTGCCCAACGGTAGCAAGGAAATCGAATTTCCTTGGCTCTCCAGACTAGCTCCCATCCGTTTAAGCATTCTTTCTGTATGGTCCCGAGAGGGGAGTGGTTGACGCAAGACGGTATTGCCGCGGGCAAAAAGACCGGCCAGTAGAATGGCTGATTTAATTTGAGCACTAGCGACAGGCAAGGCAAAATCTATACCCCGCAACTTCTTTCCCTTAATGACCAGAGGTGCAAAGGAATCACCTCCCCTCCCCCAAATTTCAGCGCCCATCAACCTCAGCGGCTTAATCAATCTACCCATGGGGCGATTGCGAAGCGAGGCATCCCCGGTAATAACAGACAGGAATGGCTGGCTGACAAGAAGGCCGCCGAGAAGACGCATCGTGGTGGCGCTATTTTCGGCATCGAGCACATTGCTAGCTTCTTTAAGACCATCTTTGCCGCCCCCTGAGACTAATAGAGTGTTTGGGTCCTGCGACCCCTTTTTGCCAATTTGCACTCCTAGAGCTTTCAGACACCTGACCGTGGCCAGGCAATCTACCCCCGGCGCAAAATTATCAATTTCAGCTTCACCTTGGGCTAAGCTATTCAGGATGACAGCACGGTGGGAAATAGACTTATCACCAGGTAAAATTATCTCCCCTTCTAACCTGGGATAAGGTTTGATGGTTCTTGTCTCGGTTTTAGCCGAAGACGAGTTTAAGCCGACAAATTGTCTAGCCATTCTTGTCTTGCTTTATTAGCCTCAGTTAAGGCTTGCTCCAAGCGTTTGTCCCCCCCAGCCACCAGTTGGCGGTACCTCTCCAATTCCTGGATGAATTTATCTATCCAGTTGATTATAGCTTCCTTATTGCTAAGGCAGATATGAGCATTTACCTCCGTATTTCCTGAAGCCAGGCGAGTAAGGTCATAATAGCCAGAGGCTGCCAGTTTGGACATTTTAGACCAGGAGGGATTCTCGGTGGTTAACGATACCAGGGCTGCCGAGAGCAACATAGGCAAATGACTAATGCCAGCTACCAGGTTGTCATGCTCTTGAGCATCAATAAAAAAAGGTATGGCTCCAAGTTTCTTGACCATGCCTATCACCGTATCTATCGATTTTGGTGAAGCTTTATCTGATGAGGTGAGACAATAAGTACATCCCCGAAATAATTCAGCTTCAGCAGCCTGAATACCATGAGTTTCTTTCCCGGCCATGGGGTGTCCGCCAATGAAGTCCACCGTTGGCGGCAGTATTTCCTCGGCCCATTTCATAACCTGGATTTTCGTGCTGGCGGTATCGGTAACAATGCACGCAGAAGGTAGATGGGGAGCTATCTCAGAGAAGATTTCCTTTACCGTCAGAACTGGTGTGGCGATGATGACAAAATCAGCTTGCTTTACCGCATCCTTTAAGTTGGTTTCACCTCGCTCAATGGCGCCTGAACTCGAAGCCTTGGCTACAGTTTCCTGACGACGGCTATAGCCGACTATTTCCCACCCAGGCTTCTTCCCTTGCCTTAAAGCTAACCCGATTGAGCCGCCGATTAGCCCTAAACCGATGATGGTAACCAGCACGGTATTATTATAGCAGCGTAAGGCTCACCTGTCATTGTGAACCTCGCTCTTTTTGTCATTCGGAGCCCCTTTTGTGATTTTTCGCCCCGACAAGTCGGGGCATGGCAACCTGAGCGGCTAAATCCTAAATTCTAAAATCGTCTCGCTACAAATACTAAATTCTAAGCACTAAATACTAAACAAATTTCAAATGCAAAATCCTAAACGTTTCGGCCATTCGGTCGTTTGTGCTTTGAATTTGCTGACGATTTGAAATTTCGTATCTTTTGCCCATTAATTATCCTCCAGCTGTGCTATGGTATTGCTTCATTGTCAGTGCTCCTCGACTACCTATTCATAAAGATGCTGTCGATATATATAAAAATATTAGGCATTCCTCGATTAAATTAATGATTTAACCTCTTGACATCCTTTTAAAGAATTGTTACTCTTTATTAAGATTATTCTTATTGTTCTAATGCCTAATTGATTCTTACTTATTTGGCTTATTATTTGAAGGAAAACTATTAGATATTTACCTCGAACTTTAGTTCCTGTGTTGATTGGGGGTTGAGGGACAAAAATGATAAGGGATAGGGACATTTATATGGTGCCCTATCACTGCTGAGAATCCAATTACGCAACCGATCTGAGTAAGGTTGGGTTTTGTTTCTTTTAAGGGGATGCTGGCTTACGGAAGTGAATATTGTGCGTGTGATGTGCTGTCATACTTACAGTCGAGGGAGCGCTAGGGCAATAGCTGGAAATAATAAAGCAAGATAAAGATGAGAAGGGATATCGTTACTGTACTGGTACTGGTGGTTAGCTTGGTACTGGTAATAGTATCGCAAATAGCCAACCCAGTCTCGGCGGCGCAAAGCGGGCCAAATAACGGTGCGGCTTTTGCCGATGACGGTTCTGTGGGAAGTATAGCTTGGTCAAGTCCATCAAATGCCCAGACTTTAGACGATTCGCGGGCAACAGCATACTTGGGCGCGAACGAGATTAGCCACTATCTTAAAGCGACTGGGTTTGGATTCAATATTCCCGATGGAGCGTCAATAAATGGTATTCAAGTGGACATGGAAAGAAACGGTGGTAGTTCGGGTAAAATAAGCGACAATAGCGTTCGTCTGATGCAGAACGGCACGATAGTAGGCGATGACAAAAGTGCGCCCGAAGCTTGGCCAAGTTCTGATGCATATATAACTTATGGCGATTCAACTGACACGTGGGGGTTAACCTGGACTTATTCTGATATAAACAGTGCCAATTTTGGTTTTGTAATTTCAGCAAAACATGACAACTCTGCTGCCGCGAGATATGCATCTGTGGACCACATCCAGATTACTGTCTATTACAACAATCCCCCGGTGGCTAATCCGCAAAGTGGCCATTATATCGATTCCTGTAGCACCTTAACTGTAACCCTTACTGGAAGCGACCCTGATAGCGACCCCCTGACCTACAAGATTTCCACATTAGCAGGCCACGGAGATCTATACGATGGCGAAGGGACTGGCGGAACCCATATTACATCAGTTCCCTACACTGTCACAGACGTAAATCATAAGGTAACCTATCAGCCCGACGCCAGCTATAGTGGTGCTGATAGCTTTGGGTTTAAGGTCAATGACGGCGCGGTTGATAGTGCTGAAGCTACTATCTCCATGACCGTCAGCGACGGCCGTAGCACCTGGTATCAAGACAACGATAATGACACCTACGGCAACGCCACTGTCACACAGCAAGCCTGCTCACAGCCTCCAGGCTATGTCGCGGATAACACCGATTGTGATGACACGGTACCCACCTGCACCACCGACTGCGTAACGGATGTGGATGGCGATTTGATTCCAGATTGTGCTGATACCTGCATTGACGCAGACGGCGATGGTTATGGCTCTGCCGGCGGTGCCGGCAATACCTGCACGGGAGCCGACTGTGACGACACGGTTGCCAGCTGTAACGTTGACTGTGTAACGGATGTAGATGGCGATTTGATTCCAGATTGTGCTGATACCTGCATTGACGCAGATGGCGATGGTTATGGCTCTGCTGGCGGTGCCGGCAATACCTG
>JGI24422J19971_10000755_pt1 | contig 18705 bp, 20 predicted proteins | sample DeeMarSWOR152_54_FD_19971 | JGI IMG/M metagenome (IMG submission 19971) | reverse complement strand
CTAATCCTGATGATGAGGATATTCCAGAACTATTAGAGGGAAAAAGACGAGAAAAGGAAAACTATCTTAGCTGGGGTAGAGAGACACTAGGTTGGGCCATATATCTTTTCAAGAAACCATAGATATGTTGACTCACACTACTTTTATTTTATATCTCTTTATCTTTCTATTAGGGGGTTTTCTATCTTTTTTGCTTCTTCAATCAGCTCTGAGGGCCATTTCTCAAAAATCGTAGATGCCAGTTGCAGGTGTTCTGTTTTCATAGGGTCTTTTTCACACTGCTGGTGCACAAAGGCATCCAGCCATAGAGGGTCGTCACAATAATAGATCAATCCTTTGTTTTCTAGTACATCATATGTGTATCCGAAGGGCGTTTTGTATTTTCCTGTTTTCCCTTCTACGATATAGCTGAGAGAGTTTATGCCTTCTACTATGCCAACAACGTTGAAAATCGATCGATAAATCTTGTTAATGTCTGCAATGTTTTGACTCAAGTCTTTGTCTGCTTCGCCATGGTATGTATCTCTAGAATTATATCCTACATGTTCAGGTATCAAACCAAACATGTTTTTTGTACACATAGAGAAAAATACTTTGAACTTAGCTAAGTTAATGAAAGTGCCTGTTCTCAATTCGTATAATTTCTCGGGTAAAAAACCATATAACTCGTCTCTCAATACCGGCGAAAATTTCTTTTCTACAAGTTCTTTCACGATCTCCTTGTCTACAGTTCTTTCGGCCAAAACCTCTTCGGTAATGTTAAGATACTCTATTCCAAGTTCGCTAATCACGTTCTTAGTTCCAGTTTCCTTTAAGAAGTCTTCTTCAGTTTTTCTTACGAAGTCTAATTGCTCTTCAGAAAACCTTGGACAGGGAGGCTTAATAAGGTCGAGCAGAGCCAGCATATTTCTCGCAGAATAAGACTCAACAAGGACAACCTTTCCTTGCTTATGAAGAAACCTCAAAACCCATTCTAAGATTTTCGGGTCCGTGAAGTGACCATAGTCCCCGCATATCCAATTAGGCTTCACTATGAAAGGCTCCCTCAATTGTAATGAATCCATAAATTTAAAGAACTCTTTTTGAGTATGAACATTGTCTACAACCAGTTTTTTTCCTTTAAATTCAAACTCTTTCCGCATCTCAACACTTCCCTTTTATGTTTTCAGATGTTTTTGGCTTAAATTAAATAGAATAAATAAATCAAAAAATAAGTTTAACATGAACTTGGCTCTTTTGTTGTGATTGTTTTTTAAGTTTTTGAAGTCATATATTTTTAGTTCATTTGCTTTTTACTTTTTTTTAGTGGTGAAGGGTTTTTGTTTGATTGTGTGATTGTGCGGTTTGGGGAGTTAACGCTTAAAAGTGAGCGTGTTAGGCGGAAATTTCTCGACATTTTGAGGAGAAATATTTTTCAGGTTTTGGAAGGCTTGGATTTTCAAATAAGGGAGGAGAGGGGGAGATTTTTCGTAGATACTGGGTCTATAGCAGATGTTTCTAGTAGGCTTTCTAAGATTTTTGGCATAGTTTCTGTTTCTCCTGCTGCTAGAATTAGGGCGAATTTAGGGGTGATTGCTGATTTTTGTGTTAAAGTGGCGAAAATCCACGATTTTTCGGGGAAAAGTTTTGCTGTGAGGGTTGTTAAGCGTCTTGGGAAACATGATTTTTCCAGCATGGATTTGGCTAACGTTGTGGGGGAAAGAATTTTGAATGCTGTTCCTGACGCTAGGGTAGACCTTGGAAATCCTGATTTTGAGGTTTTTATAGAGGTTAGGGATGATGATGCTTATGTTTTTACGGAAAAAGTTGATGGTTTGGGGGGTTTGCCCTTGGGTAGTGAGGGAAGGCTTGTNTCCCTTTTTAGCGGTGGTATTGATAGTCCTGTTGCCGCGTTTTTGATGATGAAGAGAGGGGGTTTTTGTAATCTTTTATACTTTGATAACAGCCCTTTTACTGATGAAACTACCTTTAAAAGAGCTTTAGAAACTGCAAAAGTGCTCAAACAATACGCTCCAAAACTTAGACTTTATGTTGTAAAACACGGTGAGAACCTTGAAAATTTCATAAAAAACGCGCCCAGATGGTTTACATGCATTCTTTGTAAACGCCTAATGTACAAAGTGGCAGAAAAAGTATGTTTGAAAACAGGTGCTAAAGGAATAGTTACAGGGGAAAGTATAGGGCAAGTGGCAAGCCAAACTTTAGACAACCTCTTAGCAATAAATCAAGCAACAACTTTACCCATTTTAAGACCTCTTATAGGCCTCGATAAGAGGGAGATTGAAGATATTGCAAGAAAAATCGGCACTTATGAACCAAGTCATAAAAGGGTTACGGGTTGCAGTGCTTTTCCCTCAGGTCCTGCACTAAATGCAAAGTTGGATGAGATATTAAAAGTTGAAGAAAAACTTTGCATAGAAAAAACGGTAGAGGAAGCCTTCAAAACATTGCAAGAAATCGAAATACCTTAAAATACTTCTCCGCTTTTTTTTGAGTTGATTCATTCTTTAGAATTTTTATTTTTTAAAAGTACATCGGTATTGGTAGGCAGAAGAACGCTAAAATCATGGTGAGATAGGCGGATATTTTTTTTCTTTTTGATACGGGGCTTACATCGTCTAGACCCCCAGGATGACCTTTTCGAAATAGGAATAGGGCGAGTAAAGCCATCGCCCATAACCCTATCAATATCAGTATGAGGCTTGAGATAATGGTTGCTTGTCTGTGAAGCTCTTCGTCTGTTGTAGATCGAAAAACATGACCCCCATCTAGTTGTCCCAAAGGGAGTAGATTTAACCCTGTTATGAGAAAACCTACCCACCCGGCAAAGGCTACAGGATGCACTAATAACGTCTCTCCAGAACCTACCGCTATTATCCCTACTTTTTCCGCCATATATGCAAGAATCTCAAACATGAGGATTACCCAGGGAAGATCTCCAATAAGTCCTTCCTCCTCCCAAATTTCTGTCTGCGATTCTGGAACGCTAAAACTCATAGAAAGCCCTATAATGGTGACAATTATTGCAACAATAAGCCCAGATAATGGGCCAGAAATCCCTAAAGTGAACAGTTCATCACGGTTTTTTATGGGCGCTTTTGCTTTTATAAATGCCCCCATGGTGCCTATATATAATCCGATTGGGGGGAAAGGAAGAAAATATGGAGGTGTTGATTCGATTCTATTCCGCTTGCTAGCATACATATGCCCAAGTTCATGAATACCAACTATGGCCATTAAGGATACTGTGAAAAATAAGGTGTTCAAAAATACTCTTGATTGAAGATGCAGCTCGGTATGAAGAAAACTTGCGTGTACATATCCTGCATAAGCTACTGTGGCAATGGTTACGAAAAATAATATCCAATTAGTTCTTATATTGTTCTCAGTTTTTGGACCAATAAACGCGAGCCTTAGTACCGCCATGCTTTCCCCGTATTTTTTGAGGACTGGTGCTATTCGATAATTTTCAATGAGGTGTGTGGAAAGTTTTAACATACGTTGTTTTAAATCAGAAACCTTCATAATAACGTATATTCCTTCTCCAGCCGAGATTACTGGCAGCGTTTCCCTTACTAAACGATCCGCTTCATAAAGCTCGTAACCTTTCATGTTTTGATCCAAAAACTTTACACCCTTTGAATACCTTAATATTTTTATAGTGATAACCTGCTTCGTTTTAATAAATTTTCATAATTAGTTTAAAGGCGGGTTGTAGCAAGAAATGGAACCTCCTCGAACCGTAACTAGTTATATTATAAGACAGTTTGCTCCNCCTGATTTNACGGCAGTCATGACNATAAACAAGAAATATCTTCCTGAAAACTATCCTGCAGGCTTTTTTATGAGACAATATAAAGANTTCCCGGAAGCNTTTTTAGTAGCTGAAGCAGATGAAAAAATAGTCGGCTACGTCATGTGTCGCTTAGAAAAAGGAATTTCTTCCTTCCAGTTNAAATATTATAATAGAGGACATATTGTTTCGATCGCGATTAGTCCCAAATATAGACGACAAAAAATAGGTACTAATCTCTTAAAAAAAGNCGTTGAAGCAATAAAACAAAGAGGGATCAAAGAAATATTTTTAGAAGTAAGAGTTACAAATTCTTCCGCTATCGACCTCTATGAAAAGGAAGGTTTTACCAAGACTAAGGTTATTCCTAGATATTATAGGGATGGTGAAAGCGCCTACGTAATGGCAAAAAAACTAGGCTGAGCTTATTAAACTTAAATCGTTTAAACCATGATCTTTTATTAGGGAGGGAATATTAAATTAAGAATCTTGTATTTGAATCCTCTTTTTTCCTCTTCCTCTACCTCTTCCTCTAAATCTACCTCTAACTCTACCTCTAACTCTAATAAGGGGTATAGGGTTCTTCTTTCTATGTAACTTCCCGCGAAGTAGCCTAGAAGACCATATGCAGGCGATAAAAACAGTAAGGCAAGTATTAATCCTAGGGCTGCTGATTGACCGGAGAATCCCAATCCTTCACCTAAATCGCTAAGATGGTGCCAAAAGATTGCTGCAAGGGAAATTACTCCCAAAATTATAGCGATTATTGCTGCCCTTATACCGTGCCTTCCGTTACCTATAACTGCCCCTGCTGTAGATCCTGGTATGAAAAAGCAGCCAACAAATATCAATACAGCTAAAGCCTGTGGCGCTGTATCTTTTATGTCATAAAGATTTTGGAGTAGAATCGCTATTCCAAANCCTATGTTAAACAGGAGTAAACTTATTGCAATTGCCAAGACAAAGGTTTTTTCATCTCGGGGTTTAAGAATATCAAANCGTCTTAATCTGCTATCAACGGTTTCTTTAATCATCCCNTCAAATTTTTTAAGCTTTTTAGANACAACNCGTTTTTTCAAAAACGTATCTATCTCTTCCTTAAACTCGGTTACAAACCTCGTTAAAAGTTCTTCAAGGATTTCTCCAAGCAGATCTGGATGATCCCTTGTATCACTAATTAATGCAGCGTATAGTTGTACTCCGTCCTGTTCTTTATAACCATAAACGAGTTGATTTATTCCCATTTCTAAACGCTGCAATTTGTCTAAAAAAGCCTCTTTGGCAATATTTCTAACAGCCAGTAAAAAACCGGAAATAAGTTGCTCATCCAATTCTCTCTTAGTCTCTCTCGCCCTGTAAGTGTAAAGACATGTCCCATCGTCGGATACTATGTAAAGGGCGTTAATCATCTAAATCATCCACCAAAATAAGCAAACGGTTTCTTTGAATAAATGTGCTTTATCTTTATTTAGTTTTAGTTCTTTATTTAGTTTTCTCGGTTTTTGTCTCGTTTTTGTATTTATAAAATTTTTAACACCGTTAATTTTATAAAGTTTAAATGCCTTTTTTTAACAGTGTTAAAAAATATTAATTTGTCGGATGTTAAAAAAAATGATGATCCAAGAAATAAAAGTTGATAATTTATTGGATTGTAGAGGGCTTTTTTGCCCAGTCCCTGTTTTAATTACGAGGGAAGAAATAGAAAAGTTAGAGCCAGGGCAAATACTTCAAATAATCGCGGATGATCCCGCAGCAGAAGAAGACATACCTCGCTGGGCTAAAAGAACAGGTAATACCATTCTTCATAAATGGAAAGAAGGGAATGACCTATACTTTATTGTAAGAAAAGGAAGGGCATAAAATAATAAAAGGAGGTAATATTTTTGAGTGAAAAACCACGATTGCTATACGTTCAAACAAGCGGAGTAGATACTCCTGAAAGGACTTATGCTCCTTTTATTTTGGCTACAACTGCTGTAGCAATGGATATCGATGCCACCATCTATTTTCTGATAAAAGGCATTACCGTGTTGAAAAAAGGGGAAGCAGAGAAGATAAAAATCGGTAACTTTCCCTCCCTCAAAGAGGTAATGGATCAGGCTGTAAAAGCAGGTGTTAAGATCTTAGTATGTGATCAAAGCTGTCAACTAATGGGGTTAGAAAAAGGCGATTTTATTCCCAAAGCAAAAATAGTAGGCGCAGCAACATTAAACGACCTCATATTAGAAAGTGACGGCGTACTATACTTCTAAAAACCCCCAAAAAGGAAAAAGGAGGTTATTAAAACTGAAAAGAGTTTTTATGGACTATCAAGCAGGCATGCCTATAGATCCCATTGTTTTTGAAACTATGAAACCATATTTCACAGAAAATTTTGGCAACCCCTCCTCGCTACACTACTTAAGCCAGCCAGTAAAAGAAGCTTTAACAAATGCAAGACAAAAAATTGCAGAACTTATAAACGCTGAAACCCCTAAAAAAGAAATAATTTTCACTTCAGGAGGCACTGAAAGCATCAACATGGCTATAAAAGGAGCGGCTTTACGAAATAAGAACGAAGGAAACCACATAATAACTTCTTCAATAGAGCATATGGCTACATTAAACAGTTGTAAATCTTTGATGAAAGAAGGTTTTAATATCACTTTTCTCCCGGTAGATGAACACGGTATAGTAGATATAGAATCATTAAAAGAAGCAATTACGGACAAAACAATCCTTATCTCTATAATGTATGCAAACAACGAAATAGGGACTATTGAGCCCATAAAGGAAATCGGGGAAATTGCTGGAGATAAAAAAATCTATTTCCATACAGATGCAGTGGCAGCTGCAGGAAAAATACCAATAGATGTACAAGAAGAAAATATAGGTCTTATGACCCTTTCCTCGAACGATATTTATGGTCCAAAAGGCGTAGGTGCATTATATGTTAACAAACGTGTAAAAGTAACCCCAATAATCCATGGGGGGGGTCAAGAACGAGGTTTACGTTCGGGAACAGAAAACATACCTGGAATAGTAGGGTTTGGCAAAGCTGCAGAACTTGCAAAAGAGAATATGGAAGATGAAATAAAACATACAACAGAACTTAGGGACATGTTAATAAAAAACATCCTTGGGAAAATTGAGCGCGCTTACCTCACAGGGCATCTTGTAAAAAGGATGCCTAACAATGCAAGTTTTAGGTTTGATGGAATAGAAGGCGAATCAATAGTGTTAAAATTGAGCCAGAAAGGCATAGTCGCATCTACAGGATCGGCTTGCGCCTCACAAACCTTGGAACCATCCCATGTTTTACGGGCAACTGGTCTAAGTCATGTGGAAGCCCATGGATCCCTTCTTCTGACTTTAAGTAAATGGAATACCGTAGAAGATGTGAATTACTTATTAGAAGAGGTGCCAAAAATTGTATCAGGCCTTAGGGAGATATCTCCCCTTTGGCAGATGATTGTTCAAGGTGTAGATTTGGAATCTAAGATGCAGGAATGGATGGAAGGAATGAAGGAAGAAGAGCATCATCACCATCATGATGAAAACAGCTTGTAAACCGCAAAAAGTTTAGTAAGAGGATTAAAATGAGTTCAAATACTTGGTTTAAAAATGATTTAATATCGGTTAATTGGATGTTTTCTTGTTATTTTATTGAGAGGTGAAGAAGTTTTGAGTATAACTTATAGTGAAAAAGTTGTAGAGCATTTCAAAAACCCTCGAAATGTTGGGCAGATACCTGATGCAGATGGTGAAGGAACTGTTGGTAATCCTATTTGTGGAGACTTGATGACTATTTATATAAAGGTCAAAGACGGTCGTATCGAGGATATCAAGTTTATGACGTTCGGGTGTGGTGCGGCGATAGCTACGAGTAGCATGATTACGGAAATGGCTAANGGNAANACCATNGANGANGCTTTNAANATCNNNAGAAANGANGTNGCTGANGNNNTGGATGGTTTGCCTCCNATTAAGATGCATTGTTCTAATCTTGCTGCTGATGCGTTGCATGCTGCTATTAAAGCCTATTTAGAGAAAAAGTCTGAAGAATCTACTTCAAACTCGGATTGATTTTTTTCAGAAGCTAATATATTGTTATTATTAGATAATGCTTAATTTTCTTCCGACTTTTTCTATGGCGCTTAACGCTATATTCAGATCGTCTCTAGTTAATAATGCATTCATTTGTACTCTAATTCTTGAAAGTTCTCTTGCGACCATTGGATAGACGATGGGAGTTGTGAAAATATTTTCTTCTTCAAATAGTATTCTTGCTAGTTCTTGGGCTTTTCCAGGATCTCCTACGATTAACGGGATTATGGGCGTTTGCGAATTTCCGGTGTTATAACCCATGCTTTGAACTTCTTTCTTGAAATAGTTAGTATGGTCCCAAAGTCTTTGTACGTGTTCGGGTTCGCTTTCAACTACTTTAATAACGGCGATACATGCTGCAACGACGCTGGGAGGATGAGCAGTGCTTAATAGATAGGTTCTACTCTTGTTTAGACAAAACTCGATTAAATCTTTTGAACCTGCTACAGTTCCCCCGAAAACGCCAAAACCCTTGCTCATTGAGCCGCCTTCTACATGAACTTTTCCTTGTAGATTATAATGTGCTACGATTCCTCTACCCTCTCCTAAAACTCCTTCTCCATGGCAGTCATCTACAAAAACCATTGCTCCAAATTCTTCAGAGATTTTCACTATTTCGGGTAAGGGAGCCATGTCTCCATCCATACTAAAAACTCCATCAGTGATAATTAAAATTCTTCGGGCTCCCTCTTTTTCAGCTTCTTTTAACTGGTTTTCTAAGTCTGAAACATTGGTATGTTTATAAATAATTCTTTTAGCCCTGGATAATCTTACTCCATCAATGATGGATCCATGATTTAATTCGTCGGAAACAACGATGTCTTGTTTTCCGACTAATTGAGGTATAAGTCCTGTGTTAACAGCAAAACCTGTTTGGCATAATAGAGATGCTTCTACTTCTTTAAATTTAGCAAACTTTTCTTGGAATTCTTTTGTCAAATCAAAAGAACCTGCAATAACTGGTACGGCTCCAGCGCCTGCTCCGTATTTTTTTATAGCATCAATTGTAGCTTGAACAACTTTTGGATGTGTGGCAAGACCAAGATAATTATTCGTGTTAAGCATTAGAACTTCTTTTTGATCTACGATTGAGTGTGGTTTAGAGCTATCTTCGAGATACCTTATGGTCCAATCAAGATTATTCTTTTTTAATTCGTTAATTTCCTCCCTAAGAAAAGCAACAGGATCTCTTTTCATGTAAATCACCTAAAAAGCGTTTTTAAAATTTAAGAGAAGATTTTTAATTTTAAAGTGATTTTGGAAAGTTTATAGTTTTCCCTTTGTTGATAAAAGGGGTTGAAAATGGGAAAATAGATAACTTTTTTTATTGATTATATTATGAATAATACTATTGTTTATTAAGTAAAATGATTGATAAAAATGAGGAGAATTCTTGTAACGGGTTCTAGTGGTCAAATTGGGAGTGAATTAGTACTTGCACTCAGAGAAAAATATGACAATGATAATGTGATTGCATCTGATATACGACCACCACAATTTAAGATTCAAAAAAGATCTGGTCCTTTTATAGTTATGGACGTGTTGGATAAAGATTCTATTCCTAAAATTTTTGACGAATACGAAATAGATACTATTTTTCATTTGGCTGCAATACTTTCAGCTAAGGGAGAAAATATACCTCAAACTGCGTGGGAAGTAAACATTCATGGTTTATTTAATATTCTAGAATTTGGACGAAAACATGATATTGAAAGAATAATTTGGCCAAGTTCGATTGCTGCGTTTGGACCAACTTCGCCAAGAGAAAATACTCCCAATGATACGATTTTGCAGCCAAATACAATCTATGGCATATCAAAGGTAAGTGGTGAGCTACTTGTTTCTTATTATTTTAAGAAGTATGGTCTTGATGCGAGGTCGATGAGACTTCCTGGAATAATTAGTAGTGAAGTTCTCCCTGGAGGGGGTACAACAGATTATGCTGTAGAAATGTTTTATGAGGCAATCAAGAAAAAATTCTATACATGTTTTCTTAAGGGAGATACAGTCCTACCAATGATGTACATGCCAGATTGCATTAGATGTATGATTGATCTTTTAGAAGCAGAGCCTTCGAAACTTAAACGACATGTATATAATGTCACTGCAATGAGTTTTTCACCTGGAGAATTAGCTGTTGAAATTAAGAAGCATATTCCTGATTTTAAAATAGAATATAAGCCAGATTTTAGGCAAGAAATTGCTGATTCATGGCCAAAAACGATTGATGATTCTCTTGCGCGTGAGGAATGGGGGTGGAATCCTAGTTATGATATTGTATCCATGACAAAAGATATGGTTTTTAAACTAAGAAAAAAATTATAGAAATAATAAAATAGGATTAGTTTGGAGGAGTTGTTTAGAAAGTTTTAAATACTCATATGTGCTTGTTCACTTTTAGGTGAACAAGTAAAGATTTGTTTTTTAGGAGGGTATCCTTGATGTCTGATAAAGATGAAAAAAGACGTTGGAAAAGAAAGAGACGTTGGGATCCTTTTGATTTTTTTGGAGAAAGTGACGAAATTTTTGAGAGTATAATGGAGCAGATGGAAGATTTTATAAGGAAATTCACAAGGTTGCCTTCGCTTTTTGGCGAAGAAGATATGGAGAAATGGGGTAAACCTTTTGTTTTCGGTTTCAGTCTAGATATTGGACCTGATGGCAAGCCTAGGTTCAGGGAGTTTGGGAATATTAAGTCTAGGGGTCGCAATGTCGTGCCTTCCCAAGAACGAGAGCCTTTGGTAGATGTCTTTGAAGAAGCTGAACATGTGAGGGTTATTGCTGAAATTCCTGGAGTACAAAAAGAAGCCGTAGATCTGAAAGGATCAGAATTCAGTTTAACTATCCATGCAACCAATACAGATAGGAGTTATTACAAAGAAGTGTCTTTGCCTGTAGCGGTTGATCCTGCTACGGCTAAAGCAACGTACAATAACGGTGTCCTGGAAGTGATGATAAAGCGAAAAGAGCCGAAAAAGGAAGAAGGTCATGATATCAAGGTAGAATAAAAAATCGGTTCCCATTATTGATATATATAGAGTAGGATAGTAGGTGTTTTTTCTAACTAAATTAGGTTTATCAGTCATTTGTTTTTGTGGGATTGACCAATTTTCGTCACCCTTTTTTTGAGGAGGTATGATTCATGAGTGATAAAAGTAACAAAAGTGATACTAAAACTGTTTTGAGAGTAGCAGAAGCTAAGCATAGGGACGTTGGTAGGAGTATGGCTAGACTTGATCCAAAAGTTATGGAAAAATTAGACCTTTCTACGGGTGATGTGATCGAGATTAGAGGTAAAACAAGCACTGCTGCAATAGCATGGCCTAGCTACCCTGAAGATGCTGGTTTAGGTCTTGTTCGTATTGATGGTATTTTAAGATCTAACGCTCAGGTGGGGCTAGGAGACTCTATCGAAATCCGGAAAATAACCGCTAAGCCTGCTACCCAAGTAAACATCGCTCCTACAGAGCCTTTAAGATTAATTGGGGGTGAAAGGTATCTTCTCAGACTATTGGAAGGCAGGCCCATCATGAAGGGGGATAACATCCGTATAGACGTTGTTGGGAGAAGCCTTGAACTCGTAATCTCCAGTATTAATCCCCCAGCAGATGCTGTAATAGTGGTTCCTACTACTAGAATAGTTTTAAGTGAGAAACCGGTAGTTTCTGAAATCCCTCACGTATCCTATGAAGATATCGGCGGACTCAAAAAGGAGATTCAACGCATAAGGGAAATGGTTGAACTTCCCTTGAGGCACCCTGAAGTTTTCCAGAGGCTAGGAGTAGAGCCGCCTAAGGGAGTTTTGCTTTATGGTCCTCCTGGCACGGGTAAAACACTGCTTGCAAAGGCCGTTGCCAGTGAAACCAACGCACACTTTATACCAATAAGCGGCCCTGAGATAATGAGCAAGTTTTACGGAGAATCTGAAGCAAACATCAGAGGGATCTTTAAAGAAGCTGAAGAACGTGCGCCAAGTATCATATTCATCGATGAAATAGATGCTATAGCGCCGAAAAGAGAAGAGGTTACAGGTGAGGTTGAAAGAAGGGTTGTATCCCAGCTTCTTGCCTTGATGGATGGCTTAGAATCAAGGGGCCAAGTGGTCGTTATAGGTGCAACAAACAGGCCTAACGCTGTCGATCCTGCCTTAAGACGGCCTGGTCGCTTCGACAGAGAGATAGAGATAGGTATACCTGATAGAAACGGTCGATTTGAAATACTCCAGATTCACACAAGAGGTATGCCTCTTGCAGATGATGTCGACCTTGAAAAATTGGGAGCTGTAACTCATGGATATGTGGGTGCAGATATAGCGGCTTTATCCAAAGAGGCTGCTATGCATGCCTTACGACGAGTACTTCCAGAAATTAATATGGAAGAAGAAACCTTGAGTCCAGAAATTTTAGATAAGCTCGTAGTAACTGATGAAGATTTCAACTCAGCCTATAAAGAGATAACGCCAACAGCTATGAGAGAAGTATTTGTTGAAGTTCCAATGGTCAAGTGGGCCGATATAGGCGGGCTAGAAGAGGTAAAACAAGAACTTAAAGAAGCAGTAGAATGGCCTCTAAAATATCCAGAAGTTTTCAGACAAGTAAACGCTAAACCTCCTAAAGGAATACTTTTATTCGGGCCTCCTGGTACCGGTAAAACACTATTAGCTAAAGCAGTAGCCAGTGAAAGTGAATCAAACTTTATCTCAATCAAGGGTCCTGAACTGTTAAGTAAATGGGTTGGCGAATCGGAAAGAGCAGTAAGAGAAATATTTAGGAAGGCAAAAAGCGCGTCTCCAAGTGTTATATTTATGGATGAACTTGATTCTATTACACCTCACAGAGGCAGTGGAATCGGTGATTCAAGGGTTACTGAACGGGTAATCAGTCAAATTTTAACAGAGCTAGACGGTCTTATAGAACTCAATGACGTAATTGTTATCGGGGCAAGTAATAGACCTGATATAATCGATCGTGCCCTTTTGCGTCCTGGAAGATTTGATAAGCTTATTTATGTTCCTTTACCTGATCACGCTGCTAGGGTACAAATCTTTAAGATCCATACAAGGGACTATCCTCTAGCTGATGATGTGGATCTCGAGGTTTTTGTTGATCAAACTGAAGATTATTCAGGGGCAGAAATTGAGGCCATTTGTAATGAAGCCTCAATGCTAGCGATACGGGAGTTTATCGATCAGTATGGCGGTGAAGGAAAAGAACAAGAACACTTAGAAAAGATAAAAATAAGCCGTGAACATTTCGAAAAAGCTATGAAGAAAGTTCCTAAAACAATTAAAAAAGGCGTTGAGTCTTATGAACGTTTTATTGATGAATTTAGACAACAGCCTATCACTATGGGAAGAAGCGTACCAGATATTTACGGTTGAGCCCTACAAACGATTTATTGAGGAACTTAAAGATGGAGATATATTCTCAAAAAAAGAGTGATTAGAGATGTTATCCGAATACGAAACTAAAAAATTAAAACCTATTGAGATAATCGAAGAAGAGGCAATAGACCTTGAAGACAAAATAGTGATCCAGGGATTTCCAGGAATGGGGCTTGTAGGCACAATAGCGGCTCACCACCTTGTCACTTCCTTAAACTTAAAACAGGTAGGCTACTTAGTAGGCATAGAGATGCCTCCAATAGTTGTAGTGCACCAGAGCAAACCGATGTCTCCTGTCCGTATTTATTCCAACGAAGATTTCGCTTTAGTAGTTTCTGAAATAGCTATCCCAAACTATACCGTTTATCCCTTAGTAAAAACGTTGCTTGAATGGTACAAAGAAAAAAACGTCAAAGAAGTAGTGGTAATAGGGGGGTTGGGAAACCCCGATCGTTTAACCCTCGAAGAGTTAGAAGTTTTCGGCGTTTCTACGAATGAAGATACCCGCAAATTTTTAGAAAGTCATGATGTAAAAATCCTTGATGAAGGGGTTTTAGTAGGTCCATTAGCGGTAACTTTGAGGGAAAGTGTCGTATCAAATATCCCAGCTTACGGCCTGCTATCCCAGTGTTTTTCCAAATTTCCTGATCCTGATGCAGCTGCCCGAGTTTTGCAAGTTTTAGAAAGTCTTGTTGGAATAAAAGTAGATCTAAACACTCTTTTTGAAAAGGCTGAAGAGTTAAAGATAAGGATGCGAGATCTAGCAAAACGTACAGATCAAGAGGCAAAAATGGCGGAACAAGAAGCAGCTACAGCGCCAAAAAGCTACTACAGTTAGAAAGCAAAGGGTAGTTCAAGATTTAAAATAGGTGGATTTTGTTGGCTAGAAATAAGGAAGGACAAGAAACAAAAAAAATGGCTTCAAGCGATGAAAATATTGAAACCCTTTTTAGAGCGTTGAGTAATGAGGCTAGAAGACGTATAATTGGACTTCTAGCTAACGGTCCAATGTATCTACGCCAGATCCACAGAACTTTAGAAGAAGAAATAGGAATGCATATACAAGCAGTTGCTAAGCATCTCTCTCTTTTAGAAGAAAGCGGTATACTTTCAACATATTCTGAACGATCGCCTAGAGGTCCTCATCGTAAATATTTTTGTTTGAATGAAGGAAAATTGCTTACTATATTCTTATCTCCTCTCTGTTTATCAGTTCCTTCCCTTCTATCTTTTAATGAAAAAAGAGCAGAGAAGATCTTTGATCGCGTACGCTTTCTATCAGATGAAGAAGCTGATAAACAATTAGCCGGGATAAAAACTTTAAAGGAACAGTTTGAAAAATCCATCTCAATTTTAGAAGAGTTTTTAGAAATCTATCAAAGAGTTCTTAAAAAGTTAGAATCTATTGAAGAGAGTGAAGAACCCTAAAACTTAACCGTTTATTAAAATTAAAACGATAAATCCATAGTTACCTTGAGTAGGGGATAATCTTTGTCAGACTTTGAACGAAATAATCTTTTAAGACTTGTAAGAATGGGTATTCTATCCCCTTCATTTAAAGAAGAGGAAGTGGAGTTTACAATAGTTTTTGCTATTTGGAAAGAGTTCAGAGGCGCCTGTATACACGCCGAAGTCGAATCCCTCAAACCGCCTACTCTTCGTTGTAATAGTGTTCAAGGTCTTTGCGAGTTAGCGACATGCCCTATAATTCGAAAAGCTTTAGACCTCTTTGAAAGAAAAAGAAGATAAAATAAAATGTTTCTTTTCGAGTTTTTATAGAAATATTTTTCTCATAAATTCGTATTTTTTGATCGAGTTTTTTTTCATTTTTTTCTTCTTTCAGGATGCCAAAATTCTGCATAAGTTCTTGCGAATTCCTCCTCTTCATCTAAGTCTTTAACCATATTTTTCCATTCTTCGTTGACAATTAAGTCATAATTCTTTTGGAAGAATTGTGTATAAAAGTGGTGTCCGACTTCGTGTCTTACGGTATTTTGAAGCATTTTCTTTATTTTCTCTTTCTCAAGCGTTATTTCAACAGTTAAAGAGGTGAAAGAATAAACTATTACCGTGGCAGTATCCTCATCATAGGCGCCTAAAACATCTCTTCCCAGAAAATATCCTTCATCTTCATGGGAAAAAATGTTTTTACTTACGATCTTTAAAAGCTGTAGATTTTCTGTTTTAAGATGGGTTAAAGGTACGTATACTAGTGCTTTTTGAACATCTTCTGCTGAGAGTTGAACTCTTCTTTTTTTCGATTTTTTCTCTACAAAAACGTTAATACCTTCACAAATCTCATACTTTTCTGCGGCGGGGAATAGTCTTTCCTCTTCTTCTGTTTTCACAAGTTTTTTAGGTTTTGGCAAATTTTTGCCATACTTAAGAATAAGGGAGTGGGGATACTCTGACTCTAACAGTTCTTCTATGTTTTTCGCCTCCTTTTTCTTTTAAAACTCCTTAATTAAGGTTTTAACCCTGTTTTTAGGCGATTTATGAAATATCTCCAGACTACCCCTCTTAAAGCCTTTTTATAGCTTCCACCGCCAAAGAAAATTATTCGCAAATTTTGCCTTAATTTAGCGTCCTTTTTAGCATAACTTGCTATCCTACTACCCCTCTTCTTTTTATAGACCTGTTCAACAACTTTCTCACAAACTTCAAACTCATCTCCAAGCTCCTCTTTCCACGCCTCTTGATATTTTACCATTGTCTCTGATGAAAAATCGTCTTTCGCAAAAGCATAATCTAAGGTTTCTACAGCTAACTGGGCTGTTTTTGCAGCATGATACAAGCCTTCGCCAGTTAAAGGATTAATAAAACCTGCTGCGTCTCCTGTGAGAAGCAGTCTATTTCTAAACGTTTTTTCAACCCTTCTAGAAACCGGTATTAAACCGATCACAGGAGGTTTGAAATCGATATTTTTGAGAACCCCTCTTTTTTTAAGATCTTGAACAAACAGATTAAAAAATATTTTAAGAGTTCTCGACTCTAAAAGATTACCTCCGACCCCTACGTTTAAAGCTCTCTCTTTTGGGAAAACCCACCCGTATCCAAAACTCCCTATATCTAAGTGTATCTCTGCAANTTCCTCTTCTAAAAAATCGTTTGAAGCTCCTTCCATTAAAGGGGATTCAGAAACATAACAAGCTCCGATTTCATGTGACTTCCATTTATTAAAAAGCCCTGCTTTGCGGGCAACAGTGCTTGGAAAGCCATCAGCCCCAATAACCGCTTTTCCAAAATAGTCTTTTCCGTCAAAAGTCTTAACTTCGACAACTCCTTCACTTACGTTTATACTAGTCACGTGATTCTTCGTTAAAGTCTTGGCTCCTGCTTCTTCTGCCATCTTGAACAGCTCATAGTCAAACTCCGCCCGGTTTACCCCATAAAAAAGTGGTTCATTTGAACTTTCACCTGAAATCTCAAAAGCATCATTTCGAGCATAAGTTAAAACACGCTTCACAGGTTTTACAGAAAATTGCGGGTTGATCTTATGGAAACCATAAATTTTCCAAGCCCTTAAAGTAACCCCTCCGCCACAAGGTTTTTCTCGAGGAAAACTTTTCTTATCGATCAATCCTACCTCATACCCTTTTTCCGCTAAAAGTCTCGAAGCGAAAGACCCTGAAGGCCCAGCCCCTACTACGACAACATCAAACTTCTCGCTCATGTTTTTCATGACCTCTAAATCTTTTCTTTTTATAATCTTTGAGTGTTATGGTTTTTATGGGTGTTATACGACCATAAAATATTAAAGTATCCTTTACAACCACTTTAAGGGTTTAAAATAGAATGAATACTTATAAAATACGGTATAAGGATGATTTAAATGAGTAATCGGCGGCTCAGAAGTTGGTATGAACTAAAATTTGCATCTTTTGGCCGTTTTCTGGCAAAGCGCGGATTTACTGCAAACTTTTTTTCTGCTTTAAGCATTCTAACAGCCCTTTTTGTAGCCTTAGCTTATTATTATCATTATCCTTGGCTTGCAGCTATCTTGATCCTTTTAACTGGTTTTTTTGATATGCTTGATGGCAGTGTTGCAAGAGCTGCTGGAACCGCTTCAGAATTTGGAACTGTTCTTGACCATTCTATCGACAGATATGCTGAATATTTTTTTCTTTTAGGTGTTATGATCGGAGATTATGCCGAACCTTTCTGGGTTTTATTTGCTTTTTTTGGCATGATTATGGCAAGCTATGTGAGGGCAAAAGCAGAAAGCATGGGAGTAGAATCATGTAGTGTAGGAATAGCTGAAAGGAAGGAAAAACTTTCCCTTCTAATAATAGGTTCCCTCCTTGTGACATGGTTTGAAGACGTTAAAATCCCGATAATAAACGAAACTATCGGCCTTCTTGAACTTACCGTAATCCTGATAGGCATCTTATCCCATATCTCTGCCATTCAAAGAATTGCATACGCAAAAAAACTCCTAGCAACCTAAAACTCTCTATACCCTCCCTCAAAAACCAAAAAAAGGAATAACATAAAAAGGAAAAGATGATGAATTCTTTTCTTTTAAAATTGCTCTTTTTTCATATTTTTGCGTTTTCTCGGATCCTTTTTGCCAGAACCTTAAAAACATCCTCCACGTTTGTCCCATCTTTAGCCGAGGTTTCGAAGTACTCCATGCCTCTTTTCTTTGCGTATTCTTCTGCCTCTACTGTCGATACCTTCTTTGCGTATTCTTCTGCCTCTACTGTCGATACCTTTATCTGATCTTTAAGATCGCTTTTATTGCCTACCAAAAATGTTGGTATTCCGGGGGTTGTATAAATCTTCAGTTCATCCAACCACTTCTCAACGTTATAAAAGCTGTTCTTTTCACATAGAGAAAAAACTATAACTCCTCCAGTAGCACCCCGATACCAAAAAGAATGTAGTTGTCCCAACTTTTCTTGTCCGCCCGTGTCCCAAATAAGAAGCTTGATTTTTTGATCGCCGATGGTTAGGCTTTTAGAAAAAAGATCTAAGCCAAGGGTCGTATGATAACTTGTAGTGAATGAGCCCTCACAGTATCTTCTTGCGAGGGAAGTTTTCCCCACCCGACCTTGCCCGATTACCACTACTTTAAACAAAACCTCTTTGTGCTTTTTTTTAGTGGTTGTTTTTGTTGTCATGATTTGTCCTCATGAAAACAGTTAGTTTAGTACATTGATATATAGAACACGTTAATTATTTACTTTGCGAAGGTTAACAGAATATCAGTATTTTCTCTTTTTCTTTTAGGTATTATGATTGGAGATTATGCCGATCATGCCTATTAACCTATCAACTTAAAACGCTCTATGCCCCCCGCCAAAAAAACCCCAAAAAAAGGAATAACATAAAAAGGAAAAGATAATGAATTCTTTTCTTTTAAAATTGCTCTTTTTTCATATTTTTGCGTTTTCTCGGATCCTTTTTGCCAGAACCTTAAAAACATCCTCCACGTTTGTCC
>JGI24422J19971_10000751_pt1 | contig 18738 bp, 13 predicted proteins | sample DeeMarSWOR152_54_FD_19971 | JGI IMG/M metagenome (IMG submission 19971) | reverse complement strand
TCACCTCTGGGGAAGAGGCATGAACTACAGGAGCTTCGATCCAATCGGTAGCAGTCGCATATCCAGGGCTATCAATAAACTTGTAGAGTCCATCTTTCGTGCCAGCCCAAATTATAGGCGTGTCTTGAGAAAAGGTATCTACGGCAATGCTAATAAATATGTCTCTATCCAGAAGATTACCTTCCTTGTATCTTTTTTCCGCGTTGGCATCGACAAAAACATTCTCCCAGTTTTCTCCCCAGTCAAAACTGCGAATAAGCCCACCTTTTCCGCAAGCGGCCCAGATCACAGTATCGGCTATGGCTACATCATAGGCGAATTTCTCCAGATCGGTTGCCTGTTCTGTCAGGGAGGTATCCCAAGAAAAACCGTAGTCTGTGGTGTTGTTGAAGCCTTCACCAGTTAAAGCGGGCAGAGGCGGATACTCGTATTCTTTTTCTCCACTATAAACTCCCACACAAAGAAAAGATGTAGTTTCGACATCCGAAAAGGAGGTGTAGCCTGATAAGCTATAAATCCCATTGGCATTAAGTCCGTTGGAAGTATCAAACATCACCCAACTAAGACTATCAACCCTGGTGGCTTGCAATCCGTTCTGCGTTCCCACCCAAAGGAATCTGCCATCATAGACTATGTCGTTTATAGAATTCTTGAGTCTCTTATCTTTTGGGCAGAAAGTATCGACAACCACAGAAAAGAATCTATTGTCCAAATGCTCGTATAGTCCTGATTCATAATCTATTCTTGCCGCTTCGCTCACAAAGACGTTTTCCCATATCATGGTATCATGATCCATCCAGCCATGAATCAAACCACCATACCAACAGGCGGCCCAGACCGTGGTATCGTCGAAAGCCATGTCATAAGCGATCTCTCCGGCAAAGTCCACCTGCTTCGGAATAAAGGATTCCCACTCTTTCCCCCGGTTGGTGGTTTTGTTAAAACCATTGCCAAATGGAATAGGTTCGCCTTCAATCATTTTTGTGTAGGCGCAGGCAACCCACAAGGTGGAATCGAACACAGCTAAAGCTGAAATGTCATTTGAATTTAAACCATTTGTATTGTCGTAGGTGAACCAGGTCTCTCCGCCATCAGAGGAATATGACAACCCGTCTCCTGTTCCTATCCATATATATTCACCGTCATAAACAATGTCACCCATGCTGTTTCCAGCCAAGCTAGAGCGTGGCTCACCCAAAGAGAAGTTCATGGTTGTCTCGGTTTCGGCTGGGAAGATAAATAAAGTTGTTACAATTATTGCCAGGATTAAAATTCTTCTCATTCGATCCTCCTTAGTGGCACTATTTGGAAAACATCAATAAGAAAATCCCAGTTGAATTTTTGTTCTAATAAACCCAAAAAAATCTTTTTGTCAAGCAAAATAGAAAATTCCGACCCATGAAGGGTCGGCTACGCCCAGCGAAGGCTTCACGCCTTCGCCATTAGGTCAACCATCGATTGTTGGTCAGGGGTTCCCTAACCCCTGACCAGTCTACGTTCAGGGTGAGGGTTCCTCCTGAAGAACACTCTGANCTAACCAGNCATTATTTTCTTAAACCGTAAAGCGTCTTCGAACATGAAAACGTTGTTNAACATAAAATATTCCAAACTGTAGCTTTTTGGGGTNCGTGGTGAATCCGGCCCCAGAGGGTATCGAGCAATCTTTTTCAGTTCTTCCAAGTCAGAATCTGTGTATTTGTAGCGGTATCCGGTTTTTCCATGCAACCTGAAATATCCAACTTTGCAGGGGAGAGGCTCATTTTTAAAAGGGTCAACGCAAGGAACAAGATCAAGTTTCTCACACAAACTACAAATCTCTTCTCTTTCCCATCTTCCTCTTGGTTCCCAGACCAAAAGATAATTTTTTCTTTTTACGGTCTTAAAAAATCTTCCCAAATTCTTTTTATTTTCCGGATTTGGGTCGAACCTGGGAGGACATTCAAAGACGATAATTTTCGATTTTAAAATCTGAGCAATCCTCTCGGTTTTCTCCCATGCCTCCCAGACTTCATCTGTGGGCTTGAAAAAACCGTAATTTTTCTTTTTTGACTCGGGAATTTTGAACTTGAGTCTTCTATAGGTGGGACTGGAAGGTTCATGAGTGATAAGTTGCCAGGCTTTTAAGGTGAATTCAAGATCATCTGGTCCCTGTTCTCTCCATTTTGAAATGGTTTTCTCCTCAGGTGGCTGATAGAAGGTCTGCTGGATTTCTACCACCTTGAAGCTCTTATAATATTTTTCCCTCGAAACCGGAAATCCGCAACAACCAATTTTGATCTGCATTTTGTGACCTAAGTCGGATCTTTCGCTAAAACCGAAAAAATTGTTTCATCTGGACAGGTTATCCAGATGAACCAGGACTAGCGCCAGTTATCATTTTCGAAGCTTCCGCTACAAACCTATCCGGATGGAGCGGAGTTACGACAAAAGCAAAACCTTTCTTTTGAAAGATGTGAACCGGTGTTGACCAACTCGATTTGAAAGGAACATCTTGAGACAAAAAAACCGAAGATTTGGGTAATTTACTTACAGATTTGATATTATCAGCAGGTATGGCCACAGTGTAGCCAAGATGCAGCTTTATTTCCAGTTTGCCCTCACACAAAATCAGTTTTCTAGGTGTCAAAGCAAAAGCTACAACTGCAATTAAAACAAATAATGCCCAGCACAAAAGATACCCCACGGTTGCCTGTGAAAGATAACATAGAACTCCTAACAGAAAGAAAATTAAAGCCACCAAGCCCCAAAACAATTTCATACCCAAGCTTACTTTGAGTTTTTCCTGATAAACTATCATGGTCTACTTGTTTGATTTTTGTGAAGCTTGCAAAACAATCCAGCCTGGACCTCTGACCTAAAGAAGGAAGAGAGCCAATTTTCCAAAAAAATGGAACTTTAGTCTAAGTTAATGTTCATCTTTTTCAAGAATTGCTGTACCTCTCCAAAATCTCGCGGATTCCGCTTGAGATAAGTTTTAAAAAGCGGAATAATCTGCTCTGGCTTTCCCATGCTATGGTAGGTGACAGCCAAGTTCTTATAACCCACAAAATAATCCGGGTTTATCTGGATCGCCGACTCAAGTATCTCCAGAGACTCCTGGTAATGTCCCATTTCTCCGAGCAATATTCCTAAGTTACTGTATGCTCTGAAATAATTTGAATCTACCTTTATAGACATTTGGTAATGTTTTCTGGCTTCCTCATATTGACCAAGATAATAAAAAGAGATTCCTAGATTATTGTAACTCTCAGCAGAATTCGGATTCAATTGGACTGCCTTTTTGAACGCGGCTATAGCTTCCTGATACCTTCTTAATTTTATGCAGCTCATTCCAAGGCTCCCGGCGTAGCGTTCAATTTCTAATACGGATAACGCTTTTTTCCACTGCTCCATTTCCTCATTTACCAATTCTCTATCTCGATAGTATAAGGCTAAGATCTCATGTCCATATGCGCTTCTTTCCACATCCACATCCATGAGAGCTTTGAACCTTTCCATTGCTTTGTCTTGTTGAGCATTAACATATATCCAGGGGAGAGTGGAAAAAAGGGCAGTCGAAGCTAAAGCCATTATTACATAATTTAACTTCTTGATTTTGGCTTCTCTAAAATAACTGAACAACAGGTAGATTCCCAAAAGAGTATAGCCCAATCCGGTGGAGGAGAAAAGATCCCAATCCCTGGCATAGCCTAATTTAGGATCCATGAGGAAGGCAAACATAAATGAGAATAAGGTCACAATCATGAAGAATGTGACCACCCTCTCTTTGAAATTAATCTTTATTGCACAAAAGATTACTACCGCCCAGAGAACCATTCCGATAGGGGAGAGCAAAAGTTGTTCGTTTATCATATCCGCCAGGTGGGCACCGGAAAAAAGGGAATAGGGGTCATTCTCCTCTCCAGCCAATGAGATAAAATAGCTGGTGACGCTTGTGGGATTAGGATTCTTATTGACCAAGATGACAAAACCTACTCCCACCAACAAAAGTATGAAGGCCACATTCAAAATTTTCTTAAAGCTGAATTGCATTTTGTTCTTTTGGGAATTGGCCAAATGAAGGTAAATCAAAGATGGAAGAAGGTAGACTGCGGAAAGATGGAGACAGATTGAGAAAAGCAAAGTCAGGCTGGGAAAAATGAGACTGCATCTCCCCTCCAGAAACCATAAAGAAAAGAGAAAATAAGCCATTATTCCCACATATACCAGAGTATAACTTTCCACATAACCAAAGAAAAGCTGAATCGATCCCATACTAACCAAAATCACAGAGGCCAACACCTTTTCTTGGTTTTCTTTTCCCAAAAGATGAGAAAGCCACAAGGCCAGAAATATAAATAATGCACCTGCCAAACAGCTGATCAAGGTGTAAGTTTGGTATCCATCTAATTTCAAGAACCTATAAGCCAAAGCATGCAAATAAAAGTCCAATGGCTCGGTGACAGAAAACTTCGCTCCCTTCATAATCTCCCCTCCCCTCAGGTATCCATCACCTAAAAGAGGGGTTTGGGATTGAAAGATCCAAAACGGTATTATGCCGCCCAAACTGAAAAAAAGATATTTATAATATCTATTTATACTTCTGAGATTCTTTTCCACCAGATTGAAGAATCCAGCAAAAACGTTATAAAATATTCTATTTACTCTTGGGACCAAAATCAGAAGAGCGAAAATGATTATTATCCAGCGAGGAATAAGAGAAACATAGGCTAATTGATTTAGGCCCCATAACCTCTCTTTAGGGAAAAAGGAGGCAACCGCATGAATAAGAATTATAAGGGCACAAGCAAAGAGTACAACTTTTTCCACTCTGGCCATGACAATTCTAGGTGCTGAATTTTCACTATTCAAAATTTTCTGTTTGGTGTTGGAATGAGGGTTTACCCTGAGCGGATTCAGCCTGACATTCGTTTATATTGTTCGTTTCCTGTTTAATCGTTTTCTATGCTTTTTACAAATTCTCTCAATGATCTGTGGAAAAGCAGGATGGGCTAAATTCAACCCTTTGGCTTCATCGATTTCAAACCAAACTATAGATTCATGCTCTTTCGGAGCGAGATTCTTTGGCTCACCAATCCAGTCGGTCACCAGGAAAACATGATATTCATACCGACCATTAATCTCGGGGTAGAGATCGTCAAGAACTATGATCTCTTCATATTTAGTCGATATGACTCCGATTTCCTCCTGTAGTTCTCGCAGCAAAGCAGATTCAGGCGATTCACCGGGTTGACAATGTCCTCCGATAGCATCCCACACATTTGGGTAAAAGGACAGCTTTTTGGAACGAAGAGCTAACAAGACCTTAGCGTCTTTCAAAAGGAGTCCACATGACGCAATCTTAACCATAATACTTCTCAGTTCGTCATGGACGCCCTCGTCCGTGACGTGATTAGGTAACGGATTCATCCTGAACAGATTCACCGTGAACGGACAAGATGTCCGTTACCAACCAAAAAATAGAAGTTTCCGACCCATGAAGGGTCAAGTACGCGTAGCGAAGGCTTCACGCCTTCGCCATATTAAGATTGTTGGTCACGGACTCCCTAACCCTCGCCAGTCTCAGTTCAAGGTAAGGGCACCCCGAACCAACAAATTCAGGAATTCCAATTCCCGAACTAACACCAAGTCCTTATCTCAAATTGTATTTATCCAATTTTCTATATAACGTCCTTTCGCCGATACCCAAAAGGTTGGCAGCTTTTTTTCGGTTCCCTCTGGTATACCTTAAGGTTCTTTCGATCAAATCCTTTTCCATCTCGTCGATGCTGAAATTGTTGCTTGCCTCTACCTCTCTGATCGGCCCGAACCAGGTTGAACCTTCTGGTTCAACCCGATATTCCGGTTTAAGCTCTCCTTGACCCAACATGGTTTTTCTTAAGTTAATAATTTCAGACCGCAAGCTCAAAATGGCCTGATAGATCAATTCATGTTCGGCAGTTTCCACAGATTTGCCGGTGATCACCGGAAGCTGCCGGTTGTATTGCATCTGTTTCTCAATGTATTCCCTTACCTCAGATGCTCCAATTTTTCTATCTGGTGCCAAAACCTGCATGCTCTCCAAGAAATTCCTCAGTTCCCTAACATTGCCCGGCCAGTGATATCTTATCAGAAGCTCCAGCGCCTCATCGGTTATGCCTAAAATCTTTCGGGAGCTCTCCCGGTTAAGCTTTTCGATAAAATTGCGAACCAAAATTGGAATATCCTTGACTCTTTCTCTTAACGGAGGAACATCGATTTTTACCACTGCCAATCTGAAATATAGATCAGATCGAAAAGTCCCCTCCCTCACCTTTTGTTCTAAATTCTGATTGGTAGCAGCGATTACCCTAACATCGAGCTTGATATCAGAGGTGCCGCCAACCCTCATAAAGCTTTTTTCCTCTAAGACGCGAAGGAGTTTGACTTGGGTAGCAGGCTTGAACTCCGCAATCTCATCTAAGAATATTGTCCCGGTGTGCGCTGTTTCAAAAAGCCCTTGCCGACGACTGACCGCACCGGTGAAAGCTCCTTTTTCGTGCCCGAAAAGCTCGCTTTCTAAAACTCCTTCTGCTAATGCTCCCACGTTGGCAGCGACGAAGGGTTTATCTTTTCTATCACTGTTCTTATGAATGGCTCTCGCGACCAGTTCCTTTCCGGTTCCGGATTCACCGGTGATCAAGACCGTTATGCTGGTGGGAGCTACCTGAAGGGCTGACTCGGCAATGCGCTTTAGCTCTGTCGATTTTCCTACTAAGCCGCACGATTCCAGAAAGCTTTTTTCTTTGAGGAGCTTTTTGATCTTCAGGTGAAACTCCTCTGATTTAAAGGGAAGCTCAAAGACCTCATCGGCACCGCAATCCAGAAATTCCTTCTCCCTGTCCTTATCTTTAACCTCTATCCCCACCAAAGTGTCCAGGTAAGGGTCTTTGGTGAGAATTTTCTTTATCAAGAGATCACAGGACAAATCTTCAATCCTGTTGTCAATGACAGCGACACCGAATCTCTCTTCTCTTAGCTTTTTTAAGGCTTCACGGCTAGTCTGAGCCCATTTCATGTCACGAGAAAGATCAGAAGAAGTCTTCTTTATTTCTTGGTGAAGCCTTTTGTCCTGACTTATCACCAGTATTTTCGCTTCTTGGTTCATTAAACGACCTCAACCCTCATCAATGGGAGTGAAAAAAGTTGGCTAACTAAAAATTTAAAGATAAAAACTTAAAACTACAACTAAAAAATAATAACGCTTAGATGTTTCCCTGAAGTAGTCTAGCCAAGTTAGGGAAAGAGGCAAAAATCTGCTTCTAATATACAGAATCCACATAGATCCATACACATAGCTTAATCAAGCCGCATCAGTGGACGCAAACTTTTGCATTGCAATTTTGTTTTTCAGTCTTTTATCTTTTGGCTCTCTTGTATTTTCTTCTGTTTCTCTTTTTTCTCTTGAACGAAGGATATAACTTATTATTCGCCAAGACAAAATCTATCTCCTTTTCTTCTTTGTCCACTCTTGCCACCAAGATTTTAACCCTGTCACCGAGTTTGAAGACTTTTTTGTTATGTCTTCCCACCCATCTGTGGCGTCTTTCGTCATATAGATAGTAATCATCTTCCAGGCTGGAGATTCGCACCAACCCCTCAGCCAGAAGATTATCCAATCTGACAAAGAAGCCGAAAGGAACCACGCCGGAAATCAGTCCTTCATATTCTTCTCCTAACTTATCTCCTATATATTCAATCTGCTTGATCTTTATCGATTCCCTCTCCACTTCATCCGCTAATCTCTCCCTCTCAGAGGTAATCTCTCCGATCTTGGGGAGTCGATGCAGGAGTTGACTCTGTCTTTCAAAGCTATACTCCCCATTTTCAATCTCTTTCAAAATTCTGTGTACCAAAAGATCGGGATACCTTCTGATGGGGGAAGTGAAGTGAGTATAATGTCCGAAAGCTAAACCGAAATGCCCGATATTTTCAGGTTGGTAGCAAGCTTTTTTCAAGGACCTCAGCAAGACTTCATTGATCAATTCCTCTTCTGGGTTCCCTTCCACTGACTTTAAAAATCTCTGGATCTTTTTGGGACGGATTTTTCCCGAAACCTTAAACGAATACCCAAGGGTTGCCACAAAATCGGAAAATGCCTCCATCTTTTCTCCATCTGGCTCCTCGTGTACTCTATATAGAAATGGCATGCTCAGACGGCTCATGTGTCTTGCCACAGTTCGATTGGCAAGAAGCATAAACTCCTCGATCAACCGGTGGCTCTCCAATCTTGCCACCTCAAATATCTCCTGGACTTTTCCATCCTTTCCCAAAATCACCTTCGCCTCTGGAAGATCAAAGTCCAAACTACCCCTTGCAATTCTTTTCTCCAGAAGCTTCTGGCTGAGTTTTTTCATCTCCAAAAGATCATCGTCCAAGCCCTCAAGTCGTGCTGTGGATTCCCCACTATCAAAGAATCTTTGAACCTCGTCATAGTTCAGTTTGGCCTTGCTTCTGATTACGCTTTCCACAATCTGGTATTCAGCCAATTCACCTTCGGGATCAAGTTCTAACAAACAGCTTAGTGTCAATCTGTTTCTGTTGGGCTTTAAACTGCAGAGATCGTTGGAAAGTTTTTCCGGAAGCATGGGAATGACCCGATCCACCAGATAGATGGAATTCCCTCTCTTTAGTGCCTCCCTGTCCAAAGCCGAATTCTCTTTTACATAATAAGAGACATCCGCTATATGCACGCCTAGAAGATAATTACCGTTTGCCTTTCTTTCCAATGAAACGGCATCATCATGATCTTTGGCATCAGCAGGATCTATGGTGAAACAGTTCTTTTCTCTGAAATCGACTCGCCCAGACGGGCTCGGAGGAGCCCCCGTTTGGGGGCGTCCGTCTGGACGCTTTTCCAATTCCTTTTTCCCAATCCTTTGGGGAAGCTCCTCGATCTCTTTTTCCACCTCTTGGGGAAAACCTAAAGGAAGTGCATAATCCTTTATCAGAGTTAAGATGTCCATTCCTGGATCATCTGGATAACCCAAGACCTCCACGATTTTGCCCTCAGGTCCCAGGAGAGGATCGATCCATTCTTCCAGGGAAACCAGCACCTTTTGTCCATCTTGCGTCCCCTTGGAGTTGTCTGGCGCAATGTATATGTCTCTTGGAATCCTCCGGTCATCCGGCTCCACGAAGTTGAAGAATTTGCCTTGACGGTAGGTTCCCACCAAGTCTGTGCGTGCCCTTTTTAGGATTTTTATGATTGTCCCTTCACGGGTGGGTCCCCTTCTTCTGCCATATAATCTGACCACCACCTTATCCCCATGCAGGGCGGTTCCCACATCTTCAGCTCTGATATAAACATCTTCACCTTTGTCTTCGGGCACCACGAAGCCATATCCATTTTTGGTAGACACCAGGTTTCCCACCACCAGGTTTAGCTTATCGGGCAGTCCCAATCTCCCTCTTTTTATTTTGACTAACATTCCGTCCCTGAGCATGGATCGAACCATTCTCCGGAAACCACCGTATTCATCCTCAGGAATTTTCATGGCTTTTGCCAGTTCCCGCAGTTTCAGAGGACGATAAGCTTCTCTGGATACAAACTCTAAAATCTTTTCCTGATCCACATTCATTTTAATCAAGAGATATTCTTTTCAATACTTTGTACTACTCTGTACTACAAATATGGACCGCAAACCTTATTCTCCCTGGAGAGATGTAGCGGAAGGCTTCAGCCTTCCATTGAGGAAACCTAAAGGTTTCCGCTACATTTTATCCTGGTCTCTAATTTTTGGAATCTATCATGCTTGACAAATTTATTGAATTTCACCTCTGACCCAAACTGATCATTGGAATAGTGACTTTTTTCTTTTTGTCTGTATCGTAGTTGCTAAGGATTTGAACCTGATTTTTGCCTTTGGGAATCAAAATATCATAAACATCGGGGTTAAATTCGGTGTCGGAACCACCGCCACCTTCGTCTCTCTTCGCCTTTTTACCTACTTTCATAAGACTTCCTGCTCCATAGGCTGTGTTTTCATATCCACCCCATTGCCCTCCGGTCATCGCCTGAATCTTCCAGTTAGAATCGGGTGAACCTATGATCTTCTGAGGAACGGCAAAAGTGAATTTATTCTCTTTAACGTGATTTTTTTCCGAAAAGGCCCTTAAGAATAAAAGTTGCCAGACCCAATCCTGATCATAAACCAATACTCCAGCATTGCTGACCTCGATCACATGCTCGTAAGCATCCTTTTCGGATAACAAGAAATTTCCATTGTTGAAAAATAAGCGGGTATTTCCACTTCTTTCTACGTTATCGGCATCTATTACGATAGCGGCGAAGGTTCCGTTGAATCCTTGATCTGATTCAATCTCTGCCTGAGTCAAATCAGAAAACTCTAGCTGAAAATAGACCAATTCATCGTCCTTACCTATTTTAAAATCGGTCAAATCAAAAATCCCAGGAATGGCTTTTTCATTTTCAGGATAAGTATAATCACCATCTCCTTTGTCGTCCCCAACGGGGTCAGACACATGAAAAATTTCTTTCCCCTCCAAGCTAACTCCTGCCTTTACCTTAGATAAATTCAAGGACAAAACATAACCTTTCCACTCTCGGTCTAATTCTTCGATCCTTCTATGATAAACTCTTTCCAGGTTTTGTCTTTGTTCCCTTACTTCTCTTCCCAATCCATAGATTTGTTTAAACTTTGAAAGTCCATACGTCTCTATCAGAAACTTAACCAAAGAAGACATGAGACTTGGACCATCATTACTGCCATAGTTAAAGGGGTCGTGAATCAACGTATTCAGTGAAACCGTTTCATCTTTTGTGATTCTTCTTTTCGCCCAGGATAGCATCAAATCGGGGGCAAAAAAAGTTGCTCCTCCCAAAAAATAAGCCAGCCCTTCATTCAGATAATCCGGAGGGAGCTTGCCTTCATTTTTCGGGAGAATCCTGTAGGAAATTATGTGAACTATCTCATGAGGCACGAAATCCTGCACAGCTGCCACCACCCCATTTATCATATCAGATCGGGCCGAACTTCTTTCCAGATTAAAAAGCATCCCCACCTCTTCTTTTGAATCACATCGAAAGTAGTCGATCTTGTCTTGATATTCCACTTCCAAGAAATTCAAGACCTTTTCATAAAAGTCATCCATTTTGTCCAGAAGCCTCTGATCGGGTTCATCTGCCTCCTTCTTGTGATGATATATAAAATGTTTAGATTCCCTTCTTAACCAATTCCTGGTGAAAATAAAAATGGGATTTGCCCCTACCATTTTTCCATGTTCTAGGATGAAATATCTTATATCGCTTTGGACAATATTGGAGCCGTCCCTCGAATAATACCAGTCAACATGCATGACTACATATTCGTCTTTTTCTTCTGCTTTTCTTATATGGTAGTCCAATCTTTGAAGATCGATTTTTTTGAAAATCATATCCTTTAATCGCCAATCATAAACTTCGTATCTTTCTTTCTCCTTCTTATTCCAATATTCCTCTGCCTTCTCCTGGTTGTCACTTTTTATCGCTTTCACATAGTTTTCAAAGCAAGCTTTGGCCTCCTCCATCTTCTCTGAGGATTGAACACAAGAACATGATTCGAGAATAAATATCGAGATGGATATGGAAATTAATTTTTTCATCTTAATACTTCTAAGGCTAAGAACAATCGAAAACATATCATCTCGAACGGACGTTGTCAAATGGAAAAATCCGATCTTTTGCAATTGTCTATGTAGATTGCAAGCTCGTGGTTCAATTACGAACATATTACCTGTGAGATCCCCGTAACCGGACAAGCTAGAGAATTCTCTATGGTTGCGTTTGATTATTTTGTAAATATAGACAGCTACCTTATACTGCTATTTGTTTTACTCTGAAAGTGTCATGCCTTGCCACCTTCATTGATGATTCCTTGGTTTGACATCATCCAACACTTTAGGAAATTGAACGTTGAAAATCACAACACCTAGTGTCGATTTTCTCTACAAAGCTTTTCTTTATTAACGTAAACAACTTACTCAATTCGACTAGCAATACACGCCAAATGATGTGGAAATTTTCTACAGTCCGGTGTAGAATTTTTTAACTATCTTTAAACTCCCTCGACATAGTTTTTACTTATAATCGCAACGTATTTTTGAGCTTAGCTAATAGGTGCTTTTACAGTATGTTTTTTTGGCATCCCCTTTGCAATAATTGCGGGTGGAATAGAAGGAGTTAACGGTTAAAGGAAAGGTTAGGTGAGTAAAATGTCGGTAATACTCGGATTAATTTTCGTGGCGATCGCAATCGGGACTAGCAGGTGGGTTGAACGGAAAACTTGGGGGGTTCCCTAAGGAGAGTTATTTAGAAAGTCGAGGTGAGTAAAATGTCTGTAATACTTGCACTTGTTTTCGCTGGCATCGCAATTGGAATTGGCGTTTGGCTTCAAAGAAGACGTGCAGGGGTACCGAGAAAGGTGACTCTGAAAGCGAAACTGCCCGCATTCCTGAAGGGGGTTTTTGTTCATCCCGGGCACGCCTGGGTGGAGGTGATTGAGCCCAATTTGGTTGCGGTTGGAGCTGATCAATTCACCAGGTCGGTCTTCGGTTCTGTTGAGCGATTGACTCTCCCAAATCCGGGGAGTATGCTTCAGCAAGGTGGAAAAGCCTGGAGGTTAAAAAGAGGAAACCGTGAATTGGCTCAAATCTCTCCCATCAGCGGAAGAGTGGAGGAGGTCAATCAAGACGTGATGCAAAATCCCCAGCTATTGCTCCAAAAGGATGGTGGAAAGAATTGGATGTTGAAGATCAGGCCATTGAGGCTAAAAAGCGAGTTGCATAACTTGCTTCATGGAAACCTGCTGCGTCAATGGAACCAGGCTGTCAAGGATCGACTGGTAGCTACCCTAACCGCGGCTGAGTTCCCAGTGCTACAAGAAGGAGGGGAGATCAAGCCTGATTTGGGGAACGAACTGACCTCTGAGCAGTGGGAGAAGATAACCGCTGAGTTCTTTAATCCAGGTTAGAGCGAAGGCAAATAAGGGTAAAGTTGAATCTCCCTAAAATGGGCATGGCTTTTTAACATCGAAAGGATCTAAAAATGCAAAATCTTCAGGAATTTATGCTTTTCACCAAAGCTACCGAGTATCTGATCGCTATTGCGTTCATGGTAATATTCATTGTTTTTTGGAGGGTGTTAAATGCTCCTCGCCGCCGTCCTTTGAGAGAATCCGTTGCTGAATCTTTTCAGGTCTTTAAGGGGATGTTCGCTCATCCCAGCCACACCTGGGCAGAAGTTGTCCAACCCAGCTTGGTCAATGTGGGAATGGACAAGTTTACCTCTTCGGTTTTTGGTTCCGTTCAAAAGATTGAACTGCCCAGACAAGGAGATAGAATCTATCAAGGAGGTAAAGCTTGGAAAATACAAAAAGAAGATAGAGAATTAGTTCAGGTATCTCCTGTCAGTGGCAGGGTGGTGGAGGTGAATAGGAAAATTGCCGAAAATCCGAAGCTTCTGAACCAGGAAGATCCAGAAAGGAACTGGATTTTAAAAATTGCACCAACCCGTCTTACTCGAGAAGCAAGAAATCTCCTTTCCGGAGAGATGCTGGCGCGGTGGAATCAGGCGGTCAAAGAACAGTTAGTCGCTTCCCTGGTGCCCAGCAGTTATCCAGTCTTACAAGAAGGAGGAGAGATTAAACCTGATTTGGGCGATGAATTGACGACTCAGCAATGGGAGAAGATAGCCCGAAACTTTTTTAATACGTTCTTGGTTCATTAATACGGATTTGAGTACACAAGTTGAAGCCCGAACAAGGAGATATGGTGATGAGGAAAGCTATAATAATAAGCGTGATGGCATTGTGTATTGCTCTAATTGTCGTCACATACGCCGGTGGAGAGAAAAAGACAGAGGCCTCTTCATCAGAGGGTATGTCTGAGACTCTTAGTCTGGGCCGTGTGGCAAAGATATATGGACCTGTGACATTCTCTCACGGCATGCATTCCCTTGTTGCTGAGGACTGTGCAACCTGTCACCACCATAGCCAGGCGGGTCAGACTCCAGCTTGCAGCAAGTGTCATGGTGCTTCATCGGAGTCCAAGCAGTCGGGCATCCCCGGGCTCAAGGATGCCTATCATCGTCAGTGCATAGGTTGTCACAGGGAGATGGACATGGGACCCACGGGGTGTGCTGAGTGTCACACTAGCAAGGGTGCCAAGGTGACAAAGGTGGCGCAGGAGGCACGAATTGAGAAGAAACCAGAAAAGGGACCTGAGGTCACTATCCTAAATACTCTCGAAAAGTTGTATGAGCGGGTGACATTCTCTCATGATATTCATACCCTTTTGGCAGAAGACTGCGGAACCTGCCATCACCACAGCGAGCCAGGGCAGACTCCGGCCTGTAAAGAGTGCCACGGTGCTCCTTTTGATCCTAAGAATCTAAATATGCCAGGTCTTAAAGGAGCATATCATCTCCAATGTATGGGTTGTCACCAGGAGATGGAGAGTGGCCCTACAGGCTGCAATGAGTGTCATGCCAAGAAGGTGAGCCAAAAGACAGCAAGGGATGAGATGTAGGATGTCTCACAGTTGACCAGGCTTGAGTGTTGATCGTATTTGTCGTTATTTTTGGTTTTTCTGCAAGGTGAAAGAGTGTTTAAGATAATTAGGATGAAACAAAACAAAGCGGAGGAATGCATATGGGAATCGATCGAAGAAAGTTTTTGAAAGCTGTCGCAGCGGCTGGTGGTGCGGGTTTGGTTGGTAAATCTAAGTTGGCACGGGGGGTGGAGCATTTTACCGGCTATCCAGATCGCCTTGGCGTTCTTACTGATCTTACCCGCTGTGTCGGTTGTCGCACCTGCGAAGCTGCATGCAATGAGGTTAATAAATTGCCACCACCGAAAATTCCTTTTGATGACCAATCCGTCTTCGAAAAGACGAGGAGAACCAACGAACGGGCATATACGGTGGTTAACCGCTACCCCAACCCGAAGCCTGGGGGACCGCCAATTTATGTTAAACACCAGTGTAGACATTGCGACGAGCCCGCCTGCGCTTCTGCCTGTCTGGTGGCCGCTTTCACGAAAACACCGGAGGGAGCAGTCAGTTACAATGAGGGTGTGTGCGTGGGTTGTCGGTACTGCATGACCGCCTGTCCCTTCTATGTGCCTGCTTATGAATATAACGATCCATTTTCTCCAGAGATCAAAAAGTGCACCATGTGTTACGATACCAGGATTTCCAAAGGTGGCATTCCGGCATGTGTGGAGGCTTGTCCCATGGAGGCTATGACTTTCGGCAAGCGAAGCGATTTAATTAGGGTGGCCAGGAAAAGAATCCTGGAGCACCCGGACAAATACACCGACCACATCTACGGGGAACATGAGGTCGGGGGCACCTCCTGGCTATATATTTCAGGAGTTCCCTTTGAAAAGCTGGGGTTCGCCACAGATCTTGGAACAAAACCCTATCCGGAGTTAACCCGAGGGTTCCTTTCTATGGTTCCTGCTGTGCTGGTGATTTGGCCCGCCCTCTTAGGGGGATTTTACCTGTTCACCCAACATCGGGAGCAGATGGGGGAGGAGGAAGAGGCAACTTTTGAAGAAAAGGAGGAATAACAATGGCTGAGTATGCGGGAAGAACTGCTGTTGTTCAATCATGGGTACGAGAGAGATTATTTCTCGGACTCTCCATTAAAGAATACATAAAAAGACTCATCAAGCCTTTCAACATCGTCGCCGGAATCATTATTCTGATCGGACTTCCTTTTGTAGTGATGCGTTTCACTCAAGGACTCGGCGCTGTGACCCACGCCTCACACGACCAACCCTGGGGACTCTTTCTTGGCTGGGGGCTCTTTACCGGTGTCCCCCTGGCAGCCACAGGGTATATAATGGCATCAGCCGTTTATCTCTTTGGACTGAAAGACTATCATCCCCTGGTTCGACCTGCTGTTCTTACGGGATTTATAGGTTACCTATTCGCCGTCGTCTTTCTTTTGTTTGATCTGGGTCGCCCCTGGCGACTGCCTTACCCCATGACTGTCTCGTTCGGCACAACCTCGGTTTTGTTTCTGGTGGGCTGGCATGTGGCTTTGTACCTTTCAACCCAGTTCGTAGAGTTTTGTCCGGCCGTCTTCGAGTGGATTGGATCTAGTAGATTCCGCAGATGGGCGTTGAGGGTGACCATCGGAGCCACCATCTTCGGCGTTATTCTCTCGACACTTCATCAGTCTGCACTGGGCGCACTGTTTCTTCTTGCCCCCGGAAAACTTCATCCACTGTGGTATTCGGAGTTTGTCCCATTGTTTTTCTTCATTTCGAGCATTTTCGCCGGGCTTTCCATGGTGATCGCTGAAAGTACGCTTTCCGGCCGGGGCCTCAAGACTCAGATCGACCCTCGTCGCGTTGCTAGCTTTGACAGACTCACCCTGGGTTTGGGAAGAGCTGCCTCTTTGGTCTTGCTGACATACTTTTGCATGAAGTGGGTCGGCGTTGCCCATGGAAACCACTGGAACCTCTTGAATACATCCTGGGGTTACTGGTTTTTGGTGGAGGTTTTCGTTTTCGTTCTTTTGCCTTGTTTTCTCTTTGCCTATGGAGTTCGCAACAGAAGTGTAGGGCTTATCCGGTTCACCGCCTTTTTCACCATCCTGGGTGTGGCCGTCAACCGTCTTAACGTATCAATGATCGCACTTAACTGGAAACTTCCACACCGTGAATTTTTCCACTGGAGGGAACTGATTCTGGTGATAACTATCATCACCGTTGAGATTTTGGTCTATCGGTGGATAGTGAACCGATTGCCCGTACACCGCGAACATCCAGACTATGGAGGAGCACATTAGAATAATACTAAGTAAGATAGTGACAAAGTCGTGAAAGATTCTTTTGCCTTTTATTAATTGAATGGGTATATGATAAAGTCTTTCTGCGAGGAGAAAAACCTTTAGATGAAGTGATCCGATGAAAAAGAAAGCTTCAAAAAAGCAAAACGTTTTATCTGACGACGCAAAGAACCGCTGCATCTGGATGACGGCAGGAGTCATGTCCTTTAAATTGTGTCCACTTAACTACGATTGTGAGCACTGTGACTTTGATGAAGCGATGCGGTCACAGGTCAAGTCCAAAGAAGCGAGTTACAGAGTCAAAAGGCGTAAATCAAAAACTCTAATGGCCACAGAGAGGGTACCCAGTATTTCGAAGGAGTCTCTCCTCTTCTTTACTTTCTCTCCAGGTGAGGTGGACGAAGAATTGTATTTGCACCCCGCTCACTTGTGGGCCCGTCGGGTTGATAATCAGAAATGGAGACTGGGAATCGGGAAACTTTTGGCATATGTCCTGCCTCCACCCGTAAAGTTTGGGTTATATGATCAAAATACGAAAATAATCCAGAATCAGCTTCTTGGAAAGGTACATACACAGGCAGGAATAATTCCTTTGACTGCCCCACTTTCTGGACTTGTGGTTCGAGCAAATCCCAGACTGTCCCAGCAACCGGAACTAGTGCAACATGACCCTGATGGAGATGGCTGGCTGGCAGAGATAGACTGGTTCCAAGATCGCTTGGAACTGGAAAAGTTTTATACTGGGCTTGCGGGGAAAAGATACTTAGAAGAAGAAGCCCAGCATTTGAAATTCCTCCTCAAACATAGAGGTATAGAGGTAGACAACCTGGGAGCCACCCTGCCTGATGGGGGAGCTAATATCAAATATCTTCATCAAATCTTGCCCGGCCGAGTGTGTCTCAGATTGGCAGGTGAACTGACCATGACTGGAAGGCAGGGTTGGTGAACCCACTTTAGAAACGAAAGGGAAAGGGCTGATAAGATTCCACATAGCTTGGTTCCTTCCTACCAGAAAGTAGATCCCCTTCAAGTTTCTCATTCCGGTAATGTTTGAATTGGGGCTGTTGCCAAACCATTTTTCACATAGGTTTCGTTAAGAAAGGTTTCGGTTGCGGTTACCTGTCGTTTATCGTAAGTCGTTGTCGTTTGTCGTACTAAAATAAAAGACGAAACCGACAGGCGGAACCGATACGTGGCCAAACACCAAACCGATAGACGACAAACAGACTTAAGCAACAGTCCCAATATTTTCAACACTAGAAAAAAACACCTTTATTGAGGATGGAACAGAATTGGTAAGGGAGGAGGCCTTCGTTACAAAAAAGAAAAACTAATCATTCCAGTGCTTTACTCTTTTTTCATCCACAAGATAAAGGATTTTTTTCAACCTTTTTGTTCTTCTTTTGCTTATCTGATAAACCTCCTTGATCTCTTGTTTAGCCCATTCCCCTTTTTTTAAATCATTGGAGAAGACCACCACCAAATTTTCACCCTTTTTTACCCGATCTCCCACTTTCTTTTTTATTAAGAATCCCACACCCGGGTCGATTTTGCTGCCCAGTGTTTCTCTGCCCGCACCCAACTTTGCTGCTGAGATCCCAATTTTCAAGGTGTCTATTGATTTCACATATCCCGTTTGGTCAGACTCAACCGTTATTTTGTGTTTTGCCCAGGGTAGAAGTCGATAATCATCTACTACTTTTGGATCGCCTCCTTGACTTCGGATCATTTGCCTAAATTTATCCAAAGCTTTTCCACTTTCTATCGCCTTTTCTAATTTCTCTTTGGCTCCTTTGAAACTTTTCGCCTTTCCTCCCAAAATTAACATATAGGCTCCTAAAGCAAAGGTGACCTTCATCAGATCCTCAGGTGCCCTGCCCTTAAGAGCGTGAATGGCTTCGATAACCTCAATCGAGTTTCCC
>JGI24422J19971_10000746_pt1 | contig 18764 bp, 23 predicted proteins | sample DeeMarSWOR152_54_FD_19971 | JGI IMG/M metagenome (IMG submission 19971) | reverse complement strand
CGAATTTATAAAGAAGAAATTCGGTATAAATATCTCATCCTAGATTTACAATGGCAAAAAAGAACAAGAAATTTGATGCCAGAAATCTGACATGCCTGGTATGTGGAACTCACAGGAGTATAATCCACAAGTATGGGTTAAATATCTGTAGGAGGTGCTTCAGAGAAGACGCCCTCAGAATTGGTTTCAAGAAATACAGCTAATAAAAATGGGGATGAAATTATTCGGTAGATGGGACTTTGAGAATATAGACATCAAGAATGAGGGTTTGAAGAGATATATCTCTCTCGAACCAGTTTATGTCCCACACAGTTCTGGAAGACTCGTTGGAAAGCAATTTGGAAAGAGCAGGATGAACATAGTGGAAAGATTGGTAAATAAGATAATGCGCTCCGGTCAGGGAACGAAGAAAGTAGCTGGTAAATATATACGCGGAAGCGGTAACACAGGAAAGAAGCAGACTGCGATCAAAATTGTTAAAGATGCATTCGAGATCATTGAAAAGAGGACAAAGAAAAACCCGATTCAGGTTTTTGTTAATGCATTAATAAATGCAGGACCGAGAGAGGAAACCACAACAATCATCTATGGTGGAATTCGTTATCATCAGGCCGTTGATGTTTCGTCACAGAGAAGGGTTGATTTTGCCCTCAAATATATAGCTCTTGGAGCATTTGCAACGGCATTTAATTCAAAAAAACCAATTGGGGAATGTTTGGCAGACGAGATCATATGGGCTTCAGATTCTGACACAAAGAGTTATGCAATTCAGAGAAAGGAAGAAACAGAACGCATAGCTCAGTCGTCCAGGTGATTTACCATAACTCAAATTCTAATATTCGTTAAATTTTGAAGGTATTTAAAAATGGGTCGCTATGAACAGATGATGAAGAAAATAAGGAAACTGATCGATAAACCAGAGAGAATCAAGAATATGGGTATTGTGGCACATATAGACCATGGTAAGACCACATTGAGCGACAATCTTTTGTATCATGCCGGAATGATCTCCAAGGAGATGGCTGGGAAGCAGTTAGCTTTAGATTTTCACGAGGATGAAAGACTCAGAGGAATAACGATAAATGCCGCGAATGTCTCAATGGTTCACGAGTATGAGAGTAATGAATACTTAATAAATTTAATAGACACTCCCGGGCACGTTGATTTTGGCGGAGATGTTACAAGAGCCATGAGGGCTGTTGATGGTGTAATTGTTGTTGTCTGTGCCGTCGAGGGTGTCATGCCGCAGACAAAAACCGTTATAAGCCAGGCTCTAAAGGAGAGGGTTAAGCCGACAGTATTCATAAACAAGGTCGACCGCCTGATAAATGAATTAAAGCTAAAACCTGATGAGTTACAGAATAGATTCCTCAGGATAATTAACGACGTAAATAAGTTGATTAAACAGAGACAACCAGAGGGCGTTGATTGGAGGGTTAACGTAGAGGAGGGAAGCGTAGCCTTTGGTTCTGCCTATCACAACTGGGCGATCTCGGTCCCATATATGAAAAAAACAGGAATTACATTCAAGGATATAATCGATTATTGCAATAATGAAAAACAGAGAGAATTGGCCGACAAAGCACCGGCTCACGAAATTCTGTTAAATATTGCTGTAAAACATCTGCCAAATCCATTAGAGGCCCAGAAATTCAGGGTTCCACAGATATGGAAGGGTGATCTAGAGAGTGATACAGGTAAAGCAATGTTGACCTGCGATCCTAATGGAAAGTTGGGGATGATGGTTACCAATATACAGGTTTTTGATAAGAGGGAAGGAGAGGTAGCAACGGGAAGATTATTCTCCGGTACTATAACTCAAGGACAGGACGTTTACTTGGTTGGATATAACTCAACAGAGAGGATTCAAAATGTTGGGGTTTATATGGGTGCCACCCGAGTAAGCGTAGATTCAGTCCCGGCAGGAAACATTGTTGGTATTACTGGTTTAAAGAAGGCCTTCGCGGGTGAAACCGTGTCAACCGAGGACATGCATCCATTTGAGGGCATGATTCACGTCTCAGAACCAGTAGTAACGATGGCTGTAGAAGCAAAGAGCATGAAAGACCTGCCAAAGGTTATAGAGGTTCTCAGACAGGTAGCCAAGGAGGATCCAACCCTTAGCGTAAAGATTGACGAGGAAACTGGAGAGCATTTACTTTCTGGAATGGGTGAACTCCATCTTGAAGTTATTACTAATAGAATTAAAGACGGAGGTCTAGATATCGAGACATCGCCACCGATTGTTGTCTATCGTGAAACAGTAACAGATAAATTTGGACCCGTGGAGGGAAAATCCCCCAACAAGCATAATAAGTTTCACATCTCTGTTGAGCCATTAGAGAAAACTATATACGATGCAATTGTTTCCGGTGAATTAAAGGACGGTAGAAGAAAAGACAGGAGCAAGGATATAAGGGCTAGACTGGTAGAGCTTGGAATGGACAGGGATGAAGCCAGAAGGGTAATCGATATCTATAGGGGAAATGTAATGGTCGATATGACCCGGGGAATCCAACATCTGGATGAGGTAATGGAATTAATGCTCGATGCATTTGAGAGTGTCATGGAGAATGGAGCATTGGCAAACGAACCCGTCACTTTGGTTAAGGTAAAATTAATGGATGCAGTCCTTCATGAAGATGCGATACATAGGGGACCGGCACAGGTCTATCCGGCAGTAAAGAGGCCGATATATGCGTGCATACTCAAATCCAAACCAACCATCCTTGAGCCAATTCAGAATATCTGGATAGATGTGCCCCAGGAATATATGGGCTCTGCTACCAGGGAATTACAGAGAAGGAGAGGTATCGTTGGTGAGATGAAGCAGAAGGAAGAACTCATGACTATCGAAGGCAAAATGCCAGTTGCCGAATCATTTGGCTTTGCCGGTGATATTAGAAGTGCATCGGAGGGTCATGCTCTTTGGTCCACGGAAAATGCGGGATTCGAAAAATTACCTGTGGAACTACAACACGATATCATAACGAAGGTGCGGGAGAGAAAGGGGCTGAAGAAAGAGTTGCCTAAAGCGGAGGAATTCATGGAGTGAGGATATGTGTCGCTTTTTAAAGTTTTAAATCAAATAGTAAGTACTATCCTTCCAATCAAGAAATTTCCTCTGGAAATTTCTACTGTCCTGTAATTAAAACATTGAAATTCCAGAGGAATTTCATGGCTTTGAAAGTCAAAGACTTTCAAAATTACAGTACATCAAGGAATAATTAAATAATGTAGAAAGAGGAGGTATTCAAAATGGCTGAGAAACCACACATAAATTTGGTGTTTATAGGACACGTTGACCATGGAAAATCCACGCTGGTTGGTAGATTACTCTATGAACTAGGAGAGGTATCAGAGCAGGTAATGAAGAAGTACAGGGAAGAGGCAGAGAAACTCGGTAAGGGCACATTCGAGTATGCGTGGGTGATGGATTCTCTAAAGGATGAGCGCGAGAGAGGTTTAACTATAGATATTGCACACAAAAAATTCCAAACAGACAAGAATTATTTCACAATTATCGATGCTCCCGGGCATAGAGACTTCGTTAAGAACATGATTACTGGTACATCACAGGCGGATGCTGCAGTCCTTGTAGTATCTGTTAAAGAGGGTATACAGCCGCAGACAAAGGAGCACGCATTCCTGGCAAAGACCTTGGGTGTTCCTCAGTTAATTGTTGTTCTGAACAAGACGGACGCTGTTAACTATGATGAATCAAAGTGCAACAAAGTGAAGGAGGATGTAACCAAATTGCTTAAGAGTATTGGGTACAAAACTGAAGAAATTCCTTTCATACCCGTATCTGCGTTTAAGGGAGACAACCTGAAGGAGAAAAGCAAGAATATGCCGTGGTATAAGGATGAGACGTTCTTGGCATACCTGAATGGATTAAAGGCGCCAGAGAAGCCCGTAGACAAGCCACTGAGGCTTCCAGTTCAGGATGCATATACCATAACAGGTGTTGGTACAGTCCCTGTTGGAAGAGTCGAAACCGGAGTAATGAAACCGGGGATGAAGGTGATATTCATGCCATCCGGCGTTACCGGTGAAGTGAAAACGATCGAGATGCATCATGAGACTTTATCCCAGGCAGTTCCGGGTGATAATGTAGGTTTCAATGTGAGGGGTGTCGGTAAAAAGGACGTCAAGAGGGGTGATGTTGCTGGTCCCGTAGATAACCCGCCGACCGTTGCCGAAGAATTTACTGTCCAGCTCGTTGTATTGCAACACCCATCGGCGATAACCGTTGGATACACACCAGTCCTCCATGTACATACTACACAGGTCGCTTGTCAATTTACTGAATTGGTGAAGAAGGTAGACCCAAAGACCGGTGGCACATTGGAGGAAAAACCACAGTTCCTAAAGACTGGTGACGTTGCAGTAGTTAAATTAAAACCAACCAAGTTACTCTGTATAGAATCCGCAAAGGACTTCCCACAACTTGGAAGGTTTGCAGTCAGAGACATGGGTCAAACAGTAGCTGCAGGAATGGTCATTAACGTAGTCCCAAAGAAGAAATAATCTTTTTCTTCACTTTTTATAAGAGAATGGAAAAGGCAAGAATTATACTTATAGGCAAGAATTCAAGGGAATTAGAAGACATATCAAAGCAGATAGTTGGCATCACAGAGAAAACCAAGGCAAAGTACTCCGGCCCGATTCCCCTGCCAACCAAAAAGCTTAGAGTTACAACGAGAAAGTCACCTGACGGCGAGGGAACAGCAACGTGGGAACGCTGGGAGATGCGCATCCACAAAAGGATTATAGACATAGATGCCGATGAAAGAAGTTTGAGGCAAATTATGCGCATACAGGTCCCTGACGGAGTGCACATTGAAATCGAGCTAACGAGATGATTCTTATTTTTCTGTATATTTTAATCTAACCTCCTTATTATAATCCAAATAGTAAAAACATGCTCCCGTAGTGTAGTCCGGCCAATCATTCCGGCCTTTCGCGCAACCTTTTCTTTCTTTTAGAAAAAGAAAGAAAACATTGACGAAAAGAAAGAAAATTATCCCATCATGGGAAAAAGAATTTTGCCTTGGCAAAATTCCATTTCTTTTTCGTGCACGTTTTTCTTTTATAAAGAAAAAGGTGCGAAGAAAGCCGGTGACCCGGGTCCGAATCCCGGCGGGAGCAATTCAAGCTTTTCTTTCAAAGGCTCGATTCTGCACTATTTAAATAGGAAATCGAATATAATAATGCCTTTTTTGAATCCTGGAGGCAGGATTGTGAGAAAAGGCTTGCGAGTGCAATTGATTTAGCACTTGTGATATAAATGGAGGTATATATAAATGGCATATGAAGGGAGGCGTGAAAGGAAGATGTATACCATAGTCTGCTCCGACTGTGGTAAAGAAGCTGAAGTTCCTTTCAAACCCGATGGTGACAGACCTGTTTATTGCAGGGAATGCTATCAAAAACACAGACCAAAAAGAGATAGATACTGAGAATCCGTTATATACTATTTTCTAATAGAGATAAAGGAGTATCATATCATTTTTTGGATAAGCATTTGTAATTTTTTATTTTATTCCTTCTTATATTCTTGCATTGCATCAGTTAAAGTTCTATAGAATTTTTCAGGATTTCTGGGGGTTATTCTTATCTGCTTCCAGAAGCCTCTTTTCTTTTCTATAGTTATGTGTCTGGATAAATCGGCCAGATCATTCTTTAAGATTCTAAGCCCAAAACCATACTTCGGGTAATAATATCCCCTTTTTATAACATCCCAAATTACTGGGGGACTGCCAACCTCAATTTTTTCTACATTATTATAGGAGATATCAAAGCAATAAAACGGAAGTATTGACTGTATTCTTATTCTATCATCGTATATTTCATATTTCAAAAACAGACTTTTCCAGTTTCTTTCCTCATGTATCCTTCTCATGTTAAATCACATTATAGATATTACATCCAAAAATATACTCACCTTAAAAATTTTCATGCCATTATTTATATAGAGTTTATGGAGTAGTTAAGATGGTATCTAGTCTATCATTCAAGGAGAGGATAGAGGAATCAGATAGAATATTTATCGTGGGTGTCGCAGGCGACAGCGGTTCAGGGAAGACCACATTCGTCAGAGGCATAAGGAAGATCCTCGGGGGAGATATTGTTAGTTCCTTCTCCCTAGATGACTATCACTCTATGGATAGGGTTGAGAGAAAAAAGGTCGGAATCACACCACTGAATCCAAAGGCAAATGATCTGGATAAATTAGTTGAGGATTTAGGTAAACTGAAACAGGGAAGAGAGATAATGAAGCCCGTCTATGACCACTCGGACGGAACATTCAAAGAGCCAGTTGCCTTTAAACCAACCAATGTGATAATAATCGAGGGTCTCCACCCCTTTTACACAGATAAATTGAGAGAACTCTCAGACTTTAAGATTTTCGTTGATCCCGACAGGAAAATCAAGAGGAAATGGAAAATCAAAAGGGATGTTGGAGAGAGGGGGCATTCCCTTGATGACGTTTTGAGGGAGATAATGATAAGGGAGCCCGATTACAAGAAATACATCGACGTACAGAAGATCTACGCAGAGGTTGTAATAAAGATTCATGCATCCAGATTCACGGAAGAGAAGGATATATACTCAATAAGGCTCATTCAAAGAATATTAGACATGCCTCTGGAGGAGATGGATTTATCCATAGATCTATCTACCCTGCTCCGGCTTTCTAAGAAAAATTTCTCTCTTGAATTCCAGAGCGATGATTACTATGGTCATAATGTCGGAATCCTCACAATGGATGGAGAGATCCACAGAGATGTGGTCGAAAACCTCGAGGCAAAGATATGCAGATACACCGGCAGGGATGGGTTCCATTTATTCAGCAGGGAGAGGAAATATATCACGACGACGAATCTAACGCAGCTGATTGTCTGCTGGCGTTTCATGGAGAAGATAAACTACATCCTCTCACAGTAATTCAATCCCAGTATGCATTTACTATATATTGCTGAACCATTCTATGGGAGTTAAAAAAGGATGCGTTCAGGGAAATTGAATTTTTCATCGTTTCAATCCACGATTTTCTGTCTTCATAGAATAAATTCATGATCTGCTCCAGCTTGTTGTACAGGTCTTCAACGCATCTCCTGTGACTCTCTTTGTCAACCTCTAAACCACCTATAGACCAGCCCGTTATCCCCTCTATATGGCCCTCAATCCACCATCCGTCCAGGACGCTGAGGTTTAATACGCCGTTCAAGGTAGCTTTCATTCCTGAGGTACCTGAAGCCTCCTTCGGTTTCTGTGGGGTATTCAGCCACAGGTCAACCCCGGCCACAAGCTTTTTAGCCATTTCGATATCATAGTTCTCAATATAGACGATTTTAATTTCACTTTCAAGTTTCTCTGTATACGAATATATCTCCTTTATCAGCTCCTTACCCCTATAATCCCGTGGATGGGCTTTCCCGGAGAATATCATCTGTATCCCACCTGCCTTCCCTGCAATCTTCTTCAACCTGTCCACGTCACTGAAGATAAGCGTTGGCCTCTTGTATTCTGTCATCCTCCTCGCAAAACCAATCGTCAGTGTTTCATATATCATCCCTGAATTGTATTCCCTGTTAACGTAGTCTATCAGCTCTTTCTTCGATTCCATGTGTGCCGCCCATATCTCCTCATCGGGTATTCCTACGGCGTACCTGAAAAGAAAAGGATCCTTCCTCCAGTCTGTTATATGTTTATCATATAATTCTCTGAAGCTTTCACTGATCCACGTGGGTGGATGAATCCCATTAGTTATGGCATTGATAGAGTACCCCGGAAACATACTTCTCGATACCTCCCCGTGTTTTTTCGCTACTCCATTGATGTATTCGCTTAGATTAAAACCCAGCAGGGTCATATTCAGATGCTCTCCCCCACCATATTTTTTGATTAACTCTATATCCATGTAATCTCCGAGTAAACGTTCAACCAGGCTGTAGGAGAATTTATCGTGACCTGCAGGAATCGGCGTATGAGTAGTAAAAACGCATTTATCTCTCACACTGTCTATGAGGGATGGATCCAGTATGCCTTGATTTCTTTCTATGCCCCGTTTCAGGAGTTCCAAAGCCAGGAGGCTTGAATGCCCCTCATTCATGTGATATTTCCTCATCCTGAAGTCGAGGTCTTTGAGCATCCTCACACCGCCTATACCTAAGGCAATCTCCTGCTTTAATCTATTCTCTTCATCACCTCCATACAAATACCATGTTATCTGCCTTCCTTTTTCATCATTTTCAGGGATGTTTGTGTCTAAAAAAAGAACAGGGACCTTGTGTCCGGTAACACCGACAATATTGTAGAGCCACGCACCCACAGATACCTTTTCCCCCTTTATAGGCACAATCACCTTGTTTTTGATAGGTGTCATATACTCTTTTGGATTCCAGTCTACATCCTCCTCCTTTTGGTTTCCATTTTCATCTATCTTCTGATTGAAGAAGCCTTTTTCACTAAGCAACGTTACCCCTATAGCAGGAACCTCAAGGTCGGCGCATGATTTAAGCGTATCTCCCGCAAGAACCCCTAAGCCTCCGCAGTAGGTTGGAATCCTCTCATCAAGACCTATTTCCATTGAAAAATAGGCGATCCTGTCCCTTCTGTCGTCTGGTAGATTGTCCATCTCCAAATCTCGGTATTTAAATAATCTATCTCAATCTATAAAGGTCGGGGGGTGGTTGGCTGAATTTCCTATTGCTATCCCCTGGCCACACCATCATTTCGATTCTACAGTAATGACTAATGCAAAGCTTAACTATGTGGTCGATTTTCTCATGGGCATATCATTCTGTATTACTGCCCTCTCAGGATTGGTAATATTCCTTTTCCTTCCAAGGGGAGCTAGACAGGGCGGATTCCAGGAGTTTTTTGGAATAACCAAGGGCACATGGACAACAATGCATAACTGGATGGGAATCCTCCTTATCCTCTTTGTTCTGATCCACCTTATTTTGCATTGGCGCTGGATTTTCAGTATGACAAAAGCTATCTTTAAGGGGAAGAAATAAAATATTTCATCCAGCACCAGAAAACATAGACTTTGCTACCCTGCTCTCCTCTGAATGGTCAACCATTGGCTCTGGATAATCTTTTAGTTTAGATGGCCTCCTTTTATCTAGGTTATGAATCTCTTTCGGGGATAGGTCTCGAAGCTCTGTAACCCATCTCTTGATATACTCGCATTTTGGATCATATTTCCTCTGTTGAAGCCAGGGATTGAATATTCTGAAGTAAGGCTGTGCATCTGAGCCTGTGGAGGCCGACCACTGCCAGTTTCCATTGTTTACAGAAGGGTCATAATCGACAAGCTTCCGTGCAAAATACCTCTCGCCCCATCTCCAATCGATATGTAAATCCTTTGTCAGAAAAGAGGATGTTATCATCCTGATGCGATTTTGCATGAAACCAGTAATATTCAATTCCCTCATTCCAGCATCCACTATGGGGAAGCCAGTAATCCCGTCACACCATACCTTAAACATTTTCTTGTTATAACACCATTCAATTCTATCGTATTTCTCCCTGAATGATCTGCCAAAGATCTTGGGGAAATGAAGGGCTATATGTGTAAAGAAATCTCTCCAATAAAGCTCAGTTATCAGTGCATGAGTCGAACCAAGCTGGTCCTTTATTGAATAGTATACTTCCCTTATTGAGCACGTTCCGAATTTGTTGTGCGCCGATAAATGTGTTGTTTTATCCTTCGCTGGATAGTCTCTTTCCTTCTCATAGTTTTTGTATCTCCTCAGGTTATTGAGGATTCTTAGAGCTTCTGTTCTTCCTCCATGAACCCTTATCTCCCTGTTCATTTCAGGCAGGATCCTCTTATATATCTCATTCCCTTCTTCAAGACCCACCTCTACTTTATCAAAATTCCTGTATCTGTTGATCTGTGGCTTTCTTATCTCCAGATTCATTGCCTTCCTGAGGTATGGAGTAAACAAGGTATAGGGTTTTCCATCATCCTTAAGCAGTTTTTCAGGTTCGTTGAGAAGGCAATCTCCATACTGATGGAAATCTATTCCATTTCCACTACAAAGCTCCTTTATCGCATTATCCCTTCTTATGCTGAATGGAGTATAGTCTCTATTTACATAGACAGCATCAATTCCTTTCTCTATTAACTCTCTAACCACTTTGTCCGGTTTCCCGTAGAACAGGTAAAGCTTGCCACTCCTTTCTTCCAGCTGCCTTTTCAAGTCCTGCAGAGATTCAATCATAAACTGCAGTGCATTATCGCTCCTGTACTCGTTTTTCTCCAACAGTGCGGGGTCAAAGATAAAGCAGGGCAGCACATACTCTGAGTATTTCAGGGCCTCTATTAAGCCAGTATTATCCTCCAGACGGAGGTCTCTTCTGAATATAAAAAGAGATTTACCGTATCTTTTCTTCATCTCAAATGTTGAGCTGCCATATCTTGAGGTTCAGGAATGCTGCAAATGTAACCCACAAAATGTATGGTACAAGCAGTACCCCAGCCTTCTTATCTATCCTATAGAACTCAATGATCGTAATCAGGATAGCAATCCATAGCAATATTATCTCAATGAGGGCATAGAATGGATTCCGTAGCCCAAAGAATACTACGGACCATAGTATATTCAGAATCAGCTGTATACTGAATACCCCCAATGCCCTTTTAACCCCTTTAGTCTCTAGACCCCTTGCCCATACAAGGTAAAGAGCTATACCCATAAGCAGGAATAAAGTTATCCAGACCGATCCAATGACCCAGCCCGGCGGGGTAAAGTCGGGTTTCTCTAGCATTGCATACCATGTAGGTATGGAAGGCGAAGTAAAGAAAGAACCAATAACTCCAGCCATCTGACAGACAACGATTGATACCAGAAGCCTTTTCGCATCTATTTTCATACCCCCTCCTTAATACTTACCCATCGAAGAATAAAAGCAAATTCTCATTTCTTCCTGAACATCTGTTCAGCAGGACAGCCCAACTCCCTCTGCTTGCAGTATTTGCATGCGATTCCCCTTACGATGCCATTTCCTGCCGTAGCCAGCAGAAACAAAACCACCAAAAGCCCCGCAAGTATCCAGTCAAATCTCTGCAGTAGTAATGGTATTCCCGCCAGCAATGGTATCAGAAATATCATGAATGAGGGCAGCAGGTCCTTCCAAGTGATTTTTTTCCCTGCAAACTTCTCTGTTTTTCCTTTCTTGAACAATAGTGTACAGATTTTTCCCTTCCCTATTCCACATTGCTTTCCGTAATAGTAGCACTTTGTGCAGCTTTCTTTCAGCACCCAGTATTCGATCAACAATATATAAAGCAGGTATAGTGCAGCAGCTATTATCCTGTATTGGAGCATCACATAGATTCCTATAACATAGATCGCCAGCGTCTGTAAAGTGGAGAGCAAAGGTATCCATGCCGGAAAATTCTCATAACATTTTGTCTCTTCCATTTTTCATCTCTTAGAATAAAATTATGGGACCGTTTCTAATAAAAAAAGCATTTATATAATTTATTTTCTGTTCTATCTAATCTTTACTCGGTGTTTTTTAGAATGGCTATCGATCCAGTTTGTGGTATGGAGGTCAAGGAGGACAAGGATTCTCTGTGGATCGAACATGAAGGCAGGAAGGTTTTTTTCTGCAGCAGTCACTGTATGGAGAAATACATGAAAGAGTATGGTCTCGAACCTGTGTGTGCGCCCTGCGAGAGCATTCCTTGGTTTAGGCAGAGGATTTTCACCGTCTCTCTGATTTTTCTTTTAGTGTTTTTTTCCACCTTTTTGTTTCCTGTTCTTTTTCCCTTACGTCAGTTTATCATGGATTATGCAGGGCTTCTGTGGTGGGCTATTTTACTTGGTTTGTTTATTGGCGGTTTGATTGATTTTTTCGTGCCCCAGGAGTATATATCCAAGGTGCTTTCTAAGCGGGAGAAGAAGACAGTGTTTTATGCTGTTGCCTTGGGGTTTTTTATGAGTGCTTGTTCTCATGGGATTCTTGCTATCGCCATCCAGTTGTATCGTAAGGGGGCTTCTATCCCTTCCGTTATCGCGTTCCTTATGGCCGCTCCATGGGCTAACCTGACCTATACCCTCTTATTGTTTGGCCTGTTTGGTCTGAAGGCCTTCTACATCATCCTTTCAGCAATCCTTATTGCGTTGGTTACTGGTTTGGTTTTCCAGTTACTCGACAGCTCTGGGAGGATTGAATCCAATCCTCATACTTTGGTTGTTGATGTGGCTTTCAGCATCAGGGCTGATGTCAGGAAAAGAATAAGCTCCTATAGATTCAGGTCTGGTGATGTATCTGCGGCCTTACGTGGCATTCTAAAGGGTAGCTGGAGTCTTGCGACCATGGTTGTTTGGTGGATCCTTATCGGGGTTTTAGCTGCCTCCTTTATAGGTGCATTCGTTCCCACTCATCTTTTTATGACCTATGTTGGCCCTTCGATTCTTGGTTTGTTTGTTACCTTGGTTGCGGCAACGGTTATTGAGGTCTGCAGTGAGGGTTCTTCGCCGATTGCTTTTGAGATCTTCAGGCAGACAGGGGCTTTCGGCAACAGTTTTGTTTTTTTGATGGCTGGCGTTGCAACCGATTATACGGAGATCGGATTGCTTTGGACAAACATAGGAAAGAAGACGGCTCTATATCTCCCTCTGGTGGCAGGCCCCCAGATCGTTTTGTTGGGTTACTTGTTTAATGTATTGTTGTAAGTGGCTACCGAAGCCAAAGATGGATGAAACCCGTCAGAGGAGACTTCAGTAGCTTATTTTTGTTTTTTTTATCACGGTTTTTTGTGTAGTTTTATGAATATCCATCCCCCCAGTGGTATGGCTACTGCGAAGGATATCATGTATGCCTTTCCTTGGTCGTCGATTATGAGGGATAGAATGAGTCCTCCCACCACTAATATGGTGGTGAATATGATTGTTGCTGTCAGCAGTTCATAGGCTGTTCGCACCATTTTCCGATCATCTTTTATTTATTTACTTATCTCTTCCTTGAATCTCCTTCGCGAAAGGCTCTATAAGTTTGTTGATGTCTTTACCTTCTACTTCCGTTGCCGACAGGAGAAGGATTGCAATTGGCTTTTTATCCGCAGCTGACTCGAATTTGGAGGTGAAGCTCTTGTTGCCCTTCCCACTGCCTGAGATGGAGAGCACGGCTATTTTCTTGAATCTGTCCCTGTTTTCCTGTAGATAGGTCTGGGTTGCTGGGGGTAGAGTGCCCATCCAGATCGGGGTAACTATTACTATAAGATCGTAGTCAGCAGGGTTTTTCTCGGTGGGTTTAATTTTTGCAGGTTTTTTGAACAATATTTCCATACCGGAACGGAACATTCCGAAGCCGCCGGCGCGGTCTTTAAGATCGACTAGTTCTTCAGTATCACATTTCAGTTTCTTTTGAAGGGTTTCCGCGGCCTTCTTATTGGAGTTGGTCCTTGAATAATAAACGATCAAGGTTTTCATTCTGTAATATATTAATTTATTCGGCTTAAAGGAAATCCCTCCTTTATTCTATTGTATATGAAAATCTTTCACGTAAACCGGAAACAGGGCATAGTGAAGTTGTTAATAGAGAATCTGGACGACCTCTGGTACCTGAGTTCTGTAGTTAGAGAAGGAGATCTGATAAAGACGAAGACGGAGAGAAGGATAAAGGCGAAAGAAGACATGGAGAGAAAGAAGAAGGGCGAGAGGAAGGTCTTTACTTTAGCTGTTAGTGTCGATAAGGCAGACTTCAAATCGGATTCGGATACCTTTAGGATTACTGGGATAATAAAGGAGGGTCCAGAAGACCTCGTGGCTATAGGATCGCATCATACATTCAATGTTGAGAAAGGAACGAAGCTGACGATAGTAAAGGAAAAGCTTTCTTCGATAGATCTAGACAGGTTAAAGGAGGCGGAGAAAGCATCCCTGAGACCGAAGATTTTGATAGTGGTAGTGGATGAAGGGGAAGCAACATTCGGCTTAGTGAGGGAGTCGAAGATCGAATATTACGAGCTCTCGAAGTTGATAGGGGGAAAGTACGATATCAAGGGAAGGAGAGAGAGGAAGATGGAATTCTATCGGGATACGGCGAAATTCCTATTAGAGATACTTTCGAGGGGGAATATATCTGCGATAATCATTGCAGGAGCGGGCTTCGAGAAGGAAAATTTCCGAAGATTCCTGTCAGAGAATTATCCGGAGATGGCCAAAAGAGCTGTTATGGAGAATATAGGATCGTACGGGAGGAACGGGGTGCAGGAGGTAATGAAGAGATCCGGAATCCAGAAAATTATCGAGGAGATTACATCCGCAAGGGATGTTCAGCTGGTTCATAAGCTTTTGAAGGAGATAGGAAGGGATTCGGGTTTAGCAGTTTACGGGCTGAAAGATATAGGAACTGCCGCAAATTCCGGGGCCATCGAAAAACTTCTCATATGCGATGACATCTTTCTTAAAAATAGAAAAAAACTCGAGAATCTAATGCAGACGGTAAAATCCGCAAGGGGCGAGATACATCTCATAAACCATGATGGAGAGGCCGGCAGACAACTGAATTCACTTGGAGGAGCAGCAGCCCTACTCAGATACCTGATATAAAAAAGATGAAAAAATCATTCTACAAAGCACTGAAGGGCTTGGGGAAGATGATCCCACTGTTTCTTGTAGTAATACTGTTCATGGGACTGTTTCTGGCCCACATATCCGAAGAGATCATGAGTGAGATATTCACCGGAGACCCCCTGAGGGATACCCCAGTGGGAGCAGTAATTGGCAGTATCTCCGCAGGAAACCCCATCACAAGCTACATAGTAGGCGGAGAATTGCTCAAAAAATCAGTAAGCCTGTATGCGGTAACAGCATTCATAGTGGCATGGGTTACAGTAGGAGTAATCCAATACCCGGCAGAATCCGCAATCCTCGGAACAAGGTTTGCTATCAAAAGGAACATACTAAGCTTCATACTATCCATCTTGGTTGCCATAGCAACCGTAACAACACTAGGGGTGCTGCAGTGAAAAAAAACAAAAATGAAGGATACGTGGGGATGCGTCTTCTAGGGCTGATGGTACTACTGTATGTGATACTATACCTTCTCAAGCCAGAGAATACTATCAAAGCGGCTAAAGCAAGCATAAACATCCTTGCACAAATACTCCCCATATTCCCCCTCATCATACTCTTTATGTGGGTTGTGAACTATTTCATAGAGCCGAAAACCGTATCAAAGTACGTAGGCAGAGGCTCAGGAACCAAAGGATGGCTGATTGCAGTAGTTACAGGAATACTAAGCCACGGCCCAACCTACATCTGGTACCCACTGCTAAAAGACCTCAGGAGTCAAGGAATGAAAAACGGACTCATAGCAGCCTTCCTGTATGCTCGAGCCATAAAAATACCGCTCTTACCCCTGATAGCATACTACTTCGGGATAACGTTCGTGATAGTGCTCACAATCTACATGATCCTTGCATCCATTATAGAAGGAAAAGTTATTGAATTGATAGAATGAATATCTGGATTAAACCATAAGAAGTTAGCAGAAAAGGCACAAAAATAGAGATGTGATATCATGGAAAATAAACAAACACCCGAAAAAATACGGAAAGTTGCCATGGATCTGGATAATGCAATAGAGAAAAAGAACATAGAGAAGATACTATCCAGCTTCTCCGATGACTGTGAAATCGAACTCCTTGGAATAAAGCTGAAAGGAAAGGAAGGAGTTAAAAAGTGGATTAACTGGCTGTATAAACACCTAGACGAGATAAAATTCACACCAGTTACTATAATAGTTGAAGGAGACATATTCTTCGAGGAATTTATAGTAAAAGCGAGACTAAGAGACGGCATTGAAATACAGTCAAAACAGGCAGAGGTTCTCGTATATGAAAACTATAAGATCAAAAGTTTACGGTTGTATTTCGACAGGCTGGATTTTGCAGATGCCGTTGCAAAAGGACTCATCAGTAAGAGAATTACCCAAGAGTTAATTAAAAAATCATTAGAGGGACTTACAGAGTAGAGGAGATGAAATAAACCACCAATGTGGGAGGGGTGAATAAAAAATGGATTATTTGTTTGATCTAACGGGAAAGGTAGCAATAGTTACCGGAGCAAGCAGGGGTTTGGGGAGGACCATGGCATTAGGGTTGGCTAAGGCAGGGACAAATGTCATCGTCTCAGATGTTTTGGATACAAAAGAAACTGTTGATGAGATAAAGAAATTTCGAAAGAAAGTAATGGGGATAAAGGTCGATGTGAGCAAAAAAGTGGATGTTGAAGAAATGGTTCATAGAACAATAGAGAAATTTGGCAGGATCGACATTCTGGTGAATAATGCGGGCATCCTTAGAATGGCACCGGCGGAAAAGATGAAGGAGGAAGACTGGGACAAGGTTATTGCCGTTAATCTAAAGGGGCAGTTCCTATGTGCTCAAGAGGTAGGCAGGCGGATGATAAAGCAAAAATCGGGAAAGATAATTAACATAGCGAGTATTGCAGGCAAGCTCGCTTTCAATCAATCTGTCGCCTATAATGCGAGTAAGGCAGGAGTAATTTTGATGACAAAAACATTGGCCGTGGAGTGGGGAAGGCATAACATACAGGTTAATGCCATCTGCCCGGGAGCCTTCGCTACAGCGATGACAGAGGATTTTCTCAAGGATGAGGGGTTTCTTCAGATGATAAAGACGAGAGTGCCGTTAGCGAGATACGGAGAGCCGGAGGATTTGGTCGGGACGGTAATCTATCTTGCTTCCAAGGCTTCTGACTACGTGACAGGCCATGCGTTAGTGGTCGATGGAGGATGGACTGCAGGATTGTAGCAATTAATTGTGCTAAACTCCAATGGCAAATTATTCTATGGCACTCATGAAATGGGAAGCAGGTCAAGTGGCGAAGTCAGGTTTTTGATATTTAATGAAGGCTAAAATGTTGGTGTTAGATAAAGAAACAAAAAAGACGATCTTAACTGCTCAGGGGAATGAAATCACAGAACATTTTATCTATGACAAACTATCTCAGTCAATAAAAGACCCTCACAATAAAAAAATTCTAAAACGCATCTCAAAGGATGAACTGAAACACTATAATTTCTGGAAAAAATATACCCGTGAAGAGGTAAAGCCGGATAAGTTGAAGATATGGAAGTACTTTCTCATTTCAAAAATATTCGGGATAACGTTTGGATTAAAGCTGATGGAGATGGGCGAGGAAGAAGCTCAGGTAACATACGAAAAAGTCTCCAGATCTGTGCCGGATGCCAAGAGCATCGTAGAAGATGAAGATGAACACGAAAAACAGCTCATAGATTTAATAGATGAAGAGCGGCTCATATATGTTGGTGCCATAATCCGGGGTCTGAATGATGCGCTTGTGGAACTTACCGGCGCAGTTGCGGGATTAACCCTCGCCCTCCAGAATACACGCCTGATTGCAATGGCGGGGTTTATTACCGGAATTGCCGCCTCTCTATCGATGGCTGCCTCAGAGTATCTGGCAACCAAAACAGAAGATGATTCAAAAAACCCCTTCAAGGCATCAGTCTATACCGGTTTTGCTTATCTTCTCACAGTCTTGTTTCTGATCTTCCCCTATCTACTTTTCACAAACCTCTATTTCTGCCTGGGCTTCACAATGCTGAATGCAATTATAGTGATCTTCATATTCACCTTTTACATATCCGTTGCCAAGGGTATCCCCTTCAGGGAGAGGTTTTTTGAGATGGCAGCAATTAGCCTCGGGATAGCAGCACTGACATTTGTCATAGGATTTCTCATAAGAATATCCTTCAGCATAGATGTTTAGAGCGGAATTCGTACACCAAATAAAAGGGTTTAATGAGATACTTAATCAACCTCTTGATCGCTGGTGTCAAAATGCTTAAAAAAGCCGTTGAGGATATACTCAAAGGCATTGGAATAAAGGATTACAGGATTTCTGCAAAACAGATCTGGAAAGGCAGGGTTCCTGAAGAGGAGAATTTTGATGTGTTCCTAAGAAAAAGGAAACAGGAAAAACACCTTCTATACATAAAGGTTTACTATGGAGGTAAGCCGAATTACAGTCCATGGGTTGAATTTTTTGGCATTGATACTAGTTTCTTTGATTCTGTTTTCGAGGATTTTCTGCTGAATTATCTCTCCGGGGAAATTCCTCCGAGAGGGAAGATTTTTATAGAATACGATGGTGATATAGAGACAGAGAAGGGCTTAATGCGTAACTTTCCACCAGCGGTGACGAGGCTTGGCTATAAATTGTTTAATGTGGGTTTTACATGGTTTAAGGACTGGTATTTTGCCGAGGGGGGGAAGGAAGGTGGACAGAAACTCGGAGGCGAGAAACCATTGGATGATAGGATGAGGAGCAGACAATTAAGAGAGATCCATAGTGACATCAAAGCCTTTCTTGCGACAGCAGAAATTTCCGGGAAAGATGAGTATGTGAATAGGGCACGGAAGAGAGCGGAGGATATTTTAAAATGAACCACGAGCATCATCATTGAGAAAAGGATCTGTTTAACGTTTTTATCCTAAATAATAACGATAAAAAACTGGGAGGTGAAAAAATGGGGGAGACTGACCAGAAGGTTCCTTTTATAATAGGAAAGATTAGGAAATGCGTTTGTCTCAAATGCCCAGTCCAGATCTACATGCAGGATTATGCTCCCCATGATAATATATTGCCTTTTTAACTCTTATGACAAATATATCATTATAAATAAAATCGGGGGGTGGTATTATGAAAAATATGAACGCTGTAGACCTAATAGCTCTTATT
>JGI24422J19971_10000743_pt1 | contig 18781 bp, 20 predicted proteins | sample DeeMarSWOR152_54_FD_19971 | JGI IMG/M metagenome (IMG submission 19971) | reverse complement strand
CGATTTTAAAAAGAATTAAGATAAGATTTTCGCCATCTTTTTGATTACTACTTTTTTACTCGACTACTGGGGCGCCACATTCATTACAAGAATATTTACCTGCAGGTATTTCCGCTCCGCAATTTCTGCATATCCACTGCTCCTCTGCTGCCCAAGTTTTAATCTCTGTCTTTTTCCTTTTAACTGGTTCTGCAAGTTTTCCACCGATAGCTCCAACAAAGCCCATACCAAATATTCCTAGGACAAGACTGGTTGAAAATCCTCCCAGGTCTTCTCCTACATCTGTCCCACCGAGAGAACTCAAGGCAAGGATTAGGATCATGCCAAAAATCATAGCAAGAACACCGCTGATAGCACCACTTCGCATACCTCTAGCACGAGCTCCTCCAACAAATCCACAAAAAATCCAAATGACTAAAGCAGCTGCCGCTTCTTTGCTCGAAGGATCGCTAAGGGTCTCGAAATAGGCCCCTAAAACGCTACCCATATCGCCTAAATCAGTGTCAACTATAGGTCCCCAAAACTCGCTCAACAAGAGCATCAAGCCTAAAGCAAAAAATATGATCATAAACGCGTTCCCTATAGGATTACGTCCACCACTATCACCTTCACTCATGGCATAATTACCCCCAAATAAACGACAATTTTCGTTGAAGTTGAAGTTGCATTATTGTTTTAACTATCTTATTATTATATAATCATTATATCATTTTATTTGATTTTTGCTCCCAAAAAAACGAAAAATATAGTTATGAATTTATGCATTCATTTTTTCATATATTTTTGAAAAGTAGAAAGGTATACGTATTATATTTTCTAGCTTTTGATCTTTCACATTCAGTTTGAATACGCCTCTAAACATTGGTTGAGGGCGTTCGATTGAAATGGCAAATAGAGCAGGTTTAACGGCTAAAAGTGATTGAAGGATTGTTTTTTGTAAGATTGATTTTTTGCATTCAGCTGGTTTATTGCTTTTGATTAGGATATCTTCATCTATCTCTTTGATGCCTGTGTGGATGTCTTCTAACTTTATCAGGGTATCGAAGTTGGATCGGATAAATCTTGTTTCTTTGCGGGGAATTATTTCGAGTTCAATTTTTGGCGAACGGGCAAAATCGATCTCAAAAAGGATCTTATCCTTTGATTTCATAGCGTATGTAAAAATGAATCCTCGGTGCTGGATGCTTATCGTTACTCTCATATTTTTTATAAAAGAGGCTTTTTTTGGCTTACATTCAAGGGTTACATAAATTGCTTTTTCCTCAAAAATTTCTATGCTTTTAACGTATTTATTTAACTCTTGTTTAACTTCTTTCATGTAGCTTGATAAGATTTTATAGTTTTTACCTAGACCGTAAAAGAATGTTGAGACGAGCAGAAATATGAGAAAAAGGGAGGCAAAGAATACGATTACAGTTATGATTTCTGACATAATAGTCACACGTCCATTTTAAATTATTTTGGGAGATTTTTTATGATGGTTTCAATTGTTTTTTGGCAAAAAACAACGCTTTTATTGTAGAAATCTTTCTTATTATCGACCTTGCCTCCTACTTTAAGTCGGGTGGCTTCAATAGCTATCTCTGCATTAAATTGGTCTCCAAATTTTTTTTGCAACAATTCTCCAGCTTCAAGCCTTGTAAAATCTCTTTCACCTAAGAAATATAAAAGGGCTTGAGTTACGCCTAAAACAGATTCTGCGCACCAATAAAGCTCATCGTCTCCTATATCGCCCCCTATACCAAGTGCTATTTCCCTGGCGCGTTTATTAAATTCACAAGCCATATCCAAAGAACCGCCTTTTATTGCATCATCGGTCAAATCAATGCTATCAATTTCATCGTTACCTAAAATGATTTTCCCATTTTTAACTTCTAATAACCGGATAGGGTTGACGGCATGAGGAACCTCTAGCTCTTGTACAACAATTACATCAAACAAACTTGAAGCGACAGGATCATCATAAAACTCGTTGAGCAAGGGAGAAATCTTTAAAAGTGTTTCAAAATAATCTGCTTCTTTATCAATGATTATGAAAAGATCAATATCACTTTCCCCCCGAAGATAACGCCCTTCACCTTTGGCGACACTTCCATAAAGTCTAATGCTTTTTATCTCCTTTTCAAAGCTCTTTTTAATCTTAAACTGAAAACGTTTAAGCAGCCCTTCATATTCATCCAAAAAATCACCTCAAAATCGCCTAGAAAGAAATTCGCCTAGAAAATTTCACTTCTTTTTTTGATTTTGTTTTTTCCGCCTAAAAAAAATTCTCCTTCATTCTCCTTCTAAAACTCCTTCTACGGGGTTTCTGAGGATGTCTAATCCTTCGATTTCTACTTCGCAAACATCTCCTGGTCTTAAGAATACTGGAGGATCTTTTTTATAGCCCACGCCTGGAGGTGTGCCTGTTGAAATAACATCACCAGTTTCAAGTGTCATGAATTGGGATATCATTGAAACAATTTTTGGAATGCTAAGTATTAGATCGGAAGTGTTTGATTCCTGCATTATTTCACCGTTAAGCCTTAGCTTTATGTCAAGATTATGGGGGTCTTCTATCTCTTCTTTTGTTGTTATACAAGGACCAATGGGGGCAAAGGTGTCAAAAGACTTGGAAAGAGCCCATTGTTTCAGTCCCCATTCAAATTCCACATCTCGCGCAGTTACGTCATTTAAGGCAGTATACCCTACTATGTAGTCCATTGCTTCTTCTTCTTTTACAAATCGCGCCCTTTTTCCCATTACTATACCCAACTCTGCCTCGAAATCTACCTTGGTTGGCGCGCTATTTGGAAGTATTATTGGTTCTTCAGGCCCTATTACAGCAGTTGGTGGTTTAAAGAAAACTTCGGGAAACTTGACCGTTGAAAGATCCATTTCTTCTGCATGTCCTTTATATGTTAGGGCAAGACAAATGATTTTTCGCGGTTCTACGGGTGCTTTTAGAACAATATCGTGGATGGGATATACGACATCGCCTATCCCTAATTCTCTAGCAGTTCTAGTGGAAAAGATAGCGGATCCAGTAGACGTTTCAATTAAGCCTTGTACTTCATCAAGACGGGAAATGAGAAAATTTATAGTCGAAGAACATGCCATTTCCGCGTTTCTATAATTGTCAACATCGGCGGTAATCTTCATGATTTTGAATCTGTAAGCCCTGAGAGCGGCTACTAAGTCTACAACACTGGCTTCTTTTTGCAATCCTAATCTTGAACGAGTAACTTCATCTTCTAACGTTCGAAATTTAACGAACTTCAACAGAAATCACAACCGGAAGATTTACGGCTCAATCCTTATAAGCCTCCTTTTCTTTTTAATTTTAAAAAATTATCTCATGTTTTTCTTTTAGCATTTTTTATTTTTAATCTGTTATGGAGAGGTTTTGGTGTTGAAGAGGGTTCGTGTGACTGAAAGGGTGAAAAGTCAAGTTTTGAGGGATGGTGTGAAAGCTTTAGAAGGAGGTGGAGTTTTGGTTGTTCCGACGGATACTAGTTATGGTTTGGCTGTTGATGCTACTACTGCCAACGCAGTTTTAAAAGTTTTTAAGCTTAAAAAAAGGCCTTTTAATAGCCCTATTCACATAATAGTAAACTCGGTTAGGATGGGTATGGATTATGCTGATTTTACGCCTGAAGCCCTTAAGTTGGCTGAAGTTTTTTTGCCTGGGTCCTTGACAGTAATTTTGAATTCTCGAGAAAATTTGCCTGAATTATTGACTGCGAGAAAGAGTACTATTGGTATTAGGATTCCTAAGAAAAACCTTGTATTGGAGTTGGTGGAGCTTTTTAAAAAGCCTATTACGGCAACTTCTGCAAACATTCATGGAGAGCCTGATGTTTATTCGATAGAAGATTTGCCTTGGGAGATTGGTAAGAATGTGGATATGATTATAGATGAGGGCAGGTTACCTGAAGTAAAGCCTTCTACCTTAGTAGATCTCACTTCGTGGCCTCCAAAAATTTTGAGGAAAGGCCCTATATCTTCTCATGAGATCTTTGAAGTTTTAGGTTTAAAAGAAGAATAAAAGGATTTATCCTTTTAAGCTTGATATAGGGGGCGGAATATTTCCCTTCTTATGGAAAAACTTGGAAGATATTTTACTTATAGGCATTATTGGGATGTTTTCAAAGGGAGGTTCTAAGTCAACTATATCCCCTGCTTTAGCTCCTGGTATGAGGAAGATGCGTAGCCCTAAAGATTTATTATGAAGAATGCCTATTGATAGGGTGTCGCTAATGATGCCGCACACAGTTTCCAAGGGTGTGTCACCTGGAATTGGAATGGTATCCAATCCGAGGGAGCATACGGATACTAGTGCTTCTAGCTTATCAATGGTCAATTTGTTATTTTTAACAGCCTTTATGATTCCTACATCTTCTGCTACAGGGAACATTGCACCTGAGTATCCTACCGTTTTATTTGAACCCATTAGCGCTCCCCTTTTTACTGCTTCGTTTAAGATGAAAAGGGCGGTGGTTGTTCCATGGGTTCCAAAAGCTTCAATTCCCATACACTCTATAACTTCTGCAATGCTCGAGTTTTCAATTTCGAGCCAAGGAGCTAAACTAATGTCTACACCAAAGTAGGAAACACCTGCTTTTTCAGCTATTTCTCTCCCGATAATATCGGCTTTTCTAACGGCTTTATAAGTTGTTGTTTTTATTTTGTTATAAATTTCTTCAAAATTTGAATCTTTTCCAAGTGTTTCTAAAGCGTTTTTTATGACGTGTAAGATGTAAAAATTAAGCCCTATACCTTTATCGGGATATGATCTATTATGATGAGATGCAGGTAAATAGGGGGTATCTAGTGGTACGTTGGCCGTAGTGAGGAGTTTGAGGTTTCCAAATCCTTTAGATCCTGCGGTTAAATTAGCGAGTTTGATGACCGCGTCGCCCATTAAACGTATTGCATCCATGTTAAGACCTGTTTTTGAAGAACCTACGTTGACGAAGGCAAAGATATTTTCTGTAGATGCTAAAATCTCTGGTATAGTGGCTATGATCGCTAGAGATTTCTTTGAAAGTCCTCCTTCTGCGCAGGCTGAAAAACCCCCTACGAAATCTATTTTTAATTCTTTTGAAGTGTTTTGAAGGGTGTAAGCGATTTTAAACATGATTTCGGTAAGCTTTTGGGGTATCTCTTTCTTTTCCAAAATCATTTCGGGTTTCAGGTGAAAATTCTTTGTGAGAGGGGCTACTATTTCTGCTAGGGGGGAAACTGCAAGTCTTAATGTTTGGTAAGGGATTCCGTGTTTTTCTGTAACTTCTTTAGCTATTATTTCGAACCTTTCGCACGCTTTTAGGATTTTAGACTCGATGTCTTCGCAAAGAGTGTTAACATCAGTATTTATACACTCATAAATATCCAAGAAGAAGCTAATAGCTCCTATTTTGAGACTTTTAATATCGACATCTACTGCTTCCAAAAACTTTCACTTCCAAAAACTTTCACTTCCAAAAACTTTCAAAAATTAATCCGGTGTTGGGACTTTATAAATTTCGCACAAAAATTAAATTGTTAGAAATCATAAAAACTTTTGAGATATTTTTTCCTTTTTTTGCTTTTGGTGGTCTAAAAAGTTGGTTTTTGGTTTAAGTGAGAGCGATGTAGAGTTTTTAGCTGTTTTTTTATGCCTTATTTTTCTTTTCATTGCAACAGTGCAAGATGTATTAAGGACGGAGGTTGAAGATTATGTTTGGGATTTGATGATTTTTTCAGGCATCCCTTTAATTGTTTTACGAATATTTCTCTCAGATGCGAAAAAAACCACTTTTTTACTTATCACTATTAGTATCGTGACAACCTTTTTGATTGCGTTGGTTATATTATTGGCTGGTTTTTGGGGGCCAGCAGATAGCAAAGCTCTTTTTTCAATAAGTTTTTTATTGCCTCTCCATCCTTCAGTTTTTATTGAAGATAAGACCCCTCTTTTCCCTTTTCCAATACTTGCTTTAATTTACGCTACTTTACTGCAGATATTTGTTCCCTTAGGGCTTTTTTTGATAAATGTGATGAAAAAGGCAAATTTTAACGATGTAAAAGGGACAAAAAGCCAGAAAATTGCCTTGTTTTTTATGGGTACTCCTTTATCGATAGACACTTTTGAAAGACGTTGGAAATATTTTCAATGTTGTGAGAAAAAGAAAAATGAAGGGGATGAAGGAGGATGGCAGCTTGACCTAGAATTCGAAATAAAAGAGCTTGAGGAGGATTTTCAAGAAAAAAAAGAACAAATAAAACAGTTCAAAGAAGATAAAAAGAGGCAGGTGTGGGTCACGCCAACATTACCTTTCATGCTATTCCTGCTTCCAGGCTTTATATTTGCAATAATTTTTAATACAAAAATATTTGAACTCCTTCTTAACATAATAAAAAAGTAAAAAATAAAACTTTTAAAGTGATAAAATGTTTTTGGCTCAAGAGTTTTTGTTTTCTAGCCCGGTGGTGTAGTGGCCAAAACATATTTTAAGACGTGTTGGCTAAGCATTCGGGGTTCTGGACCCTGAGACGCCAGTTCGAATCTGGCCCGGGCTACCATCCCCCATCCTTTCTAATTCTCTTCAACTTTTTTGTTATTAAACAATAATAGCACTCATTTCACTAAAATTAGGGAGATAAAATAAGGAATTAAACTGGTTTTTAAAATAACTTTAAAAATATTATATTAGCTTATATTGGGTAATAAATGGCTATTACTAATGCTATTAAAATGCCGAATATTGCTGCTATTAGCCATTCTATGAATATTGGTTTATACATTTTTGGGTTTTCTCTGAGCTTTATTCGTAGACCAAAAGTGATTGTTAAAAGGAAAAGGGGTAACCAAATAGCTGGAAAGTTTCTCACGTTGTTTTTTATGCCTATCAATTGAAAGACTAAAATTGCGATGATGAAGATTAAAAAGTTTGTAATAACCACTAGGTCCATTATTCGTGCTTCTACTGGTTCTTTTTTCCATTTGGAGATCATTTTAGAGAAGGACACTTTGGCTTCCCTTCTATCCTACTAGTTTTGTAAAGAGTTCAAAAATGTTCAAAAACATTTCTCTTATANTTGAACTANCTAAAAATATGGGATATTTTTCTCTCGATAGTGTTTTCTTTATAGTTGTTGTGNTAGGACTCCTTAGGTACGTATATCATTTAAAAATGATGAAGAGAATCTAATAAATAGAATCTTACTGAAATGTCCTCGATTTTTGNATAAGAAGTAAAAAAGGGATGCGTGNATTTCTTGCAAAGCAGGTTTNACCATACACTAGATATCAGCGAAGTAGAGAACAATTTAAGTACTTCGATTGAACGAGGGTTAAGCCAAGAGGAGGCACAGGATCGTTTAGAGCGTTTTGGTCCCAATGTTTTGGAGGAAGCTAAACGTATCTCGCCTTTTAAGATGTTTATTGATCAATTTCGAAGTCCTTTGGTTTTAATTCTTATAGTTGCGGCGGCTATTGCAGGATTTTTAGGCCATACGATAGACCTGATAGTCATTCTTATAATAATTATTATAAACGCTATTTTAGGCTTTCTCCAAGAATATCGTGCTGAAGAAGCTTTAGAGGCTTTAAAAAGCCTAACTGCTTTGAAAGCCCAAGTTGTAAGGGATGGAGGGTTTATTGAGATCGATGCAACGGGATTAGTCCCCGGCGACTTAATCCTCCTTGAAACGGGGGAAAAAATTCCTGCCGACACTCGCCTTGCAGAAGTTATAGATTTAGAAGTTGATGAATCAACGCTTACGGGTGAATCTACCCCTGTATCTAAACACGTGGATCCAATTCTTGATAGAAACATAGTGGTAGCGGACATGAAAAACATGGTATTTTCTAGCTCCGTGGTAACTCGGGGGAGAGGGCGGGGGATAGTCGTAGCTACAGGACAAGATACTGAGATCGGTAAAATAGCTGAAGGTATTCAAAGTACAGGGGCTAAAAAAACACCTTTACAGGAGAAAATGGGGGGATTTGGAGCGCAGATAGGGCTGATAGTTATCGCGATATGCGCGGTTATTTTCACTACAGGTTACCTTCGTGGAGAAGATACTGTAAATATGTTTATTGCCGCTGTAAGTTTAGCGGTGGCCGCGGTGCCTGAAGGACTTCCTGCTATTGTGACTGCGACTTTGGCTATCGGTGTTCAAAGGATGGCTAATCGTAACGCGATAATTAGAAAGTTGCCTGCTGTGGAAACTTTGGGTAGCGCTACTGTTATATGTTCTGATAAAACGGGTACAATGACTAAAAATCAGATGACTGTGCGCAGAATTCGTCTTTTAGACCAGTCTATTGACGTAGAAGAGTCGAAGTTTTTGGTTGAAGGGAAAGAAACAGACCCGAAAAGTGATTCAGGATTAGAAATTTTACTACGCATCGGTGTTCTTTGTAATAATTCGCGTTTAGAACCTGAAAACGGCGGGGTTAGCGTTAGAGGGGATCCTACAGAAGGGGCTTTGTTAATTGCTTGTTTAGAAGCGGGAATAAAACTGGAGGTTATTAATCAAGAATATCCTCGGCTTTATGAGGTGCCTTTTGATGCTACTAAAAAGCGTATGGTAACGATTAACGAAAACATTGATGGGGAGCGAACGGCTTATGTTAAAGGTGCTGCTGAACAATTGCTTGATAGGAGCAGTAAAGTGTATAAGAACGGTGAAGAAGTTCCTATAACTGAAGAGGACAAAAACAATTTTCTGGAAACCAATAAAGATATGGCGAATCATGCGTTGAGGGTTCTTGGTTTTGCTTATAGAAAATTGGATAAAAAGGAGGATTATTCCGACGAAGAGAAAATTGTTGACAATTTAATATTTGTGGGTTTGACGGGAATGATTGACCCCCCAAGGGAGGAAGTAAAAGAAGCAATTAGAAAGTGTAAAAGAGCAGGTATAAAAGTTGTAATGATCACAGGTGATCATAAGTTAACAGCCGTGGCTATAGGGCGAGAACTTGGGGTTTTAGATGATACTAATAACCAAGTGATAACAGGCGTAGAGTTGGAGCAGATGAGCGATGAAGAGCTGGAACCAATAATAGATAGGGTGGGGGTTTTTGCAAGAGTTTCGCCCGAACATAAGTCAAGAATTGTCCAATTGCTACAACAAAAGGGACATATAGTAGCTATGACCGGTGATGGAGTAAATGATGCTCCCGCCCTTAAAATGGCTCAAATAGGTGTTGCAATGGGAGTAGGGGGGACGGATGTAGCGCGAGAAGCATCAGAAATGGTGTTACAGGACAATAATTTCTCCAGTATAGTGGCTGCAGTAGAAGAAGGGCGTTCGTTCTTCGACAACTTTCAAAAATTTGTTGTTTATCTTCTCGCAACAAATTTAGGGGAAGTTCTTGTGATATTTATCGGCCTTATGGTGGGGATGCCCTTACCTTTAATCGCGGTACAAATCCTTTGGGTGAACCTTCTTACGGATGGTTTACCTGCCCTTGCTTTGGGCTTAGATCCTACTGCGCCTGACACCATGAAAAGGCCTCCAAGGCCACCAGAAGAGGGCATAGTGGTCCGCCATATGCTTATACATATCTTCATTGTGGGTGCCGTCATGTGCATGGGAACATTAATGCTTTACAATTGGGCTAACCCTTTTGCAGATAAGGACAAGGCTCGTACAATAGCTTTCACTACTTTAGTTTTTTATCAGCTCTTTCATGTTTTTAATTGTAGAAGCTTAACTCTAAGCCTGTTTGAAGTGGGTCCATTTAAAAACAAGTGGCTTGTTCTTGCTGTTTTAACTTCAATACTGCTTCAAATTGCTGTTTTGTACGTAGGCTTCTTAAAAACAGCTTTTCAAACCGAAGGTTTAAACCTTAATGAGTGGATAATTATCCTGCTTGTAGCCAGTACCGTAACCCTTGTAGTAGAGATATTAAAAAGGACGAGGAAATGGTTGGAAGCCAAAGAAAGTTTAAAAATTCAACAAGGTGTTCCTCAACCCGCATAATTTGGTTATAATTTTCTTTCTTTTTCTACTTTTTTTGCTAGTGTATGGGGTATGTTGTATTTTTCTGCGATTTCTATGAATGCTTTGGTTAAATACTCTATTTGGTTCCAGGTTAAGCCGTATGTGTTGAGTTTCCATGTTTTTGTTGCTCCAAAAAACATGCCTACGATTTTTCTTTTCTTCAGTTCGTCTGATAGAAACCAGCCCTTTCTTTTGTGGGTTTTTGCGATTTTGTGAAAACTTTCTATGGTGTCTACCTTTGTTAGTGTGTGTTTTCTAGGCATCTCGCTTACTACTTTGTTTCCTTCAATTCTTAGAAATTCTTCCAAAAAGTAGTTTATTTTCTTTATTTCTTCGTCCCAATGTTTTACGCGTTCCTTAATCGCAGGGAAACTTGCCATCATAGCGATCATGTTAGCTCCCATTAAAGTACATCCAAGCATTTCAACCTCCTTTGCTTCAAAGACTCTTCCTGTCAAATCGCCTTTCATACTGCTTTTTCTAAAAACTCTTTCTGCCCATTCTTTGGTGGTGGCTAAAATTCCTGAAGGAGCTGGGGAGGCAAAACTTTTGTGACCTGATCCGACGATAAAATCTGCGCCGATTTTTTTCCCGTCTACGGGCATAACTCCAACAGTATAGGCGCCATTATAAAGGAAGGGGATATCGTATTCTTTTGCTACTTTTCCGATTCCATAAACATCATGCTCATTTCCTAACGAGTAATCAAAGTGATCGATCATTATCAGTTTTGGAAGTTTTCCCGTCTCCGCTTTCACTTTTTCAATTTTCTCGGCTGTTGCTTCTCCGGTAACTATGTTTTTTTCATTGGGGGGGATCTCCTTAACTATGCCTCCGGCTGCTTCAACGGCTAAAAACTCGGTATAATGGGCTAAAGAAGACATGACTACAGTGTCCCCCTTTTCCACCAAAGTATTGGCAACGGCTTGAAATCCTCTTCTCGCCCCAGGGACTGCCCTTGCAACATCCATTCCTAAGAATTCTGCAATTTCTTTATGAAACTTATCGATGGGAGGCTTTTTTATGCAGTCCAATCTAAAAGGCTTTCTACACCAATCACAGACAGAGTAACCGTCGCCATAAGCTATTAATGCTTTCATAGCCTCGGGAGTTAACCTGCCTGCGACCTGAATTGGTTGGATATTGATGAAAAGTTCTTCACGCGTCCTGACCTCTATGTCTCCAGCGATCTTTGCTTCTATACTCATTTGACCAACACCTTTTCCACTAAATCCATACTTTCTCTTACAACTTTTATAATATCCACTACTTGCTGTTTCTGTTCTTCGCTTAAATTAAAAACAGGTTTAGTTTTTCTAAGAATTTCACGAAGATCTACCAAAGCAAATTGAGATTGAAAAATCTTTTCGACAACCTTTTCCATCAAAAATTTTTCACCTCTACAAACTAAAAACGTTTAACGTTTGTTTAAAATCCTTTGCGAAAACCTTTTTTTCACAATTTTTAGTGGAATAATAACACTTTTTGGTTATAGTACCATTAAAAACCTAGGAACAAAAATAGTTAAACAGTAATGGTTTTTAATAGGAAATTAATTAAAAATTTTTAGTGGTTTGGTGGTTACTTTGGCTAAAAAACGAGAACGTCACCCAAATATAAGGTCAATAGAAGACCTTCCAAGTATGGAAGAAAATATGGCTAAAAAAGCTCGCGAGGAAGGCTATGTCACCATCGAAGCTTTAGCTACGGAATCTCCAGCAGTTCTCACAGAAGTTATGGGTATAGGTATTAAAACCGCTCTTAAAATAATTGGAGAAGCCAGAAATGCTTTAGAAATAAAGCCTATTCTAGCTTCTGATCTTTTAGAAGAAGAAAAAAGAATACAGAGCATAACCACTGGTTCTTCAAGCTTCGACGAAATTCTTGCGGGTGGAGTCTGGACGGGGTCGATCACAGAGATAGCAGGAGCTTATGGGACGGGAAAAACTCAGCTTTGCTTTCAATTATGTATAAACGCCCAAATACCTCAAGAAGAAGGAGGTTTGGAGGGAAGTGCTTATTTTATTGATACCGAAGGAACATTTTTCCCTGGAAGAATAGTGCAAATGGCCCTTGCGGCCAACCTAGACTCAAAAGAAATTTTATCAAAAATCCTTGTTTCAAGAGCATACAACACTAACCATTTAACCTTGCTTATTTCCGAAGCAAAAAGATACTTTAAAGAGCGCAACATAAAACTCCTCATAATAGACTCTATAGCTTCTCATTTTCGCGCTGAATTCACAGGAAAAGAGGCGATTCCAGCCCGTCAACAACTTTTAATGCGTCACGGAGAAATTCTACAAAGATATGCAGATATCTATGACATAGCCATTTTAGTAACAAACCAAGTTCTCATGAATCCTGATGCAGTTGTTTATGGAAAAATCGAAGAACCCGCTCTTGGATTGGCATGGGCCCATCGTCCAACCCATCGTATTCTTTTAAGAAAATCTAGAGGGACGGCTCGAATAGCTAGAATATTTGACAGTCCAATCTTACCGGAACGTGAATGTGTCTTTTATATAACTGAGAACGGGATATCAGACAGTCCAGAAACCTAAAAAACTGAAAGGTACGTAAAACAGATATTTTACGGAGGTTTAAGCCCGTCTTGGAAAGATTAACAAGTTTCATGCAAGAAAACTATGAAGCAATCGTAACCCAACCAAAAGACCTCGCTTTAACCTATCAACACAGAAAAAAAGACGTAGAAAACCTAGCAAAAATCCTTACTGAACAGGATTTTAACCGAGTTTATTTAACCGGTTGTGGAGATTCTCTCTTCATCTCTATAATAGCAAAGTTTGCCTTTGAAAAATTTACGAGACTTTTTACAGAGGCAATACCGCCCCTTGAGCTTTCAAGGTATCGTAAACTTGATGAAAACTCCTTAATCATTGCGATTTCTGCTTCTGGAAAGACGTTGAAAACAGTTGAAGCTGCAAAAAAGGTGAAAAATAAAAACATGAAACTTATCGCTTTGACGAATAATATGGAATCGCCTTTAGCGGAATGCGCTGACTGGGTTCTTCAAACCAAGTGTTCTGAACCTTTTGGAAAATCGCCTTCAAAAACTTCAACTACAGCGCTTTTACTGCTTTTCATGTTAACTATAGAATTGAGCAGGGAGATGGATAAAATTGGAAAAACAGAGTATGAACGTTTAGTAAAGGAGATAGAAGCCATCCCAAATATGGCGGATCGATGTATTAAATTAAATGAAAAGAATGTTAAACGTGTAGCAACAGCATTTAAAAATTGTCATAATTTTCATTTCATTGGAGGGGGACCAAATTTAGGGGTAGCAATGCTTGGAGCAACAAAGATTAAAGAACTTGATTGTGGTCATGCAGAGGCAATAGAGCTTGAAGAGTTTTGCCACTATCAAATAATAGTGATAGATGAAGGAACGCCCGTATTTATAGTTCTTCCCCGCGGAGAGAGTTATGATAGAGGGCTAGATGTTTTAAAGGGGCTAAATATTATTAACGTGCGACCGATAATAATAACATCTTCTGGACAGAATGCTCTAATCCGGGAGAGATCTTTTGAAGTTTTTGAGGTCTCAGACTCTATTGACGAGGTTTTTTTACCTATATTAAGTGTCATGCCTTTGCAGTTATTTGCTTTTCACTTGGCGGTGAACAAGGGTAAGAACTTGCAGGGTTTTAAAAAACCGCATTCAAGCGTAATAAGGATATATTTTTGAGTTTTATTTGAGTTTTATTATGGTGACTCTAAAATTTTTTCATTTGTTTGGAGTTTTTCCCAAATGTTTTGGTAAGAACCCGCTAATTGGGCATATTTTTCTCTTTTTAATTTCCTTCGAATTTTGGGATCTATTTTTGGCTTTAGTTTTGGTTTGGTTTTGGTTTTGCTTTTCAATGGGCATCCCACTTAAAAATATAGAAGTTCAATTATTTTATTCAATTCAAGAAATTTAAAGTAAGGGGGGGAGGTGAGGAAAAGTGATTTAAAAGAAAAAAAGAAGATTTTCTTTTTTTATTCAGATTTTGTCGTTTTTTTACTCAGATTTTAGCAGTTGTTTGGCCATTTTTTCTAATCCTTGTCGCCTTATTGCGCCAACAGCTTTTATTACCGGTTTTCCGTTTTTGTATCCGATAAATGTGGGAACACCTGTTATTCCGAGTTTAAGGGAAGTTTGTGGATTATTTTGTGCATTAATTTTTGCAAAGGTCACTTTTCCTGTGTATTCTTCTGCGATTTGGTCAACTATTGGGGCCATTAGTCTGCATGGTCCGCACCACTCGGTATAAAAATCAATTATTATTGTGGGGGTCTCGGAAACGATTTTGTTGTATGTTTCGTCTGTTAGATGTATAACTCCATTTGGTTTCATTTTTTTCATCTCTTGTTGTTCATATAATTTGAACTACTTTAATAAACATAATAAACTTTGAATTAAAAAACCTTACGGTTCGATCGAAAACAAATTTACGGACATAAATTACGTAAAAAACTCTTTTAAAACCTTTAAAACAGATTCTATAACGTCTAATTTTTCAATATCCTCTTTTCCAACCCATTTGACCTCCAAAACATCAGATGCTGGGTGAATATCTCCTTCTAAATAGTCAGCCAAATAACTCAACAAAATATAATGAAATTCAGCCTTTCCTTGAGAATCAAAAAATATTTTCTCTACAACATCTAAAAGCTGTTTAACCCTAATTTTTACGCCGCATTCTTCAAAGACTTCCCTTTTCAAAGCGTTTTCTATGGTTTCACCAGTCTCTATAACTCCACCCGGTATGCTCCAACGCCCCCTATCAGGCTCTTTACCCCGTCTAACTAAGAGCACTTTATCCTTACGAATAACTAAAGCGCTAACCCCTACAATAGGTGCATCAGGGTATCTTCGCTTCATCCATCAAAAATCTCCCTTTGATCCGTTTCAAAAATTAAGCTTCATTATTTTCATTTTTCTCGCTTTCTTTTTCTTTTTCGGAATTAGGAGAAACTAGACTTTTTGAGATATCTCCGTGTTTTGATACAAGTTCTGAGATTTCTGCTTGAACGATTTCAACACTCTTTTTACGCTCGGCTTCCTGACCGCTTTTATCAAAATCTAACCGTGTTTTTTCTATTTCTTCCTTAAGTTCTTCTACGCGACTTACTTCTTTTGGAGTAATACTTTTCTCTATCTCTTTTATTCTTCTTGATAGCTCTTCCCTTTGAATTAGACTTATAGCTTTTTTTTGCGAACCTTCGTCGAAGAGATTTTTAGAAAGCAAAAGTTCTTTACGCGTGCTTTTAAAATCCCCTCTTTTTAAAAACAGTTCTCCTGCCATTATGCGGGCTTCTACAGCGTGCCTGTAATCCCCCAAGGAGAAGAAATGCATAGCTGCTTTTTGAAAAACATTTATCGCTTCTATCGGGGGTACAATGGCACCAGCATTTGTTTTTCCCTTGATAAAAAGTTTTCTTGCTTCTATGCAACCTTTATTGTGTTTTTTAACTTTACAAACATTTTCTGCAAAATCGGATGAAACTTCTTCCCCGAAAAGTCTGCATAGAAAATTTTCGAAGTAATCACAAAATTTCTCCTTTTTAGATCCCATAAAATCACCTTAAAGTTAGAGATTTTTAACAAATTAAAAATACGCTTTCTTAATTTAAATCATTACTGTTAAAATGAGGGAAAAAACAGGCTGAAATTTTTAGGCGGAAAAAATAAGGGGTGAAAGGGTATAGAGGGGCTTCAGTAGATATTATCTCCTTTGCGACGATTTTCCATGAGATCTACGGTCTCTTTCTCTAGAATGATGGGGTCTCTCTTCTATTTTTGCTTCCTCGTAAAAGAAAGCGCGATAGGCAGGGTCTTCCCGGATCCGTTCTAAAACTTCTAGGCCAAGAGGGGTGATTGCCCATCCTTTTGGTTCTTTACGCTCTACTAATCCTAACTGTGTTAAACTTTTTGAATACTTACCGGCTTTTAATGCGCTTCTCACCGAATCTAGACCGACCCCAATCTGCTTTGCCAGTTTTTTGTATCCTAAATATGGTCTTTTATATACTTCGATCATGATCCGCCTTTTGGTTCTTCCCAACCGTTCCAGTATTTCTTCCACGCTACTCATACGGGTACCACCGCTCTTCTCCCCAAATATTTTGATTTTCTTCTCGATAATAGTATTTAAATTTTTAGATTTTTAGGCTCTGTAGAAACCGTGTGATTTATAGCACGTTCCCTCTTCTTTGTAAATTTACCGATCGTTAGAGAAGGGAACGTGCTGTGATTGTTTGTGGGGTTTCTCGTTTTATAAAGGTTGCTAAGACTCTTTTCAAGGTTTTTAAGAGGGCGAGGGTGCCTCTTTGTTTCAGCAGGTTTTCTAACAGGTTGTACACGGTTTGGCAGCATTGTGTTATCCTTGTTTTGAAGGAGTTGGAGGGGGAAAGAGAGTTATCGGGGCATTATCGAGCTTTTAGAGGACTGTGACAGGGTGGTGAAGTTCATAGATCTCCGCCGATTGCCCCACTTCACCACGCTGCAGAAGTTCGCTCAAAGGATCAAGACTACAGTGCTTGAACGGGTTCTTTCCGGTTTCATCCGGGCTGAAACCCGGTTGAAGAAACTGGTTTTAGGCGTGGATTCCACGGGGTTTAAGCTCACTAAAGCGAGCTTCTCTTACTACACCATTGTCCTTAAGAGGAACAAGGGTAAAACGGTTAAAAGGATAAAGAAACACTTGAAGGCCGCTTTAATCGTGGAGTTGAGAAAACAGCTTATCGTGGCGCAGAAGTTGAGGAGGGGGCCCGCAAACGACGTAAAAGACTTCATACCCTTGCTAAAGAAAGCCTGCAAAGTAAGTCCTATCAAGCGAGCTATAGGGGACAAAGGATATGACTCTGAGGAGAACCATAGAGTGGCCAGTGAAGAGCTGGGAGTGGAAGATACTATAATCCCTACCAGAAACGAGGATGTTCCCGCGTGGAAAACCAAAGGGAAATATAGAAAAGAGCTGAAAAAGAAGGGTTACAGGAAGGAGGACTACAACCAGCGGAACATGAACGAGACACTGTTTTCCGTCATGAAAAGATTGTTCGGAGAAGCGGTAACCTCGAGGAAAACAGGCATGCAGAACAAGGAGATGATCTTGAAAATGAACGCCTATAACACCCACAAAACCATAAGAATAAAAATTTATATAAAAATCCAAAGGGTTTCTACAGAGCCGATTTTTAACAATTTAGGTTAAAAATAAATGGGTAATAATTTAATAAAAGTTTTATAGTAACAAATTAAGCAAAAGACCTTTGAAATTTCTTTTAACCTTAAGAGATGGGGATAATGGGTATAGATTTAACTTTTAGTAAAAGTGATCTTGAAGGGTTTTTTTCGCCTCAGGGTGTGGTTATTGCAGGGGCATCCAATAACGAAAAATCTCTTGCGTATCAAGCGATGCTTAGGCTTATTTCAGGATTTAAGGGAAACGTGTATCCGGTAAACCCCAAGTATCGGGAAGTTTTAGGATTAAAATGCTATCCTGATGTCGTTGAGGTTCCAGATGACGCTGATTTATGCGTGATTATTGTGCCTGCAAAAGTTGTTCCAGATATTGTGGACAGTTGTGGTGTTAAAGGTATTAAAAACGTGGTTGTAGTATCTGCAGGATTTGCTGAGATAGGAGGGGAAGGTATAAAGTTACAGGAAAAAGTTGTAGAGATAGCGAGAAAATATAATGTACGTATTCTTGGTCCTAATTGTTTAGGAACGATTAATCCGCGTAACGGGTTAGATTACATGTTTTTACCCATTAAAAAAATGCCTAAGGCTACACCTGGGTATGTAGGGCATATCACGCAAAGCGGGGCGTTTGGAACCACTTTTATTGATATTGCAACAAAGCAAGGGTTGGGACTTAGTAAGTTTGTTGCGATAGGTAATGCAGCGGATCTTGATGAAGTAGATTTTTTAAAATATTTTGGAGATGATGAGGAAACTAAGGTTGTTTTACTCTATCTTGAACGAAGTCATCGAAAGTTTTTCGATATTGCAAAAAAAGTTTCAAGGACTACACCAATAGTGTTATTAAGGGCGGGAAGAACGAAGGCAGGAGCCGCTGCTGCTGCCAGTCATACAGCCAGCATAGCGCATGAGGGAGCAGATAAGATCTTGGATGCAGCTTGTGAACAAATGGGAATTATTCGTGGGTATGACTGGGAAGAAGCTTTAGATTATGCTAAAATTTTTAGTTATTGTGATGAGTTACCGGAGAGTAATAGGGTGACGATTATAACCGATGGTGGGGGAGCAGGGGTTATGGCAAGTGATGCCGTTGAATTATTTGATCTTGAGATGGCTAAATTTGAAAAAAATACAGAAAAAGCATTAGAGGAGAAATTTCCCGTTCACTATGCAAAAATAAATCCTATAGACCTTACAGGTAACGCTACTACAGAGGATTTTATCACAGCTTTAGACATAGTTTCTCAGGATAGAAACGTTGACAGTATCGTCTTCATACCCTTACCAGGAGTTCCAAACATGAACGTAAAGGAGTTGATTGATCAGATGCAGCCGGTAGTTGAAAGGTGTGAAAAGCCGATTTCTGCATGTACTATGGGGGGATCAGAAGCGGATAAATTATCCGAGTTACTTGAAAACATAGGGATACCTAGTTTCCCAACCCCCGAACGAGCGGTGAAAGCCATATCTGCTCTAACAAAATATTCGAAATATCTTTCTAAATTTAAAAAATAGGTGTAAATTTGAGGAGAGAAATTTTGCCCAAACTAAAAAATGCCGATAAGGAATACCGCATTTTAGAATTAATAG
>JGI24422J19971_10000742_pt1 | contig 18796 bp, 14 predicted proteins | sample DeeMarSWOR152_54_FD_19971 | JGI IMG/M metagenome (IMG submission 19971) | reverse complement strand
CGAACAATAAACCTCCGATGAGCCAATATGCTGGCTACCACAAAATCCCCAAGCCTGGCGTTCCTCTCATCGTTATCCCCACCACAGCAGGTACCGGTAGCGAGGTGACTAAGGTGGCTGTCATCTCAGACACGGAGCGAGATATCAAGATGATGATGCTCGATATTAATTTAATGCCGACCGTTGCGCTTGTCGATTATGAACTAACGATGTCGATGCCCGCTTCCCTTACTGCTCATGTGGGTATAGACACCCTCGTCCATGCTGTTGAGGCCTATGTCTCGAAAAAGGCTAATCCCATGACCGATCCCATTGCCTTATCCTGCATCCGTCTCGTCGCCGAAAACCTCTATACTGCATTTAAGGAACCCAATAATAGGGAAGCTCGTGAGGGCATGATGCTGGCCGCGTGCCAAGGGGGGATGGCGTTTGCTAACAGCAGTGTGTGTCTCGTTCACGGAATGAGCCGGCCTATCGGGGCCCTTTACCACGTACCCCATGGGCTGTCCAACGCCGTTTTGTTTCCGGTGGTAACGGAATATTCCATTCAAGGCGCCCTGCGGCGATACGCCACCATTGCTCGTGTGATGGGATATGCATCGGAAGGGGACTCCGATGAGGCCGCGGGATCGGCCCTGGTGAAAGGACTTCAGGAACTCAACGAAAGGCTGGAGGTTCCAAGCCTTGGTCAATGCGTAAAGGTGGATCGCAAGGTCTTTGATGAGAAAGTGGAAAAAATGGCCAGTGATGGGCTGGCCTCGGGGAGTCCTGCTAACAATCCGGTTGTTCCCGACGTAGAGGAAATTATCAAACTCTATCACAAGGCTTGGTGAACTCTGAGCCTCCAATGATACGCTCTATCCATTGGAGAGTGCGAAACGATAGGGTGCCATCGTTTAACCCGATAAAAAGCAGGATCAGCGGAGGAACTATAGTTTTCGAAAGAAAAGGGTCAGGTACCACGGGATTTGGCCGAGGTGAGGCACAAATATTGCTTTTGCGAGTGATGGAGAATCCTCGATAGTTGTGGGAGGCTTGTAGGTCACCTCCAACGGCCATGCCAACAAAGCAATCTTTGCTAATCCGCAGGTTTTTCGAGAGGAGTTAGCAGATGGGGAAAAGGACTAGGAGAAAACCAACAGTAGCCATCCTTACCGGTGGCGGAGACGTGCCGGGCTTAAATCCCTGCATTAAGACACTCGTGTACCGGGGCGATAGCGAAGGAATCAGGGTTATGGGAATACTGAGGGGTTGGAAAGGGGTTTTGGAGTATAACCCCGATGAACCTAGCAGTAAAACCAGGTGCATTAAGGAATTGCGTCCCGCCGAGGTTCGTACAATCGATAGATCGGGCGGAACCTACCTGCATACGTCTCGGACCAATCCAAGCGCTGCCAAGAAAAAGGATGTCCCCGACTATCTGAAAGAGCAGTTTGAAAAGGGTGAAGAGATCAAGGACTTCACCACCCATGTCCTCAGCAATCTAGAGCATCTGGGCATTGATGCCATCATTCCCATAGGAGGCGATGATACCCTCAGCTTTGCCGACAGAATACACATGGAAGGCTTTCCGGTAATTGGCATACCGAAGACCATGGATAATGACGTGTTCGGTACCGACTACTGCATCGGTTTCTCCACTGCTGTTACCAGAAGCGTGGGCTTCATACATGCCTTACGAACACCGACGGGCTCTCACGAGCGGATAGCGGTTATCGAGCTGTTCGGCAGGTATTGCGGGGAGACGTCCTTAGTATCAGCTTACTTGGCGGGGGTGGACCGGGCTATTATTTCCGAGGTGCCCTTTGACCCGAAAAGGCTCGCCGAGCTCGTCATGGAGGACAAGAGAGCCAACCCCAAGAACTACGCCATGATAACCATTTCTGAAGGCGCCAGGATGATAGGAGGGAGTGAGATGTACCTCTCGGAAATCACGGATGCCTATGGTCACAAACGGTTGGGAGGAATTGGCGAGGAAACAGGTGCTGTCCTCAAGGAACTCACCGGGGAGAATGTGCTTAACCAGCGACTCTCCTACCTGATGAGGAGCGGAACACCTGACTCCCTGGATCTGATGGTAGCCGTTAATTACGCCAATATGTCCATTGACCTCTTTTTGAAGGGAGTGTTTGGACGTCTCGTGGCGCTCAGCCGGGGAATTTACACGGATATTCCACTCAGTACCATAAAGTCGGGACAAAAACGGGTGGACGTAAGAGAACTCTACGACATCGAGCAGTATCGGCCGAAGGTGCGCCATGTGGGCGGGAAGCCCATGTTCTTGTATTAGATCTCTCCGGTCTGCTTCATCCTTTTGAGCTCTTCCTCCCTGAGGGCGCGTTTGAATATCTTCTCAGCCACGGTCACGGGCAGGTCATCCCTGAACTCGATGAATTTGGGAACGGCGTAAGGGGCCAGTTTTTCGCGGCAGTAGTCAATGATCTCCTGAGCGTTCATCTTTTGCCTNTAATTGTCACGCAGCTTNACGAAGGCCTTTATTCTCTCACTGCCCGGTCTCTCNGGATCTGGAATGCCGATCGTCACAGCNCTCTCCACTGCCGGGTGTTTGAAGAGAATCTCGTCGATCTCGATCGAATATACCTTCATTCCTGAAACGTTGATCATATCCTTTATGCGGTCAACTATATGAAAATAACCTTCTTCGTCCATCCTGCCAAGGTCACCGGTTTTTAGCCAACCCCCCTGTTCCAGACCTGAGCCGGCTTCAGGCCAGTACCCTTTCATCACCTGGGGGCCCCTGATCCAAATCTCACCAACCTCACCAAAGGGTACCTCCTCTCCGGTTGAGGGATCCACCACCTTGACGTCAGTATCAGGGATGGGCAATCCAATCCCCGGCGTTGTGGAGGTCGCAAACCGGGTGACCTTTGCGAAGGCGGATATGTTAATATGGGTTGCTGGACCGGTCTCAGTAAGGCCGTAGCCCTCTGACAGAGGCATCTTAATTTTCTCCTCTATGTTTTGGGCAACCTCAGCCGGAAGGGGAGCTGTTCCTGACATGACCATTACCGGCATTCTCTTGAGCGTTATCTCCGGCTGAGCCAGCTTAAGCAACTGGGTGGGAACCATGAACAGCAGGAACGGACGATACTCATTCATCAGTTGAACGATCATGTGAGTATCCCTGGGATCAGGGACCAGGAATACCCTGAACCCCCAGTACATGCACGACTGCATCAGGTAGTGGCCGTAGGCGTGAAACAGGGGAACTGCCAACAAGGAAGAAGCGGTTCCCTGGTAGTTGGGAAAAGGGGCCATCATCCAGGGAAGTCCCTGAAGGATATTGGTAAGCCTCTGATAGTGCGTCATCATCACTCCCTTTGGCACACCGGTAGAGCCTCCCGTAAAGGCCAAAATAGCGAGGTCTTCCATCGGGTCGATTGCCACCTCTGGCGGTCTGGCATCATAGTCTGCAATCAATTTCCTCAAGCTATATGTGCCGGGTATCTCGCGTATTTCATCTGATTCGGACGGCGAGTAATCCTCAAGGGAAGTGACGATAATGGTCTTGAGCTTTGTTTCGGCCTTAACTGCGTTAATAAGGTCGAGATGACCATCGAGGCAGATGATCGTTTTCGCACCTGAGCTCTGTGCCTGATGTTTCAAATCGGGCTCCTTCAGAAGGGGACTGCAGGGTACCAAGGTCGCTCCCGTTTTAAGAATGGCAAAATCGCTGATAATGAACTGAGGGCATGTTGGAAGAAATACGATGACCCTGTCTCCCTTTCTGGTGCCGAGATCTGCCAGCGCATTTGCCAGCCTATCCGCGTGGAGCTTNAGCTCTCGGTATTTCATTCGCATTCCCAAGTAGTGGTAAGCATCCTTGGTGGGGAATTTTTCCGCCGCCTCATCGAGAACGGTGAACAGGGGCTTTAACGGATAGTCAATCGTGGTTTTCAATTTGAACGGCCCAAGCTTATAGCTTTTCTGCCAGGGTTTATCGGCATAAGAGGTCATCTACTGGTCACCTCCATAGATGTGCTCGATAACCTGCTCTAACTCCAATTCCCTCAGCTTTTCCTTGGTGGGCTTGCCAGTGGCTTTGTCCCAGCTGCGGAATTCGTAGTAGGGATTCAAGAAGATCTCCAGATTATTGACGTGACCCTGTGCCGGCCCTTCAGGCAGGGGCTCTTCCAGTAATCTCTTGGGCAGGGTATCGTCGGCTCGAGTAAGCCCCTCTCTTATGTTGAAGGCCCTTTCCAGATTGTAGATCCTTTCCCCTGTTTTTCGGAATTCCTCGACCCCGAATTTCCAGCCGGTAAGGGCTGCGATGATGCCCGACCACTCGTGGGCGTCCAGCGCAAGTCCCATGAACTTGCAACATCCCGCTGCATCAAAAACCGTCAACGCATCCTCGAGCTCCTTAACCACCTTGGCCTCCTCGGGTTTCTCCTGCAGGGGGTCCTGGATTTCGCTTTCCTCTATTATCAGGAAGGGTGCGGCAAGGTATGTGGGAGCCTGAACGTAGGCAGTAATATGGTCGCCACCCCGGTTGGCTGTAGCAAAGGCGAGGCCCGTGATCTTTGCACCCCTCGAATCATATGCTGGAAGCTCGAGGCCCTTGACGTTCATGGCGAATCTTTCTGAGCCCTGCCCCAATTGCTGAGCCATGTGTCTGGTTCCCTCAGCAAGGAGAGTACCGACACCTTCCCGTTGGGCAATTCTGTGAACAAGGGCTATCATGATTTCTGGATTGCCAAAGGTGATTTCCAATCCCCCGGTGTGCTCCTTTGTCAGTATGCCCCTTTCAAAGCACTCCATGGCGAAGCCGATAGTATTGCCGCACGAGATGGTATCGATGCCGTAGTCATTGCAGAGATAGTGAGCCATGGTTATGGCCTCGAGATCGGAGATATCACACATTGCCCCCAGGGTTCCGACTGTCTCATATTCCGGACCTTCGCCTTCGTGTCCAGCGTATGGGCCTTTTCTGATTTCCGAGCCTCTACCGCACTTGATCGGGCAGGAAAAGCAACCCACCGGGCTCACCAGGACCTTCTCGCTGAGAGCCTCTCCGTTTATCTCCTCTGCGAACGAGCAGACCCCAGTTTGCCAGTTTCTGGTTGGAAATCCCCCACACACATTGACCATATCTAACACAAGGTTCGTTCCGTATGCCTCTAGACCAGCTCCCAGGATGGATTCACCGAGAAGCTCGAATTGCTTCCTGGAAACCTCCTGAAAGGCCTGCTCTTGAGCAATTTCTATTTTCCGTGTACCTCTAACGGCAATGGCCTTTACTCGCTTAGAGCCCATCACTGCCCCCACGCCGCAGCGGCCCGCAGCCCGATGGAGGTCATTCATGATTGCAGCGTATTTCACCAAGTTTTCTCCGGCTACGCCGATGGAGGCAACATTGAAGTCATTGCCCAATCTGTCCTTTAATAACCCCGTGGTCTCTGATACATTCTTGCCCCAGAGATCGGTGGCATTACGAAGTTCAGCCCTTTCATCATCAATAACGAGATATGCCGGTTCATGAGAGACGCCCTCGAAAATGATGCCATCGAACCCGGAGTGTTTCAGGTCAACTCCCCACCGACCGCCTGAGCTTGACTGAGCCCAGATCTTGGTTAGGGGAGACTTGGTGACAACACTATAACGGCTGGCGCTGGGAGATGCTGTTCCCGTCAAAAGACCTGTCATGAAGATGAGCTTGTTATCCGGCCCCAGGGGATCAATGCCCGGCCTGAGTTCGTCAAAGAGATACTTGGTGGCCAACCCCCGACCGCCGAGAAACTTCAGAGCTATCTCCTCCGGTATCCGCTCCTCAAGAATCGTTCCCTCCGTGAGATTCACCCGTAAGATTTTTCCCATCAACCCGAACATTCCTCTACCCCCATCATAGACAATTGACCTCTTGCATTGAGCAACCACTCCTCTAAATGCCGAAGTTCTGTTGCAGATCCCTTAATAGGGCTTTGAAGGAGGTGAATTGGTCCAGTTGCAGTTCATCGGGAAACTGAGTGCCCACTTGGCGCGATAAATCCACCAATCTCAACGCTGCTTGGGCAGCAGCAGTGAGTTTCGCTGCCTTCTTGAATTCGAAGGGCACCAGCTTTATCCCGCGAGTGGCGAGCTCGGTAACCACATTGAGCTCGTTTTTCATGATTCTCTTCCATCTGTTATACTCCCCCTCCAGCACGTAGTCGCCGCTGCGACCGGCATCACTGGGGACGAGTCTCGCAAAGTGACACTCGCCATGCCACAGATCCATGAATACGAATACATCGGTCTCGAATCCCGCCTGGGGGTCTGCCTTAAAGACCAGGACGACTGATCCCTCCCACTTCTTAGCAACCTCCTTGTACCGGGCATCGCCTTGTATCTTAGCCTCGAACTCGGAAACCCATTCGGGAGTTCCGAGTATGTACGGTTCTTGTTCCGATTTCTTTCTCTGCTCAACTAACGTGGCGTATGCCTCATCCCACTGTTTGGTTCCATATTGATACATAATGAGCCTCCCTCTCAATCTTCATCAGTGCGAAGAAACGGGTTTCGTTGTTGTATTAGAAGTAATACTGAAGCTCTTTGAAAGTAGTCTTAACAGGAGCATGGAGATGTCTTTTTTTGCCTTGCCCTCCCATCGCTCAGAGCAATGGGCGTTTCAAAACGGCGCACAGAGCCTTTCACCCTAGTGCCAAGGCTTGTCGGGCGGTGCGCCGTTTTGAAACGGCCCTGTACGGCGCCTTGCTTTGAGGGCATTGGGCAAAAAAAGACATCTCCATGCTCCCAGGGCTCTGTTAAGAATACTCATTCGGGCTCAGGAAGCTGACAGCGGTGTTACCTTTTCAAAGAGTTGAAGTATTACTATTAGAGCAATAATAGCTAACCGCTACAAGAAGAAAATGTAAAAACAAACGAAGACATCTGTTGTTGCTCGGCCATCGGCGGGGGTTCGTCTGGAAGTCCTGCTCTGTGCACCTCATGGCCCTTTGCCAGAGAATTGTATATTTCATCTCGGAGTGATATAGTCCGCCGTTGATTCTTCTACAGTCCCCTGAATAGAGCTAACGGTTAGGTGGGTGATGGTTGACGTCACAACGTATGATTATATCATCATTGGATCAGGTTTCGGTGGAAGTGTGTCTGCACTTCGTTTGTCCGAGAAGGGTTACAGGGTAGCTGTTTTGGAGAGGGGTAAACGCTACAAAACAGAGGAGTTCCCCCGGACTAACTGGAACATCCGCAAGTTTCTGTGGGTGCCTCAGTTGGGGCTTCATGGTATTTGGAATCTCACGCTGCTCAGACATGCTTTTATTCTACATGGGACAGGCGTAGGCGGTGGCAGTCTCAATTACTGCAACCAACTCCTCGTGCCCCCTGATGAGGTCTTTGAAAAGCAGGAATGGGGGCCGGGAGACTGGAAGGCTAGACTAGCACCCTTTTATGATCGAGCCAGACGCATGTTGGGCGCAAACCCTAGCCCCCAGGTAGGAATGGCGGACGAAATCCTGGCCGAGATTGGCAGAGAGATCCGGGGTGAAGACACCTTCCATATTAACGATGTGGGGGTCTTCTTCGGGGAACCTGATAAGACCGTACCTGATCCTTATTTCAGTGGAGAGGGGCCGGAGAGGACCGGGTGCACCTTCTGCGGGGCTTGTATGATCGGATGTCCCGTGGGGGGCAAGAATACCCTGGATAAAAATTACCTCTACCTGGCAGAACGTAAATACGGTGTGGAGATCTTTCCTGAGACGGAGGTGATCGGGGTTCGGCCTTCTGATGAGGTTTATGAGGTTACTGCAAGAAAACCCACCGGTCTGCTTCACCCCAAAAGCACCTTCCATGCCCACGGTGTGGTGTTTAGCGGAGGAGTTATGGGATCGGTCAAATTGCTGCTGAAGTGTAAAGCCAAAGGCCTCCTGCCCAAGCTTTCCACGCAACTGGGCAACCTCGTTCGTACCAACTCCGAAGCCCTCTTAGGGGTTAAGGCCAACGACAGGAATGCAAATTACTCCGATCAGATTGCGATCACGTCAGGGATCTACGCGGACGAAAACACCCACGTTGAAATCGTGCGGTTTAACCAAGGCTCCGACCTTATCGGCCTCTTGGGCACCTTGCTTACCGATGGCGGTGGTCGGATACCACGTTGGATACGATTCCTCGGTAACGTCTTCAGACATCCGTGGTCTTTCCTGAGATCCTTATCGCCCTTTGGCTGGGGAGCGCGAACGCCGATCTTGCTCGTCATGCAGACGGTGGAGAATCACATGCGCTTGGGCTACCAGAGACGCTGGTGGCGCTTGGGTAAGAGGAGTATGAACTCCACCCTAGCGCCCGGGGCCAAGAAGGTGCCGTCGTATATCCCCGTTGCCAACGAGATAGCCCGCCGTATGGGGGAGAGGATTGATGGTCAGCCCCTCAGTTCATGGCCAGAGGTGCTTTTAGACGTACCGACGACGGCGCATATCCTGGGTGGGGCTGTAATGGGAGAAACCCCGGAGAAGGGAGTCGTTAACTTTGACGGGGAAATCCATGGCTATCCGAATCTTTTTGTTGTGGATGGTTCCAATGTGCCGGTGAATCTTGGGGTGAACCCCTCCCTCACCATTACTGCGTTGGCGGAATACATCATGGCGCAGATTCCTGCCAAATCCGAGAGGAACCAGCGGGCCGCTTAACGGGGATCCTTTTTATTTTTCTTTAGTTCCTTGGCTTGGTACAGTATTTGGTCAGCCTTCTTTAGCAGGGAATTCCCATCAGTAATTGCCGTATCCTCAGTGGAGGCAAGACCAGAGCTGATGGAGATAGGTATGTATGTCGATCCCACTCTCAACGGATTCTTGTGTAGAAAGCTCTGGTAGCGCTCTACGGATTTGTGCGCGTACTTTAGAGCTGTGTTTGGCAGGATGACAACGAATTCATCTCCTGCAAAACGCGCGACGATATCGGTTTGTCGGATCATGCTTTTCAGATGCGCTGAAACATGTATCAGCAGACGATCTCCTATATCGTGGCCATATCGGTCATTGACCTGCTTGAACCCATCCAGATCGAGAAAGGCAACTGAAAGAGGTACCCCATAGCGCTCGGAGCGCTTGAATTCCCTTTCAAGCACCCTTGCCATGGCGCGCCGGTTGAGCACTCCAGTGAGCGGGTCCCAGTATGCGAGCGCCCTCAGTTTCTCGTGAGCCATCACATTCGAAAGACAAATAGATACCTTAACCCCGAGCTGCTCGAGCAGGGCCGTATCCATGCCAGGCACATACCGTGATTCGGAATAGTCGCCTTGATTCAGGCTGCCGATGATCTCACCATCCAGGGTCAGAGGGATGATTGCTAGGGAACCCATGGGGTACTTCTCGTTTTGAGGAAAAAGGCCGTGGTAGTGTTCTATATTGAGGTTGGCGAGTATCGGCTTGGTGCCGTTTTCAAGCAGTTGCACGAGCTTTTCCCTGTCTATAAAGCTCAGACGATCCTCGAGAATCTCCGTGTAAGCCAACTCAAAGATAAGGTCAGATACGGTGCTCTTTCTAACGAGCGAAATCCAGGCGAAGGGAACTCCGAATTTTTCCTGGATCTCGGAGAGCAAGTTTTGAAAGAGGTCCTTGAAGTTTAGAATAGACAGAATATTTGTTTCGATCTCAAAGAACTTTCGTGAGATCTCCGTGTTTATCCTGAGCGTTTCAAGAATCTCGCTGATATCTTCCATGGCAAACGGCTACATTTAATGATCACATTTCATTTCGTCCCTCAGTAACCGGGCTTTTTGGTACTTACTTCACGCCTTCGTGCTCCTTCAAAAACCTCTCAAAGAACAGCTCCATAAATGCGTGGCGCTCCCTGGCCATGCGACGACCTTCGTCGGTGAGCATGCGATCCTTGATCTTGGATAGCTTGAGCTTGAATTCTCGATAGGCGGTGTCCTCCTCTGAATAGGGCTCGGTCTCCTCGGGATTGACCAGGGGATTATGGAGTTTAGCTCTCAGCTCACCGGCGAACTGGAAGGCCCTACCGATGCCGATAGCCCCAATAGCATCCAGTTTATCAGCGTCAAAGAGAACCATAGCCTCAAGGGTCTGTGGTTGGCAGTCTCCTCGAAACCGGTGAGATCGAATGCAGTGAATAACATTTGCCTTTTGTTCAGGAGAAATTGGGCACTTCTCGAGCAGAGCACCTGCCATTTCTGCACCCTTCTTGGCATGGCAGATTGCGCCCTCGGCTTCGTCTTGGTAGGGACGACCGATGTCATGGAGATAGGCAGCGATCTCGAGCACGTCCATATCCGCCCTTTCAGCCTGGCCAATGTGCATGCACAAATTACAGACGCGCTGGGTGTGTTCCCAGGCATGGCTGCTCGAACCATTGGGAAAGCACCTCATGGCGAAGCGCTTTATGTCCTCCATGGTCATGGTCATGATAGGCCCTAAATATCAAATTTGTCCCCCCAATGCCATCTAAAACCAGGCTAACGTTAAGGGTATGTGTATCTCTTTTTTTGCATTATGCCCTTAAACAAGGTTCCGTACAGGGCCATTTCAACATGGTGTATGTCCGACCAATCAATTGGAATCCATTGCCAAAGCCTATATACACCATGTTGAAAACGCCCGCCTGACTTCATTATGGTAGGGCATAGCAAAAAAAGAGATACACATACCCAACAATAGGAGTAGAGACCAGTGGGCAATGTTACAACACTGTACGTGCCAGTCTACCTAAAACAAAGCCTCCCGTTCGGTGGGCTTACCACCTCGGCCTCGCCTGCAGGCAAAAGGCAAAACGGCCCAAGAAGCTTGATCGCCGGCCACTGAGGGGCGCGTGATTGCAAAGAATTTGGAGAGCATCAAAGTGGGAAGCACGCTGTATCTATGAAACCCTGTCGCCCGGTAGCAGCTCGCCCTCGAAGGTTGCTACACTGAGGCGATTGGCAGCGCTGCCCGAGAGGACCATGCCCTCTGATATGCCGAATTTCATCTGTCGGGGCTTCAAGTTAGCGACGACTATGACCTTTTTACCGGTGAGNTCTTCAGGCATGGGATAAGCGGATTGGATGCCGGCGAATATCTGGCGAAGGCGACCCTCCCCGAGGTCTACCATAAGCTTGACGAGCTTCTTTGACCCCTTGACGAGCTCGGCCTTGCGGATGATGCCTACCCGAAGGTCCAGTTTGGAGAAGTCATCGATGGTGATCTCCTCGCCGATGGGCTCAATATCGGAGCGCCCATCCAACGAGGAGGCGTCGAGATCCCGCTTGACTTCCCCGGCTTTCTGTGCCTCTACAGGCCCCTTCACGGCGGTTTGTGCCTTTTCGATCTTTGCCCAGGTGTCCCGTAATGATGCGGTTCGATTGAATACGAGGGCTCCCTCGGAGGAATCATTGGTGTCGACACAGAAATAGCCCAACCTCTCGAACTGGTATTGGCTTCCTGGTTGTGCACCGGCAAGACTCGGCTCGAGGCGGCACAATTTGAGCGTCTCCAGGGAGTTCGGATTCAGGTAGGTCTTGAAGTCAGCACCCTCTTTTTCGTCAGCAGGGTTAGCTACGGTGAAGAGGTGATCATAAAGGCGTACCTCGGCTTCTATGGAGTGCGGCGCGGACACCCAATGCAACGTTGCCCTTACCTTGCGTCCGTCCGGAGCGTCGCCCCCCTTGGTTGTGGGGTCATAGGTACAATGTAACTCCACTACTTCGCCGGTTCGTTTATCCTTAACCACATCCACGCATTTGATGAAATAGGCGTATCGAAGTCGTACCTCACGGCCGGGCGCCAGCCGGTAAAACTTCTTCGGTGGATCTTCACGGAAATCCTCTCGTTCAATGTACAGCTCCCGGGAGAAGGGAACCTTCCGCGTTCCCATGCTCGGGTCCTCGGGGTTATTCAGAGCATCCAGCTCTTCCACCTGGCCTTCGGGATAGTTGTCTATGACCACGCGCAGCGGACGCAAAGCGGCCATGACACGGCGAGCCCTTCTGTTCAAATCCTCCCGGAGGCAATGCTCAAGTAAGGCTATATCCACAACGCTGTCCTTCTTGGCCAAGCCGATGCGTTCACAGAAGTCCCGGATTGATTCGGGCGTGTATCCTCTTCTCCGCAGCCCCGAGATGGTAGGCATCCGGGGATCGTCCCATCCAGTGACCCGCCCCTCTTCTACGAGTTCCAGAAGCCTTCGCTTACTCATTACCGTATAGCTGAGATTGAGGCGGGCGAACTCAATCTGCTGCGGATGATAAATGTTGAGCTCGTCAAGGTACCAGTCATACAGCGGGCGATGATCTTCAAATTCCAAGGTGCAGAGGGAATGGGTGATTCCCTCGATGGAATCCGACTGCCCGTGGGTGAAATCGTATGTCGGATAGATACACCATGTATTGCCCGTTCGGTGGTGTTCGGCATGCAGGATTCGGTACATGACCGGGTCTCGCATGTTCAGATTGCGTGCAGCCATATCAATCTTTGCTCGAAGCACACGAGACCCATCCTTAAATTCCCCTTTCCGCATGCGCTCAAAAAGATCCAGGTTCTCCTCAATTGACCGATTACGGTAGGGACTTTCCTTACCAGGTTGGGTCAGGGTTCCCCGAAACTCCCTGATTTCCCCCGGACTCAAATCGCAGACATAAGCCTTGCCAGTTTTGATTAGCCGGAGGGCGTACTCATAGAGCTTGTCGAAGTAGTCGGATGCGTAGAACTCCCGATTCTCCCAATCGAACCCAAGCCACCGGACGTCCTCCTTGATGGACTCCACGTATTCCATTTCCTCCTTGCTTGGATTGGTGTCGTCAAACCTCAAGTTACAGAGGCCCTTGTACTCCTCGGCGAGACCAAAATTGAGGCAGATGGACTTGGCGTGCCCGATATGAAGATAGCCGTTCGGCTCGGGCGGAAAGCGGGTGTGCACACGACCGCCGTATTTGTTTGTCCTCAGATCTTCCTCGATGATGTTACGAATAAAGTTGGAAGGTGGGCGTGCATCGGGCTTAGCCATCTACGGGGCTCCTTTCTGGTTTCGTTTGCATCTCCGCTAGTGAATTGACTGAGCAACTCCTAGAGTCCTTCGTCTTGGGTTTCCTTGCTCACACTGCTCGTCTTCGGATTCTGTTTTCCTCACTTTCGCCTTGTTTGAGGATGACCCTTTCCCGCAAATGTTGTCTTATCAAAACTCATATGCATTTATAAGCGATTATTCGTGACGTTATCTACGAGTTAACGCACAGACAGTGTAGCATAATTTGGCGCTTTGTTCAGTGTTAATTGATGAATACACACGCCTCCAGCGATCTTAGCCGACGATAGGAAACAACCAATGGGTGCAAACTAAGAAGGGATCAACCTTGAGAAAACCCAATCCCTTGGTTACCTTTGGTAGTCCCAACGGGAATCGAACCCATGTCTTCGGCGTGAGAGACGAGCCGAAGGGGATCGTGTTGAGGCGGGAGCTTCGCCGTATGCTGACAAGTAGCTGTTTAACAGCTTTGTGAATGTGGAGGAGCAAAGGCGCGGGATGATGCCGACAGTAAGTAAGGACTATGCATCAACATAGTGGCCTTTAGGAGAAGATTCCTTTGGCCTCGTTAGCTATGACCGCTCACGAACCTGCTGCTCTGTAAGGCAGGCACAACAAGTCTGCCCCCATAGCGAGAAGGTGTTGTTTTCCTTGTCCGCTTTAAGATGGACATAACCATCCTTCATGAGCTGCTTCAACGCCCGAGCGGGAATGGAGGCCCCTTCTATCTGGATTGCGTCATCATCCTTTTTTCCTGCAATCAGCTCTTCAATCTTCATTATTCTGAATTCCCTCCATTGAGTTTTATCTCGGATACTCCAAGGTTGGCCATTAAACTACCACCTCGTGTATTACCGGCAGCTCAGAAGTCTTCCTGTTCCTATGTTTTGCTAAGTACAGTCAGTTCGTGGTCAGTTTTCTCTGAGATCCTGCCAGTATAGTGATGACCGTACTTGTTTAACATCCACAATTCGGCAATGATCTCCGATACGAGTTCCCCCTCGTCGTATATCCGAACAAAGAACTCTCTGATACCACAACAGCCACCGCATCGGTCTCCTTCGTGATGGAGGCAGCGGTCATGTGATTTCTCCCAAATTCCAAGGGCAGCCATATACACCGTCAGACGTTCCGTAGATATAGCGACAGGTTGAACCTGAGAGCGGCTTGCCTGATAAAGAGCTCCATTGCTTTCTCCTTGTCCTCAAGCCGCTCTGGGGGGATTGATGGAAATCCTTTTCGGAAAGTCGCCTCATCATGAGCTCTTAACGGCTATCTTGCGAGGCGTTGCAGCTTCAACCTTGGGAAGCCGCAACCGAAGGACTCCGTCCTTGAGTTCAGCGTCTATTTTGGCCTGATCAATAACCTGTGACAGGGTGAACTGCCGATAGTATTTGCCCGTGCGGTATTCCATGAGGACATCCACCTCGTCAGCCCCTTGCGGTGATTTGACACTACCGTCAAGGGTAAGGACGTTCTCATGGAGGTCGATGTTCAGGTCTCCCGCTTTTACACCGGGCATATCGGCCAGCAGCGTGATCTCCTTATCCGTTTCAAAGATATCCACTGCCGGTGTGAAGACCAAACCCGGTCTCATCTGCTCGGCAGGGGTAGTTACTTCCGCCTTTTCTTTTACCTTAAGGGCTTTGCTTTCTGTATCTGCCATCGTATATCCCTCCTTTCATATGTGAAACTAGCCAATGGACATTAGGACGTCTTCACGGAAATCTGTTTGGGTTTTGCCGCTTCCGCTTTGGGCAGGACCACCGCCAGGATGCCGTCGGTACAGCGGGCTTCCACCTTGCCTGTATCCACCTGGGAGGGCAGGCTGATCATCCGGCTGAATTTCCCCGCTTCCCGTTCTCTTCGATGATACTGGGCCTTCTCGTCTTCAGCTGGGATCCTCCTCTCGCCTGAAATGGAGAGCGTATCCCCTGTCACGGAGATGTCCAGCTCATCGGCCTTGATACCGGGAAGCTCCGCGCGAACATAGTAGCTATCCTTGTCCTCAGTCACATTCATCAAAGGAAACACACCGGCTCTCGGCTCCCTGAAAAAACCCGTGGAAAAAGCTTCAGTGAGCCGATCCATATCTCTTCGCATACGATCGAGTTCATCAAATGGACTCGTCCAATCCCGTGTGGGCCAATCAGTGATTCTTCTCCATAACATGATACATTCCTCCTTTCTTGTTATGATTGTCTTTCAAGGCCAAAAAGCCCTAAGAACAGCTTCCTAAAATCCAGGAGTTGCGATTTTGATCAACCATTTTCAGAGCTTCTTACAGATCCATCAATAAATTGAATCGATGGACATTTTTATGAAAATGAATAATCCGAATTTTGAGGGTGTCAAGAGGGATCACAAAATTTTTCACGAGCCCGTTTGAGGGGCGATGGACCTCTCCTTGAAAAAAGAAAGGCTGTGCTTACTGTCTCCAATAAATATCGCACAACATATGGTTATCGTTGAGATAAATATGCTCTGCTCTTTTTCCATCACAGTGTGTTCCATTCTCCTTGGCCAGAATGCTCCGTCCTTTAGCATCCTTTCAGTCGATTATGGGTTCTTACGAAATTGCTATCCCTTACCACTCCCTTTCTTCCAGAGCCGGATCTATGAGAACCAATACATTTAGATAAGCGCCCCTCAACCCAATATCTTCCATAGATAACCGTATCTCAGTCCCATGTTTCACGCGAGGCGGTATGCTCAAGGAAAACTCTCTTTCAGATTTTACTCTCCCATAACCAGAACAGACCGGGCAGAAAAAATCATTCCAGAACCCCATCTTGCTGCATCTTGGGCAGGGTTCAATCACAGGAACTGTGACGGGAAAAAGCCCACCATCTGCAGCTTCTCTAGGAGAGAGAATGGCCTCAAAATAGAGATCCTTCGCCCGTAAACTGCCTTTATCAATATCAAAGAATCCCGGCAGAAACCCCTCAAAGAAGTCATCCGTAAAAGAGGAAAACCGCCTTTCCATTTCATCAAAAGGCGTTCGCCTTCGTTCTATAGTTTCAGGGACCCTTGAAATTTTCAACTCTGATCCCTGCGCGGCCAGCTCTTCGTCATATCTTTTCCGTTTCGCCTCATCACTGAGGGTTTCATAAGCCTCCTTAATTTCCAAAAACCTCGCCGTGCTCTCCTTTGTAACGGTGATATCCGGATGATATTTTTTGATGACCGTTCTATAGGCCTTCTTGATCTTGTTTAAATTAGCACCTCTATTCACACCTAAGACGATGTAATAATCTTTCGGCATGGTAGTCCTCCAAATGGTGTCAAATCATGTCCTACCTGCTGAGTGAGACAAGAAGATGCCTTCCGAATAGGTATACCACGTGATCTCCCCCGGCGCCGGGCAGATGCAACCTTGAGAGTTTTCTGACTTATCACGTCGGTGCCGTTTACATTCGGTTTGGATTGACAAAGTTGATTGATCGGAAAGGTACGTAACAGAGCAGAAATAGACCTTCTAGGCTTCAAGAGAGGTGTATGTTGTGCGGCCACTTTGCTTCTTTGCCATCTAAAGCGCTCCATGTCCTCACCTCCGTTATTCGGTGCACTTCGACGGAAAGGAGACAAAAACTAAATATTTCAATGTGTTACTCAATTTCAGTAGGATTTTTAATCATCCTTTGTCTCCATGTCAAGGGGGGAGAAAGGTTGGGACTGATGTGTGAAAGGAATCAGAGTAACGGGTTCCATAAACGGTCTTGACAAGACAAACAGTACTTTGTATAAGTTTTGTAGAGTATGAAGCTCTGGTAAAGTTTTAGATAACACGTAAGATTTAATTAGGTTTACATGGAGCCATGAAGGCTTCTTCCTCTGAAGAGGAGGAGAGTTTTCGTGGCTTTTTTGTTAGTGGGGGAAGATCATCAGATCGATAAGGGTTGAAAATTCGGTAGATCTTGAGAAAACCGGCCAGGTCATAGAAGCGCATCGGCTTTTTGTACGTCCCAAGATATATCTCTTGGCCTGGCTCTTCTGCGCCCTTGTCATGCTGATATTCTGGTCGATTGCGGTTGGGTCCTACGACATATCCTTATTGGAGATAGTCCGCTCTCTTTTAGGATTTGAGGGAGGGCCACAAAAAATCGTGGTATGGGGTATTAGAATGCCGCGCATAACGGCGGCCATAGTGGCAGGCTGCGGGCTTGGACTGTCCGGTTTGGCGTCACAGAGTCTGCTCAGAAATCCGTTGGCGTCACCCTTCACTTTGGGCATCAGCCAAGGTGCCGCCTTTGGGGCAGCTTTTTCAATTGTGGCAATGGGGGCCGGAGGAATACAACAAAGCGCCTTCCGCACGGCAGATGTCAACGCCTTTACGATTCACAGCGTTTATGCCGTGACTGTGTTCGCCTTTTTGGGCGCGATAACGGCGACGCTGATTATACTTCTCTTGGCCCGTCTAAAGAAGATGTCACCGGAGGCCATTATTTTGGCCGGGGTGGCGCTCTCTTCCCTGTTCACCTCGGGCACCATATTGATTCAATACTTCGCCACTGAGGTGGAAATCGCCACAGTGGTTTTCTGGACATTTGGAGATGTGGCACGCTCTAATTGGGAGGAGATCGGGGTGCTTGGATTCGCAACTGCCTTGGTGATTGTATACTTTGCATGTAACCGCTGGAATCTTAACGCCATAGCCACAGGTGACGATATAGCGCAAGGATTAGGGGTTGAAATTAGTCGCTTGAGACTGGTGGGTATGTTCTTGGCGGCCCTGGTGGCAGCTCTAGCCACTGCATTTCATGGGGTCATAGCATTTTTGGGGCTGTTGGCTCCCCACATCGGCCGCAGATTAGCAGGGGCCGATCATGGCTTACTGATACCCTACTCTTGTCTTATCGGCTCACTGCTGTTACTCGCAGCCGACACAATCGGTCGACTGCTTGTGGGTTCGGGTACCCTGCCTGTGGGGGTACTAACCTCCTTCATGGGGGCACCACTATTTCTCTACCTTTTAATGAAAGGGCTCAATCGATGAATCTGAAGGTGGCCGGAATCAAATTCAGCTATAATCATACTCCCATACTCGACGGTGTGAGCTTCAGTCTGAGGCCCGGAAAGATTTTGGGTGTCCTGGGGGTTAATGGCGCAGGTAAGTCAACCCTACTCAAATGTCTCAATCGAATCCTCAGGCCAAGTGCAGGCGCAGTGTTATTGGATGAAGATGACATCCAGAAGATGCGGAGGAGTGAAATTGCCAGGCACTTTGGTTATGTTCCCCAGAAATACGGAGAGGAATCTCTTACCGTATTTGACGCAGTGCTCCTAGGACGCAAACCGTATATCAAATGGGCAGCCTCAAGACGCGATCTACTCGTCGTAGAAGATGTTCTTAAACGTCTTCAACTTGAACGCCTAGCGCAACGGCCAGTCAATCATCTCAGTGGGGGCGAACACCAAAAGGTCATTATTGGACGTGCCCTGGCCCAGGAGCCCGAGGTTTTGCTCTTAGATGAACCGACGAGCAATCTGGACCTGAAAAATCAATTGCGAGTGATGAATATCATCACAAACGCGGTCCATGATTTCAGCATTTCGGCCATTGTCTCACTGCACGATATCAATCTCGCGCTGAGATTCGTGGATCATTTCCTGATGCTCAAAGGGGGTGTAGTTCACTTCCTCTCCCCCAAGGACATGGTGACCTCGGCAGCTATTGAGGAAGTGTATGGAGTGAAGGTGATTATCGGTCACGTCGACGGACATAAGGTTATCATTCCCGTGGATGGGGGATTGGAGAGGAGCGGGAGATGAATAAGATGATGCTTGGATTCGGAGTGTTATTGCTTTTGATAGGGTT
>JGI24422J19971_10000741_pt1 | contig 18799 bp, 24 predicted proteins | sample DeeMarSWOR152_54_FD_19971 | JGI IMG/M metagenome (IMG submission 19971) | reverse complement strand
TTCAGTGTTTTTGTCATCTCTTTTGCTGCCTCGACAAACTTAGGCCCTTCTGAGGCTGAAATCCATTCTAACCTGAAGCGTTCTTCTTCAAGCCCAAAATCTTCAAGCATAAGGGTAATGGCTTCGGCTCTTTTTTCTGCTCTTTTGTTGCCATCCTGATAATGGCAATCGCCAATATGGCACCCACAGATAAGAATTCCATCAGCCCTGCCTTGAGTGAGAGCATTCATCACAAAATTAGGATGCACCATGCCCGAACACATGCAGCGAATTATATGAACATTTGATGGATACTGCATTCGGGCAGTTCCTGCAGAATCTGCAGCTGCATAAGAACACCAATTGCAACAAAATGCTATAATTACAGGTTCATAATCATTTGTCATTTTATTCACTCCCTGCTACGGAATTAATCATTTCTTCAAAATATTTAGGCTTAAAATGCCAGACAAATATACCTTCTTTAGGACAGGTGGCCATACAAACACCACAACCCCGGCAAATGGCTTCATTGACTTCGACTGTCTTTTTTACGCTGCCCTCTTGCATATATTCAATAAGTGTTATAGCTTGGGCAGGACATGGCTCAATGCAGTAGGCGCAACCGTCACACTTTTCATCTACCACAAACGAAATTGTGGGAGATTTAACCAGTTCTTTCTTTGAGATAATTCCTGCAACACGCGATGCCGTCCCTTCACCGTCTATAATAGCATCAGGAATGCCCATCACTTTTCGCGCAGGACCACATTTGAATACCCCATCCGTATTAAAATCAAGTGGGTTTAAAATTCCGAGCATTCCAACAAAGAATTCTTTATCGTCCCTTTGAAGGAGTAAATCCTTTTCAAAATCACCTTCGTCTGACTCAGCTCGCATATCAATTTTGGTAGCAATAACAACAGCGCCAATATCAACATTCTCCATTCCATTGGATTTACCAATTTCAGCCCTGAAATTCCCGACAAAACCTTCAACTCTTCCCACTTTGGCTTCTGTATAAATCTTCACTTTCTCATTTTTCTCTAATTCATCTATCATTTTCTGCACAAATTCATTTCTATTTTCTGTCATCTTGCCTAGATCCGTTTCTTTTTCAACCAGATAAACATTGAGGCCGGCTTGTCCGAGTTTTAAGGCGCAGGCAATGCCACTCGGAGTTCCCCCAATGACAAGGCAGGCTGGTGTCACCGGCACATGGATATTTTCTAAAGGCTCAAGCAATGTGGCCCGGTTTGTTCCCATTCTCATGAGTGTTTTTGCTTTTTCTGTAGCTTTTTGCTTATCTGTGGAATGCACCCATGTGCATTGATTGCGTAAGTTTACAATTTCCATGAGATACGGGTTAAGACCTCCCATTTCTGTGTGAAGAAAGAAAAGGTCTTCATGGGTTTTTGGCGAGCACGCGCCTATTACCAGCCGGTTAAATTTTTTTGTCTTTAAAAGTTCCCTTATTGCGACACCGTCGCAGCCGAAAGGAGTCAGTTCTACGTGTTTGACGTGAGGGAGTGATTTTGTGTATTCCATAACTTCTTCCATTTCGAGAAATCCTGCAATATTTATTCCGCAGCGGCATATAACCGCGAGGGTCGCTGGCTCATCTCCTGGTTTCACGGGTAAGATATCTTTTTCCGGCGGAGTCACTAATTCCTTGCCCCGGGACGAAGCTAATAATGCAGCGGCATGTGATGCCGCAGAACACGCCTGCACAATTGCATCATCCACTCCTTTGGGCTCCTGTGCGCTCCCGCATACAAAAATTCCTTCTTTGGATGTATGAATGGGATGGAAATCCTCTGCCTTTTTACTCAAAAATCCCCATTCGTCCAGTTCCAAACCTATATTTTCTGCAAGTTTGAGTGTACTTTCATTGGCAACATAAGGCGGGACAAGAACCAACATTTCTGCTTTGAAAGATTTCTCATCATAGGAAATATCAACGTTCCCCTCTTTTCCTTCAGCAACGGATAGACAGTCTGTTTTAATGAAGTTTATTTTGGACTCTTTGGCCTTTTGGTAAAAATCGTCATAATCGTCTCTTACCAGATTCATGTCCTCATAAAAAACAGAAACAGAGGCATCAGGATTCCTTTCAATTGTGCCCATAGCCTCTGCCACGGCCGTCATAAAACCGATTGGCGAAGGATTACTCAACACATACCATGCAACAGATTGTGGTTCTTTTTTGTCGTCGCGTTTTACGATACCGCCCGTCGGGCCAAGACCTGAAAGCAGACGTTCATACTCGAGTGCAGTGAGTACATTTGGAAACTTCCCATATCCAAATGTTTCTAATGATTTTGTTTTCATCTCATCCATGCCTGTGGCTAGAATAACTGCTCCCACATTGAATTCTACCTCTGCGGGTTTCTGGTTAAACACAATGGCCTCTGGCTCACAGACCTCAACGCAGGGAGGGACTTCCTTGTCTCCACACTTGCCTTCAAGAATATAAGTGCATTTTTCAGGATCAATCAAAGCCTTTCTCGGCGGAAAAGGCGAATAAAAATAAATAGCCTTGGAGGCGCCCCTGCCAAAGTTGAATTCCATAGGAATTCCTCCAACCGGACAGACAGGAAAACAGTCAGTGCACGCAGTGCACTTCATCGGATCAACATATCTCGGATTTTTAACAACTTTGACCTTGAAATCCCCTGCTTTCCCATCAATACTTTTAACTTCTGCAAAAGCAACGATTGTCATGTTGGGATTGCTAGTCAGTTCCAGCATTCGTGGCAGTATTGTGCACGTAGAACATTCATTCGAAGGAAACATTTTATCAATTTGTGCCATTTTGCCACCGATGGTAGGTTTTTCTTCAACAAGAATGACTTGAAAACCCTGATTTAACAGTTCAGCGCTTGCCCGCATTCCTGCAGGACCGGCACCTATAATAAGTACGGACCCTTTCATAATGGTTGACCTCCTTCTTCTAATACTATTTCTGTTACAATCCGCCTAGTATAAACCAGAAATTTGCCTTCTTCCTTAACAAGCCGTGTTTCAAACCCGTCTTTTTCATATTCATCCATTTTTTCTTTAGCTTCAGCCTCGGTAGAATAACATCCCTTATCCCACATAAACTTCTTTTCGTCAATTTTTTCAGAACTGTTTGTCATAATTCCTCCTCATATAAAAGTTTCGTTTTTTTGTTCAAATCAAGTTCTCCTTGACAACAATTGAAGCCAAAGATATATTTTAGTTGGGAATGATTATCAATGTCAATAAGGAAAAATCAAGTGTCAGGATCTCGCAAATTAAAACATAGATTTGAAGGCCATGTCTCCCGATTAACAGCGCCCCGGGAGGCCATACTGGATTTTTTGAGCAGATCATCAAAGCACATGAGCGCAAAAGAAATTTATGCTTCCCTTCACGGATCTTATCCAGGCATAGGACTGAGCACCGTCTACCGCACGCTTGACCTGCTGGCCCGAATGGGCATTATAACCAAACTTGCCATCGGTGATGGGCAAAGCCGGTACGAACTCAAATCGAAGGAAAAAGATGATCATCACCACCACCTTATTTGTACCAATTGTGGCAAAATCATCAATTACAGTGAATTCTTGGATGAGGAATTAAGCCTCGTAAAAAAGACAGAAGAAAGACTAGCGAAAAAATATAATTTCATTATTCAAGATCACAACATTGAGTTTTTGGGCATATGCAAAAAATGCAAATAAATAAAATATTCAAATGGAGTTATTGCCATATTCACATAAACAGAAGAGGAGGAAAAATCATGAAAAAAAGGGCCCTCATATTTGGCATGGTTTTTATTTCATTTCTATTCATTTCTCAGGGACTTTATGCACAAAGATATTACAGAAATGGCCCCGGAACTGAAGATGATTATTATGACCTCAATCTAACACGGGAGCAGATGGATAAAATCTATAAACTTGAGCTTGAACTCGAGAAAGAGCTCTCTCCCCTGATTTCCAAGCTCAGATCCAATTATATGGAGCTTGATGAACTCGAGGTGCAGAGAAATCCTGATCTGACTAAAATAGAAAAAATATGGGATATTATTTATAAACTCGAAAATGATATTCGAAATAAAGAGATTTTACACGAAAAAAAGATCGGGAACTTATTGACCGAAGACCAAAAGGCTTTGCTTGATTCTTATTACGCCGATGATATGAACTTCTATGGCAGGGACAGTTTCGGCAGAGGAAATTTTAGACGCGGATTCGGGAGATTCAGCGGGGGTAATTACGGATACGGACGCTACGGTTACGGTGCCAGGATGGGAATAAACTACTTAGGGAGAGGTTCTGGCAGGTTGGGCCGCGGTTATTATGCTTACGGAAGGGGCATCTCGAGAGGTTACGGCATGAATCGAGGGAATCTCAAGCTGGGTGCCGGCCGCTTGTCAGGCTTTAACAATTGCCGCTATTACCCTCGATTCAGATACGGAAGGGAGCCCTGCGGCGCTGGATTGGGCAAATGGTACCGCAGGGGCTATGGCAGAGGCCGTTGGAACTGGAACGAATGAAGTAATATTACAAAATCTTACCATATCCAAAAAGAGTACCGTAGACCGGATTCGAACCGGCACGAAGGTTACCCTAAGAGGGGTTTTAAGTCCCTAGAAGAAGAGTGGATTGAGGTCAGATATCTGTAGATCATTTTTTCTTATTAAAATCAAACTTTCTCTTGACAATCAGCATGGATTAGCCTATATTTTAAATGATAATGATTATCATTGTCAACAAGGAAAATTAAAATGCCAGGACCTCACAAATGGAAACATAGATTTAAAGGCAATGTTTCCAGATGGACAGTGCCCCGGGAAGCCATACTTGATTTTTTGAGCAGGTCATCAAAACACATGAGCGCAAAAGAAATCTATGCTTCCCTCTACAAATCTTACCCAGGAATGGGATTGACCACTGTATACCGCACACTTGAACTGCTGGCCCAAATGGGCCTTATAACTAAACTTACCCTCGGTGATGGGCAGAGCCGTTACGAGTTCAAATTCGGCAAAAAAGAGGAACACCACCACCACATGATATGTACCAAGTGCGGGGAAATTATCGATTACACTGAATTCTTGGATGAGGAATTAGAACTCGTAAGAAAAACGGAAGAAAGACTTGCGAAAAAATATGATTTTAAAATCCTAGATCACAACGTTGAATTTTTGGGCATATGCAAAAAATGCAAATAATAAAATTGATTTTAGAAAGGAGGTGAATAAGATGCCAAGAGGAGACAGAACTGGCCCAATGGGATTTGGGCCTATGACTGGACGCGGCATGGGCTTCTGTGGAGGAAATCCCGGTCCAGGATACATGTTTGGAGGCCCGGGTTTTGGGTTTGGTCGCGGTTTCGGCCAGGGTTTCGGGTTTGGCCGTGGATTTGGCAGAGGCATGGGCTTCGGAAGAGGCCGTGGATGGAGGCGAGCAGGGTTCGGCTCTTTCCGGGGTTATCCCTATCCTCCAATGATGCCTTATGGTGATCCTTATGGAACTCCATACGAATATCCTGTTCCTCCAAGCTACGGTTATCCTTACGGAATGGGGTATTACCCAGAATATTCCGGACCAGATATTCCCCAGAGCTCAAAGAAGAAGAAATAAAAAAATTCCGATTCTCAAGAAAGGAGGTGAAGGAAATGCCTTTTGGAATGGGTCGAGCAGGATGGCATGTCTGGCCTCAGATGGCCTACTGGATGAGGTGCTGGTCTCCCTGGTACCCAGCGCCGTATTGGTCTCCTTTCCAACCTTTGACCAAAGAGGAAGAGGAAGCCATGCTCGAGGACCAGGCTGAAATACTCGAAGATCAGCTTTCCCAGATCAAAAAAAGGTTGGATGAGCTGAAAAAAGAAGAAAAGGAGAAAAAATGAGAAACAGACACAGGTGGATGTATCAGCTTACAGGTTTGCCCGGGTGGATGAGATTCGGATTTTCTCCAGGTTGGATGGGCCGAAGCGCAACGGGATTAGGGCCAGCTGCCCAATACCTGATGTACGGAACCTGGCCAACTCCTCAGATGAACTATGCCTGGGAACAAGGACAGGTTCCTTTCGCGCCCATGCCTGGCTTTCCCATGCCAGGATTTCCGACTCCGTATGATCCCTGGGGAGCTGCGGAACTGACCCCAGAAGAGGAACTTAATTTCCTCAAAGCAGAAGCCGAGCAGCTGGAGGATGAACTTTCGGCTGTAGAGGAAAGAATTAAAAAGCTTGAAGGAGAGAAAAAATGAAAATTGTTGTTTCTGCTTCAACTTCAGAGCTCTCCAGCCAGATTGACCCGAGGTTTGGAAGGTGCCCTTATTTCCTCTTCGTCGATCCAGAAACCATGCAGTTTGAAGCCGTGGAAAATCCCAATATCGCCTCTTCAAGCGGAGCTGGTATCCAGTCCGCCCAATTTGTAGCCAACAAAGGAGCAAATGTCTTGCTTACAGGAAGTTGTGGACCAAACGCTTTCCAGACACTCAATGCAGCAGGAGTTGAGGTCATCGTGGGAGTCACAGGAACCGTTCAAGAAGCTATCCAGCTGTATAAATCAGGCAAACTCCAGGCTACAGCTCAGCCTAATGTCCCTTCCCATTTCGGAATGGGAATGGGTGGAAGCTCCCCCATGGGACCCGGTTCCGGAATGGGAGGCGGCATGGGCCGCGGAATGGGAGGCGGCATGGGCAGAGGCATGGGTAGAGGGATGGGTAGAGGAATGGGCAGGGGTATGGGTCCGGGAATGGGGTATGATCCCACTTTTCAAACTCCAGGAATGCCCCCTTCAAGTCCAAGCATGCCTCCGTTATCTCCTGAAGAAGAGCTTCAGTACCTAAAACAACAGGCTGAGTTACTCCGCCAGCAAATGGAAAGAATAACAAAAAGAATTGAAGATATTGAGAAAAAAAGCAAATAATACCGATACAATACAAAGGAGTCAAAGATGAAGGTCGCGATATCCACAGATCAGGGATATGTTTCGGCGCATTTTGGCCGCTGCCAGTCCTACACGATTGTCGAAATCAAAGAAGGACACGTATTGAGCAGGGGAGAAATTCCCAATCCAGGTCACCAACCCGGGTTTCTACCCAAATACCTTTCTGAAAAGGGAGTCAACTGCATTATAGCCGGGGGAATGGGCCCTAGAGCCCAAGGCCTATTTGCTCAGGAAAATATTGAGACAATCATCGGTGTCCAGGGGCCGGTCATTGAAGTTATCGACAAGTTAATAAAGCAGGAACTCGAGGTTGGCGATGATTTATGCGGCCATAAACACGGATTGGAAGATCATTCTTCTTATAGCCACCATGCGGAATTCCCTCACCAGCCAGCAGGAACAAAAATATGTATCACCTCAAAAGGAACAAATCTTGAAGCAGAAATAGACCCAAAATTTGGCAGGTCTCAATATTTCCTGATTGTTGACCCTGATACCCTGGAGTACGAAGTGATCGACAACTCAAACACCGAGGCCGCTCAGGGAGCCGGAATACAATCTGCCCAGCTCATTTCAGGTAAAGATGTAGGGATCCTGCTCACAGGAGACTGCGGCCCCAATGCACAAAAAGTTCTTCAGTCTTCGGGAATCACAGTGATTACGGGAGTTTCTGGAAAAATTAAAGACGCTCTATCCAAACACAAACAAGAGGTGTCATGATGGCCACTCATAACAGAGAGCAAGAAAGGAAAGAAGAAGAAAAAAGAGTTGCGGAGACTTTGGCGAAAATTAAAAACAGGCTGCTCATTTTTAGCGGAAAAGGCGGGGTGGGAAAGAGCACAGTTTCGGCGAATCTCGCTTCAGCATTGGCCAGCAAAGGGTTAAAAGTTGGGCTCCTGGATGTGGACATTCACGGTCCGAACTTGGCCAAAATGCTGGGAGTCGAGGATAAAAAAATGGATGTTACCCCTGAAGGGATAAAGGCAGTCGAGGTCAACGAAAATTTAAAATTGGTATCCATCTCTTTTCTGCTTCAGGATCCCAGTCTACCTGTCATCTGGCGAGGCCCGATGAAGATGAAAGCCATCCAGCAATTCTTGGGAGACGTTAACTGGGGGAAGTTGGATTGGCTTATCATTGACTCTCCTCCAGGGACCGGTGATGAACCCCTCTCTATCGCACAACTCATCCCTGCAACAGGAGCAATCGTTGTCACTACTCCTCAAGAAGTCTCGCTGATGGATTCGAGGAAAGCCGTCATCTTTGCGCACAGACTCAATCTGAAAGTCACAGGGATAATAGAGAACATGAGCGGTATGGTCTGCCCTCATTGTGGAAAGAGAATAGACCTCTTCAAAGAGGGAGGAGGTGAGAAAGCCGCCTTTGAACTGGGCGTTCCTTTTCTCGGAAAAATTCCTCTTGAACCGCAAATCGTGACTTCTGGAGATGAAGGAAAACCCTTTATCAGATATCAGCCGGATTCTGAGGCAAGCAAAGCTTTAATGGAAATCGTGAAGATTATAATAAAAACTCAATATCCTTAGTCGGCTTTATTTCTGAAATCAATCAATAGGATTTTCTAAAGAGGAGGTGAACAGAATGCCAAGAGGAGACGGGACCGGCCCCCAGGGAATGGGTCGAGGAACCGGCCGCGGAAGAGGTCGTGATTATGGCATGAATGGGCCTTCTCAACGATCGACACTAGCCGGCACTCTTTTTGCTTTCGCTTCCATGCTTATCGGAAAGTGGCTGGATAAGAAATTCTCTCAGAAAAAATCCAAAGATCGATCTGTAGAGGATGAACAACATTCAAAGACCGATTAGCCATTCATTTGAAATTCCAGTTAGGAGTCAATCATGAAGAAAATAGGAATCATCATCTGCGGCCGTTATCAGGACTGTGGCGGTGGTAAGTGCTTTAGAGCCGTTAGAGAAAGAGTTGGTGGTTTTTCCAGGTACCCCAAAGACGAGCCAGTTGAAGTAGTCGGCTATTCTTATTGTGGGGGATGTCCAGGAGGAAACATCGAGTATGTTCCTGAAGAAATGAAAAATAACGGAGCTGAAGTCATCCACCTTGCCACGGGCCTGGTGGTGGGTTATCCTCCCTGCCCGCGTGTTCACCATTTTAAAGAATTCATTGAAAAATACTACCAGATTCCCGTAGTGATTGGGACTCATCCTATTCCATTAAAATATTTTGAAGCACATAATAAACTCCCCTTCTGGAAAAAAATGAACATGGAAGAAATCGCTGGCGATCTTATGAAAGAGGACAAGAAAATCATGGGGGCTTACAATTAAGAAAGGAGGTTAATATGCAAGGAGGAGGACAAGGACAGGGCCGAGGTGGCGGCCAAGGCCGGATGGGCGGCAGAGGTTTAGGTCCTGGAGGTTACTGCATCTGCCCCTCATGTGGAGCAAGACTCCCGCACAAGAGGGGAATTCCCTGTTACCAACGAAGTTGCCCAAAATGCGGAACTAAAATGACCCGTTAAAGGACAAAGATGCCCATATATGAGTATAAATGCCAGGAATGCGGAGAAGTGACTGAAGTTTTCATCCGTTCATTAAACCAAGATATCGACTTCTCATGTTCTTATTGCGGCAGTAAAAATCTGCATAAGATATTCTCAACCCCCTCTTCTGTCAGGATAGGAAATTCATCTTCAAAAGGCTCTACGTGTTGTGGAGCAACCGAACGCTGTGACACTCCGCCCTGCTCAAACGGAAACGTTTGCAAACGAGATTGAGTCCAAACCGGATTGGAAACTCCGCTGGAATGGAGGCTGTTTTAAAAAAAACTGCCGCTACCTGTAAGTTAAAATATAATTCTGACGATCCACCTTAAAGGAGGATTTGGATCAAGCCCTAGCCCAGTCTGATTGAAGAATTTGATTGATTGAAAAAGGAAAACATGACCAATAAAGAACCAATCCAGATGACCATTGTTTACGACAACAATGCCCTTGGGGAAAACCTCAAGGCAGACTGGGGATTTTCCTGTCTCATCAGAGGACTGGAAAAGTCCATCCTCTTCGATACGGGCACAAACGGGAAAATCCTGCTTTCCAACATGGAAAAACTCGGAATCCAACCTAAGGTTGTTGACCAGGTGCTACTTTCCCACGAGCACCGGGACCATACAGGGGGTTTAAAAGCTCTGTTAGCCAAAAACTCCAACGTCGAAGCCTGGATCCCAGCCTATTTCTCTTCAAATTTTAAAAACATGGTCAGAAGCGCGGGCGCGTCCGTAAAAGAGGTCACAGACTTTCAAAAAATTTGCACGGGGGCATTCACAACAGGCATTGTTAAAGGCTGGATCAGAGAGCAGTCTCTCATCCTGGAAACAAAAAAGGGCCTCATCGTCGTCACAGGATGTGCCCATCCCAGAATCATCAAGATAATCGCCACAGTCAAAGAACTTTTAAAGGAAAATATTCACATGGTTTTTGGCGGCTTCCACCTGGCAGCTTTTAACGAGAGTGAAATCAGCGAAATCATATATAACTTCAGGGAGTCCGGTGTGGAAAAAGTTGGGCCCTGTCATTGCACAGGAGATGACGCCCGCAGGCTTTTTGCTGAAGAATACAAAGAAAATTTCATAGATATTGGTGTCGGAAAAGAGATTAAAGTTCAATGATTCTCTCAATCGCCAGCGGAAAAGGCGGAACAGGAAAAACAACGGTCGCTGTCAATCTCGCTTTATCCTTGGATGGAAATCAACCCGTTCAATTTCTTGACTGTGATGTGGAAGAACCCAATGCACATTTCTTCCTCAAGCCTGAAATTACCAAGCGCAAAGAGGTTTCTATCCCCATCCCAGAGATATTAGAAGACAAGTGCACTTTCTGTGGTAAATGTGCCGAAGTGTGCGCTTATAACGCCATTGCCGTCTTGAAAGATAGTGTTCTTGTCTTTCCCGAACTCTGTCATGGATGCGGTGGTTGCAGCCTCTTGTGCCCGGAAGAAGCCATAAAAGAAAAAGGGCAGAGAATCGGAGACATCGAGTTTGGAGCCGCCAATGACATACAGTTCATTCACGGAAAACTCGACATAGGCCAGGCCATGTCTCCTCCTCTCATCAGGGAAGTCAAGAAACATATAAACTCCACAAGGACAATCATCATCGATGCTCCTCCCGGAACATCCTGCCCTGTAGTGGAGTCAGTTAAAGGAAGCGACTTTTCTCTTCTTGTGACCGAACCGACACCGTTCGGCCTCAACGACCTTCGCCTGGCTGTTGAAACATTGAAAAAGCTTGACATTCCCTGTGGGGTTGTCATCAACCGTTCCGATATCGGGGATAGTCAGGTTGAGGATTACTGCCTCGAGCAAAGCATTCCAATCCTGATGACTATTCCTATGGACCGAAACTTTGCCGCGGCCTACTCCAAAGGAAAAACCATCATCGAAACTCAACCCGATTACAGAGAAAAATTCCAGGAATTATTCCGAAAGATACTTGCCATAAAAAAATGAAACAGCTCGTTATCATAAGCGGAAAAGGCGGAACAGGAAAAACAATTATTTCCGCTTGCTTTGCCTCCCTGGCTCGAAGCAAGGTCATGGTCGACTGCGATGTGGATGCGGCTAATCTCTATCTCCTTCTCCATCCTGAAATCCAAGAATCTCAAATATTCTCTGGAGGGATGAAAGCGAGAATTGAACAGAATTACTGCTCCAGATGCGGTGAATGTGTGGACGCCTGCCGCTTCTCAGCAATTAACGAAAAAAGTGATGGCGAATTCATCATCGACCCCATCTCCTGTGAAGGATGTGGCGTCTGTTATCATGTGTGTCCTGTCGAAGCCGTAGAAATGGAAAAGAGCATATCCGGAGAGTGGTTCGTTTCCCATACCAAATACGGACCATTTGTTCATGCCAGACTGGGAATAGGGGAGGAAAATTCAGGCAAGCTGGTGACAGAAGTCAGAAAAAAAGCAATGGAGCTCGCTGAGCAAAACAACCTGGATCTCGTCATCATTGACGGACCTCCTGGAATAGGCTGTCCGGTTATCGCCTCCCTTTCAGGAGCAGATTTGGCACTGGTTGTGACAGAACCAACCCTTGCCGGGATTCACGATATGGAACGAGTCGTGGAAATGGCTCATCATTTCAAGATCGAAACGGCCTGCTGCATCAATAAATACGACATCAATCTTGAGAATTCAGCCATAATCGAAGACTGGTGTCAAAAAAACTCCATCCCCTTAATGGGGAAGATCCCGTTCGATGAAGATGTGACCCATTCCATGGTCAATCTTATTCCTCTGCCCGAGTATTCGAATAATGCCGCTTCAAAAGAAATAAAAACCATCTGGCTAAATATTAAAAAAAACATTTAACTGAGAGGTGAAGAAAAAAATGAAAAAGACAGATTGGCAGTACCTGGTTGATACTCTCCTTTTTCTTTGCATTGTTGGTATCATTTTCATCGGGTTTTTAATGGGACTTGTGCTCCCCAAAGGACCCCAAGCCCCGGAAAGCGCCAAATACTTCCTGGATCTTCACCGCCATCAATGGGGAAATGTCCATTTCTACCTGTCCATTGCCTTTACCACCCTCGTCATCATCCATCTTATCCTGAGTTGGAAATGGATAAAGAGCAAGTCCCGTCAGATCTTCAAAAAGGGATGGAGTTCCATGCTGATCCTTACCGCTTTAGCCTCGATTCTTGTCCTCTCTCTTTTCTGGGCTTTTTACCCGAGAATTCCGGGCGCCTATGAGGATTATGGAGTCAGAGCAGGAGCCAAAGCCAAACAGCATAATCTAGCGAAGGAAGGATTCCCCGTTCATGAGGAAACGATCTTCCTTGAAGATGGAACCGTGGCCATAGTCATCACCGGACAGACCACCCTGAAGCAGGTGGAAGAAGCCACCGGCATCCCAGCCAAAGACATTGCTGCTAAACTGGGGCTTCCTGTAAAAGTGTCCTTGGATGAGTCTTTCGGGAGACTGAGAAAACTCTATCCCATTACTATCCAGGGTGTCAGGGATGCTGTCAATGAAATCCTGAACAACCGCAGGTCCACAGCCAAAAAAACAGAACACTCCACAGAACTCCAAGAACAAGAGGTGCAACGAAAAGAAGAAGAGCAGGAACCTGAGCCTAAACTGACCCGAGGAACGCTGGCTGAGGACCAATCCGGAATTCTCATAACTGGCAGAATGACTTTTTATGATATTCAAAAAGAAACAGGTATTTCTGCCCGGAAAATCGCAGATAAACTGGGCCTTCCCGAGAGCACACCCCTCAATGAAACCTTAGGCCGGCTGAGAAAAAGATATGCTTTCTCCATGCAGGACGTACGAGACGCAGTCGCTGACCTGATGAAGAATAAGTGAATCGAGGATGAACTATGTCTGAACAAAGCCATTCTCACTCAAGTCGGACCAAGGGAATCCCTCAGCTCAACACACCACTTCTCGAACGTGCTTGGACCTATATGCCCGAAGGGATCCGCCAGACTGTATCTTCTGAACCCATTATTCCTGCAATCGCAGCCAAAGCCAAGGGTATTGCCGCTCAAAATCCGGATTTCATCCGCAGCGACCAGGGTCAAGTCGTCGGAATCTTCCCAGATACGGAGATCTATTACGGACCCTCATCAGGATTTGAAGAGTTGCGAGAGTTAGTGGGCCGATTCTGGACCCATGCCTATCGCCTGACAAACAAACCCGGAATACCTACTCAAGGACTGGATAAAAAGAATGTGGCCATTGTTTCCGGAGCAACAGAGGGACTGGCGATTGTCATGCATCTTTTTGCCTTCAAACAGAACGTCGGGCTCATGCCGCTTTACTGGAGCAACTACAAGGGAATCATCCTGAATGCAGGGGGAAACCCGGTCGCAATCAAATTTTTCAATGAAGACTATGATGTCGACTTTAAAAATGTTGAACAAAGCATCAGAAAAAACAAAATAACATCTCTCCTTATTAACTTCCCGAATAATCCATCTGGAGATGTGTTGACCGAAGAGGAACTCGAACAATTAGCCGACCTGGCCCGTCGGTTGAATCTCATAATCGTATCAGATGAAGTCTATAACTTCATACGGTACAAGGGAGAGCCCCAATCCATGCTGTCCTTTGCCCCGGAAAGAACAGTTGTCATAAGCTCTGCATCCAAAGAATACCTCATCCCAGGAGCAAGAGTTGGCTACATCATCACTGCTGAAGAAACGTTCACCAATTCTTGGATACCAAAAATGATTCGGTCATTTTCTTCTTCGCCGAACGTGCTCGGACAACATATCCTGGCAGATATTCTGAAGGATGAAGTGAGAGACTTTGAAGAGGGTCAGCCTCCCAGGATTATTTCTGAGATAAAAAAAGAGCTCGAAACTCGCTGTAGTCTCATCATTTCCATCCTGCAGGAGAAAGGGTTTGAACTCGCGGGGAGAGATAGAGATTTTCCTTCAGGAGCGATCAGCGTTCTGGCACGATTGCCTCAGGATATCGATCTTGACGATAAAGCCTTCGTGGAAAAAGCTCTGGAACTTAAGAAATTCAGTGCCGTGCCTGGCTCAGTCTTTGGAGCCCCAGGCTGCATACGATTAGGCTACGCCGGCATGACGCAAGAGACGATCAGGAAGTTCTCTAAAAGCCTGCAGGATGTCCTGGATTCTATTCGGAAAAAAAGCTGAATCCTGAGGTAGCTTAAAATTTATAACTGCAAAGATATAACTTAAAACGAAACAAAGAAATTATCATAAAAAATTCATTTTTTTTCTGCTATAATGAATGTTCTTCTCAGTTTCTTAACATGACTTTCGTTCATGTTCGAGTAAACGGATCGATTTAAATTTTTTCAAAATGTCTCAAAAAAAGAAAAACAGCGCTTATACTGATGACACCGATAAATTTGCCCGGGAACTCCAGGAACAGATCATGGAGCAAATAAAGAAGAGATACTCGGAGACCGTCATCGACCACTGGCAGAATCCGAGGAATTTCAAAAGGATAGAAGCACCGGATGGCTATGCTTCAGTCAAAGGCTCCTGCGGGGACACAATGGAGATGTTCATAAAGATGGACAGAGAGAAGATTACTGAATGCGGATACCAGACCGACGGCTGCGGAACGACCATCGTCTGCGGAAGTGTCGCTACAACTCTCGCCCAGGATAAGAGCTTCATTGAAGCTCTGGCGGGAGTCAGTGCGGATGTCATACTGAAACGAGTGGGAGGACTCCCTGAATCCGATGTCCATTGTGCTGAATTGGCTGCGGAAACTCTCAGACGGGCCTTGGCTGACTATCTCTGTCAGAAACAGTCTCCGTGGAAAAAACGCTACAGAAGATCTTAACTGCATCGCCATCATATTATTTGAACGGAGTGGAACATGAAAGAGTGTCAGGAAGAAAAAAATATGAGTGTATGCAACTGCTCGTATGAACCGTGCAGCCGCAAAGGCATCTGTTGTGAGTGTCTTCAGTACCATTGGAGAATGAACGAGCTTCCTGCCTGCCTCTTCCCAGATGATGTGGAAAGAACCTTCGACCGCTCACTCAGAAGATTCATCGAGACCTACAAAAACAGGGTTTAAACAGAGACGCCTTGAGCAAAAAGCCAGAGGAAATCCCTCCCATTCATATCTATGGTCCCGTTCCCTCCAGGCGCCTGGGTTTTTCACTCGGCATCGACATCATCCCTTTCAAAACATGCACTCTTGACTGCATCTACTGCCAGTTAGGCCCCACCGTCGAAAAAACTCTGCAGAGGAAAGAATATTATTCTCAATCAGAAATCCTGGTCCAGATAAAAGAGAAGCTTGCATCCGGGCAGAGAATCGACACCATCACCTTTTCCGGATCAGGTGAGCCGACACTGAACAAAACCCTGGGAAATCTCATCAGAGAAATAAAAAAAATAACTCCCATTCCTGTGGCTGTCCTGACCAACAGCACTCTTTTCGCTGACAAAACCGTCAGAAACACATTGATGGCCGCCGATTTGGTCGTTCCTTCACTCGATGCCGCCACTCAGGAAATTTTCGATCAGATCAACAGACCCTGTTCCACTCTTAAAATTCAGGAAGTCATAGAGGGATTGATACTATTCCGCAAGGAATTCAAGGGATCGATATGGCTGGAAATCATGCTGGTGAAAGGCGTGAACGATTCTCCTTCTCATATAAAAAAGCTCAAGGAAGCGGTATCCAGGATAAAGCCCGATAAAATCCAGCTCAACACCGTTGTCCGGCCTCCAGCTGAGAAATCTGCACAGCCTTTGAGCCTAAAAGAGATGGAAAAGATAAGAAAGGCATTTGGAAAAAACTGCGAAATCATCGCCGAATTCGACAAAAAAGCGCTCAAATCATCCCAAAAGGATTTAGAAGGAGCTATCCTGGCAATGATTCAAAGAAGACCCGTGACTCTATCAGACATCTCAGTTTCTCTGGGAAGACATAAGAGCGAAATCATAAAATATCTTGATTTCCTCCTTGAGGAAGGGAAGGTTCGGCCCGTCACCCATAAGGGTTTAAAATATTTCGAACCTGTCTGAGTGAGTTTAAACTTTAAGGAGACGGCCATAGGCTTAATCATGTTGGCTATGATGAGAAGACATGAAAACTCGAATGATATATTCTTCTTCTCGCGATTTCTAAAACAACCAAAAAAGAAAAAACTGTATTTGGATACTCTAATCAGAGAATTAAATAAGGGGTAAGAATGAAGGAAGTTAAAGACCTATCCAAAAAAGAAATTTTAAACCTTCTGGCAGATGCCTCAAAAAACTGGCTGGCCCATGACGGTCTTTGGTTTCGAGCTGTGGAAGATAAATTTGGTCTCGAAGCGGCCATGGAGCTTGACCGTAAGGCATGGGAAGAATTTACAGTCATCGAGGCCAAGAGAATAATGAAACGGCTCGGGATTGTGCCCGGAGGCGGGATCCCCGCCCTCGTCCAGGCCCTGAAATTCAGGCTCTATGCCCATATCAATGTCCAGGAAGTCACAGAAATGAGTGAGGCCCACTGTGTTTTCCGGATGAACTCCTGCCGGGTCCAGGAAGCGAGAAAAAGGCAAGGGCTCTCCGATTTTCCATGTAAACCCGTGGGAATCGTTGAATACAGCGGCTTTGCCAGAACCATAGACCCGAGGATCAAAACCACCTGCTTGACGTGCCCTCCTGACCATCACCCTCCAGAGTTCTGGTGTACCTGGAAATTCAAGATTGAGCCTTGATCCCGATGAGCAGAGAAAAAGTTAATATTTTTGATGAAACCTGTCAGGAGTATGATGAGTGGTACGAATCTCATCAAGCCATCTATCAATCCCAAATCAAAGCGCTAAAAAAAATTGTTCCTTCGGGACGAGGTTTGGAAATAGGCGTGGGGACAGGAAGATCAGCCTCTCCTCTTTCAGTCCAGTTCGGCTTAGATCCCTCATTCAACATGCTTAAACTCGCAAAACAGAGAAATATTAAAGTTGTCCAAGGATTCGGGGAAGATCTTCCGTTTAAAAATGAAACTTTTAATTTTGTCATAATTGTGTATACTATAGAGCTTGTTGATGATCCCCTTCATTGTTTAAAAGAAGCAGTAAGAACACTCAAAAAGAGAGGTGCGCTGATTCTAGGCATGTTAGACAGGAAAAGCTCCTGGGGAAAATATTACGAACAGAAACAAGCACATAGCAAATATTATAAATTTTTTCATTTTTTTTCACCCGAGGAAATTCTCCAAATTTTAAAAGACATCTCTCTAGAATTTAAAGAAGCCGTTCAAACTCTCGTCCATCCTCCCCCTGATATTAAAGACATTGAAGAACCCCGACAAGGATACGGGCAAGGCGGATTTATTATTCTAAAAGCCATAAAAATATAACAACATCAAAATATGATAAAAATAAAGGGAATCATTTTCTTTGTCCAAAAATCATAAAGGAGTCAATATGTTCGATAATACCCATTTTCCCCGGGCAGAAAAATACTGGCATCAGGGAAAACTCTACGAATGGTCTCATCCTAATGTTCATTCAATGTCTCATGCCCTTCACTACGGAACTTCTGTATTCGAGGGAATCCGTGCGTACAACACCGAGAAAGGTCCTGCGGTCTTCCGCCTTCCTGATCACACCGAAAGATTCCTGCATTCTGCCAAAACTCTATCCATGGACGTCCCCTTCAGCAAAGAGGAAATAAACGACGCGATAAAACTGCTGATAAGGGAAAACAAGCTCGACTCGGCTTACATCCGCCCCCTCCTTTATTACGCCTACGGAAATTTAGGCTTGCTGCCGAAAGATTCACCAGTCGAATTGGTCATCGGGGCATGGGAATGGGGAGCCTACCTGGGGGACAAAACGGAAACAGGAGTTCAAGTTTATGTCGTTCCCTGGAAGCGCGTCCATCGTTCCCAACTGGAAATGACGGCGAAACTCGGCGGAGTTTATGTCCAGTCAGCGATCTGTGGGATGGAGGCCCGTTCCCTCGGCCATGATGAAGCCGTTTTCCTTAATCTTGAAGGGAATATCGCCGAGGGACCCGGGGAGAACATATTCATCATAAAGGATGGTGTCCTCATTACCAACGACAAAACAGAATCCATCCTGGAGGGCATCACACGGGAAAGCATACTGGAGATGGCAAAAAGTCTCGGCATTGAAACCCGCATTGGAATAATAACAAAGGAAGACTTTTTTAAGGCCGACGAGGCCTTTTTCAGCGGAACGGCTGTCGAGATTGCTCCCATCGTCCGTGCAACTGACGGTTCGAATCCTCAAGAGCAAAAAAAAGAGTACAGCCTTGGGTCCGGTCGAGCCGGAGAAATCACACTCCGCCTGGTGAAAACATACAGAGATGTGGTCAGCGGAAAGATGAAAGAATATGAAAAGTGGCTGACCTATATCTATGACTAAAAATTCTCATTATTCATCCAGCGAATAAATT
>JGI24422J19971_10000740_pt1 | contig 18806 bp, 31 predicted proteins | sample DeeMarSWOR152_54_FD_19971 | JGI IMG/M metagenome (IMG submission 19971) | reverse complement strand
GTCCTGTCAATTTCCTATTTTACCCATATGCTTGGTCAGTGTAGTCAAGTCTTTTTCGCTTGGAAAGCTTCTCTGGGTTATTCTGCTGATATTTCCACTGGCAATCCTGTCAAGGTCAGGTGCGACGTACATGAATTCGATCGCAAAGTATCGTCCAGAATTTTTCAATCTTTTTCAAATCATTTCTTTCTCTGTTTTTCTCTCCTTCTGTAGTCAGCCTCAACTATTTTCCCAACGGTTTCTTCTTCATCATAAAGATATTTAGATGGTCTATTATAATCCTGACTACACGAAGCACAGTGCCAAACTTTCCTCGTTAACCATCCGAACAATTTCGGTTTTTCTCTAATATCAAGCTCATAATCACATGTTGGACAAAACGGACCGTCAACATATACTTGAAATTCATCCTTTAGACGTAGATATCCAGAGTAGCCTAAGATAATCTTCCATCTAACACCAAAAGCATCTATATGGCCTTCTGCCTCAACGATTTTGGGTCTTTGTCTGCCGAAGCCTATGAAAACCCTCCTACTTCTCTTTCTCGCTCTGAATATTCGCGCAGATACTATGAACAGAACGGAAAAGGTGACAGGTGGCAAAGTCCAATAGGGCCAAGTTAAGGTAGGAATTTGCATTTTCCACAATTCAGGCAAAAGAGGAGGAAGATAGATCCATATCAGATTAGTTATGAACCCTGCCAAAACACCAATACAGATATCCTTAAGAATTCCTCTCAAAAGTTCACACGCCGATTAGATTGATTATCAGGGTTTCTTCGACATCGAATCTTCAATTTCACGTAATCTCTCCCGTATCCCTCTCAGAAATTCATCAGAAGCTTCTTTAATGATCCCTTTGCCAACAAGAAGATTTTGCATGATGTCATTGCGTGAAGGCAAGTGATCCCAAGGCTCCTCTGGACCTTGCATCGCCCTCACATTCGTATCATCAACTTCTTCTTGGTACTTTCTCATCAGCAAATTGAGTTCAGAATAGCCTAATCTGTCAGCAATCTCCTCTGCTTTTCTTCTTCCTTTAACATACTCTTCACCTTGTTGTCTTTGTAGTTTTTCCAACAATGAAGATACATCAGGATTTTTTCTCCGCTCAATATATTGTTCGATGCATTTTCTTGCTACAGCGGACCAGTTGATTTCAGGCATTTTTTCCATTTCTTTCCCAATCCTATCAGGAATGGACAATGTGATGTTCTTTGTCATTAGCGATTACCCTGTGAGTACTGTGAATACACAGCTTATTAAATCTTGTGAAAACTGTGAGTTCACATTAAAAGAGCTGACTGGTAAGTTTTTATATCTTCATTAAAATAAATTAGAATTGCGGGGCTAAGGTCGTAAATATCATTCATTGGCAGGCTACCAACTAGTATGGGCTTCATGACATTTGACGGCCCTCAACTTTCCTGTTCTAGTCTTTCTCTTCTGCAGTTATGATCCTGAAAAATTCTTCCCAGTGCAATTCGAATTCTTTAGGCGTTAACATTTTCTCTGAGATGTCAGAAAACTTCTTTTCGAGAAGTTCCGTATTCATCAGGATGGACGAGAAGGAAAACATCATAGGATTCGCCATCCTCAACGTCACAAAAAGAATGGAGAAAGTCAGAGAAGTAAAACTACCAGTTAAGGCATCATTTTCCAAAATGAGCAAAACCACCACCTACAAACAATCATGAAAACCAGACTTATCAACTGACACAGACGTTATCAAACAGATTCCTCTCCCTCCACAGAAACCTAAACAAACGCACAATAACCACACCCTATCAAACCCTATTTGCATCATATAGTAAACCTACCCTAGACCACTCTGCGTGCCTCTGTTTCCCCCATCCCCCCTCTAGAGAGAGACCCTCACACACGCACACACGCATATTATTGACTATTAGTTGCGCGCCGTTTGAAATGTCATTGTATCAATAAGTCTACTATCTCCACTTCACTTCTGTTCTCCTCTACGAATGCCTCCACCTTTGACTCGCTCGGTGACGATTGAGCCCCTTCGCATTCACATTTCAAAGACCCACACGCCGCGCCATGCACAGCTGCATCTTCAACATTGTTTCCATTCAGGAAAGCTACAACAAAACCAGCATCGAAGGCGTCACCAGCCCCTATTGTGTCCACCACATTCACTTTAAAAGGCGACATCGAAAAATCTCCATCCGGGGAGCATATGAAGATGTTCTGACGCCCTCCCTTGACTACGTAAGTCTTATTTTCCCCTACTCTTTTTCTCAGTTTCTCCATGACACTTGTTATCTCCTTGTCGTCACTTGCGCCTATGAGGCTCCTAGCTTCTCTTTGATTGACCAGTAGTATGTCAACGTTTTTTAATATTGGTGACAATATTTTATATCCTAAATCCGATTTCTTTCGTCCAGGATCAAAAGAAATAGTTTTCCCAAAATCCTTTGCAATCTCCGACGATTTGACAAGTGCCTCCAAATTGAGACCTGTCATATGGAGATGTCTAGAAGTTCCAATATAGTCTGGTCGGATTTCACCAGGCGAGATTGGTTCGGACGCTCCTATCATCTGAACGAACTCTGGTGTGCCCTCCTTGTCTACTGTGATAAGTGAGACTCCAGTTGGATTACCAAAATCAACAAGCAAGTGGTCAATGTTGATGCCATAGTTACGAAAGCTTTGGACGACGGACCACCCATAATCGTCAAAGCCAATCTTTCCAATTATGCCACACTTCATCCCAAGTTTAGACGCTGTGACCGCTGAGTTTGCAGTTGAGCCGCCCATACCAAATTTCAAGCGACCATTAATCACAGCAAGTTTATCTGGTGAAGGAAAACTATCCACGTAACATCGAATATCATATAACACATGCCCTATACATACAATATCGAACTTCACTCTACATCAACCCTAGAGAAACCTATGAACGCGTACAGAAACTCATTGGGTATACCCAATAACATTTATGAAACGGAAATTCAGATTCCGATTCTGATCACACACGCGCGCACATATGCAATTAGGAAATATAATCAGTCTTGCGTTTCTTTGACCTTTCATAAGCCTCTTGATACATCAAATACAAGGCTGTTTCAGAATCGTCTATATCCTGTAGTTTTGAAAATGGGGTTTCACTTGCTATCAATTCGTAGCAACCAAACAGAACCTCTAGTGGCGTCTATTTCAAAATCAGAAGGTTAGAACAACTCCTCCTTTCTACAGTTGATGAAAAGAACGAAATTTTTTCCTGTTTTTCACTTCGAGAAGAAACAAAAGTTTTCTCCACCTCTATACTAGACCTAGACAGACAGACAGACACATGTTCAGCAAGCTTTTATCTGCAACCACACATCTTGGAGACCCTAAATGACCTGGCCGAGTAAACAATGGAAAAACCCGTTTGGATGATCTGCACAACACACATGTTCATCGAAATCTACCTCTTCGTACAAGTCGCCCTCATACCCGTAATAGTACAAGAATTCCAGCTAAGCCTCATTGAAGCATCCCTCGTTGCCACCATTCCAAGCCTAGTTGCACTCCTAATGAACGTCCCCTCAGGATTTCTAGCAGACCGCCTCAGCACAAACCACCTATTATTTACAAGCATGCTAATAGAAGGCTTTTCAGCACTCCTGATCAGCCAAACAAACAATTTCTGGACACTGGTACTTGGCGTATCTTTACTAAAAATCTCTTCACCCATCTACCACATCTCAGGGCTAAGCCAAATGAGCAGATTTGTGAAGCTCGAACGCATGGGCAGATCAATCGGTTTCCACAATGCCCTAGGAAATGTAGGTTCAGCTGCAGGCATTCTAAGTCTCACATTCTTCTTGTTAACCTTCGGATGGAGATGGGCTTACCTCTTCTGGGGAGTCCCCATTCTAATCTGGGGATTCATACTTCTCATATCCCAACAGCTCAAGACCAAAAGAATCGACAGAAATGATACCGAAGAGAAAACAACACCAAGAAAACTATCATACATTTTCTCCACTTCACTGCTGATTTTCCTTGTTGCAATAAGCTTCAGAGAAGTTGGATCCACAAGTGCCTACACATTCATGACCACATACTTTGTGAATGTACGGGGACTCTTCGAGTCAACAGCTACATTGATTTTTGGACTAGGCCCCTTTGTAGGAATAGCAGGCTCTATATGCGGAGGTTATCTTACAGAACGTGCCGGGGCTAAAAAAGCATTAAGTGTAGCGATACTAGGTTGCTTAACTTCACTTCTCATATTATCTCTGATGACATATACTCTCCTTCTCGGTCTCCTCTATGTCATTTATGCACTTTTCATGAGCCTATTATGGTCACCTATGAACACGATAGTTGCCGCTGTTACGCCTGAATCGAAAAGAGGGTTAAGCTACAGCGTATACTTTTTCGCTGAAGGACTAACAGCTTCCATAACACCAATTATTGCCGCTGGAGTCATTGCAGTTTCTAGTGTTTGGTTTGTTTTTCCATTCAGCGTAGCTTTCATGACGGTAGGACTGATTACACTTCAATTTCTTCCCAAAAGCGTGGACAAATCTTCCCCCTCCAGCTGAATAATGATAACCAAAATTTTTCCTCTCCTCTAGACCTAGCTATACCCGTGTCTCTGTCCCTCCCCCCTCTATAGAGAAGGTCTCACACACGCACACACACGTTTGTGGAAAAGAGATCAGATTTGTAGGAGCATGACCTGACACACTGATTCTGCATCGAGCCTACGGCTGAAGAACCCTCGGAGGCGATACAAGGAAGAGAAACAACCAAACAATTCTTTTTAGTTTAGGCCCATAAAATGATGAAATCAGCTCGTGTCCGTTAGTCATGCTCTCTCTACTCTCCCTTTTTCCTCTTTCTCTGTGACCTTCACAAAGAACAGAGTATAGAAAAGAATTAGACCACAAACCATATGAAAACTCGCAAAACCTGTTTCATCCAGAAACTGACGCAAACAAAGAAGATCAGTGATATAACTAATAAGAATCGCAACTAACACAACGGTTATCACAATTCCAGTTAAGAAGAATTCTCTTCTGAAGACAAACAATTTCTGTTCTACCTTTTTCTCACATGCTCAACTAACCATGAGACCAAGGATCCTAATCCGAGAACAATTGAAAAGCCACCCCACCCTAAACTTGCCAGCAAATCACTTGAAGGAAGAGTTAGAGTCGTCAACGATAATACTACAAGAACTCCTGTAGATATGCAAGCAATGGAGAACGGAAGTTTTCCTTCCATGTTCGGCAATTTTTCTTTGCCCATATTTTTCAATCCTTTATGTAGTTTTGTTCAACTGTTGTTAAGTTGAACTTGTATACAATATGTCTTTTTTAAGACATATATCTATTCTAAGCTCGAAGTCGAATATAAACCTTTACATATCCAAACATAATAGAGCATATAAGATATACCTATGGAAAGATAGTACTTGGTTAAAATGCGCGAGTTTTTTAATAGATTTGACACTGTCATGGAAAATTCTGAGGTCAGATACACACCTTCGTTTGGATTCCACGCATTTTGGAACTTGGTTTGGTCAATCAAAAAAGTTTGGTGCGGGCATGGGACTTGAACCCCCACACAATGGAGACATCACCAAATCTCCATTTTTTATGAGAAGGCGTGCGCTTTTTGGTTGTAGGCAGACTTAAGAGGATTATAATTTATATTTTTTTGGGGGAAAAGTGTGGGCAGAACAATTCAGGTTTATGTAAAAAGCGAAGAAAACGTAGCTACCGAGAAAGGGCTTGTTCCATCTGTTTCTGGACATCCATGTGCTGGGATAGAACCTGTAATCGAATACAAGAAGAAACACGTCTTACCAGAAACTTATAAACAAGTAGTTGACATCGCAAAAAAAGTGGCTGAAGAAAAAGGAATAAAACTTGAAGTTTATGATCAGTCTTCAAGTGTAGGAAAATTAAGAGCACTATTCAAAGGCGTTAATGAAACACCAACAGTAATCATTGGAAATCAAAGAATCATTGGAAGCGTCACAGAGAAGAAATTATTATCTCTTTTAGAGTAATACCTGTTGTCATCTCACCCTACTATTTACCCAAGAACATAGTCAATATGCGCGCGCATAAGCCTCTTGATATATCAAAATACAAGGCTGTCTCAGAATCATCTTATCATATCTTTTCTGATAATAGGTTTTCAACTGCTATCAATTCGGAGCAGCCAAACAGAACCCAAAACAATGTCTATCTCAAATTCAGACAGCAAAAACCAACCATCCCTCCGTCAGTTGATAATGATAACTAAATTTTTCCTCCGTTATCAAACAGAGAAGATAGTGATTAAATGATGATGAAAGATATTTTTTCCTCTCTCCCCCCTCTATACCAGAGCTAGACAGACAGACACCCACCAAACACTAAAAGCCAAGACCACAATATCAAAATAACCAACCAAAAGGAGACCAAAAAACAATCACCACCACAACCAAACTCCCCAAAGAATTCTACCTCCTAACCATAACATCCATAACCCTCTTCCTTGCCACCCAAACGACACAACCCATCCTCACCCTCTACATCAAAGAAAAAGGCGCCACAACCCTCGAACTAGGAATAATCATCAGCCTTCTATCCTTCACAGCCATAGCAGCAAAAATCCCCATGGGCATCCTCGCCGAAAAAATAGGAAGATGGCCCATCATCCCAGCAATCACAATCGGCCAAACAGCCAGCCTACTCCTCTACTCAATCGCCCCAAACCCAACATGGTTCTACCCAATCAGAATCTTCCACGCCCTCATCCTAGCAGCCTTCGCCCCAACAGCCCTCGCAATAACACAAGACCTCGCACCGCCAAACAAAAGAGGAGCCACCATAGGAACATTCCTCACATCCGTAGGAGTAGCCACCACCATCGGCCCCTTCCTATGCACCTTCCTTCTAAACTACGTGAACTACCCCCAACTCTTCCANATAGCCTCAATCATCCCCCTCATAGGTCTAGCACCNCTCCTACTAATCCGACGCAACAAAGGCCCTCAAATAATCAATCACGCACCAGAAAAAAGCCTAAATCTTCTAAGATCACTGAAAGCCATCGCCTCTTCACGAAACATGCTAATCCTATCATACCTCCGCCTAACCTTCTCCTTCACAGATGCCTTCTTCATCACCCTCTTCGCTATACACGCCGAACAAAACCTCCTCATGGCCACATCTGTCATCGCCCTCTTCTTCGGAATCAAAGGAACCACCAACATGCTGTCTCGCATCCCATCCGGAAAACTAACCGACAAAATAGGCTACAAAATCCCTATTATGCTAGCTTTCACACTCCTAACAATAACATTCCTAACAATCTCAGAAACAAACAACATCAACCTCCTAACCTTCGCCATGATCATATACGGAACCGCCCACGGCATGAGAGCCGTAACAGAATGGTCCATGCTCGGAGACCACGCACCAACAGAAGCAGGCAACATAGCCACAGCCTACCTATCCACAATGTTCAACGTCGGAGCAGCCCTGGGAGCAGTAGCCGCAGGAGCCCTCTCCATAATCTTCAACATCCAGACAATCTTCAGGTTAGCAGCGATCATCGTTCTTTCAGGAGCTTTTGCCATAAACCTAACAAAAACAAAACCTCTCCCCTCTCTATAGAGAAGGTCCCACACACGCACACACAAACAAACAGCCTACAAACCTAACGAACTAGCTCCCTTTTCTTCCACCGTAAATTCTTACTATGACACTTCCTACACTTAACAGCAGAAGGAGCATTACGACCACCACACTCCCTACAAATCTTCATAAACAACCGACCACGCTGCGCAATAGCCTTCTTCACAGGATCAGTAATCGGCACCATAACTCCACTCCAAACTTAGCTAAGTCTCAAACACCCTCCAACCAAATATACTTTACCTCCCCAACTCCCCCACCAAAATCCTCGCAACATCACTCGGCCTCTCAGCCACTCTCACACCAGCCTCCAAAAAAGCCTCAACCTTACTCTGCGCAGTCCCAGCCCTCCCCATAACAATCGCCCCAGCATGACCCATACGCTTCCCAATAGGCGCAGTCCGACCAGCCACAAAAGCAACCACAGGCTTACCAAATCCCCCAGACCCAACAAACTCAGCAGCCAACTCCTCCAAATTCCCCCCAATCTCACCAATCAAAGCAACCCCCTTCGTCTGCTCATCCTCACCAAACCTCCTAAGCATATCAACAAAACTCAACCCAACAATCGGATCACCACCCAAACCAACACAAGTAGACTGCCCAAGCCCCACAACAGAAAGCCCAGAAGCAATCTCATAAGTCAAAGTCCCACTCCGAGAAGCCACACCCACCACACCAGACCTAAAAACATGCGCAGGCATAATCCCAAGCTTACACTCACCAGGCACAATAACCCCAGGAGTATTCGGACCAACAACAACAACAACACCTTCACGTTTTGCATACGCCATAACCTCAACCGCATCCCTAACAGGAATACGCTCAGTAATAACAACCAAAACCTTCAACCCAGCCTCAATACCCTCAAAACAAGCATCAGCAGCAAAAGAAGCAGGAACAAAAATTATAGAAGCATTTGCCTCATGCTCCTCCACCGCCTCCTCAACAGTATCAAAAACAGGAACATCACAAACTTGCGTCCCACCCTTTCCCGGCGTCACACCCGCAACTATCTTAGTTCCATAATCAAGCATAAGCCTCGTATGAAACCTCCCTTGGGTGCCAGTTATTCCCTGCACAACCACTCTGGTGTCTCTACCAACAAACAAACCCAAAAGCTTCATCCTCCAGACTTCACCATTTCAACAGCCTTCACAGCAGCCTCCTCCATACTATCCAAAACATGGATGCCAGCCTCCGTGAGAATTTTTCTCCCTTCCTCTTCATTGGTCCCAACTAAACGAATGACCATCGGTTTCACAAAGCCAATCCGCTTCTTTGCCTCCAAAATTCCTTTAGCAACCTCATCACAACGGGTGATGCCTCCTAAAATATTGACGAAGACAACCTCCACCTTCGGATCAGACAAGACAAGATCAAGGGCCAACGCCATCTTATCCGCAGAAGCGCCACCGCCAACATCAAGAAAATTAGCGGGATTTCCTCCATAAAGTTGAACCACATCCAAAGTAGCCATCACCAAACCCGCCCCATTTCCAATAACCCCAATATTTCCATCAAGCGTAACATATGCCAGTCCATTCTTTTGGGCTTCAATTTCTTTAGGACTCAGCTCAGTTCTCTCTTGAACCAGTCTTTCCTTGTATTCAGGGTGCCGATAAAGAGCATTGTCATCTATTAATAAGCGTGCATCAGCCACCACAAACTTTCCTTCAGCCGTCTCAACAAGGGGATTAATCTCAATCAACTCCGCATCATAATCCATCGCCACCTTATAAAGTTGAATAAAAATTCGAGTGAGACCATGTAATTGGTTTCCAGCATAGCCCAGTCTTCTGGCAATTTGACGTGCATGATGGGAACGGAACCCATACAACGGGGTTATCAAGATCTTTACTATCTTTTCAGGCATAGCAGTAGCCACTTCTTCAATGTCCATTCCACCCTCCGAAGAGGCAATCGCCACATAGCTTTGACTTGAACGATCTGTAGTTATGCCAAAATACAACTCGTTTCGAATAGTAAGTTTCTCCTCAACCAAAACACTCCGAACTCCAGTTGCCTTTATCTTCATATCTAACAATCTTCTTGTCAAAATTTCAGTTTCCAAAGGTGACCCAGCAAAAAGAATTCCGCCAGCCTTTCCGCGACCTGAAACCAGAACCTGCGCCTTGATGACGACTGGAACGCCAAGTCTAGTGGCTATATCACGAGCTTGTTTTGGAGAAGTGGCTAGCTCCCCTTTTGGCGTTGGCATTCCATACTTAGAAAAGATTTCCTTTGCCTCGTATTCATATAGTTTCAAGGGTTAAGCCTCCCCAAAGTCAGCTTATTTAATAATTTGGATTGTGATGTAAGATCTTGTATCTTGAATCCCATCTACAAAAGCTAATCTTCGAAGTGTTTCTTCGAGTTTTTCCCGTTCTACAACAAGAACTGCATCCATGTCACCAGCCACTCTGAAAAATCGTTCAATCGAAAATTCCATTATTCTACTGTAGGCTTCTGTTCTTTTGAGCGGTGAAACCTTAATGAAGATGAAGGCAGGGTTCACCGATACCCCTAATGCCTTAAGTCCCTGCTCAGTTACGTCTATGAACCCTCTCCCAGTTCGAATGTATCCAAGATCTCGAAGTTTGCGCAAGTGCACATTTAACGCTTGGCGACTTATTTCCAGTTCTTTAGCCAACTCGTTTTGCTTCATTTCCAAAGTGTAGCTTGTTACCGGTTTACCTTTCTCATACAGCATCTTGAGCAGATTTAATGGACGTCTAGACAGAATCTCCTTGCTCACTAAATCACCTTTCCTGTTAGGATATTCTAGAATTAGGTTATTTAAGACATAAATGCTTCTTACATAATCTTGGCTTTCACCACATCCTAACCCTTTCCACCGCCATTCACCTAGAAAATTTATGCCGCGACTAACCATGTAGAACCGTACTATAGGAAAATACCGCAACCTATTTATTTACCCAGAAAAAAGCATAGCAAGCCAAAAAACAAGGAGTGAGGCGGTGAAATGTCAAAGAGAGAAAGCAATGCGGTGTTGATCGGAAGAAAGCCAGTAATGAACTACGTACTGGCTTGCATAACCCTCTTCCACGGCGGAGCAAATGAAATAAACGTAAAAGCGCGAGGCAGAGCAATTAGCCGAGCAGTTGATGTTGTGGAAGTGACTAGACGTCGGTTCATGCCAGACTTGAAAGTCAAACACATCGATATCGGCACAGAACAGTTGGCACCATTTGAAGAGGGTGGCCAGCCTACAAACGTCAGCACCATTGAGATAACCTTAGAGAAGTAACGCGCGCAAATATCTTTAAAGGCTCCGCCCCCCTCCTTTATTTCTAAAGGGAGGACTCTAAACGAGGTGAAAACGGCATTATGCAATTTCTGCCTCAAAAGCGGAATATTATGCCCAAAATGTTCAAAAAAGGTTAAAACAGGAGAAATCAGCAAAACAGATTTAAAAATCGCTCGACTACTTCTGTCACTTGAAAATGAAAATCCTTCCCTTCAAGACGTTTATTTTTATAAGGCTATAGAGGCAGATGACATTCTAGCCTTGATAGTTGGGCGTAGCGGCATGTCACGCCTATTAGGTCAAGGTAGAAAAATTGTCAAGGCTCTTGAAGAGAAAATGGGGAAAACAATTCGTGTATTAGAACATGGTGTAGATGAAAGGAAATTTTTGGAAGATTTATTCGCACCATTGAGCATCATAACAATAAACACGATTTGGCTTCCAGACGGAACCACTGAAACAAGGGCTATTCTAAAGAAGCGAGGTAGGAGACCGCCTAGGATAAAAGTCGAGGCGTTGAAGGAAATAGCAGAAAAGGTGCGAGGAATGACCCTCAGAGTAGAGTTTGCAAGGTAATAAGGTTGGCTTTCATGGAAACTGATCAGTTAGGAGACTGGAGGAGAACTCATTATTCCTCGGATATAACACCTGAATTGGATGAAAAGGAGGTTGTACTTTTAGGATGGGTTCGAGATATTCGAGATTTAGGTGGAATAAGGTTCATAATTCTGCAAGACAGAGAGGGAACGGTTCAGGTCACAATTCCCCGAGAGGGCGCTAATCGAGACATAGTGAAAAAAGTTGACTCCTTGCAAGGGCAGTACAGTATCGGTGTAAAAGGCATTGTTAAAAAGACGAGACTTACTCCAAGAGGCTTTGAGATTATTCCTAGCGAAATTCGGATATTAGCAATAGCGAAGTATCCTCTTCCTTTAGACCCTAAAGAACGAGTTCCGGCTGGAATTGATGTGCGCCTTGATTCACGTGCCCTTGACCTTTGTAGAGATGAAAGTCGAGCGATTTTCAGAATCCAGCATGCCGTATTAGAGGCTACACGGAGTTTTTTGTCTAATCAAGGCTTTATAGAAGTTCAAACACCGAGAATCATCGCTTCGGCAACTGAGGGTGGAGCAGCACTTTTCTCCGTTGAATATTACGACCAGAAGGCTTTCCTTGCGCAAAGCCCCCAGTTGTATAAAGAACAGTTAGTAATGGGATTCGAGAGGGTTTTTGAAATTGGCTCCTTTTTTAGAGCGGAAGAGTCACATACTCGTCTTCACTCAAGTGAATTTATTTCTTTGGATATTGAACAAGCGTTTGCGACTGCTGAAGATGTTATGTGCATCCTCGAAGAGCTTGTTCATTATATATGCAAGACTGTAAGAGAAAAATGTCAAAAAGAATTGAAAATTTTGAACTATAACGTTCAGATTCCAAAAACACCATTCAAACGCTTTACCTATGACGAAGTGATTCACGAGTTAAAGGAAGAAAATATTCATATCCCATGGGGTCAAGATATCTCTACTCCCGCATTAAGAAAACTCGGCAAACTTCATCCTCACTATTATTTTATAGTAGGCTGGCCAACTGAATCTAAGCCTTTTTACATTAAACCACAAGAAGATAATCCGAAAATCTCAGAGGGATTTGACTTCATGTGGAAATGGATAGAAATTGCCTCTGGAGGAACTCGTGTTCATTCAAAAGAACTTCTAGTTAAAAGGTTAAGGGAGCAGAGATTAGATCCAGAATCCTTCAAACATCACCTGAAAGTGTTCGACTACGGTATGCCACCACATGCTGGATGGGCTATAGGTTTGGGGCGACTCGTCATGTCACTCACAGGAAAAAAGAATATTCGTGAGGTTATTTTATTTCCGAGGGATCGTTTCAGACTCACACCCTAATCCTATAATCTCATTTCCATAAGGAAAGCCGCCATCATCGTTTTGAAGACTCGTCAGATTCCGTTTATATTGTTTTTATTTCTCGGTTATCCTCGCTTAAGATTTGTCCCTAATCAAGTTTCTTAGAAACCCGCTTTTATTAGGTCTCTCGGCTTCATAAATTCCCGCAGTAGAACCGTTGCGTATGAACCTCTATGCAACATAAAGCCCAGTTTCAGGACTTGACTGGATGGATTCGCCAAGTCTTCTGATAGTTCTCCTATTGAAAGATTGATTATTGGAGTTAGGATTATTCTTAGTCCTCCTGGTGCGCTTATCTGAGGCATGGATGAGACCTTAAAATCCTCAAATGTTAGATTTTCAGTTTCTAGAATTTCTTTTTCAATCTCACCTTGTATCCCGCTAGAGAGATGTTGCTTGAAACCTATAAGGGGAATGACCATGCGCATCCTGTTTTCATCTGTCGCCTTCTGAATACTCTGCAGAGATTGAGCGGTTACCTGCGTGAAACTGGCTGTTGGAAGCTCATGGCTATCAAGTTTTATGACATAGTCCCCTATCTGAGCCTTGTTCAAGGGAACTCCCTTTCCACTTCTTTGGCTGAGGAATTTGTTATATAGGAAAGATTGGTAGGCTTGAACGAAGAGTTTACATAATTTTAGGGGCAGTTTTCTAAAGGATCCTACGTAGTCTCTTGGGTGTTTTGCTAAGTAACGAAGCATCGAACGTTCATATTGAAGGGTTTGTGGAAAATATTTTTGCGCCTCTTTGAAGTCTTGTGAAGTTTGAAGATGTTGCCGTGCCTTCATGGATTGAGGATGTTCATGTTGGCTAAATTGACAAAGAAAGGTGAGGGCTGCTTTCTCCCAGTTTCCTTGAACAATGAATTTGCCGATTTTATGGGTTATAGGACGAATTGTGCCGAAGCGTTGATGCCCAAAGAAATTTGGGATTCCACCTAAATCTGAGAGTTCGTCTAGTACGTTTTTGATTCGTCGCTCGACTGTGGAAGAGGAACATGATATGCCTCTGATTTTAATGTTGAATCGATTTCCAAGAAGCAACTGTGACGAAATCTTCTCATTAGAAAAATGCTGTGGATGAAGTGTGATATCCTTGGCTTTCACTCTTAATATTTGCTCAGGTGTTACGCCACTGAAACAGCTGATGCTCACATGCTGGGCCGTAAGTGCTTTTGCATCTTTTATACCCGCGATTTGAATATGTTCTTCACTTATACCTAGTTGCTTCGCGACATTTTGGACTGCTCGAAGTGTATCCCAGTTTCGCTTAACCAAAGCACAGACAAGATAACGTCCTCTTCCAACTGTTTGCGGAGTGCTCACAGGTGAAACCTTGGCTTCTGAACCATCAACTAAGATTTCTTCAACTATGAAATCTTCTGGAAACTGACGAATTCTTCCTCCAATTCCAGGAGTTTTAGAAGCGTAAACTTCTATGCCGAGTTCCTTCTCTAACAGAGGCACTCTCAAAAAATCGCCTCAGAAAAGATCGAGTTCACCAGTTATTTTATCAACTTCATTGGATGGCGCTGGGCCTATTCCCAAACATGTTATTGTGCCAGGTGGCAGTTCAGTTAAGCCTTGATCGGAAATCAACGCAGAGGGCAGTTCTAGTTTCTTTACTTCTCTTTCTAGTTCAAGAAGCTCCTCCACTTTTCGTGCTCTAACCGCTATCTTGCATTGCCCCTCCGCAATCCACCTTTTCCACCATTCTGGATGCTTTTTCCTCGCTTCTTCCGCTGCAGAAACCGCGGCATGTCCAGCTTGCACTGCGATTTTGCCTTTGCTCATTTTCAAATCTGTGCGAAGAATAATAACCATTTTGTATTTGAAGTCGGGCATATGAAATCTATGTCTCAGATGTCTTCAAATGATTATTAAATATTCAGTTGGGAGAAGTTAAAACTTCGAAGGTTTGAGCCGATATAGGTTTATGCTCTGTCAATGGATGAGCGATGAAAGGGTAAAATAAAACGATAGAATGAATGTGGCTGGATGACTGAGCATGCGGACTAAAGATGCTCCCTCAAAGTCCAAGTCCCCATGCCTCTTAAGGACTTTATCCATTTCTAGCCTTGCACATAACTCAATAATCTTGTCAATTCTTCTGTCCGAGATATTGTTCAGCATTATTCTTAGTTGACGCATCAACGTGAGTTCAAAACCTATCAGGGCTCTCCATCTGGTCTGATAGTGTGACAAGAATCTCTCGGAGAAATCGTTATTTTTTGTGGCTTCATTCACTACTTCTCCGGCAATTTTTGAGCACAAAAGACCGAAAATTACACCGCCACCCGTTGTCGGCTTTACTTGGGAGGCTGCGTCTCCAACGATGAGAAGTCCATGATGATAAGTTTTGGGAATTGGCCCCCCAAGTGAAATGGGATGAAAAGACTGGTTGAGAATTTTGCTTTTATTTAGTTTTAGAGATGCTATAGGATGATCACGTATAAATTTATGTAGATACCTCCTTGGGTTTCCAACGTTTGTAGCTAACCCAACTTTAGCTGTACCTTCCTGTTTCGGAATTATCCATGCGAAAAAGCCTGGAGCATATTTCTCTCCCAGATAAACCTCAACCGAGTCACCTTCAACATCGTTCAACCTATCCATCTCAACGTGAACTGCGTTTACGACCATAGAACGCTCAAGCGACTGAAAACCAACTTTCCTCAAAATAGCCGACGAAACACCTTCAGCATCAATAACAATTTTTGCGGATAACATCTCCTTGAAGCCTCTGCGATTTACGACGACACCTTTAACAGAACCTTTTTCAAGAATTAGCGACTCCACTCTAGATCCTAAACGATATTCTACGCCAGCCTTCGTGGCAAGATCTGCTAGGTGTTTGTCAAACAATTCTCTGTTTACGGCACATGTTACTGGAGAGCTAAACCTGATTGAGAATTCTTTTCCGAATGGAGAGTAGAAGGTTACACCCTTGAACTCGTTCTCCACTATGTTGTTGGGCAGGGGATGTAATCTTAAACGTTTCAACCCATAGAGGTTTAGATGGCCAGTGCAATGTGTGGGGATGCCGACTGATTTGTGTTCCTCGCAGACCACTAATTTGGCACCTAGCTTCGCTGCTGTCAAAGCGGAGAAGGATCCGCATGGACCACCCCCTACAACAACAGCATCAAATTCGTTAGTCAAGTCTATTGCTCTCTCGTTAGTTATAGACAAGATCATAAAATGCTATAGTTTGATAATAACTGTTCGTCAAGTATGGATTCAGCTTTAGCGCTTCCACCTATAACTAATGCTTAACCATTCTCAACATCTCTATTCATTCTATTTAGAAAATTTCCTCTTAACTAATTATGAACTAAATAATCAGCGTGCTTGTTACTCATGAATAAACAATGTTGGTGCGGGGTTAGGTTCACATATACGTTTATAATTCACGCTTTTGGGCACCGCGGAATAGGTTCAATCTTCGGTTTTTTTATAACCCTTGCGTGTGCAATGAGAGTCTATAAAAAGAGCCTGAAAGTAGCTTGTGCGCGCCCATTGACAATAATAGTGTGTTGTATGCCCCAAAAGAGATTTCGTTTGTTTAGAGGGAGACGTCTTCAGTCTCAGTGGAAATTGACAAAAACTACTAAAAGAAAGTTAGAGTAAAATCTGCTCATGCGTTGTTCGCATTGCGGAATATGCTGTGAAAAAACTGGAATGATGCTTTCCAATGCAGATGTTGAACGTTTGGAAAAAGTAGGATATAACAAACAGAAGTTTATACGTTATGACAAGCATGGTTTTGCCAGACTGCGAAATTGCCATGGATTCTGCGTTTTCTATGATGTTGTAAAATGTCGCTGCAAAATTTATAAACACAGACCTTTAGGATGTCGAATTTATCCAATAATCTACAGCGAACAAGAGGGAATAGTGGTGGATGACCTTTGTCCGATGAAAAACACCGTCTCGGAAATAGAACTCAAAAGAAAAGGTAAAAAGGTAATAGAACTTTTGCAAAGATTGGACAATGAAGCAAATTCTCGGCGCGCTTAAACACTTAAACCAATATCCTTATAAGTGGGTAAGCACATAATACTTTATGTGGATAAGCAAAATTAAGGTGATTGGAAAATGATAATAAAAACAAAAGTAACACTTGCCATGAGACAATTTGCTTATTGGAAAAACATCTAGCGCGCGGGAGCGCGTGCATAAAAATTAAAGAAATAAAAAATGGTGGTTGGTAATTGAAATGGGTCGAATCAACGTGGAGCTCTCAGATGAACTGGAAAAGAAGCTCAGATTCAAGACCATTGAGAGATTTGGCGGGAGAAAGGGCGACCTATCCAGAGCTGTCGAAGAAGCCGTAAAAACATGGGTTGCCAAAGAAAAATAGATGCGTGAAAAATATGTTTGAAAAGGTGATTTTGATAGATGATGGTGGATGGGGAGACCTTATATTAGGTGTAGTAATCGGCGCCCTTAAACCTCCAGACCCCAGATACATGGAACTCAGGATTCCACTCTCATCCTTCCAGCCGCCAAACTTCGAGAACAAAAAATATTTGAATGACACAGTGAAGATTGCCGATGAAATCGTTGAGGTTATGCGACCTGACATGGAAACCACCTTCAAAGTATGCTCAGGATACGTTCTCTCCAGCATATGTAGACACTTGAGAGAACGCGGATTCAAGGTGGAAGAAGTGGAAGCTACAGGTGAACTCCAAGAAAAGGTTGAACGAGGCTACATAAGATGGTGCGAGGAGATGGGAGTTCCAGCAGAAAGACTGGAAGATAAAAGACGTTTCTGGACATTTCTAGAATGGATTGCGGAAAAACCCGAAATCAGAGAAAAACTCGTAAAGACGGGATGGAAAAGCTGGAAACAAGAGTGTGGCGAGAAAAAGCATTCCTGAGAGGTAGTATAGCATGTTAAGAATGAGAAAAGTGTCTGATAGAAACCGTAGCAAATTTGAGATCATAGCGGAGATTCTGAGGAAGTTGCGGGAACCAACTTGTAGGACTAATATTATGTCTCATTGCAATATGAACACCGCACAATCAGGGCAATACTTGAATTTTATGACGTCAAGTGATCTTATTCGGATAGATGCGACATCGAGAAAAGTGACGTATCAGAGAACACAAGCTGGTCGAGAATTTCTAAATCTATTTAACAAGATGGTTCTGTTACTTGATCCTAGCATTTCTCCAGTCTCCCTAATTGCATGCATGTAAAAATATGGGTAGGAGGTTAATGAATGAAGTGTCCGGAATGTGGTTCAGAAAGCTTAGTTCCTTTTTCCGGTATGGATGTAGTGTTTTATCGATGGATATGCCTCAAATGTGGAAAAGTATATCAACGTGAAGACTTCGAGAAAAAGTGACCATGCGCAAGAGGAAGGAGAAAATAGAAAGTGAAAAAAACGGAGGCTTCCAGCCCTGCTTTGCTAAGAAAGAAGAAACAAATATTGAAGCGTATGCACAGGAAAAAAATGAAACAGATAAGATGGAAGAGATGGATGAAGAAACGTGCACATATGAAACAATCGTCAGGAACATAATGAGAAGAAAATGCACTCTTGAATGATGTTGCATGATGGAAATTGAAATTTCACTTTTAAATTGGTGCGAGCGCATAAATTTGATGCGCTATCCGGGTGATCGCGATGACGATTGGGAAGATCCAGATGATGTCGAATTTGAAGAAGAAGAGATTAAATTTTAATCTTAAACCTGAGCCAATGAAACCGGAATTTATGCGCACGCTTTCAGTAGAATAGACATGTTTATTTAATCCTAAACCCGATTCAATCTTAATTGGAATGGAGGAAATTTTGGTTCAGACGATCTGCCAAATTTTGAGGTATCCGTTTGTCTTTAGCCATTCGGCTTGATTTCGTTTGTATCGCCATATTATGTCGCCCCGCTTGTCGGACTGGAAATCCCATGGAGAGACCAGAACGATGTCTCCCAGCCTTATCCAC
>JGI24422J19971_10000739_pt1 | contig 18823 bp, 13 predicted proteins | sample DeeMarSWOR152_54_FD_19971 | JGI IMG/M metagenome (IMG submission 19971) | reverse complement strand
GTAAGCGAGCGGATTTGCTCAGATGAAGAGGCCGTCTCTGTGGGGGTTTCGTTGAACAACCACCCCCCAGGATAAACTTGAGGGCTAACCAAATGTTTAACTGTTCTTGGTATTAAGCGTCCTGTGGATTTGGGTGCGGTTCACGTTTGTAGGTGCTTCCTTCAGGCTGCTAATGGCTTCTGCGACCATAAATCATCCCAGCGGTCATTAAGCCAGATTACTCGCAACGCCAAAGTAGTCGATGAGCCGAAACGGCTCCAGATCATACCAGATTGTTTCAGCCGTCTGCCAATCACATGCTTACAAGCGCCCTCTGCTGAACCAGAACCTATGTCATACCCTTTCGCACGAAATACATCATAACGCATTTGTTGCTCATTAGCTTTTATGTAACCAAACAACTTCTCAATAGCTTGACGCTTACCTCCCCGGCGACGCTTGCATTGCTCTCGCAAATCGTCCAACAACCTCTTCGTCCAGCCGTCCCACAACAACCCTAAACGCTCTTCTACCCACCGCTTGGTGGTATCTGTACCCTCACCAAACAAGACCTTACCACAAGCCCACACATGCTGGCAAGCATGAAACCAATCGATGATAAAAGTCGCTCTGCGAAAGTGTCTATCGTGTTCGCTGCGAATCCAGCCAGCTCCATCACCAAGATAAACCACCTCTTTGGCTTCACGCAAGCCGCATCTGCAAGCCTCCAGCCATAANCGCCAGCCGAAATTCTCCGAATTATCAAAGGAGGCAAGATACCGTTTGGTANGTTCAAATCGCTGGTTTTCCCAGTAAACACAGCCAGCCTTTGCTTCGTGCCAGCCGTCTTGCTCATGCACCGTAGTGCCATCTGCGGCCACATATACCCTTTGAGGATTCACCTGTGCTTGGGGAGGCTGTCTGTGATCGACAAAGTCCTTAAACTGCTGATCCTGCTGCTGTAACACGGCCGAGCCTACCTGCTGAACCACACGCTCAATGGTGGCCCGTGAGACTTTCTGGCCACAGGTCTGTTCGACCTTTCGAGAGGATTCGGCAAAACTGTCATCAACGGCCAAAAGACAGCACATTCTTGCAAGACCAGGACTAAGTTGCTCACTTCCAAGTCCGCTGGCTTTGTCGTAAGGAGCCAAGCCGGTTTGACAGAACGGGCAGTGATAGTAGGCCCGCTTTAGTTTTATCCAGCCGAAAAGAGTATGTATGTCTCTGCTTCGGTGTTGGATAAGTCGCATCGACCCACCACATTGGCACGGGATTGAACTGCCCAGGCAACCGTTTTGTTGGCGGTTCACCATTCTCTGAAGCAGGCCTTGGCCTAACAATTGCATTTTCTCTCTGATCGATTGTTCTAATGCTCCCAAGTCATTCTCAACCAGTCTAAATTCTTCACTAAAAGCCGCTTCCAATNGTTCGATGATTTTGTTATCCATATTCATGCCCTTCATTAGTAGGTTATTTTGGTTAAAATATTCANTTTTTCCTACTTGAAGGGCAAATTCTGTACCTACAAACTCGAGCCGCACCAGCTACAACCCGACAACATGTTATCTCCAAATTCGAAAATATTCCAATTTCATGAGCTCTGTAACATGAGTGTTTTATAAAAAACACAAAAATTGGTAACGTTTTCAATGGCCGTCGCCAACTGGGGAATGGCTGCAAAGATGACGGTTGCAGTCCTTTTTGTATTATCCATTACTTATTTTGCATAAGCACCCGCCGCTTTTTCAATTCGCGCCAGGTAGTTAGGATGATTCCTTCGCTTTCGATGAACGCTTTTATATCAGGATCGGTTACGAGACAGAGTTCGGCCTCACGACTTGGACCCGAGCCAGAAATATGTGAGAATACCTCTGTCTGTACAGTACAGTGGACAATAATCTCAGTGATGCCTGGTTTCATATCACGGAGCAATTTAATCAACTCGGCCTTTTTCTGCTCATAATCCTTTGCCTTGGTTGGCTGGGCTACAAGATCATCGATGACTGGAAGCCCGGCTTCCCACACTTCCTCCGCAATAGAATGTATCTCCAGTTTGAAACGCCCGACCTCGTTGCTAATATGTTGCATGTGCCCTCCAAATATCAGGACCGGCATTTTCTTTTCTATCCCCACTTTTACATAACGGTCAATGAACGGAAGACAAAAACAAGTTCCCATGTGGGCATCCAAGTGCGTAGGCTTGATCCCCATAGATAGGGCCTTTTCGATTTGAGCACGAATCTCGGTTTCGACTTCATCAGCGGTAGCGTGAGAGACAACATCGGAAACATTGCGCCATAAGTAGCCATCCGTGTCCGTGAGTCCCGGCACAGCAGGTTTGCCCGCGACAGGTCCCCATCGATAGTTCTTCCACTCCGACGTAAGTGTCAGATGAAGACCAGCGTCAACCTGTGGATGCGCTTTCAGATAGGTTGCAAACTCCGGCACCCAGGAGCATGGCATCATGATGCTCAATGACGTAGCCACACCATCTTCAATAGCCTTGATTGCCCCCATGTTTGAATTGTGCGACATACCTACATCATCCACGTGAAAAATCACCGCTTTCGTGCCCGACGGCCACCCCAGGCGCTCAGCATATGTTACTTCTCCGGCATGGGTGATAGCCAATCTCGTGAGAATCATGGATAGCAATAAGACAGTTCTGACAGGTTGATTCAATAGCATGGAACTTCCACCTCCATTTGACCTTCTGCGCTTGACCTCAGAAAATCCACATTTGCATTTAAAGTTACCTTCAGCACTTCAGACTTAATANTNCNGGACCTCTTGANGNTATAANTGTACCAGAGCTGTGAGTTGAGAGCAAGNGCNANANAAGCGTNGNCTCGGCGAAGTGNTGGTAGGAAGTCATCCTNAACTNCGANANGATTGCATACGATGATTTGACAATGACAGATGTGACGAAAAGTAAAGGTTANNCATCAGGCCGNTATAGANGAGGAAAAAGCCCCGAAATGGTNAGTTTCGCGCACAGGCACTGGGCCTCATAGACTGGTGGGACCGTCNAAAAGCTTCTGATTATNGCTGGCATAACGATAGCGCATTATATGCAATATAAAAACAATCGGGAGCCATATCGAACTGATACGTTGCACAGTGTTGGGTCTTTCCGAGAGAATGTTCAACAGAACTATGCGAGACTTACAGTGACCATCCTTGCCGATATTCCGAGCGCAACAGGGCATCAGCCTCCGTGTTGTTGACGACCTTCATAACGACAGGATCGAATTCAAGCCTCTGGCCAACCAGGGTAGCGACGTTACCTAAAAGGAGCATTTCCACCACCGGCCCGGCGTGATCAAAATTGGATAAAGGCACCGGTCCACGCTTGCAGCCCTGGAACCACTCCTGCAGATGGCCCTCAACATGCGGTAGCTTCTGAGGCGGCCCGCCGGAATTTGGAAAGTCCTCCATCGGCAACAATGCGCAGAGCGAATTGTGGGCGTTGGTGTGCACCACGCCTTTGCTGCCTACGAGCAAGGAGCCGGAGCGTGGCGTCCAGCCTTGCTTCCACTGTAACGACCGTCCAGCGATTTGTTCCAGCCGTTGCCAGACGCCGAGCCGTCGGAGTTCACGTTCCGGGGCGTTGTACCAATTGATTCGCACTGGTGGCAGCGGACCGCGGGCAGGAAAGTCAAACCGCAGGATTTGTTGGCTGGGGAAGGTCTCGATACATCGTTGCGGAGTTTCCGCATCGACGCGGATATGCCCCTTGGCTCCATCGGCGCCCTCCCACAAAGCACCCAGCTTGAGGGCCTTGAATGCCAGGTTGATCGAATGCGAGCCACCGCCTCCCAGTATCCCTGTGCCGAAATCCCGCCATGCGCCCCAGCCACTCACGTAACGAGGGTGATACGGGCGGAAAGGAGCCGGGCCGAGCCAAAGGTTCCAATCGAGGTACTCTGGCACCGGAGGCCGTTCCTTGGGCCGCTCGCGCGGACCAGGGCCGCCAAATACGAACCACACGTGCGCCTCGAGGATTTCGCCCACGGCCCCCTCCTCAATCAACTCCAAGGTGCGGCGAAACGAATCGGTAGCCATCCCCTGATTTCCCATCTGGGTAGCGACTTTCCACTGCTTGGCGATGTGGCGAAGGGCACGGGCTTCGGCGACATCGTGGGCAATGGGCTTCTCGACATAGACATGCTTGCCCTTTTTTATGGCCGTTGCGGCGATGACAGCATGGGTATGGTCCGGCGTGGCCACGATGACTGCATCGATCTGGTTTCCCATTTCGTCTAGCATCTGGCGGAAGTCCCGATACTTTTTCGGCTTGGTTTTGGTCAGGTACTTGTAGCTCTCGGCTGCTTCAACGCTTTCGGTCAACTTCCGGTTGTCCACATCACATAGAGCAACCACGTTCTCCATACGCGGGATCGTATCCAAAAACCACTTACCGCGTCCGCCGATGCCAATAAGTGCGATGTTGATCCTTTCATCGACTGGCACACTCCGGACGGATTGGCTATCTCTGAGAATAAGCAATCCAGCCGCGCCCACGGCGCATTTTGAGAGAAAACAACGCCGACTCAGTTTCCTTTTCATGGTTGTGCTTCCCTTAATGTCAAATATTAGACAGGCCAGTATCCCGACTCGGGCACAGCCGATCCAACATAATCTTTCCATTAGTATATCCAAGCAAGGCTTGGCTGACAAGCCCCTTCAAAGCCGGCTTTTTATGCGTGTTCAAAGCCCATTTCTACACTCATACTAAAGGCGTCGATATGAGGCCAGGTTGTTTTTATATTGCATATAATGCGCTATGTTATGCCAGCGATAATTAAGAAGCTTTTGGACTTGTCCACCAGTCTATGAGGCCCATTGCGCGTGCGCGAAACTCACCATTTCGGGGCTTTTTCCTCATCTAAACCGGCCTGATGACTGACCTTTACCTTTTCGTCACATCGGTCACTGGCAAATCATCGATTGCGAATTGAATTCCAGCCAGCACGTGCTGGAGAAAGAGCGGGTTCCAGTAAGTCTCGGCGGCGTGGCCCAGGGTAGTGTAAAAAACGCGTCCGTGGCCATAGCTATGGATCCAAGAGACGGCGTAATCCTTGTCAGACCGCTTTCCTGGATCGGCCATCCGATCGAGGTCGAGGCTGAGCAGGACATGGAGTCTCTGGCGTGAATAGGGCTCGCGGAAGATGTAAATCTCGTCGTTGATGTGCCACGGTTTGCCTGCAAAGCAGGCATTTACAGGGTGCTGTGGGTCGTCCAGCTTTATGGCCACCTCCTGGTAAATGTGCCCCCCATAGTAGCCGCCCATCATCTCGCCGTACTCGGGCCAGTCTTGAAAAGCAGCAGTGGCGGCATGGATACCCACGATGCCTTTGCCGCCGCGGACATAATCCAGGATGCTTTGTTTCACAGCCTGGTCGAATTTCCGCGCCGCGGTTTTCTGTTCCTCTGTGCGCTGGGCGAAATCCTCGGGCAGAAATGGGTCACGCTCGTGGATATTATTCATCACCAGAGCATCGAACTGCGGCAGACGATCGCCCAGCAACAGGCGCGGGTCATCGCTGACGACAGCTTGAAAGGCACCGGTTTTGCGGCCGAGGATTTCCAGCGCCTTCTCGGCGTAAGAATTCGGCGGGTGAGTCCATGTGTGGCCCCAGATGAGGACCTTGCGCGGCTTCGCCGGCTTGGCCGGCGCTTTATCGGGAGCAGCAGCTTCGATCTGTTGAATCTGCTGTTCCGTCGGCGGTGGCACTTTCCTTGCCCTCATCCTGGCGATCCTGACCTCTGGCGGCGTCGGCCCAGGCGTTCGCTTGACTGGACGGTCCGGCCGCGGAGCGGTCGGCGCCTCCAAATCACCTGTCGCGAACTGGATGGCATCGAGGTAGAACTGGAGCAGTCTCGGATTCCAGAAAAGCTCGGTCCGATGACCGAAGGAGGTGTAAAAGATTCGGCCCTGGCCATGAGACTTCACCCAGGCCAAAGCGAAATCGTTGTCCTCCCGGTTGATCCACTTCACCCCCATGTTTGTCCGTTCTGGATCGAGCGAAAGCAGCACGCGCACTTTTCTGCGGTCATATGGGTCACCATACTGGTAGATCTCGTCCGCAAGCCGGAAATCCTTTCCGCTAAACGCCGCCAACAGAGGATGTCCCGGCTCCTCCACCGTAATGCCGACCTCTTCGTTCCAAGGATGCCCCGTGAAGGTGGCACCGAGCAGTTGCTGGAACTGGGGCCAGTGCCGATTGGCACCGATGGCGAAGTGAATCGCCATGATGCCTCCGCCGTTGGATACGTAATCAAGCAAGCTCTTGCGCAAGACCTGTTCAACTGCGGCCTTGTTTGCCCCGTGCTTCTTGAACACCTTCTTAGACATGTCCGTATCTGTCGGCGTGATCCAGAGACCGGAGCTGTTGTTCATTACGATAGCATCGAACTGCCTTATGCTCTCCGGCAGATACATGGCCAAGTCTCCGCTCACGACCGGCTCAAACGCACCGCTTTTCCGACCGAGCATCTCGAACGCAGCCGTGCCGTAGGGGATGCAATAGCCCTTGTGCGGGTCTTTTTCCATCAAGTGCGGCGGCGTGATCCAGATGAGCACTCGCCGGGGCTTTTTCGGCTTCACGCTTGCTTTATCCGGTGCGGCTGCTTTGATTCGTTCTGCCTGCTGCTTGGTAGTCTGACCAATAGCTACTGCACAAACTCCCAGCAACAACGCCACATAGACAACCTTCAGAAAACGCCCAGCAAACATACCTCAAATCTCCTTTGTATAATGTGTTTGATTTAACCGGCAAACACAGGCTATTTGGCAGCTACCCTTACAAGGACCAGCCCTGTCGATATTCCCGCTCAAGGGCCGCGTTTGCCTGCGGGTTATTGACAACCTTCATCGCGAGCGGGTCGAACTCGATTGTTTCACCGACTAATGTTGCAACGTTACCCAATAGTACAAACTCAGCCAATGGAGCCGCGTAGTCGAAGTTAGACATGGCGGCCGGCCCGCCCCTGCAGGCCTGCAGCCACTCCCACTCATGGCCTCTCGAGCGAGGCAGTGTACGGGGCGGCCCTTCAAAGTCCTTGAACTTTTCCTCGGGCAGCAACGTAAAGGACATGTTGTGTCCGGTTGAGTGAATCATCCCCTTGCTGCCCACAAGAAGGCAACCGGCATGGTCCTGCCATTTCTTCTCACCGGCGTCACCCCAATCCAGCGGTCTTCCCAAAAGCTGCTCTATCATGACCCTCGGTCCCGGCGCCTGGCCCGGGCCATTGTACCAGTTGATTCTCACTGGCGGAATGTCGCCCCTCGCGGGAAAATCATAGTGGATTATCTCCCACTTTGGAAAGGTGTGTTTGTGCACGCCGGAGACCTCCGGCTCAAGTCTCACCAGATGTTTGGCCGACAAGCCGGATTGCCGATTCCAGAGTGTATTGAGCCGCAGAGCCTTGAAGGGCAGATTCATCGTGTGTGAGGCCCAGTTGCCCAACTGCCCCGTGCCGAAATCCCGCCAGCCGTGCCACCAGTCAACCCAGCGCGAATTGTACCGCCGATACTTAGCCGGTCCAAGCCACAAGTCCCAATGCAAATACTCAGGTACAGGATGCTCGTCGGTTGGAATGGGCTGATTACCCGGCCCGCCGCCGGTGTTCCAGGCATGTACTTCGCGGACATCACCAATGACGCCTCCCTGAACCAGTTCAACCGCTCTGCGAAAAGCCTCGCTGGACGTGCCCTGATTACCCATCTGTGTGGCGACCTTGTACTTGGTCGCAAGCTCGCGGAGCGTCCTCGCCTCCTTGATATTGTGCGTCAAAGGCTTTTCACAATAAACGCCCTTGCCGGCCTGGATCGCCGCGGCAGTAGCGACCGCGTGTGTGTGGTCTGGGGTTGCGACCACGACCGCGTCGATGTCTTTATTCATCTCGTCGAGCATCTTGCGAAAGTCGTGGAACTTACTGGCCTGCGGGATCTCCTTGAACGATAGCTCGGCCTTTTTGTCATTGACGTCGCACATGGCAACAACGTTGGTGCCCAATTTCGGAATTGTGCCCACAAACCACCTGCCGCGCCCACCGACACCAATGAGAGCAATATTAAGCTTTTCGTTTGCTTCGTAACTATAGGCTGAGTGGCTGTTCTCCAAAATCAGCATACCAAGACCAGCAAGTGCTGTTGTCTTTAAAAAAACACGGCGGTTAATCTGTAGGTCCATGGTTTGTCTCACTCCTTATTGTTTTGTGTAATGACCTAATTTCCTTCTGAGGTCATCCGCACTTATCCATACAACATTGCCTTCTTTCCTACGAACATAGCAAGCATTTACCCGGGAGATTCTTCCGAAAAAAGGTTCTCATCATCTATTTCATAATCTTATCCAGTTTACCTGAGAAAACCAAACCATTTTTGCGCAATTTCTGCAGATAGGCTTTGCTTGCTCAGTCCCATCTTTCCATAATTCTTTTCTGATTGATTTAATTGGGATATCTCTGCCGAGAGTTTTCCGTTGTTTTTCACAATCATCCTCAGCAATTAAAAAGCTCCAAAACCGAAGAGCCGCTTTAGAGAAACAGACTATGTCTCCCGGTCCGCTTCTCCAGAAAATCCGCAACACACAATCCCTTTGTTTGCTCTCAAGAGGGAATTAGTTATAATATCAAATGGTGTATATTTAACGTAAAAAGAAGCAATTAGAACCTACTGGAGATATGCAAATGTCTGACGAGATAATTGGAAATGTATCAGATTTCTTTGCCCGACCTGTGGTAGCCGCTATCGAGTTAACCGCAGCTTTAAAACTGGGGGACAAGATTCGCATTAAGGGTCATACTACCGATCTTGAGTTGAATGTTGACTCAATGCAGATTGACAATGTGCCAGTTGAAGAGGCTGAAGCCGGAGACTCTGTCGGAGTGAAGGTGCCTGAGCGGGTAAGAAAAGGTGATACGGTCTACAAGATTGTCGACTGAGTGATAGCTTACGCTCAACAACAGATCAATCTCAAAGTTACTTAGTGACTGTTTCCCGTTAGCAGAAATGGTATAGGCTTAAGTCTGTTGAGATGCCTTCTTCTTTAGCGTCTGACTTAATCTTCTTTTCCATCTGTATCAACTCCAGTCCGAACCGCTCTCCCGGTTATTCACTCACCGACAGGCGAACCGGTATATTGCGTAGGACAGACAGACTCGATATCATAAGGGGACGAACAATGTACCGAAATGGTTGATCATAGCTTTGAAAGAAGTTGACTCTACAAAAAATACATAAATCCAGAATAGATACTTCTCAACTGGCGAGGAAATTTAGAATTCAATTTTATTAGGAGATAAGATGAAGAAAACAGGTTTTTGCTATTAGTATCTGTTGTGATTGTGCTGGGGCCTTATGGTTGTAACACTCAACTTGAGAATAACAGTAGTAGTATGAGGCAGAGTGCAATAAACAATTCCGACTCGAGTCCATCGACGCCAGCGATTCACTATATTAATAGCAATTTCAACAGAATCGCCATTGTACGACTTAAAAATGGCACAGATCTTCTTGATGGTTTGAAAAAAGCAGTAAAGAAAGAGGGAATCAAGAACGCTGTTATCTTAAGCGGCATCGGTTCATTGACCAGTTATCATGTCAACGCTCTGGACAACACTACCTTTCCAACGAAAAACATATTTTTCAAAGCTGAGGGGCCTCAGGATCTGCTAAACGTAAACGGCTATGTGATTGATAGTAGGATTCACGCACATATCACATTTTCAGATGAGGAGAAAGCGTTGGGGGGTCATTTAGAGCCGGGCACGAGAGTTTTCACGTTTGCGATTATTACGTTAGGCATACTTGAGGGAGATGCAAACCTTAGAAGGTTCGACGACTGGAAATGGTAAGGCAAGTGACTCAACAATCCGATGCCAACACCGGTCTTCTTGGAACCCTTTCGAAGTCAACAGGTGAATGAGCGGTCAGGCGAATCAGCGTTGCAGAAACAACTGACACGATGATATCTCAATGGCCATTTCATGTCGAGGTGATAGTTGGGCAGAGCAAAAACTTCCTGGAGGATGCTCATCTTCAGCAGTATAATTTAAATGGTTTTTGTTTATGAACGAAGAAAGCGAATATATGAGGAAAATAGATAATCGACAATATAAATTGACGCAAATAAAACCAAAGCCCGCTTCCACAAAGTCTAAAATAAAGGGTAAGAAAGGAAGAAGATACGATTCAAAACTGGATAGAAGAGGTATGAAATAGTGCCTATCTATTAGCTCGTATTTTTTCACATTCATAACATTTTGCCCAAAAACCTTCTTCCCGCCGAACCGCTCATCGGCTCTGGCTGTTCTGTCCGTCCAAAAGCAATAGAAGACCATTTGAGCTGAATGGTACAGAAGCTGTTATATCGGGTGTTGGATACTATTGGCATCGACTACTAAATCATTTATTTACTTGCTTGTTTGGTCAAAAGATGCTGACGAAGGTAAGCACTGAAACTAAATGGTGAGATTTATGCAAACACAAAAGGAAGCCTATTTATACGAAAAGCTCGAGCATGATAATGTTAGATGTAAAACCTGCAATAGAGAATGCGTCATTTCACCAGGAACAACGGGATTTTGTAAAACGCGAGAAAACAAGGGCGGTATACTCTACTCTTTGGAGTACGGACTGATTTCTTCTCTAAGCATTAACCCAGCAGAAAAGAAGCCGTTTTATCATTTCTATCCCGGGAGCGTTTTTCTTACTGTAGGAAGTTGGTCTTGTATTTTTACCTGCCCTTGGTGCCAAAATTATGACATAAGTAAAACACCACCTGGAAACAAAGAATCCCGGTCAAAAATCTTGAGCCCTTATGAACTTGTCACAATAGCTAAAAAAAATAACTGCAAGGGGACAAGCATGAGCTTCTCAGAGCCCGCGACGTTTCTGGAATATGCAGTTGATGTTTTTGAATTAGCAAAAAGAGAGGGGCTGTACAATACAGTAGTAACTAATGGATACTTCAGTTCTGAAGCAATAGATCTGTTATTGGAAAAAGGAGCACACGCCTTCAATGTTGATATTAAAGGTGACACAGAAACGTACAAACAGTACTGCAACGCAGATATAGAAAAAGTATGGCAAAACGTAAGAACGATAAAAGAAAAAGGGGCTCATATCGAATTGACTACTTTAGTCATACCAGGAATCAATGATAATGAAAGCTGTCTTAATGAAATAGCAGAAAGAATTAAAAAGGAAGTTGGGCCAGAAACTCCTTGGCACATATCAAGATACTTTCCCGCTTACAAGTTTGATAGGCCTCCTACACCTCTGAGCAGCTTAGAAAAAGCCTACCTTATAGGAAAAGAAAGAGAGCTGTTATACATCTATGTAGGTAATGTCCTTGGACATAAATATGAAAATACTTATTGTCCCGATTGTGGAGAAGAGTTGGTAAGTAGAACTGGATTTACTATCCACAAAAACAAGCTGGGTGAAGACAAAAGGTGTCCAAGATGCGGAAAAGAAATTCCGTTTATTGTCAGTTGAAATTCCCTAAACAACTTTCTTGTCCTTGCTCGCTTTTTCAGGAAAAGCCGGAATGATCAGCCTCCTATCGTCGACAAGATATACCGAAATTCATTAAACCGGTCCCACCAGCCTATCAGGTGCGCTGCCTTGTACCAAGCCCCCTCCAAAATAGTCTCATTTTCACGCCTCGGCACCTACAACGGCACTACAATCCGAAAACCCATTATCTGCCGATTTGAGAAAATGTCTATTTCATAAACGCTGTCTTGCCACAGTGTTACAAAAATCTCAAAAATTGGCAACGTTTTCAATGAACGTTAGCGGTTAAAGATTGCGTGTAAGTAGTGAATGCTGGCTGCTAAGTCGTAGTGGGGAATGCTTCAATGAAAATTGTTGTGGCAACAGAGTTTTCATTATTTGACTTTGAGCTCTTCATTAGTGACTGGGGCGACTGCTTGGGCAATATAGGCTAGTTCGATTTGACAGTGTGTTTTTACTTAAGGCCGCGTTTAAAAAAATTTCATCATAAATCCATTGAAAAGTTGGATAGATTTAGTAATCTGACAAAATCAAATATCTTATTGTAGTTCGAATCGTGGTTGTGAGAAATTTCGGTTTAAGGAGGCAAGTTGATGTCAAATAATTATATATATCGGCGCGATTTCTTGGAGAAGCTGGGGCTAATCTCGCTGGGGGCCTTTGCGAGCGGATTCTCTGGGCGAAAGATAAATGCTCAAGAGGGACAAAAAAGAAGGGTCTGGAAACCTATTTCGGATCGAAAAGTGCGCGTTGGAATTGTCGGTTACGGTGTATGCCGTTTTGGAGCGGCCTTCGGTTTCCAGGACCACCCAAATGTTGAGGTCGTCGCGGTCAGCGATTTGATTCCTGATCGGTGTAAAGGGCTGATGAAGGCCTGTCGTTGCGAGAAGTCATACGAATCGTTAGAAGTGTTGGTTAAGGATAAAAATATTGAGGCCGTGTTCGTTGCAACTGATGCACCAAGCCACGCTCGACACTGTATGGAGGTACTCAAGCATGGTAAGCACGTGATGACTGCCGTTCCGGCAGTCTTTGGATCGATCGAACAGGCTGAACAGTTATTGGAGACAGTCCAGAAGACCGGTCTGAAGTATATGATGGCAGAAACAAGCAGCTTTCGGGCCGACTGTTATGCAATGCGGCAGATCTACCAGGCAGGAGGATTCGGGCAACTTGTCTACTCGGAGGGAGAGTATTATCACTACCATTCGAAACCGATTGGATCTTTCAAAGGCTGGCGTATCGGCTCGCCACCTTTGTGGTATCCTACACACTCCACGGCCTACTACGTCGGTGTGACCGGCAAGCGATTCACTTCTGTATCTTGTGTCGGCTTCAACGCCGGATTCCCGGCCTACAAACCTTGGGCCAACAAGTATGACAATCCGTTCACCGACGAGGTCGCACTATTCCAAACCAGTGAAGGTGGTTCATCTCGAATGCTTATGTGTAAAGGAATCCACGGGCTCGTTGTCGAAAGGGGTCGCGTGTTTGGTCAGCGAGGATGGATGGAAGGTACCCAATACTACGGTGCAGTAAAACAACTTCCTGATACGTCCCGACCACCACTTCCACCCGGCATGCCCGCTGGCGGACACGGTGGCTCTCACGGACCTTTGGCCAATGAGTTCATCTTGTCCATCTTTGAGGATCGTGAACCGATTGTAAACATTTATGAAGCACTTGCTATGACTGTACCGGGTATTATTGCCCACCAGTCGGCGCTTAAGGATGGCGAGACGCTGAAAATCCCACAATACACTCTGAGTGCAGGTTAATAGCCTACTAAAAGCAAAAAACAACTTGTTAAGTCATTAGCCTTCATACATATTCGTTGTTTTCAGCAAGTTGTCAGTGTAATTAATGCGTTTCAAAAATCCCACAATTTTTTATTGACGAGAAGGTGCCTGGTCTGGTATAAATATAAAGAGGTGTTTTTGCGCTTGCGCGGGAGGATACCTGTGGATAATAATCCTCAAGCGGTCGAAATTCCTGCATCATTGTTAAGAGTTCTTCGAAAGATTGACAATAAAACAAGAGTGGTGGAGTAGTATGCTCCGCAGTTTCAATTTTTAACTCACTAATCGATGGTTTTTGAAAGGAGGAGGTTTTAAAGGTTAAAAAAACAATATCCTGGGCGGATATATGTTATCACGTAGTGAGGAGAAATAATTGTTACCGGTTATTCTGACTTCAACTTTTTTGATAAGGAGGGTTATCATGTATAAGAAATTGATTTATTTAACTTGTTTTGATTTGGTGCTTGGTCTTGTTCAGACAAATGCAGCCAACGCAGCAGACCCAAATCTCGTCGGCTGGTGGAAGTTCGATGAGACATCCGGCGCGGTAGCGGCCGATTCGTCCGGCAACGGCAACGACGGCACTCTTTATGGTGACCCTCAGTGGGTGGCCGGCTGGCTCGATGGAGCGCTGGAACTCGATGGCGACGGTGACTACGTCGATTTGCCCATCGGCTCACTCATCCCCACCCTGGAAGAAACCACCTTCACTTTATGGGTGAACTGGTCAGGTGAGGGTGGTGCCTGGCAGCGGATTATTGATTTTGGCACAGGGACATCGAACTATATATACGTTACTCCCATCGCCGGAGCCTTTGCTGACGCATTGCACGTTGCTATTACGAACAACAATTCAATATGGGATGAGTTCAGTTCAAGCGAGGGCACACTGGCCACCGGCTGGCATCATATAGCGGTGACTGTCAGTGTCAGTTCCGGGATTATGGTCATGTACCTCGATGGCGAGATTGTCGGCTCAATGGAAGATATGACGAACTCCATCAGTGGCCTGGGCGAAACCACCCAAAACTGGCTCGGCAGGTCACAATACGTCGCTGATCCATACCTTAACAGTTCTTTGGATGATTTCCGCATCTATAACCATGTACTGTCGGAGATTGATCTTCACGCCATAGCTGTTGTGAATTACAGACAGGCCTGGAAGCCCAGACCGGCTGATGGTGAAGTGGATGTGCTCCTCAATCAAAAGCTTATCTGGAATCAGGGAATTGTTAGCGATGAGACATTCGAACTGTACAACGAACACCACGTATACTTCGGGACCGACTTCAACGACGTGAACTCTGCGACAGTACCTACAGTAACCATGACGGATGCGAACGAGTATTCGACTCCTCTTGATTACGATACAACGTATTACTGGCGCGTTGACGAGGCTAGTAGTCTTGATCCAAATAGCCCTGTGAAAGGCGAGGTACGGAGCTTTAAAACCGCCAACTTTATTGTCGTAGACGATTTTGAGGATTACAACGACTTCGACCCCTACACTATATATTTAACGTGGATAGATGGATGGGACGACCCGAAAAACGGTTCCACGGCAGGTTATCCTAATCCGATTTTTGGTATCGGAGAGCACTACATGGAGACTACAATCGTTCACGGCGGCGAGCAGTCAATGCCCGTGTTCTACGACAACAGTGCAGGGCTCTCTGAGGTGACCAGGACGTTGAATGCTGACTGGACCCGGGATGACGTTGTCGCTTTGACGCTGTTCTACTATGGCGATGCAAGTAATGCAATTGAGCCGCTGTATGTTGCTCTCAATGGCAATGCGGTGGTAACTAACGATGACCCGAAAGCAGTCTTGGCTAATGATTGGGTCCAATGGAATATCCCTCTGCAGGAATTTGCAGACCAGGGCGTGAACCTTGCCAATGTCGAAACATTGTCCATCGGTATGGGCAACAAGGCTAATCCTCAAGCTGGTGGTACCGGCCACGTGTTCTTCGACGATGTTCGTCTGTATCGGTCACTGCCGGAAGAGCCCGAGCCTGGTCCGGAACCGGTTGATCCCGGCACCGATAATCTGGTGGCTTATTACGCTTTCGAGAATAATACCGAGGACAGTTCCGGCAACGGTTATAACGCTACTGCATCCGGCAATCCACAGTATGTCTCAGGGCCGACCGGCTACGGAATGGCGCTTGAGTTTGACGGCACTGGTGACTATGTTAGATTGCCAATCGGTTCGGCCGTTGCTCAGATGACCGACATCACTGTATCGACATGGGCCAATTTCTCCAACCTTGGAGGTGCTTGGCAGCGTCTCTGGGACTTCGGCAGCAGCGATCAGATTTACATGTTCGTTACACCGCGCATCGGTACTAATGGACAATTGCGATTTGCCATCATGACAGAGACGGTGCCGGAGGTGAATATTACTGCGCCTGCAACACTTCCATCAGGCTGGCATCATGTAGCCGCTGTGATAGACAGCGCAAGCATGACTATGAAGCTTTACCAGGAGGGTAAGCTCGTTGCAGAAGGCCCAACGCCGACCGTGCCATCCGACCTCGGTGAGACCACTGAGAATTATCTGGGCAGATCACAATATGCTGCGGATGCCTTCTATTTTGGCTCTCTGGATGAATTCCGTATCTATGATCGGGCATTGTCTGAGGGTGAGATTCTTTACCTTGCGGGTAGGTAACGTTGCTGTTGGAAATTAAGGAAGATCAGAATCAGGATGGTACTTTTGGTCTGAAGGACTATGTCCAAGTCGACCAGTGGCGTGATGAGATACTATGGCTAATAGCTGTAGTCAGTCTCCGATCACAAATGATTTGGCACCAGTTGGGGCCTATACCGCTTAGTTTATTATAGGCCCCAGTAGTCTTTATATTGTGTTAAGTGTGTTCATCGCTTAACGCTTGCAGCAGTAACTCCATGAGCTGGATAGTGCTAAGAATCACTGAAAAAAAACCGCAATTTTTGGGGGGACATCATGTCTCCGTTTTTGTCACTACAAGTATCGATTTTACCCAAACCAAGTTCGAATATAGGTCAGTTTTTAGGCCAAGGACACAATTTACAAAAAATTATAGGGCCAATATCGTATTTAATGTACGGTACTACCGATATGATCTCTTATACAACATCAGTCCAATTTGGGTCCCGGTTTTTTAGCTAACCGCTTCTTGGGCCTCATGCCAAAAAAGAAACGCACTATGTTGAAAGGCTTAACCAGTAGATCGTACAGGACAAGGAACAAAGAGAAGGAAATCACGGTGACGACCAGGAACTTGGGCGGGATGCCAATGTTCCAACGAATGACGAAAAAACCAACAATCAGGATAATTGTCTGATGGAACAAGTAGAAAGGCAGCACTGCCTCGTTGCCGTAAGCCAACGTCTTGTGGTTAAAGTTCAGGTACTTGGCTCCAAGGCTCAGCATAAAGACGATTACGCTCCAACTGGCAATGCTCCATACGATCTGATACAGTACGTGTATGAATGATAAAGACTCATTACCCGCCATTGGGTCGTAACCTAATACCAATACGAATAAACCTCCTCCGCCAAAGAAACCGATAATCCACAGAGCCAGGCATACCCACCGATGTCTCTTGAAAGCTTTGGTGAAGCGTTTGTCGGCCGCCATGACATAGCCTATTATAAAGTAGATCGCGTACCAGAGAAAATCAGCCCAGCTTCTTTGAATTCTGAAAAGTCCTCTTAGACTGATTAGTTCTTTGGCCAGAGGTATAACAAATAAAAATATACACCCCCCGGTGATCACACCATCCGGTCAATCTTTCGATCCAGCGCTGACCCCATTCTGAATTCAGACAAAGTAGCAGAGGCGGTGTCATGAGCTAAATAAGGAAGAGATACTGAAGAAACCACAAATGGCCAGAAACTCGAACTGGAACGTCATAGCACGCTCATACGTGCTAATCTTAGCCAGATGTGCTTGTGGTCTCTCAAAATCAGCCAGGGAAGTGAGGTCCAAAATCGGTCCTGAATTCTCCGCCAAAGACCCGATTTTTAAAAATTTACCTCAAAAAATAGAATTAAAATCCTTGATTCGCCCGCGATCTTACCCTGCTACGCGGCCGGGGCCTACCGCTATGTGCTGTACGTGTTCCTGACACACCTGGACGAGCTGTCAAAGGTCATGACCAATTCCTGGTGGAAGTCCCTCGGGCGAAGAGATTCTGTAAACAAGAATAATTTGAAGAAAGCAGACATGACATGAAAAGACCAATCATTTTCTGGATCGTCCTACTGACGTTGGCGGCGCCTTCGATGCTGAGAGCGGTTCTAACTCGACGCTCAAGCCAACCGATCCGCTCGCCACCTCCGAGACCAAAGCACTCTCTCGAAATCTGCAAAAGGGGGCGCAGCAGGGTATCCTCTTCTTCGGCCCGTTGGCAACCGAGTTGATTGAATCGTCCGCCAGACCTATCGAAATCAGACGCAGTGAGTTGATAAACTGGAAATCATACAATAGAATAACAAGATATGTAAGCGATGCTCGTGGAGTATTGCAAATCTGGCCCTTGAAGAAAGGTGGAAAGGAGTGGCAAGAGGATGGACGACCATGCATGACGTGGTTAGACCGAGCAGTCAAGGAAGTCGCATTCAGAATATTCGTGTCGGCTCACACAGTTTGTCCCAGCGTCTTGGCGTGATGCTTTTCGCCGCCACAATTGGCCTCGCGATCTCCGCCGAAGCCACATATAATGCCGACGTGCTGAACAAAGCCACGATCCCTGCCTTCCCCGGCGCAGAAGGTGCCGGAGCATTTACGCCAGGAGGGCGCGGCGGAAAGGTCTTCGCCGTGACTCATCTGGCCGACCGTGGCCCCGGCAGCCTCCGTGAGGCCGTCGAAGCAGAAGGACTGCGTATTGTAATCTTCCGTGTCTCAGGCATTATCACACTGGAAAAGCTTCTGACCATCTCCAATCCATACATCACTATCGCAGGTCAGACCGCTCCTGGCGATGGCATTTGCATACGCGGGCATACAACCGAAATCAATACCCATGACGTAATATTGCGTTATTTACGTTTCCGTCGCGGTAACCTCAAAGATCGCAACGATGCGCTGGGCGGTTATCCGGTGGGCAATGTCATTGTGGACCATTGCTCCATCAGTTGGGGACTGGATGAAAATCTCTCTCTTTACCGCTACATGAAGAAAATGCCCGACGGCTCGGACAAGAAAATGCCCGTTGAGAATTTGACCATTCAATGGTGCATATCCAGCGAGGCGCTCGACCTGAACAACCATGCTTTCGGGGCTACGTGGGGCGGCAAGAACTGCTCGTTCCACCACAATCTTTTCGCATGCAATACAGGCAGGAACCCCAGTATTGGCTGGGGGGACCACTTTGATTTCCGAAACAACGTTCTATTCAACTGGCGGCACCGCACAGTTGACGGAGGCGATGCCAGTTCCATGGTCAACATCGTGGCCAACTACTACAAGCCGGGGCCCGCCGTGAATGAAGGTGCGGTTCGTTACCGTATTTGCAAACCCCAA
>JGI24422J19971_10000738_pt1 | contig 18831 bp, 17 predicted proteins | sample DeeMarSWOR152_54_FD_19971 | JGI IMG/M metagenome (IMG submission 19971) | reverse complement strand
CAGAAAAGTCTTTTTCGAACCATTTAAGACTTTCATCTCTTTTCATTGCAATTATCAAAGCATCAACTCCATATCTTTCCTCTATCCCTCCCAAAATCCTAGAAAATTTCTCATTATTCGATTGTGCTGGAAAGATCGAAAAATCTATTTTCCATTCTTGCGCTAATCTACATCGAAATTCATACGTCTCTTGAAATTCAAACCCTTTGCCGATATAAATTGCTGGGAATGGAATTTTTCCAAAAAAAGCTTTTCGACATAAATACAGACACATTGTAGAGTTCTTTCCCGGCAACCACAATATTGCCATATTCCTGAACTTCATCCTAACCTCTCTAAACACATAAATACTTCCTTTTTCTAACCTTTTTAGCTGAAAGTTCATACCAATAGTCCTCATTTATATTATCAATTAACTGCACACGAATAAACAGACTTTTTAGTATGTCAGAAATAATAGTAAGACAAGATTTCAGTATATCCTTTCATTTTTACATGAGTATACGCGTTTTAAGAATAAGTTTATATGCAGTTTTACATCACAATGTAATCATAGTGTAACTTATTTGTCCACTAATCAGTACTAACAACCAAATCTTGTAACGCTTCTTCTTTAATTGTTCAACAAATTCGTCGCAGAGATGTTCTTTGAATATTCAATACGTCAAGTATTCTTGGCAAATGTCTCCCACTAAGAACGTCATAAATCTTTTTAGAATGAATAGCGGCTTGAGTTCTCAATTTCATATCTTAACCTCAATAATTGAACCAAATTTTCTCCAAGATTCATCATCCCATGCCTTGACAGGAAATTTAGTAATCCTAATATTATCAAGAGGAAAATAACCTTCGAGGAGGATTTTGTAATTATAAACCCAGTGCCCATCATACCAAAGATGTGTTCTTGAATTATCTTCACTATGCCATTCACTCAGAATGAGACCTTTACAAGATACCCGTCTCATTTCTTCTATAACCTTTTTTATCTTATCCACCCCAATATACATGAGTGTCGCATCCGTAAATACTACATCGATACTTTTGTCACCAAACTGCTTAAGGTTATCTGCTCGCGAGACCAATAATTCCACATTTGTAATATTTCGCTGTCTTAAATAGAAATTACCTTCTTTGATTGCCTTTGTGTTAATATCAATTCCGTAAAGCTGCACATACGGATACTCCCTCGCCAGTAAGTGCAAGTTTGCACCGCTGCTACACCCAATTTCAAGAATACTTTCTAAGGGAACGTACGAAGCTATTTTAGTCATAAGAATTTGACGATGAGGATGGGTTATTGTCTCAAGGCAATCCTCTGGCCACATCCCACCTTTGTAAAAAATATGATGTGTTTTCCAAATCCACTCTTGCAATTTAGTTCCAAGAATGTAGACTTCAATTACGTACCAGAACGTGTAATAGAGTCTTTGGATTAAATGATACAATTTGTGCCATTTTCTCAAAAACAATTTTATTCTATCCATCATTTTCTTTTCATCAGCTTATAAATTTTATCCATTTTTTCCATTTCCTTATAGTAATTATTCTTTTGTTCAATTACTCTCCGGTTCGTTTTTCCAAATTTGATCCGTAGCTCCTTATTGTGAAGCAGGTAAATGATTTTTTCGGCCAAGCTGCTATCATTTCTAACGGGAATCAAAAATCCTCCTTCACCGTCTTTCACCCATTTTCTGTTCTCACCTGAATCCGTGATTACGACAGGCAACCCGCACGCCATCGCTTCGGCCGTACTTGCGGCAATACCAGCGTCTGATAAAGAAGTTGATACGTATATATCTGCGATTCCCAGATATTGAGAAATATCCTCATTCGGAATCTTGCCAACGAACCGGATCCTCTGCGAAACCCCGAGAGCTTTGGATAGTCTTTTGAGAGTCTTTTCTTGAGAACCAGTCCCGACGATTATGAATTTTGCATCAGGAATTTCCTTCACGACATGAGGCACTGATCGTATCAATGTTTCTATATCATATACTGGCTCAAGGCTTCTCAAACTAACTATCACGGGCGAATCAAAAACCTCCAACTTTTTCGCGAGATCCTCACTCCTCCTCCCTGGGAAAAATTTTTGTGTATCTATCCCGAAGTAGATAATATGAATCTTCTCAGAATCCACCCCAAACTTAATTATAGCATTTCTCATATGCTCAGCATCGCACGTTATCAAATCAGTCCGTTTAAGAATATACTTTACGAACCATTTTTTTATCTCGGACTTTCCCGCCATGAGAATGTCAGAGCCCCAGGGAGTAAGAATGAAGGGATGAAACCCGCTTAATGCACCAATGAGTCCATACGTCCCGGCATAATGAGCATGGAGAATTTCCGGCCTCGTTTCCTTTATCAACTGTCTAACCTTGAAGACCGCCTTCAGAATCGAAAATATCTTTTTTGAAAATGATCGGATCTCATAGAAATCTATTTCGGGAATAGTACTGCCCTCACTCAACGGTGAAAGAGAAACCCAGGAAATCTCATTTCGTTTGTCGGCAAAATATGTGATCCAGCGATAACTGTGAATTGAATTACCCCCAGCTAGAAAGCAGATGTTCATTACCTCCTCACCAATTCAAGTATCAATGAATTCTTGCCGACTATATCTATTGATGCGTATATACCAAGCGCACAAATAATAGTTAAGCTTAGGGTGTAGAAGTTACTAACAGCAATACTGAAAATAACCGTTAGCAAGAACAGTGACATTATTAATGTAGCAAAAACTATTTTCCCAGTCTCACGCCACGGAAAAACATAGGTAAGATAGTCCCTGCTAATAGCAATTGTCCAGAATGCTAAGAGGATATTTGATATGCATGTTGCAACAGCAGCACCCACAATCCCGATCTTTGGAATCATGAGAATATTGAGAATTACGTTAACCACTAACGCCACAGCTGTAATCTTAAGGTTTAAAATCGTTTTTTTCGCAAGCAATATGGCAAATACATTCAGCTCATAAAGACCAAAGACCGCCATGCCTAAACAAAGCCAAAAAATAACCTGCAAACTTGAGAAATATTCCGACGTTGACACTATTCTTATGATTGGAGCACTGAGAATAGTCAGACCGGCAATGGATGGAACAGCGAAGAAGAAATAATATTTTATCCCCTTACAAAGCACTTCCGAAGCTCCGATCTTGTCCCCCTCATTCCACAACGCTGCCATATAAGGATAGAGCGTAAACCCAAGAATACTATAAAAAATCCCAATTATTGAAGCTAAGGAATAAGAAACAGCATAAATACTAACACGATTGATGTTGAGAATATGCAAAATAAAAAAACGATCAACAAAATTGTTGGCCCAGATAAATATGCTATATGGTATGAGCGGGAAAGAGTAAAGCATTATTTCGCGCCATCCGACTTTTCGCACATAAATATTGAAACCAACTTTTTTGAAAACATGGGTAATATAAACACATATAATTAGCAACAATTGTGCAACGACAATGAACATAATTGCATGAAATAGATCTATATGAAACAAAAGAATTGCAAGGGCTAATATCCCAATTCGAATTCCATTCTTGAGAAAACTATAGATCGAGAGAAGCCGAATTTGCTTATCAGCACGAAGAAAGGCGATTGTCAGCTCAAAGAGCGCATCTGCTGCCAAGAAAAAAGCAAATAGATAGATGAAATCAAAGAACCGATCATCTCCGAACATCACTCTCCCCAGGAATCGTTTAAAGATAATAATGAGAGCTGTGACGAGAAATAAATTCAAAGACTCAATACCAAGCATTCCGTGAAATAGTGTGCTTTTTTCTTGGTTATCCTTCTTTCCAGACATAAAGCGCACCATTGCTGAAGGGAACCCTAATAAAATCACTGGAGAGATCAATCCAGTTGTTATGATTATTTGAGTCCAAACCCCATAGATTTCCTGTGGCAAGGTTTTGGTCAAGAGAGGAATGATAAGGAAACTAACAAATCTTTCGGCTCCTATTGCAGTGCCATAAAAGAAAATATCGCTCTTTAGAGAAGGGACTCTGAGTTCTCGCATGAATCTCCTCAAGAGCCTTCCGCTTAGATAACGATCTAACGAGGATTTACTTGTGGTAGGAGGTCCCAAGATCAGTCTCCATTCTGCTGCACTTCTGCACCCTTAGTTGGCACTCAAATATTTCCAAGCTTTTTCTCACGAGTCCTCGGCGGAATTCAACTCAGCCTCCGATCACTCCATTTCTCTCAGTTCCCCCTTCAATAACTTATATCCCCTCTTACAATAGCTACAAGCAGCGTTGTTATTTTCAAATCTTAAGGTAGCGCCACAGTGGCAGGTCCACTCAACCTGGGTGGCGGGAATCCCCATCACCAATGCATGGGCTGGGACGTCTTTAGTTACCACGGCTCCGGCACCTACCATGGTATAGCTCCCTATCGTGAGGCCACACATAACAGTGGCATTAGCACCGATGGTGGCCCCTCTCCTCACGAGAGTTGGACGAAACTCGTGTTTCCTCTCGATGAATGCCCTAGGATTGTGGACATTGGTAAAGACGCAAGAAGGACCGCAAAAGACCTCATCCTCCAGGGTCACCCCTTTATAGACTGACACATTGTTCTGGATCTTACACCTGTTTCCGATGGTAACCCCAGGACCTATCATCGCGTTCTGGCCGATTATACAGTCCTCTCCTATCTTGGAGCCTTTGAGGATGTGAGTGAAGTGCCATATCTTTGTACCCCTCCCTATTTGTGCCTTTTCATCTACAAAGACACTCTCGTGAGCGAAATAACCTTTTCCTGCATTCCCCTTGAGAGGTTTTGACCTCTCCTCGCTTATCAACGACCTCTCAGCCTGTCCCAGAACCCTGAGCACCCTCAACCCCTCTTCCCCATCCGTTCTGGGTCTCCTCCTTTCAAGGACGCATTTCACAAAATGCCTTAATTCTTCCTCCATGGGCTCTATATGCTCCACCTTCACCGGGTAGTAATCTGCCCTTTGGGCCACTGGTATCTTCCCATCCTTCCACTCGATTGTATGGGGGTAGATGAAGAGCTTTTCCTTGCTCACATCGTCAAAGACCGCCATCGTCTTGGAGCCCACGACGATGAGTTTCTGTTCCTTAAAGGGGTGAAGCCAGCTTACGTATATATGGGCCTTGACCCGATTCCTGAACTCCAGTGTCGTCAGGGTCACATCATACACACCGTTGCTCACGTAATCGCCCCCAAAGGCCATGACCCGGGTCGGCTCCTCCTCCAGTAGGGCAAGGATGACTGAAATGTCGTGGGGTGCAAAGCTCCAAAGGATATTCTCCTCGGTTCTGAGCCTCCCTATATTCAACCTGTTGGAATAAATATACTGAATTCTCCCCAGTTCCCCCCGTTTGATCAGATCCCTGAGCCTTATTACTGCTGGGTGGTAAATTAATATATGACCAACCATCAATACCTTATCTCGCTTTTGGGCAAGTGCCACAAGCTCTTTCCCTTCTCTCACCGTCAAGGCCAGAGGTTTTTCCACGAAAACATCCCTGTCTGCTTCCAGAGCAGCCTTCGCCAATTCGTAATGGGTTCTGGCAGGAGTGGCTATGGCCACGGCCTTTATTTCCTGATCCACGAGAATTTCTTCAAAAGACGGAGTGATCTTTATTCCAGAATATTTTTGTCTGTAGCCCTGAAGAAGGGCTCGATCATCGTCACATATAGTATGCAACACTCCCAGCCCGTGTAGGTTTCTCAGGATGTTCTTACCCCAATAACCCGCACCTGCTATTCCCACAAATGCATTCACGCCTTGCATACCTTCCCGTTGTGCACTATCCTTTAGATTGTGTCGATCAATTTCTCTGTACTAACTGCCGGATTCCCGTTAGTGCCCCGAATCCCCACAACTCCCCTTGTTTTAATGGCCCTCAGCTGGAATCCATGTTGATGAACACGTATCCGGGAAAAATCCAATAGAATACTTTCTCCTTGTCTACCATTTCGACGGCCCAACCCCTCTATCCCGGACTAGAAGATTGCCATGTCCTCCTTGGATAGATGAAAATCGACCTTTCGTTCGTATCTCGGTGTTTGACAAACCGTGCAGCAGAACATGACTCCGCCGCTTTCAGTTACACAGTCTTTGAGCCGCAATCAACCGATATTTGGAGCAAATGGGCTTTTCTTCCAGAGGGAGCATGAACTCAAAGAGCCCTATAAGCGTCGGGGAAAAAATTCTCCACTGGAAACCAACAACGCAATACCATTAGCTACCGCCGAAGCCTCAGGAAAGGGTAAAAAGCTTTACCTTGTTCTTCCTTCTCTTCAATTTTTTTGAAATCCTTTCCTTTTCAAGGATCGAGGTAATCAGCACGGCTTCGGCTTTCAACTTACCTATTTCACGGGGATCTTTTACCTCTCTCCCAAGGATGTTCTTTCCTTTCACCTCGTCGTTATCGTCGACGATAGCGACCAATGCCATATCGGTTCCCTGAAGGGTCACATAGGCAACTTCCATCTCTTCGCTCACCCCGTAAAAGATCACTCGTTCAACCCCCTGCGATACCATCTCTAAGAACTTCGCTCCGATCATGGCCTTGAGCCTTGAATAGTGGTGAATATTGTAAGAAAGAAACGTCATGGTGAGTTTGGCCTTCTCCGTGAACCCTTTGGGTGTCAGATAATAGCCGATCCTCCTTGGAGGGACTTTTCTCAATCTAATCCATCCCCGCCGGGCCATCCGTTTAAGGCATGCATTGGTCACTCCAAGGGCAATCCCAAACTTGTTGGATAGTTCTCTCTGGGAGAGATTGGGAGTCTTCTCCAGCTCCTCCAAAAACTGGAGGTCCCGCATAGATTCAGAGGGCTTAAACAGGGTATTTCTGTTGTCAACCATTTGTACTCTGCATTGCCAACATCAAGTTATTCAGCTCGAGAAAATACGCTTTTAGATAAAGACTTATCAAGGAGAATCGGGAATGTTCATTGCATGAACGTTCATCTTGTAAACATTGCTTCTAAAAGACCCTGAACTTCAAGAAATTATTCTTCACTCTTTACGGACTAATGTGACAGATCAAAAAATTCATGGCATGTTCTGATCGTGTATTGTGTAATAAACTCCCTGAGTTCTCTAATTGACAACGAGGTGTTTGCCCAGACCTTACAAACCAGCGGCCACCAGATCGTGAAGTCTCAGCATCCCGACTGGCCTATCCTTTTCGTCTAATATTGGCAGCACCGTAATTGGTTTAGAACGTCCTTGCATTAAGCATAGTGCAGTGTATGCTTTTTCATCATATCGCAACCACACGGGATTTGGATTCATGATCGCGCTGATCGACATCTTAAAGGGGTTACCCCCAGATTGAAGACACAGACGTATGTCATAATCCGTAATAAGTCCGATTAGCTTCCCGTCCTCGCCGGTCACGCTTACAGCTCCTGCTTGCTTCTCCGTAATAGTCATCAGAAGTTCCTGTATAGTCGCTGTCACTGAAATGACAGGATTCTTCTCTCCTCCAAGCATGACATCAGAGACCTTCAACAAAAGGCGCTTACCGATACGACCACCAGGATGGAGTAAGGCAAATTCATCTATGCTAAATTGGCGCATCTTCATGAGAGTAATAGCCAACGCATCGCCTAGCACGAGGCAGACGGTGGTGCTACAGGTGGGGGCCAAGTTGAGGGGACAGGCCTCTTCTGCATTCCCGATGTAAAGCACAACATCGGAGATCTTCACCATCGTGGATTGCAGATTGGATGTAACGCCAATGATCTTAGCACCGAGTCTATGGGCAACAGTCAGCATTTCGTTGACATCCACACTCTCTCCACTCTTGCTAATGACAAGCAACACATCATCAGCCGAGACCATTCCTAAGTCCCCGTGTAACGCCTCGGTTGGGTGCAGAAACAGACTGGAAGTCCCCGTGCTAGCCATAGTAGAAGCAATTTTCCGAGCAATGATGCCGCTTTTTCCTATACCAGATACGATAACCTTCCCACGACACGAGTACAACAACTGAACGGCATTCCGGTAATCCTCATTAACAAGATCGGCAAGCTCTTGAAGGGCATCCATTTCCCGCGTAATGATTTGCTTTATTTCAGAGATACAGTCCATAGTCTCCTTCCTCAGCTATCTGTAGAAACTTCTCTGCCATCATGGCCTTCAGCCTTTGATAATGGAGGATGTTATAGGAAAGAAAGGTAAAGGTGAGCTTGGCCTTCTCTGCAAATCCCTTGGGTGTCAGATAATAACCAATTCTCCTGGGAGGAACCTTGCTCAATCTGATCCACCCCCGCCGGGCCATCCGCTTGAGACATGCATTCGTAACTCCAAGGGCAATCCCAAACTTGTTGGATAGTTCTCTCTGGAAGAGATTGGGAGTCTTCTCCAGCTCTTCCAAAAACTGGAGGTCCCGCATAGATTCAGAGGGCTTAAACAGGGTATTCTTGTTATCAACCATATGCTCTAAACTGGGCAAAAAGGATTACGAATGTTCGTTCAATGAACGTTCGTTTTATGAACAAAACTACTAGAAAACATAGCGAAAGTCAAGAAAAAAATTAAAAATGAAATCCGGCAGGAACTTCGGCTTGGAGCTTCCTGGCTGAATATCGCCTCAATCATACCCTCAAGCGGTAAAATCCTATGGATCTGGTTCTGAGAAGGACTCAGGCCCGTTCGTAGAAATTCTTGATTTGGTCGACTACATATTCCTGCTGTTCATGCGATAATTCCGGATAAATGGGAAGGGCAATCGTTTCCTCCGCAGCCTTCTCGGATTCGGGAAGATCTCCTTTTTCATATCCTAGGTATTCAAAGCACTTTTGGAGATGGAGCGGAATGGGGTAATACACTTCAGTCCCCACGCCGTTTGCCTGGAGGAATTCCCGGAGCTTCTCCCGATAGGGAACCCGAATGACGTACTGATTGAAAATATGTCTATTCCCTCCCTCGACAGAGGGCAGCCGGATATGTTCTGTAAGCCCCGCTTCCTCGAAGAGGCGGTCGTACCTTTCGGCATTTCTCCGACGCGCCTCCGTCCATCTTTCCAAATGGAGAAATTTCACGTTGAGGATCGCTGCCTGAAGCTCGTCTAACCGAAAATTCCCCCCGATGAGGTGGTGATGGTATTTCGGTTGACTACCATGTACCCTGAGGACCTTTATCTTCTCCGCCATTATCTCGTCGTCGGTCACCAACATCCCAGCATCCCCGAATCCGCCCAGATTTTTCGTGGGAAAGAAGGAGAAGCACCCCAACCTTCCCATGCTTCCCGCTTTGCAGGCAGCTCTCGGCCTTTCCCCCCTCGTTCCAGTGTTTTCCCCTGATGTTCGAGCTATAATCGCAGGCTCGTCTCCCTTCGGTGTAAGCCTTTTGGAGTAATATATAGCTCCAATGGCCTGGGCCGCATCCTCAATGATATCCAGATGAGCTTTTTGGGCCGTTTCCATGATGGGATCCATATCGGCACACTGTCCGTATAGGTGAACCGGAATAATCGCCTTGATATGAACCTGGCTCTTCTGTTCCACCGGCCTCCCGGTTTCCTGGTACGCATTGTACCCCGTTTCCACGAGTTCTCGTAGTTTTTCCGGATCTATATTGTATGTTTTGGGATAGATATCGACGAAGATCGGCGTGGCACCCAGTCGGGCTATCACCCCTGCGGTGGCGAAAAAGGAAAAAGGGCTCGTGATTACGCCATGGCCTCGCCCGATGTTCAGTGCCATCAGGGAGACCAGAAGGGCATCAGTCCCCGAGGAAACACCGATTCCATATTTGACGTTGCTGTAGGCAGCAATTTGTTCCTCTAACCTTCTAACGTTGGACCCGAGGATAAACTGCTGGCTCTCGAAAACCGCATCAACGGCCTTTTGAATCTCTCCCCTGATCTCCGCGTATTGTGCCTTCAGATCAACGAATGGAATCTCCATTTCGATTGCCACTTCCCGAGAGAGGTCAGACGGCCCCTCCATCGTTCTGGAATTTTAGTCCGCAATGGCTGCACGTAGCAATGGAACCATCGAATTTCAACCGAATCCCTCACTGACAGACATAGCCGACGATCTTCGCCGGATTCATTTAACGGATCGTACAGAGGCCTTTTTGCCTAACCTGTATTCCACCGTGTCTCCTATACGAAGCAGATCGGTGATCCGTCGCCAGATCTTTCCACCCAGACGGACCGCTTTGCTCGACATGAAGGGCGTATCTCCTTTGAAACCCTTTCGGTCATCGTACCAGTACTGGAGGCTCCCCCGGAGACCCCGAGTACTCGACCGAAACCTCATGGATAGAACTACAAAACCTGTCCTTTGGGCCAGGCGCCTCATAGTACTCGGCGAGTAGGCATAGAGATGACGGGGGGCTTCCAGTCCATACCAGAAGCGTCTGAAGAGATAGAAGTTAAGGCTAGCAATATTNGGAACAACTATGTACACAATACCCTGATCCTTTAGGATCCTATGGACCTCCTGAAGAGTCTCCACGGGGTGGTGAACATGTTCCAACACGGCTCTGAGGGTTATGACATCAAAAAACCGGTCTGCAAGTGAGGCATCCGAAACCTCTCCCTGAAACATTCTTACCCCCTGAGCTCTGGCTCTTTCCACGGCTTTTGGGCTGATATCAACCCCATAGGGGCTCCATCCCAAGGTTTTCATGAAAGCGAGAAATGAGCCGCTCCCCGCGCCGATATCCAGGATTTTCCCCTCTCCCTGGAAGGGAATCATATTCCTGACCGTAACCCATTTCACTGGCCAAAGGACCAGCTTTAATAGAGTTCCGTTCCCCCGATTTCCATAAGGATAGTTATAGAACAGTGAGTATATGCGCCGCCTTAGGGGGCTCAGCCTGTGACTATGGGATGGACTACCAGTCTTGGCATGGGGGCCATATGCAGCCGGGTAAAATTGCTTCATCTCCCCCTTATCAGGTCTCGGGTTAATAAAGATGAGACCACATCTCTGGCACTTAACCAATTGAAATTCACCACCAATTCCGTGGAGCCTGTCCCGACCTTTTAGAAGAGGAAAAAAATCAGTTCCTTCGCAGAGCTCACAGCGATCGATAATCTCCATTTAACCCTCATACATCTCGATCAGCCATGGCTTCGTGAATCTTGTGTCCCATAATCCAGATGATCTTATTACTTTTAATCTCCAGCATCCGCTGCAACGACAATATTGAGACACCACTTTTCTCCATCACCACTAGGAAGATCATCCAAAACCATTTGGTTATTGGCGTCCTTGTCTTATGAAAGATGTCCCTGCTGTAAGGAAGGCCTGATATCCACAAGCCTTGCATTGATACAACTGACGTGTGCGATGAAAATAGACTTGATCTTGCTGACAACGTGGGCATTGGTAACCTTGAGCAGCTTCGGCATATGTTTACATTCCCCTAGCCTCAATTCTGATTGATGGACCTCTCCCTATTTGGTTTCCGATCGCTGCATGCTTTCCAACGTAGTTAAGGCCACGACTGGATGCTCTGTGATCCTCAACAAATCCCATAACCCCGCCCTCGACAAGCTCCACGAGTGTTCCTCTCCTGACACCAAGTTGCCTCTGGCTATGGAAATGAATTCTCCAAGGGCCTTGAAAAATTCAAGAATCATTTCCACATATAAATAAATCGTATGACAAACCTTACAAATCAAAGGCTTGAAAAATATAGGGTGAATTGCTAATGATCCATAAAATCTTTATAATAACATAAATTGATTTCTTGTCCATAGTCACCATTTTATAGAAGCTGCTAGGTTACTTTCTACCTCCTCTGGTTCTTTTATTTTGTTTTAACTGTATGCTTTTGTTTTCTTTAACGTTTCAATCGATTCTGGATCAAATGCTCTTGCTAATCGAATAAAATTGTTTGCAAATCATAGATAATGAATAAAAGCAAGATCAAGGGTTGGGTGAAGGTTGTAAGAAAGGCTCCCTTAGAGGCCGGGCATTTGGAAATTTACCACCGCCCTGGGGAGGATCAATGGGTTAACCTAGCACTCGCATACTGGCAGGGTAAACTGAACGGTCTTACCGTTGTCAAAAGCTCCTATTCTACCATAGTGCACAAAGGAAGTCTAAATCAGGACAGTTCCACATTCTACGCCAAGCGTTTTTTAATTCGTGACTTGAGCGATTGGATTAAGCATATGATCCAACCGTCAAGAGCCAAGCGTGCCCTGATCCACGCCGAGGAAATTCAAACGTTGGGTTTCTCTTCCCCACGTGCGCTTTGCCTCATTGAGGAGCGCCGGGCCGGTTTTGTACGACAGAGCGCACTCATTACTGAGGCCATCTACGACGCTCCCAACATATGGGACTGGCTCAATCGTCCGGAGTTTGAGGTTGCGAATTCGATTCAACAAAAACGCCAACTCCTGCACGCGTTCGGACGTGCAGTGGGCGCGTGGCATGAGGCTGGACTTTATCATGGAGATATGCGCACCGGCAATATTCTATGCCGTACTTCCAAAGACGGATTCCTTTTCTTCTGGTTGGATAATGAACGCAGCCGAAAATTCGCACGGTTGCCGAGGCCGCTGCGGGTTCATAACCTTATGCAAGTGAATATGGAGCGCCGGGGAGTAACCCTGACGGATCGAATGCGTTTTTGGAAGGCCTATCTCGAGGAAACTCACATCCCACCCAATCAACAAAAAAGTATCATGTTGAAGGTGATTCGAAAAACTAAAAAGCGCTGGAAGAAAAAGGGCTGGATGTGATCAAGCCTCACCCCTGACCACCACTTATGGCCCATTTGTCCTGTCCTGAGGAGAGATGCTATAGAAACCTATGACGCTAAATGGAGTGCTTGGTCTTGAAATTCGATAAGTTCTTTGAGTGCTGAAACGAGCCTTTTTGCCCAAAGATCAAGACCGTATCTCTCTATCACGGTCTTCCTCCCAGCCCTTCCAAACCCCAATCCTTGATCAGGATTTTCTATAAGAAACCTCAAACATTGTGCCCATTCCTCCGGGTTTCGGGCCAGAAGGCCATTCATACCATGCTGCACCAACTCTGTATTCATCCCCACAGGTGAGCAGACAACCGGAGACCCAACGGCCATGTATTGCAGGAGCTTGAACCCGCACTTCCCCTTTGCCCAAGGATCATCCGTTAATGGCATGATGCCTATGTCAAAGCTATGGAGATCCTGGATCTCCTCTTCATATACCCATGGTTTCCTTTCCAAGGGAACATCATGCCAGTCTGGAAATTGATCGGATACGACTTTAACTCGTATATCCTTCCTTGATCGACACAACTCCCGCAGAACGGGATATAGCTTCTCCAAATAGAAGAGGGTGCTTGCGCTTCCAATCCACCCTATCCTTATGGTTTTAGATGGGATGGGCTTCCTTACCGTGTAGCGGTTCATATCAATCGGGGTTGGAATCATAAGTACCCTAGGGGCAAACCCTTTTGCAATTTCCCTTAAATAGGTATTGCCTGCTATTACGAGTTCACTCCCTTTTGCGATTCTGCTAAATCGTCTCAGCCTCGTCTTTGACAGTCCTGTCCCTCGCCGGGAATCCCGGTAAATAATGGCATCATCGAAATCGAAAACAATTCTTTGCGATTTGGACCTCAGATATACCCAGTTTGGAAGGCTGAAAAGCTTTTTCTGGATAAAGACCAGATTGAAATGCTTAAGCCTTGAAAAGCCAGAGATTCTTTCGCGTATCCCTTTTGTGACCTCCAGAACATCAGGCACAATCCCCGCCCTCTCTAGAAAAGGTATATACTGAAGTACCCTATATCTGCTACTCGCAGCCTCTTGGTTTAGAATAATAAAAAAGGCCCTAAGCTCTCGATCTTCTCGGGACATGTTTACCTCCCAAGTACATGGAATTAATGTCCCTCACCTATTATGGCCCTCAAGGATCTCTTTGTAGAGCGCTTCCATTTCACACAGGTGCCTATCCCAGGAAAACTTCTCCGCTATCCCCCTTGCCTCATCGCCCATCCTCTCCCTTTCCTGCGAATTCATGATAAGGGCCAGTATCCTCTGACCCAACAAGTCCACAGATCGCGGATCGGGGATGACGTACCCCGATACTCCATCCTGGATTATTTCGACTACGCCATTGTGGGAAGTGGTGATAACTGGCACCCCCGAGGCCATTGCCTCGAGGCAGACGTTAGAGAAAGGATCGTAGAATGTGGGGTGAACGAGGATGTCACTTGCCCCTAGGATCGCCTCAGGATTCCCGACTCCATTGAGGAAATACATCTTGTCCCCGATTCCACACCTTTTCGCAAGGCGTTCAAAAGGCCCCTTCCTCCCCCTGCCTGCTGCCAAAAGAACCCACTTTCCCGTATCCTTCCCAATGCCTCCAAGGGCCCTTATGAGGCAGTGAAGCCCCTTAAGTCGAAAATTATGGGCCATAAAAAGTATAACTACGGTATCTTCCACCAGGCCAAAGGCCCTCCTTACTCCCTGGCCTAAACGACCTTTATTTCTCGGGTGAAACCTGTCAACATCCACCCCATTATATATCACCCGGATCTTGGATGGATCCATCCACCTGTAGAATCTGAGGATATCTTTTTTTACCTTCTGAGAGTTCGCAACAATAATGGGAGGATCCGCTCCATAGAGGGCTCTCTCTATGAGAATGTTTACTACTGCCTTGAGGTTCAGAATTCTCCTTATGGCAGTAAAGAATCTATCCGGCCCTTTTTCCCTCGCTCTTAGGGCTTGAATGAGCGATGCAAGCTCCGCGCCCCCCCCAGGGCGATACACGTCCACACCGGGGATTCTCCCAACTCCCTGGACTACATCGAAATCCTTTGACCGGAGGACTAGATGCGCCGATAATGCAAGAGAGAGGCTCTTAGCCCATCGCGGGTATGAGATCGAAGGGAGACGATGAAACCGGATTTCCTCGCCCACCTCTGCCCCAGTATAGGCAAAGACATGGACTTCGTGGCCACTACGGACCAGCCCCCGCCCTAGGGAGACTGTGTAGCTCTCCCTACCACCTCGCCTGGGGTCAAAGTGATCGATAACGAGAGCGATCTTCAATCCTTCTTATCCCTCAGGTATGCCCCCGCAAGGCCGCATATATCTTTCATCAAGATCTCTCCTGCATGCAACAAACACTCAAGTACTCAAGGAGAATAAGAACGTATCTGAGGTAAACCTATTTACCTATTGATTCAATAATTGTTCGCAGGCATGCAGCACCTTTATGACATCCAACTCTTTCATACACGGTCTATCCCTGCAACCCTTTAAATAACATGGAACACAACTCATCTCCTCCTCCCGGACCACGAGGCTTCGCCCATTTTGCGGTCCCACATAGAAGGGGTCCGAGGGCCCAAATATCCCCACTACGGGAACATCCATGGAGGATGCAAGATGCATGATGCCCGAATCAATACCGACGAACAAGCTAGCATGTTTTATGAAGAAACAGAGATCTCTTAACTCGACCTTACCCGTTAGATCAAAGATATCAATGCTCTCGCCATTGTCCTTTTCTTTCACGATATTCACTATCGTGTTGCTCAGGTTTCTATTGTCCTTGCCCCCAACAAGAACAGGGGTTAAATCATAACTTTCTTTCAAGAGAATTATGAGCTCTGCAAATTTCTCCCCCTCCCATTCCTTGACCCTCCTTCTCATCGATGTTCCGGGGGAAATAATCACATATTTCCTCTGGAAATTGAAACCTAGAGACTCGACCAGTTCTCTGCCATCTTCTCCCAAGACTAGGGGATCGAGAAGCCCCACATAATCTCTTTTCTCAACATTGAGGCCCAACCTTGTTAGCAGCTTAAGGTTATTGTACCAGCCATGGTGGCCCTCAACCCTCTCCCTTATATCTAGGCAAAAATCCCATGGAAAATGGGAAAACCCAACCTTCATTCTCGCTTTGCTCAACGCAGTGAGGAAAAGGCACTCCTCGGAATCTGAAAGTGATATCAACAAATCATATCCGTTTTGCCTTACCTTCCGTAAGAGCCTCAGTTTTTCCTTTAGACCGCTATTTCTAATAATTATCTGGTCTACATAAGGGGAATTGGTGATTAATTCCCGAAGGTAGGGTTTAACGATTGAATGGATCTCTGAATCGGGGTAGTTCTCCCTCAATGCTTTTAAGAAGGGCAAAGAAAAGACCAAGTCTCCAACCTGGTTCAAATGTATGACGCATATTTTTTTAGAGATCACCAGCCTCTCTCAAAGGAAGAAATTGTCATCTCCAACCTTTTCTATGTGGGCGACATCCCTGTTTGAATTGGTGAATTTTTCCAGCCACCAATTCACATGGTGATAGAAACATCCAACAACGTTACATTCATCCTCGGCATTAAAGGTTGATATCGATCGTGCTATTGCCTCGAGACTTTGTTCAAATTTGCTTTTCGTTAAATAGCCATCGCTTTCGGCGATTTTGGCCTTCTTCACCCCCCTGAATGCCGGACAGTGAAAGATACCTGATGGCGTAACCACGGTTCTGAAGAATTGGATATGACATCTTTTTGGTTGCCTTTTTAATTGCTCCACCTCCTTGTTCATCATCGCCTGCAGATTTACGCTCTCAAGGATCTTAATGTTATCATCCACGATATCCTTCGCCTTATGCAAATTAATCTTAATTTCCCTGAGGATTTTCTCCTCTTCTTTTTTTTCAACCTTATCAAGCAGGGACTCTTTTTGGGAATTCTCAAGCCGAACCAGGCATGGCTTAAATGAAATGAAGTCAAAAGAATATTCCCCGGCTAGCTTCACTGCTTCGGCAATTTCATCGGCATTTCGGGTCAATGCTTTTCCGTTAATTTGTAGCCCTTCCCACACAATCACAAATGAATAACCGAGGGATACGAGCGGGTTACTCTCCTTGATTCCCCTTGCCCCGCGTAATATTCGACTCAGTGTTACGTTGTTTTTCGGCCAGTGTAGTTTCTTGAACGTCTCTTCCTTAGCGGCATCGATTGAAATTCTGATCCAGTCCTTCTCGCCCAGGAGCTCCGTTACCTTTGCAACTTTGTCCAATCTCGAACCATTGGTTACGATCCCGAGCTCAAGCCCTCTGCTTTTTACATGTCTAACGACCTCTTCAAAATTTCTATGGAGGGTTGGCTCGCCTCCTCCCAGGAGTATGACCGACAAAAGGCCATGCGAATGTAATACACGAATTGTTCGCTTTATATCATCCAATCTTAAGTATTCCCCGGTGTTTATGATTTTTGAATCCACACAATGAGGACAGGAAAAATTGCAGGCTGACGTTAGATCCAGGTTTATGGATATCGGGCCGAAATGTGGCGGCCTCTGATGCGCGGAATTTCTCTGCCAGGAGATATATTCTCTGAGCCTCTTGATGATAGATTCCTGTCTCAGTTTCGAGCTAAAATCAAACTCCCTGTCCCTCAATTCTTCCATGGCTTTCTCTCTTCACACATCTGGGCAAGCGTCATAAATTCCCTTTAGCAGGGACATATTGCTCATGATATGGTGGTATCCTATGAGCGGTTCTCGCTGCCCTCCAACGGCTCCAACAAAATCCCGTACCGAAAGCTCCAGGGGATCAATTATCTTTATTTTCTTATCCTCATAGACAAAATAGATATCATAGTCCTTAAGGTCTAGAACACGATGTACGATCTTATCATTGAAGCCAAAACAGAAATCCCGCGGCTGTTGTACTTTTCTTACGAGATCTATGAATACATCGCAATCATTTTTTTCGGATTGGTACTGAAATGTTACCACCATCTTATCTTTATCGAATTGGAAAAGCAGATCCACTATTTCTCCATCACCAAATACGGAGTAAAGCATGCTCAGGACATGGGGAAGGGATTCCGGGATCATCTCCTTCCCGCGGGAACGGGGAGACATGGTAATAGAGAATGTGCTGGTCTTTTCAATATCGATGCGGCCACACATCTCTTCATAGTATCTTATTGAAAAAGGCCACTGAGAGTTCATCGTAATGGTCACATGCTTTTGCCCGGCTTTTTCAAAAAGATGGTTAACTATTCCTCTTATATCATTTGTCTCCTGCCAGACAAATGGTTTCTCACAGAAAACGTTAAGCCCAAGATCAACACATTTTACGAGATATTCATAGTGGGTTGAGGGGGGAGAAGCGATCACAACCGTGTCGGGCTTCTCGCTCTCAACCATCTTATAGAAGTCCGTATAGGGAGTAGAGTCGATTCCATATTTCCCGAGACTAAGGGATGCATCCCGCGCCGTTTTTTCGGCTGTTCCCAGCACGGATGTGATAGTCGCACCATTTCTGTGGAAGTATTTCCCGATATATTCCCCTATGCCGCTTCTCTTTTTCCGAGCCCCTATTATCGAGACCTTCATCGGAAATGCACTACATGAACCACTAGTTATTTTATCGAGACACACAGTGCCGTTTCGGCCTTCTCCGTTAAGAGTATGATAACCGCCGGCAAGGTGAAATTCCATCTCAACGGACTCATGCACCTAACAATATAATCAAGGACTGAATTTTTCAATACCGATATCCTCCAGGTACCCATGAGCCCAGCCTATTTACACAAACTACCCGTCCTCTCCAAGAGCGACTTTACCGCCTCGAAGACGTCTTGAGTGGTGACGGCATTCATGCACTCCACATGCTCACATTGGTAATTTCGACAAGGGCTGCATGGGATATCTTTTCGGACCATGATATAGGGCGTTCCCTCATACGGCGCGTTCATGACGGGATCAGTGGGGCCGAAGATACCCACAACGGGGGTTTTAACGAGGGAAGCGATGTGCATTGGGCCAGTATCGCCCCCGATGTATAGGCTGCACCGTCTGAATATTTCACCCAGTTGTTTGAGGGAATGAGTTTCGGGGGCCAACAAG
>JGI24422J19971_10000734_pt1 | contig 18848 bp, 11 predicted proteins | sample DeeMarSWOR152_54_FD_19971 | JGI IMG/M metagenome (IMG submission 19971) | reverse complement strand
TATTAATGGTGCAACGGCTTCAGCCATTGTGTTTACCGCGTTCATACCTGCAGCGTCGCGTGCATCTACTAGTAGGTGGGTTATTACCATGGGTCCTGTTATTGTNTCAATTATTCGTACTTCTAAGTCTTTTGCGCCTCCTCCAAATTTAACGAGAACTGGATCTTGCTCGTTTGCTAATTTTAGGATTTCTTCTTTTCGGGCTAGGATCCTCATTTTCGCGTTATAAGGGTCGGGTATGTCGACTGCTTGTATTTGCCCGATCATTATGGGGTCTGTGCTGCTTGTCCAAAATCCTCCCTTTTGTCTTGCCATTTTTGCAGCGTTGCTTGCTGCTGCTACTACTGAGGGTTCTTCTATGGCCATGGGTATTAGTTTATCTTGACCGTTGATGAGGAAGTTTACGCCTATACCTAAGGGGGTTGGCATGGCGCCTACAACGTTTTCGATCATTCTGTCGACTTCTTCCATTTTTAAACAGCCGGTGTTTGCTAGTATTTGTGTTTCTTCGTCGGTAAGGTCTGCAAATTCTTTAACTTTTTGAAGTCTTTCAGCAGGGGATAGTTTAAAAAANCCAGGGATTCTTGAGGAAAAAGGCAAGGTTTTAGTCTCCTTATTGAGTTTTAAGGTTTAGTTTTTTGGGGGTATTTCTTTTTCCAAGTTTTAAGTTTTGGCATGCTCTTTAATTTCATTGATAAATAACTAATTAAGAAAAGATGTATTTTTGGAGGTAGATCATTTATAATACGAGGAGATTATGGGGTTTAAAAGTTTATCGATAGAAAGATATGGGATTTGTTATAAAAAATTATAAAAAATAAGGTTACTTTAAGGTTATGTAAAGATATAAATAGGAGTATTGTATAAATAATAAAAAGTATACGATCCTTAACGGATAAGTGCAGAGAGAGTAAATTTCTTAAAAGCGTCTCCTCTACGCTTTCTAGCCACCCCATAAATTCTCTTTTTACCTCTCTCTGCACAACTTCTTCTTATGTATACAATTTGGGTTTTGAGATTTTTATTAACATAATTTGAGTGGATATTATCTTTAGGGGTGTTTTAAGGGGGGAGGAAATTGAAATTAGGTATGGAAAGTTAGTTTGTCAAAAAATAAGAGAAGGGAGTTTAATTATACAATTTAGTTATTCTTTTCTTTTTTTAAGCATTACTAGAGTTGCTATGGTTAAGGCTACTCCAATACTTGCGACGCCCCAGTAGATTAGTTTTACGCCGAGGAGTTCGTTTTCACCACCAGGGTATTTGTATGATTGTTCTTCTGAAGTTCCCTTATTTCCTTCGCTATCTGTGCCTTCAATATAGTAGTATACGGTTGTGCCAGGTTCTTGGGTAGGTATGTCTACTGTGGCGGTTCTTGGGAACTCCCAGGGGTAACTTGCGGCGGAAGCGATGGGCATTCTAGTGTAGTTTTCACTTGTACTGGTGCGGTAATTGAGTATCCCTATTTCTACTTCTGCTAATCCTATTTCTTCGATTGCTGCGGTGATTGTTACAGGCTCGTCAGATTTAACTTCACCGTGAGAACCCGAAATCACGGGGGCATCTAGGTCAAATTCACTAGATAGACTGACATTGAAATATTCTGTGTTGTTACGGAGTTTTCGAACATTTCCGGCATTGTCTCCTATTTCAATGTAGTATTGGAGGGTTTTGTTAACCGTAATTCCTACTTCTTGTAGGTCTTCAGGTAGTAGTTCGAGGCAGAAGAAGTTTTCGTCGACAGGTCTGTAAACGGTTTTGTTTTTCCAATCATCTGAATAGAGATCTGATCGATAGAATATTGTTACGTTATTTATTCCTGATTCAGAGTCTGATGCGTTGAACCAGATAATAAAACCGTAATTTAGGCTTGCGGTGGTTCTATCTGGGTGAACATCCTTTTTATAAGCATCGGGAGCGGTATCGTCGTCAGGTAAGTTGGCGACTGTGTATGAACTTATATTTGATTCGAAATAGTTACCAGCGGTATCAGTGCCGTTGATGTAGTATTCGAAGGTATCTCCGGCTGAGTATGTTAAGTTAAGTACGCCTTCTTTGCCAGCTTTAGGGGGGTGTACAACGCTATATAAAATATATGGTACAGCTTCCCAATCACCAGAGTTGACACGGTAAACTATTGTTGTGTTAAGGGGGTCTAGACCTGATAGTCCGTCTTCAAAATAAGCCATAAGGTTTACTCTAGTTCGTTCGGTGATATTTGAGGGTGTGTGTTGCAAACTTTTAACTAAGGGGGCTTTATTATCGACCGCGACGGGTGCAGAGATCGTTAAAGGTCCAATGTGCTTGTATAGGGCGTTGTTTTGATCATCAGTGAAGGATATTTTCATATGTAGTTCGCCTGGGGAGAGCTTATCGCATCTAACAATCACAGAAAATAGGGGACCAGTGGGTACCAGTGGTGGTACAACTACTAAATCTAAGAAAAACATGGGGGGAGGTTTTGTTATGTCTTCAGTCCAAGAGCGGTAGTTTATACCGTCTTGACTGTATGAGACCTTTATCATTCCTTTTTCCATATCGAAAAGGTTCGTGTTATCGTCTGTAACTGTTAGCATTACGTAAAGGTAATCCCATGTAGTGATTACGTTGGGGTTATCGGGGTTGTTAGATGCGATTTGTACTGCTAGTACTTGGGGACCTTTATTATTTATTGGGTCGCTTGACAATTTTACTTTATGAAAATTTCCACTATTGTTGTTTATGGCTGTGTTTCCCCAAATATCTCCGGCTTTGATATATATGTAGATAGAATCGCCTATATTGAGAGTGTCAGGTATTATGAAGCTTGCTTGGAAAGCATCGAAAACGGCTCGAGAATAGTCTTGGAGGTCATAGCCTTGTCTTATCATCGGTATTCTGTTCCAAGGTCCCTTAGAACTATTAGACCAGTATAAGAAAGCAGCTGAGAAAAAGATAAAGGATTCGTCTGAGATGTTGCATCCGACAGAAATAGCTTCTCCTGGTCCTACTTTTTCGGGTGTAATCACGATGTCTGATATAATCGGAGGTTCGCGATCAGAAGTTGATTTCACCGTGTATTCATAATAATAGCCTTGATTATCTGCTATTGCTTCATTTACACCGTCTGTAGCTGTTAAATAGTATTTCACCGTTGTTCTTGCTGGTTGGGGCGGTATAGTACCAAGCCACATATCGCCTATTTCATCGTCGTCAAATCGTATTTTTTCGCAAGATACAAGGTTAAAAGATGAGCAATCGTTTGTTGAGTAGTAGAGGGTTACTTCTTCGACACCGTCAGCATCAGCTACTGAAGTAACGACCGTACCATGATCGTGGGGTCCCACGGGAAGGGAAGCAACAATTCTGAATACGGGCGGTGTATTATCAGTCCTTGAAACACTTACTGAATCTGTAATTGTAGTTGTTGATGTCAAATGCATATTTGAAGGGGGTAATGATTGAAAAGTTAAGAGTCCTAAAACTATTACAGAGATGATAAACTGTTTTTGAGGCTTAATGTAAAATAATTTCTTCTTCTTTTTAATCATCGTTGTCAAACTCCTCTATTCTTCTTCATCGAATAATTGCTTCACATCCGGAAACATCGCCTCTCCCGGGAACTCTTCAGCTTCTCCTTCTTCCTTTTTTTCAGGCAATTCTTCCCTTACTTCTTCTGCTACTACTACTTCTATTGGTCCTTCAACCTCTTTTTTCATGGCTTCTTCTGCAGCTTTTTGTGCTTCAACAGCTTTCCGGAATACCTCCAACACTAGAGCCTCTGCTGTGGCGAAGACTTTCAAGTCACCTGTCCATCTTTCAAGTAGATGACCGTATTGTTCTGCGAACTTTTCTGCGAACTTCTTTGCATGTTTGTGGATTATGTGGAGGTCTTTTTCTGCCACCAAAGCTACTACGAACCGCTCTTGATGTTCGAGGAGGATCTTTCTGTCTTCATGGTCTACTGCGCGTAATCTCTGTTCTGATTGCATTGATTCGGCTACGAATTGTGAAATGGCGGAAATCATTCCTGTGACAAGAGCCGAGTCTACAGCCAGCTTGCTGAATGTGTAGTCGAAAGCACAGAGACCTTCGTTGCTGAAAACGAATAGATTGTGGAGGCTTTTCTCCCAACCTCGCTCTTCCATTTTATGTTTAACGAACAATCCTGTGGGAGTGGATAGTGCTACGGCGCCTAGAAGTAGTATGTAAGGCAGCCAGCTGATCTCCTCTTTCTCAAGTCGAGGGACGATTGTTAAAGATACAAGGGGAGTGTATCCTATCTCGACGCCGTTGCTCCAGAAGACTGTTATGTTATACTGTCCTTCTGTTTCCCAATCATCTGTAATTTTGAAGTTTGACGAATAGAAGTAGCCATCTACGGCTTCAGTTATGTTTTCTTGTAGGAGAATGGTTCCGTTTGGAGCTAAAAGGGTTATTTCGCACCAATCGTTAGTGACTCCTTCGGTGACAGGATTTCCAGCAGCATCAGCTATGAAGACGCTAATCCTAGCAGTTGATTCTATTTCAATTTCGTTTGTTGTGTGCCATGTATCGCCGGAAAGTTTCTCCGTTGTAACAGTTCGGAGATAATTTGGCGATGAGAAAACAGCTGTGTATTCTCCAGATGCGATAGAGATTGCAGGAACTATGATACAGTTATAATCCTTGTTGAAGACCGTCTTCGTACCAAAATTTATGCCGAGGGCATCTAGGTCTACTTCAGCTCCAGTAGGATCATATAGGGCTTCAAAAGTCCAATCACTCTCATATGTTAGGTAATTTTCCCTTACAAAAAGCGAGCTACCCATTAGGGTGTAGGATACGTTCCAAGTGATCTTAGTGGGTGATACTGAGTACTTGGTGGTAGATTCGTAGCTATTAATGAAATCTGTATAGGTGTAAAGGTTTAAGGTAGGTACAGGCGCATCAACAGTGACAGTGATATTGATATCGTAGTTAAGTTCAGTCCAAGCGGTGTCAAAGTATAAGGTGTACTCGCCGATGTAGCCCTGCAGGGTATCTTTACGAAAGGTTGGCGTGTAGTCACCAGCAAGACCGACATCAATGCCTGTGGTAACTGTAAATCGAGCGTTAAGAGTTGAGGGATTGATCATTTCGTTTAAACCGATTTTCATTATTAGATCTGTATCCTCATCTTTAGAATAGGTCTCCCAAGCAAAATTGGACGCATTGAAGAAACTCGTAGTACCGTTGTTTGCTCTCCCTGAAAGGACATTATTTTCCAAAATCCAAGAGGAAGCAGGCACATAAGAAAGCCCCGCGTCAGTGAACCAAAATATTGCAAAATGATAATTACCTTCATCCAAGACTAAATTCATGTCCGTTATATTAATCCATCCGGTCCAAATGGTTCCCGATGGGATGGTGTTCCGGAGAAAGCCGATGTAAATCATGTTTTGACTTTCAAAATTCTCCTTGAAAACAAGAACAAGATAGTCAATTTGATTCCCATAGTCAACTATACTATAGTTAAACCATAATGACACATTATAAAGCACGCTCATTTTCTCAACTTCAAATTCTTGGGCAGCTCCAGAAACATAACCACTTTCGAGATCATCGATCGTATTCAAATTCCAACTAACGTTATTTCCTATGTTTTGATATGTTGAAATTGTAGAACTTTCATCAATAGCCGTAGTAACCATGCGAATTTTATCAGCGTAGAGATCAAGACCCCATAACTGAAAAGTGGTTGATAAACCCCTACCATCGCCACTTTCAGTCAAAGTGTTTGTTGAGAATCCCTGCTCCTCCTCCCTCTCTGGATAGACTATGAATGACTTCTGATTCCGAGTTTCTCCGGTGATCTCGGAGCTTTGAAGCTCGCTTGGAGCATTACTCATTCCAGTCTGAGAAATTATGAAGAAGCAACTTAAAGAAATTAAGAAGATAAATGTTAAGGCAAAAAGAGTATTAGATTTATGAAAAACCATTTTTCCAGACTCTCCACATATTTTTATCTATTACCGGATTCTGGAGGTGAAGACAGGCTCTTATATATTATATCTGAGAAATAGCAATTTAATATTTCGATCATAAAATTGGAGATATTGGATGATTTTTCATTGAAAGTCTATCTCACTTAAAAAGGAGTAGAATTTATACATTCGATCTTTAGTTTTTCTTCAATTCACGAAGTTGTTTAATTAAAATCGGGACTATTTCAAGAATATCTCCAACAATCCCAAAATCAGCGACTTTGAATATTGGAGCATCTGGGTCCTTATTGATTGCTATGATGATGTCAGAAGAGCTCATTCCTACAAGATGTTGGATCGCTCCGGAGATTCCTAGGGCTATGTAGAGTTTTGGGCTTACGGTCTTTCCAGATTGGCCTACTTGGAAAGAATGGGGTAGCCATCCNAGATCNACTAGGGATCTCGAGCAGGACATTGTTCCATTTAGTTCTTCTGCTAATTCCTTGATTAATTCCAAGTTTTCTTTTGTTTGAATTCCTCGACCTGCGGAGATGAGGATATCAGCTTCTTCAATGGGAATAGTTTCCTCTTTTTGAGTAATGGCAGAATCAATGATCTTCGTCCGAATCCCTTTTGGATTAAGTTTAACAGGAATTTCTTTGATGGTTCCAGTTCGTTCAGGGTTAGGGGTTCCTTTGGGGAACACATTGGGTCGGACTGTTGCTAGTTGGGGGCGTGTGTAGGGGGATAAGATGGAGGCCATAATATTTCCTCCAAAGGCAGGTCTGGTTTGAACTAGTTGTCGATCTTCGTTTATGTCCAGCCCTGTACAATCGGCAGTTAATCCCACTTTCAACCTTGCAGCAATTCTTGGTGCAAGGTCTCGTCCGGTCGGGGTGGCTCCGAATAGGATGATTGAGAATTTTTCTTGCATGATCACCCCGGCAATGATGTTGGTAAAACCTTCAGTAGAGTATTGTTCAAGAAGGGGGTGTTGGCATAAATAGACTTTATCCGCTCCATGACTAATGAGGGTTTGAGTAAGTTGGGAGTTTTTTGCACCGAGTAAAATAGTGGATAGATCTTCTTCTAATTTGTCGGCTAGTATTCGACCTTTTTCGAGTATTTGGAGGGCTACGGGTTTAATTTGAGGTTCATTTTTTATTTCACATTCTGCAAAAATGCATACTCCTGAATATTTTGTTAATTCTTCTGGTGATAGCTGGGCGGGCCTTTCAATATTGAGGGCATGCTGGGGGCAGACGTTTACACAAGCTCCGCATAAGGTGCAATTTTCTAATACTTTCGCTTTTTTATTTACAACAACTATGGCTGCGAAAGGACAGGTTTTCTCGCATAATTTGCAACCGTTACAAGCTTCTAGATCGATTTGAAGCATTTATATTACTCCTTGTCAACGAATACATTTTCTTGGAGGAATTCTATCAGTCTAGAGACGGCGGCTTCGGGATCGTCACTTTCGATTTTTTGCCCCCCAGTTCTACTTTTAGGAGGGAAAATTTTGGCAACTTGNGTCGGAGATCCGCTCAAACCGAACCTTGAAGTNTCTTTGCTCAAATCATCAGCGATCACGTTTTTAATNACTTTTCTTCGCGCGTTAATTATTTCTTTAAAGGACGGAATTCTAAGGATGTTTGATCCACTGCTTACAGAGACGAGGGCTGGAAGTTTACATTCTACAATCTCATAACCGTTTTCAGTCTCGCGTTCAACTTGAATTCTCCTTCTTTCCGGAATTAGATTAGTAGATGTTACGTAAGTAATTTGAGGTATTCCAAGGTGTTCGGCTAGTTCTGGGCCGACTTGTGCAGTATCGCCGTCGATGGCTTGTTTTCCTGTAAAAATTAAGGTGAAATCTTCTTCAAATTTTTGAATGGCTTCACTTAAGGCTAGTGAGGTGGCTAATGTGTCCGCTCCGGCGAATTTTCGGTCACAAAGGAGGATCGCGCGATCAGCTCCTAGTTCTAAGCATCGTAAAAGGGCGCTCCGTGCTTGAGGAGGCCCCATTGTTAAAACTATAACTTCGACTTCCTCTCCTCCTCTTTCTTCTTGTTCTTTTTTGATTCTAATAGCTTCATCTAATGCATATTCGCAAAATGGATTTAGTATGGACTGAACTCCTTCTCTTATGAGTGTACCTGTTTCTGGGTTTATCTTCACTTCACCAGCAGGAACTTGTTTTATACATACGATTATCTTCATTGTCACTTAGGCTCCTTAAATATTTACCATATTACCGATCGAAAAAAGACCAGTTGGGTCGAGTGCTTGCTTGACTTCGATTATTTGGCGTCTTTTATCTTCATCGAACATGATGTTAAAATATTCTTTTTTGATTTTTCCTATTCCGTGTTCGGCAGAAACTGTGCCTCCTAAGGAGACCGCTTTTTTGGCAAAAACCTTGTAAAGTTCTTTTGCTTTCGCAAGTTCTTTTTCATCTTTTGGTAAAATGTTAATGTGGAGATGATTGTCCCCGATATGGCCGAAAATGACATGTTCTAGGTTTGATTCCCTAAGTTTTTCCCGATAAAACGATAAGATTCCAGCAAGATTGGTCTCAGGGATTATTGGCACAGCCATATCGGTTCCAAGTTTATGAATAGTTGGATTTTTCTGTTTTCTTTCAGCGATAATGGCGTTTACTGTTTCGGGAAGGAGGTGTCGAAAGGCCGTTATCCTATCTATTTCTCGATCTTCATAACAAGCCCAGGTTTGGTCCATTGAACTATTATTTTTAATTGCAATTGTTTCTAATCTCTCGTAAAGTTCGGGAAGACTATCTTCATTATAACTGATCTCGAAAATTATTGCCGCGACATTTTTTGGGATTGGCGGCATATTAACTAGGGGGGGATCTGAAATCTGTTTTTTTCTTAAGAGTTTGAGAGAGTCTGGGCATAAGTATTCTAGAAATTCGGTTTTTAAACTTGAATCTTTTAGGCGGATATCATTCACAAAACTGGCTGCATCCATTTCAGTCGGGAAAAAAGTGGTAACAGCAATAACGTTTTCTGGTTTTTCTGTTATCCAAACTTCGACCTCTGTTATTGCTCCTAAAATGCCTTCAGATCCGATGAATAGATCGATGAGGTCCATGGAAGGTTCTGTGAAAAGGCCAGCTGCATTCTTAACATTAGTTCCTATTCTATAAGAGGGGATAGAAAACGTTTTTGTTTCTCCTGCTGTGTTTTGGATAGTAAAAGTTCCTTCTGGTGAGGCGTGATATTTTCCTCGGGGAATGTCTAATATTTCCCCGTTTGCAAGGACTAGCCGGACCTTGCGAACCCATTTTCGAGTGGCTCCATATTTGTAGGAAAGAGAGCCTGAAGCATTAGTAGCTACGGTTCCTCCGAGATGGGCAGTCTTCTCTGTTGGATCTACGGGATACCAGTAAGTCTTTTCATCTTGGCTGAATTTATCCAGTAGTTCCTTTTGCTTTTCTTCTAATTCTGGAAACTTTTTCTGGATAACCTTTTCATTTAGTTCTTTAAGCGAAACTCCTGGTTGGCTTCTTACGTACCACTGTTTGGTTTTTTCATCGAATCCTAGTCCTAGAATGGCGTTAAGCTTTTCTAAGGAGAGGATAGCGCCTCCAAAGGGGACACATCCCCCAACAATACCAGTTCTGGCAGCTGAGATAGTGATAGGGACTCCTCTTTTCTCCATTTCTTGTACAACTGTAACTATTTCTTCCTCATTTTTTGGAAAAAAAAGCCATTCTGCATAGCCCTTAAGTTTTGATTCATCGATTGTATATGAGGAAAACATCGATTCAATGTTCTCTTTTCCTTCGATTTTTCTTACTTTTTCAAAAGTAACTCCTGGCGAATATCCTGTTCTAATAAAATCCATTAAATTCACCTGTAATATCGATCTTGACTTTGGTGCATCAGTTTTCGTAATAGGATTGGTTTTTTAGGCGGATTATATATGTTTTTTCTTTTTCTAATAGTTGTTTGGTCCTATCATGGTGTTTAAGAGTTGGAAGTCTTCTTTTCTTTTTGCAAAAACGCCGACATTTCCAAGCCTTATATTTTTAAGACCTACGCGTTTTGCTAAGATAAAGGCTTCGATCATCTCATGAATCGTTGGAGATCTTACATTACTCATCTTATATATTGGGAAAAAAGCTAATATGCAGAACGGGATCTCTGGGTCCACTTCTTTTAGAATTTCCGCTATTTTTCTTATTTGTTCTGCGTCAACCCATCCTGGTATAAGGAGGCTTAACACTTCTAATACAAAGCCCATATCTAAAATCATTGCAGGTAGTTCTAATATTCTCTCATTTGAAGCCCCTGTTAGCTTTTTATGCACTTTTGAGTCGTATGCTTTTATGTCAAGCCAAAAAGAATCTATTTCCGCACTTTGAAACGCTTCTAAATTTTTCGGCGTCAATCCATANCCGTTTGTTTCGATAAGCATCCAAAAATCACTTAATTCTTTTTTAACGATATTNGAGACNTCACAATAATATTCTGGTCGGCATGCTAGATCTCCGCCTGTGAAGGCTGCTATATTTCTCGCNGGCCCAAAACCTTGAGGGCTTAAAACTATTCTTTCTTGCTCCAGTAAGCCAGGACAAAAATCGGATCTTTTACCGTATATTATGCAAGATCCACATCCTCTACAGAGGTCGTGGGCGTGCCATGCTGTTGCCCGATGTCTTGGCTCTTTAAAAGTTATTTTTTCCGCGTAAGAAATTATTTCCTCAGCAATTTCTTCGGAGGTATACCATTGACCGTTTGCAATTTGGGTGAACTCCCATGAGTGACATTTTAAACATGACCAGTTGCAACCACTTTGATAGATGGAGTAGTAGTGCTCAGGGCGGGATAAATGAGCGGATTTTATGAGACGTTCAAGGCCTTTTCCTGTTTTTCTAAGTGTTATTTCGCACGCGCTCCCGCTCCTAGTAGCAGCTATTGTTTTGCATGCTCCTCTTTTAAAACCTTGAAGCTCTAGGTTGCATTTTGAGTTAACCATAAGCCTTCTCTTCTCATAACCTTCTTTAACATTACTATGATAACAGATAGAAAACAAAATAATAAAACTAGGATTAGACAGACAAGAACCGCTTTTATTCAATCATTTTATTTGCTTTCTATATATAACCATAGACTGAATGATGTTATAGATCCTCATTCCCAAGATCCTTGGCTTCTTCCTCGCCCCTAACGCTGTTTGGAGGCTGTAAGCACTCCCTCAGGATATGCTTTGCTTCCTTCTCCTCTAGCACTCTCATCTTCTCGCGGATGTATAAAATCCTTAAGCTTTTATTTCTCCCCCAATTTTCTCTTAGAAGCTATTTTAGTTGTCCTCTACCCCATAAAGAGGTTGGATTTTTACCCTACCTCTTATATTTTTATGTTTTTAAGGTTAAACTATTTTTATAGGATTTCGATTTTTATGTTACAAATCTTTTTTACCTAAAAGTGATATCTATCAAGGGGATAGTCTTTTTTTTCAATTTTTTTTAAAAAATTTATGAATAAAAATTTTCCTAAAGCTTCTCTAACCAATTAATTTATAAATAATATCGAGGTTTTTTTTCCTACATTTTATTATTCTAAGTTTTAGTTTAAGTGATTGTTTCATTCTTTTTTAAGGAGGATCATTTGCTTTGGTGAGATTGTCTCCGTTAACGGTTCATGGTTTGTTGCCGGGTATTAACTGTAAGAAGTGCGGGGAGGTGACTTGTCTTGCTTTTGCTTCTAAGCTTGTTGCGAGAACGGCTGAAGTTGAGGCTTGTACTCCTCTTTTTGAGGAGGAGCAGTATGCTGAGAAGAGGCAAAAGCTGATTGAGTTGATTACGCCTCCGGTTGTTTCTGTGAAGATTGGTGGAGGTGAAAGGACCGTTGTTGTAGGCGGTGAGGAGGTTTTATATAGGCATGATTTGACGTTTTATCATCCTTGTGCTTTGGCTATTGATATTAGTGATGAGATGGATGAAGAGACGGTAAAGAAGAGGGCTGAGTGGGCTGATAGGTTAAAGATTGAGCGTATAGGCAAGGTTTTAACTTTAAACCTTATAGCGGTTAGGGATGTTTCGGATGATCCTGAAAAGTTTGCCAAGGTTGTTTCATGGGTTCGGGAATCTGCTGGTTTACCGTTGATTTTGTGTTCTTATAATCCTGAGGCGATTAAGGCGGCTTTGGATGTATGCGAGATGGATAGACCGTTAGTGTATGCTGCGACTGAGAATAACTGGCAAGAGATCGCTCCTCTTGTCAAAAAGTATAACGTTCCTGTTTGTGTTTCAGCTCCAGATAATTTAACATTGCTAAAACAGTTAGCTGTAACGCTTCAAGCCTATGGAATAAAGGATATAGTTCTTGATCCTGGCACTTTTATTGATAACGGTGGCTTGAATAGGACTCTTCAGAACTTTGCGCTTTTAAGGCGTGCTGGAATAGAACAGGAAGAGGAAGGGGTAGGGTTCCCGTTGTTGGGCATACCTGCCATAGCATGGGCTAATGGGGAAGATTCTGTGACGAACGCTTATACGGAGGCTATAGTTGCATCGATGCTTATAGCAAAGTATGCGGATATTTTGATTCTTCACAGCGAGGATGTATGGTCGCTTCTCCCCGTGTTCACNCTTAGGCAAAACATCTACTCTGATCCNAGAATACATCCNGCNATAGATCCGGGCATTAGGGAGATTGGNAACCCGACTCCAGAGTCACCAGTATTTGTGACTGCNAATTTTGCCCTTACATATCACACTATAGAGTCAGATCTTGAAGATGGGAAGATAGATTCTTGGATTCTTGTTGTGGATACTGAAGGCATTGGTATAGAATCAGCGGTAGCAGGAAGGCAATTTTCCGCAGTTAAAATAAAAGAGGCTATTGATGAGTTTGATTTAGAATCTAAGGTAAGTCATAGGGTTATGATGTTGTCTGGCCTTGCGTCAAGGATAAGCGGTGAAACTGAAGAGGAAACAGGATGGAAAGTGATCGTTGGTCCGAAAGACTCAGGGGGCCTCAAGGCAATGAACTTAAAGGAGCTTTGGGAGAAAAAAGCACAAGAAGAATAAAATAAAGCTTTTGAGCTTTTTATTTTTTTTATAGTATCGTTTTTGGGTCTATTTTTTTATCGAGTTTATTGCATACCAAAGTTCAAATTCTTTTATTTCAAGAATTTCTAACTCGTTTTTTTCTAAAACTTCTACCAGTTTCTCTGGTGGATCAAGAAAGTGGTGTGGCGCATGACGTACAAAAGTCGAAGCTTTTGCTTTCCACTCAACTATTATAAGTTTCCCTCCAGGGCTTAATACACGCGCTATTTCTTCTACGGCGATGTCTAGGTTTTCTACATGATGGAGCGTTAATGCTGAGATGGCGGCGTCGAAAAAATCGTCTTTAAAGGGTAATTTTTCGACGAAACCTTCTTTAAACACGACTCTACCCCCCAATCCTCGCGTTTCTAATTGGTGTTTAGCGTCTTCTATGACCTCTGAGGAAGGATCGATCGAGTACACATGTCCTGGTTCATTGAACAGACCTGCTAATAAGCGGCACGCATAACCATAACCTGTACCTACATCTAAAACGATCATATCAGGCATGAATTCCCCGAAAAGTAAGACGGTTTCTTCCATTTTTTCCTGGATTTTTTCCCGCTCAGGATCTTGTTTATGACCTTTTTTATGGTGTTTTTCCATCTTTTCACCTTTATAATACATAAAAGTATTAGCCTCCAAAACAAAAAACTATTAACTTAATATTTAAATTATTTTATGATATTCTTGTTAAGATTATGAATTAGTTTCAGTATGGTGGTTTCAGGTGAGCGAAGAAGTTTCAAAAATTGATTTGATAAAAGAAGAAGTCGCTGGTACTTCTAGTATTGTTGGTGATTTGGTTTTAGAGTTTGAAAAGATTTTGGATGAAGGAGAGCGTAAAACTGTTGAAGATATGATTCGTGATTCGCGAGAAACTTGGTTTCCTGCAAAGCTCATAATAAAATGGGAAGAAAAGGGAGAAGAGAGGATAATAAGGCTTGTCGCTGTTGGTGGCGTGAATTACGTCACGCTTTATGATAAAGGTGATGGGTATTATGAAGGAGAACGGCTTTTCTTGCTCATAAAAACTATTAAAGATGTTTTTCCAAGCCTTTCGAGGATTGGATTCTCCATAGTAACTCCTTTCGAATGGATGGAAAAATGGCTTGAAAAGGGAAAACCTGTTAAGTCTCCTATATCGATAAAGTTTGGTTATAAATGGGATGTAGGAGATACTAGCAGGCTTTTTGGAGGTTACGGTGCAGATCGAATAATGGAATTTTCGACACAAAAAGGGGAAGAATTCGAGCCAGTTGAACTGTTAAGTATGCTTAGAAACCTTAATAAAAGGTCTCCATTAAATGAAATAACTGCTCCCCTAATGTTCTCCATATAAAGATATTAGGGAAGGTAGTTCTGTAAATTTATTGTTGGTATAACATTAGGGTTGACAGAAGTTCGCTAAGAGAATGTGGTTTTTATATCTTTTGGAGAAGGTTTTGGAGGATTTCTTTATCGGGTAAGCAGTTTTCACTCGGAGAATCGAGGAACTTTCTCAATTTTTTTGTTTGCATGTCCATTCTTATCATCGTGCCTTCTGTCTCTACCCCGGTTATAGTAGCGGGAATAGCTACTGAAGCCTTTTTAACGGTTAAATTCATCTGGGTATCTATTACGATTAAAGGAATATTTTGTAATTTTTCCACTAATTTTTGGGGAAAACTGGCGAAAGGATTCGCGCCAATGATCAACGCTGCATCGCAATCCCCGTTGATTAAGGCTTCTGTCACCGTTGTCTTCTCCGGAGGATTTTTTGAAAAATCTATACCGTAACCATAGGGCACTCCAGCCATCTTTTTTGCTGCTAGGTTAAATCCTAGCATGTTACTGTGTCCTATCATGGGCATTAGTGAAAATTGCCCCTTGAGATTTGGGTGTTTTACGAGTTTTATTAAACCTTCAATGTTTTCCTTGAAATTTTCTTGCTGGAGGATTCCAAGGCCGAAAAAGATTGTGCCAAACTGTGCTTTTTTCATCATTTTACCAAAATCGATGATGTCTTTTTTCATGATCCCTCCTACATTTTCAGGCAATTCTTTGCCGGATAGATATTCAATTAAAGCTTTTATTAGGTTTAAGTCCTTTTCTGGCTCTATTTGTAAGAATAGGTTTATTCCTTTGGCGGATCTTGTTTTTATGACGTCAACAACGACGACTTCCCTTTCCAATCTTCCTGTGATTCTGACTTTTCCCCGGGGAAAAACGGTGTATCGGCTTAGGTGTCTGCTGTGAGAATCGGCAGGGTTAGACCCCCAATAGACCACAAGATCTGCCATATCCCCTACTTCTTCTAAAGTGGGACATTTGAACTCCTCCCTGGAAATCTCTTCTATCAATCTTAAAGAAATTCCATGACACATGCTTGAAGTGGAATCTATGACACCTTCAAGCTTTTCAGCAAGTTGTATCCCTACTTCTTGGGCTTCATAACTAACGCTGCCCCAACCGTATAACAACGGCTTTTTTGCTCGTGAAAGAAGATTACAAGCCACATCTAATGCCTCGCTTAAATGAGCGGGCTTTAACCTTCCTTCCTCCAAGATAAGGGGGTTAGTTAATCGATTGGGAGAGTTAACAAGTTTTAAAAAAGCATCCCCCCGCATGCATGCGTTATAAGTGGAAACAATTTTTCCATCATTAATAACGCAAAAAACATCATCACAAAGCAAAGAGCAATGAGGACAAACAATCCTTTCTACCTGTCCCAAAGCCAAGATCTTTCACCTTTCATAATTTAAAATAGTAAACGTCTTTAATTACTCTGATAACTAAAGTAACTTACATAATTTTAAAGTTGAATGCCGTAAGAAGCTTTATACTCTCCTTAAAAAGCTAGGTTAATACGTTATTACAGCAGCTATAACCATATCTTATAGATTTGATAATATGTTTCATAATTATATTAACTGCAATTTAATATCTCATTTTTTAAATTATATTTTATAACAATATTAGGCAACTAAATCATTAATAATTATAATATAATTATAATACCGTTATATTAGAATTTTTATTGCTTCTGTGAAACAGTATATTTCGCACACGCGGCATTGGGCATAGGAAAGTTTTTCCGTGTCGGCGTACCTGCGGCATTTTGTGAGGTCGATTATTTTTGCTTTTCCATCCTTTACAACATAGATAACGTTTTCCTCTTTTTCTGGGGCTACCCCTATGCCTGCGGATGATTCTGGGTTTTCTGCAACGTTTACTGGGCAAACAATCAGGCAGTTACCGCATCCGATGCATTTTTCTTCTTCAAGAATTATTCCTGTTTCTAAGGCCTCGCTTAGAGGGGTTAGGAGTTCTTGGAGCTTTTTTAACTGTTTTTCGTAGGCTTTTTCTTCAAAGAGAGGCGTGCATTTTTCGAGTTCGATTTGGCGTCCTAGGAGTTTAACTGCAAAGGCCATACATCCTGATTCGCCGCATTTTTTACAATTAGTTTTAGGAAGGAGTTGGAACACTTCGAAAGCATTCAATTTTGTCAAAAATGGCACCACACTGTTAAGAGTGTTGAGAAAATGTGTTTTGAAAGTTTATTAATTTTACTTTAAAGCCTAGTAGATTATTTAAAATTAAAAATTAGGTATTATCTTTAATCTTTTATAGAGATATTACTTAAAGTTTATAAGAAAAAGGATGAAAAATTATTTTATAAACAGGTTTTTGTTGCTTTAGCTCCTATCTTTTAACGATTTCATTTTTGTATCTTTATCGAGTATGTTTTTTGGGTGTTGTTTGAATTAATATTAAGGGTTTGATCAGTTTTCGGGGTGTTTTTTAGGTGAAAGTCGGAGTTTTTGTTTGTCATTGTGGGTTTAACATTGCGAGCACGGTTGATATAAACGAAGTTGTTTCAGAGTTAAAGAAGGATCCTGAGCTTTTATGTTTTGATCATGATTATGTTTGCTCAGCTGGTGGTTTAGGGTTGATCAAGGAAAAGATTTTGGAGGAAACGCTTGAAAGGGTTGTTGTTGCGAGTTGCACTCCAAAACTTCATGAATTCCTTTTTAGACAAACTTTAGAGAAGGCTGGTTTAAATCCTTATTTTCTTGAGGTTGCCAATATAAGGGAGCAGTGTAGTTGGGTTCATTTTGATGACCCTAAGAGGGCTACAAGAAAGGCTATAGTTCTTATAAAAATGGCTGTGGAGAAGGTTAAGCTTCAGTCGTCTTTAAGTGTTAGAAAGGTTCCTGTTGAGCAAAGTGTTTTAGTGGTTGGTGGGGGTGTTGCAGGGATAACTGCAGCTTTAAATGTGGCTGATGCCGGGCTTAAGGTTTATTTGGTTGAAAGAGAGCCCAGTATTGGGGGTCATATGGCTCAATTTGATAAAACGTTTCCTACGATGGATTGTTCGATATGTATCCTTGCCCCTTTAATGGTTAGGGTTTATGAACACCAAAACATCACTTTGTTGACTAATTCCGAAGTTTTGCAAGTGAATGGGTCTGTTGGTAAGTTTGAAGTAGAGGTTTTGAAGTATCCTCGTTATGTTGATGAAGAAAAATGTAGTCAATGCTATCAGATATGTACTGATCCTTGTCCTATAGAGGTTCCTAATGAGTTTGATTTGAATATGTCAAAAAGGAAGGCGATATATGTTCCGTTCCCTCAAGCGGTACCTTTGGTTCCTTTGATAGATGAGGAGAACTGTGTAGGTTGTAGGGCTTGTGAGCTTGTTTGCGACCTTGATGCGATAGACTTTGATCAAAAACCAGAAAAACTGGCGTTGAAAGTCGGTGCAATAATAGTGGCTACGGGGTATGAGACTTATGATGCTAGCAAGAAAACTGAATATGGATATGGTAAGTATCAGAATGTTATCACGTCCATTGAACTTGAACGTATGCTCACGCCTTTTGGTCCTACAGAAGGTAATGTGATTCGCCCTACTGATGGAGAATATCCGAAAAACGTTGTTTTTGTCCAATGTGTCGGTAGTCGTGATGAAGAAACTCCTTATTGTTCTAGGGTTTGTTGTTCTTACGCTATAAAACAGGCTCAAGAGATCAAGGAGAGGATTCCTGGAGTTGAAGTTTACATATTCTACCAAGATATTCGTACTTTTGGCAAGGGGCAGGAGGAAGCGTTTAGAAAAGCGCTTGATGAGTATCGTATAAGGTTTATTCGAGGAAGGGTTAGTAAAATAATCGAGGATAATAAGAGTAAAAGTTTGTATGTTCTTGCTGAAGATACGTTGGTTGGGCGTCCTGTGGAGGTTTTTGCGGGCTTAGTTGTTTTATCTGTGGGGCTTCAACCGCCAAAGGGTACTGATAAAATTGCTTCTCTATTAAAGGTGAGTAGAAGCGTAGAAGGTTTTTTGTTAGAGGCCCATCCTAAGTTAAAACCTGTTGAAACCCACAAAGCGGGGATATTCTTAGCTGGGTGTATTCACGGTCCAAAAGATATCCAAGATACTGTTTCCCATGCGGGGGCTGCGGCCTCTAAGGCTATAAGTTTACTTATAGGAGGAGAGATCACCGTTGAAAAAATTACCCCTGTGATCAGTTTAGAAGACTGTATTAAGTGTGGTTTATGCGAAAAGGCTTGTGATTTTGGGGCTATTATTGTGACGAAAGGGGGAGCTCAGGTTAATGAAGCTGCTTGTTTTGGGTGTGGCGCTTGTGCTGCTGCCTGCCCAACTTCCGCTATAGATATGCCCATTTCAAAAGACGCTCAAGTGTTGGCACAAATCGATGCCGCTGTTAAAGAGAAGTGGGAGTTTCCGTTGATAATTGGTTTTTTATGTAATTGGTGTGGTTATAATGCTGCAGATATAGCAGGGGTAAGTAAACAAAAGTATCAGCCCAACATGTTACCGATTAGACTTTCATGTT
>JGI24422J19971_10000733_pt1 | contig 18851 bp, 17 predicted proteins | sample DeeMarSWOR152_54_FD_19971 | JGI IMG/M metagenome (IMG submission 19971) | reverse complement strand
AGCGAGATTCGCCAGCCTCCACCTCCAAGACTACACACCCCAAGAAAAGGTGGAACTGGACCTGCTGGATCGATGGCTGCTAAGCAAGATGGAAAAAGTGACTCAAAGAGCAACCGCAGCCCTAGAAAACTGTCAATTCAACATAGTCACCGAAGAAACCAGAAACTTCACTTGGCATGAACTCTGTGACCAGTACATCGAAGCTATAAAACATAGACTCTATCAACCCGAAACATACGGCGAAAAAAAGAGAAAAGCCGCCCAACACACTCTCTACACGGCGATTTACCGAACCCTCCAGCTTCTCGCACCCATTTCCCCCCACATAACCGAAGAAATATACCAAACCATGTACGCAGACGACAAGAAACACAAAAGCATCCACCTTTCTCCATGGCCCACTCCAAAGAAAGAAAAAATCGACGAAGAAATAGAGAAACATGGTGACCTAATCATAGCAGTGATAGGAGAAATTCGAAGAGACAAAGCGGAAAGAAAAAAGCCGTTAAATGCTTCCATCAAGAAACTAAAGATATATGCAGGCAACAAAAAAAGCGCGCAGATTCTAAACCAAGCCTTAGAAGACATAGCTGGAACCTGCAAAACAGAGAAAATCGAAATTCTGTCAGCGAAGGGAAAAGGCAGAGAAGTACAAGGATACCCTGATGTCCAGTTTAGCGCTGAATATTAATTCGAAGACTTGTAGCGAAGAATAGCTGCGATTCCACCGAAGGACTTCTTCAGCATCTGCCCCTCTTCCGTCTCAACCGACAAAACCTCCACCTCTGTCCCTGTTTCCTCAGCCAATTCAGCTAAATCGTCAATGAGATCTTTAGCGTCCGCTACGACAATAGTAGGAATAGCACATTTTGGACACGGTTTTCCATTTAAACTCTGTTCAAAATCTGGAACTAGATGATTTTTCATCGTCTCCTGTTTGGTGTAGTCACAAGCTGTGCATTTCACAGTGACTCGAACTACATCGATGCCCTCAGAAAGCAAGAGGGTTTTCACGATTCCTGATTTTAGGCTTCGTCTCACCTCGTTTTCGCCGTAGGTGGCTAAGCCGGTGTCGTGGCCGATTTCATAGAGGAAGTCTTGCATGATTCTTTTTTCCTCAACGTATCGAATGCGCCGCAAGACTTCGGGAGAACGTTCCACAACTTCCTCTATGCCTTGTTCACCCACGTACGCCGTGTCGATGGTGGCTATGATTTTGTCCTTCAACGTGTAATGAAGGTGATCTCCCTTCTGAAAATCATATTTTGTGGGTCCTGGCCCCCCGATGATCAAACCCTTCAGGTCAGGTAGAGGCAAAAAAATTTCGTTGGCGTGCTCTCCGATGCGTTTGAAGTAGCTCAACAGTTTGGCTTCTCGCTGTCTTTCAAATCTCCTAGCAGATTGACCCCCAGCTCGAAATTTTCCAGGCACGCCCGATGTAATTTCTTTCATTCTTTCCAGGTGCCTGCCTTGAAGGGCGGCGTAAGTTGTTGCACTAGCGTCTATCACAATAATTCCGTACGTTTCTTTCTCCTTCAAAAACTCTTGGAGATGTTCAATGTGAAATCTAGAATCGCAGCGGTAGAGATAAACTTGAATAGGCTCGGGAGGAGTGATCACGTAGGTTTCGATTCTTTCGCTTCCAGCACCGTTTTGAGGGATGGCTCCACAGAAGATCACCAAACCGTTTTCAGGCACCTTCCTGAAAAGTTTGAGACGCTGCATAACTTTGACGACGGCGTCTTGAACATTTTTTCGAGTAGTGGTAGATTTTATGTTGGAGGCTGTTCCGTACTCCTGCTTAAGCATGGAAACTACTTCGCTGATTTGACGACCAGGCGGCACATAAAGGGAAACAAGTTCTGTTCCTCTACCTTCTTTGGAGGCCAGCGTTTCCAATGCTCGTTTCAGACGAAATCGTTGGAGGGATGTTCGTTTGGTACTCAAGTTGCTGTTCCACGCATTGACCGTAGAGCTACACAGCAATGGAACAGATAAAAGTTGTCGTAAACAGAATTTTAGTTTCGTTCTGGATATTTATGTGGAAGGGCAAAAAGGTTATTTCCGAAGCAAGATTATTCAAATTGAATTTATGCTATCTATGATTTATGAAGCAGTTGGATAAGGTTTAGGCGGGAGGAAGCTGTTAGCTCACAGACTCGTATTCGTTGGACACGTCTCCGTCGACAAAGTCGAGAACATTAACGGCGCTAGGGTTCAGCCGGGAGGAGCCGCGTTATACGCCGCAATGGCAGCTAGAACACTGTCAACAAATGTCACGTTAATCTCAGCTGTTGGAAAGGACTATGGCTTTCCAGATGCCTTGAACCTTTTGGATTCTAAAGACGTGAAAACGTACAACATGCCCTCCACAAGGTTTCACATCAAATATAACAAGCGCTGGGAAGCCCGATACCTCAAAACCGTCCACGGCGCCGGTTCCAAAATAACGTCTCGAACAATTTCAGCGAGATGGCTTAGATCCAAGAGCATATTTCATATATCACCTATGAGAGCTGCGAAGGTCGCTAGAATTCTTGCTAAAATAAGGAAAGTGTCGCCAGAATCCAAAGTTTCGGTTAACATGTGGATGGATTATATTAAGGAGGGGCGAAGAAGCAGGGAAACACTCAAGGATCTTGCCTTGAAAGCCGACTTTTTCATCTTAAACGATTCTGAAGCTAAAGCTTTGACGCAAACCGATTCCATTTCGTCAGCCCTGAGGCTTCTTAAAGCTAAGATGCTGATTGTTACGCTGGGAAGCTTGGGAGCTGTAATAAGTGGAGAGAACATGGGAATGCAGATGATTCCCGCTTTGAACATACCACCAGAAAAAATCGTTGACACAACCGGAGCTGGAGACGTATGGTGCGGAGCTTTTCTAGCCACATACAATTTGACCGAAGACTTAACAAAGTCTGTGAGCGTTGCTTCCATAATCTCCAGCATAAAATGTTCAGACTGGGGCTTCAACAGCCTCATAAATTTGCGGTTCAAAGAACCTAACGACGTGATAGAGTTCGTCATAGGACTGAAGGAGGGAGGTCTTCAAAAAAGAATACCAGACTACGTGAACGAATAAACTACCGCAATGTTCCTATCCGCTAAGAATCTGGAAGAAAACACAATTCAGGCTTGGTGGACCGGGCGGGATTTGAACCCGCGTCCTCCTGAGTGCAAGTCAGGCGTTCATGCCAGGCTGAACTACCGGCCCGCATAGGTAGCTGAGAAATGCTTTCGCATTTCGACATATTTATTGGTTTTGAGCTTTCTAAGTAGTCTAAAACACTGAGAAGAGCTTGTTCCGTGACTCCTGATATGTTTAGGTTGTGTTTTCGAGCTTTTTTCACTAAGTTTGTGGGTAGTGTTATGCCTACGGTTTTTTTGCGTTTACTTTCACTCGAGTAAGTTACTCGAGTAACCAACTCACTCAATTTTTCTTCACCTCACTTCTATCCTTGGAGTTAAGCCCATATCCTTAGCCAACTGCGCTATTAGGCCACTTACTGTTTTGAAAGCCCTTATCAGCTTCTTTAAGCCAATACCTATAACCAGTACCGCTGATTCTCCTTTAATGTAAACCCTATCTTCTTTGACATCAAAATTCAGGTGAGCTATTCGATTTCTAAGGTCGCTATCTACGACCGAGGCTAATTTTTCAATGCCATTGTCCTCCAAAAACCTCAATTTTGTACCCAGAGATACTCGTTCCTTTTCTAAATCTTCTATGGAAGTGACATGCCTTATCCTTGGTACTCTACGTAGAGATTCTATGTGGAAATCCCTTCCGTTTGCGACAAGAAGCATGACTACCATATCTACAATGCTGTTCCCTAAACTTTCCACGAGTCCCAAGTAACCAAAAAGCCAGTGTATTTCTTCTTTCGCCAGAAAATTGGTAGTTTCACCAAAGTCTCGTGTTATGAAGTCGAAAATTTTCATTGAACGTAATAATCTTGGTATGAAATCACTGTAGGCTTGTTTGAATAACTCAAAGTTTCTCGATTCTGCGTCCATAGAAAATATGCCAGTGATGAAAGGTTCCAACTCAGAAGCTATTTTCTTCTCTATTCGATTTAATTCATCCTCACTCATGGCTATTCCTTCGAAGCTGTTCTTGATTTGATTTCGTATTCAAGCACGCCCCGGTAGAGTATGAGAGGCGCAATTTTTTCGTTAGGCGCGTCCTTCGAAATCTTCTCCTTTATCTTCTCTTCCAGGAGTTTCTTGTAGGCTTGAAGCTCACTCAAGCTCATTCCTTTCAGTTTCTTCTCAAACTCTTCAAATGGATCACTCAAGTTTTTTCACTACCATTTCGCTGTTTTGAACCGTAACTTCCAAGGTGTCTCCTTCGTCTATCTTTAGGTATTCGACTATTTGCTTTGGTATGGTCATGCGTACCGAGTTTCCGATTTTAACGGCCTTCACTTTGAATGGAACAGGCACTTTCAAACCTCAATCACCAAGATATACGTAGGATATACATAAATATAAGTGTATCCCGAGATTATACCTTAGTATAACTAAAAGCCATGCGAGAAACGCGAAATGCTGTTAGGCTTGGCTGTGCGCCCAATTACTACGGCGTGGCAATGTTAACCTTCCCTCTCTTTTCTGCGAGGGGGCATCAAAGGAAGAAAAATGTTATAAGAAAATTGAAAATAGTTTAGGAATGAAAAACTCCAATAGAGGAGAGTGAATTTTGAAAGTCAATTACATCGGCATTGTGACGGGCATTGTGGCCTTCATCAGTTTGGTGTTGCCTTGGTGGACAATGTCTGCGTCAGCTGGATTCGAGGGAATTACAATGAGCGCAGATGTTTCGATATACCCACACCAAGCAACTGCATCAGCAATGGGAATGTCAGCAACTGTTGCTATGGACCTTTGGTTTGGTCAAGCAGCTCTCGCTCTCATCATCATAGCTGGAATCGCAGCAATAGTCGGCAGCTTAATCATCGGGAAAACTGGAAAGATGGTTCTTATTGTTGCTGGAATACTGGCATTACTCTCCATCATAATCTTTGCAGCAGGTCTACAAGTTGAGCTTTCAAAGGCTCCGCCAGTGTCGTTTTTTCCAGAGGTAGGTTTGTTCTCCAGTGGTTCTTGGGGTTACTTTGGAGCATCATTCGAATACTCAACCTATCTAAGCTTTGGCTTTTGGCTGGCATTAATCGCTGCTATCATAGCTTTCATCTCATTAAGCAAGCATCCGACAGCTGCACCAACAGTTCCACCGACGCCAGAGCCAGAAACTGCTTAACCTTCCCTCTTTTTTCTATGCCTCGCGTGCGGGAACAGAAGTAGAAGAAAGACATAGATTATTAATCCATATGCATGGATTTTAGTATCATAAATGTAATCAGTAGTATAACCGAGAATAAACTGAGGAGTTGGGTATAGAATGAGAGTTCGCGTTCTATATCTTCTGGTAGTGACTGGGATTCTTCTCTTCACCATTGTGTCTGTGGCACCAGTATCAGCGCCTGTACCGATAGAGGAGTTAGCATATGACGACGGAACTTATGAAAACGCAGTCTTCTACATTTTCGCAGGGGAGCAAGTTGCCGTCAGATTTTCTCTTCCAGCAGGGTGGACCACTGCCAAAATCTTGCAGGCAAAATATTACTTATGGGCAGGCGTCGACGACTTAGTTGCACCCTTCAGAGTCCACATATACGACAGTGACCTAACGACTGATTTAACCACACCCTTCATAGCCACACCCACCACCAACGATACTTGGTTTGTGGTTGATCTAACCGGACTGGACATAATCGTTAGTAACGACTTCTACATAGGCATACAATGGCTGACTCACGGATCTCCCTGGCTAATGGTCGACGAAGATCCGCCCATAGATTTGAGATCATACGCTTTGATTATCCCAAATTATCCCAACTGGGTTCTGGTGGAGGGTGGGGACGCTATGATCCGCGCAGTTGTGGAGCAAGTGCTTGTTCCTTCAGCTCCAGAGTTCAACCTCAGCATACCAGTGGTCACTTCAGTAGTTGCAGCGATTTACATAGCCCTCAGAAAGCGGATAGGGAAAAACATAGAATAGAAGCATCACCTTCCCTCTTTTTTCTACACTTTCATATCTATATTTAGGTGAAAATGTTTAGACACCTCTAACCTTTTGTTTCATCAACTTTCTGCATGATCCGCCAAGCCCAATAGTCTTTGTATAAATTCTCTTTAGCCCAAGCGACAAGTGATTCACGCTTTATTTTCGGAAGACTGTCCCAAGCCTCTAAAAGCAAGCTCACAGAAAGATTCGGGTAATTTTCGCCATAAGGAGACTGTGGAGTTACAGGGTTCCTGACCTTCTGCAAGAGTCGGTTTAACAGTTTCATCTCATGTCACCTGTAACGAGAATGATACAGATAAGCGTTAGGTCGCCAAATCGTAACCGTCTTCTTATGTCCTTTGATAAGGTCTTCAATGTCCTTAATAGAAACGTAGTCTTTGCCGTTCCGGTTCACCAACTCCAAAACCAAACTGCGTTTACTCGAAGCCATCACTATAGTTCCAGAAGTCAAAAACCTGTCACCCAAAACCATCATCTACATGAAATCGTGTAGTTTGAAGCCGTATTTGTTCAATTTCGCCTTGAATTCCGTTGGGGTTCATCAGCTCGTTCTTTCCGTGCGCGCATAACTAGTATACATTAGGTTCTTCCAAAGGTTTTATATGAAATTATCATGTAATATTATAATGGAGTTTTATGTAGTGAAAAAGAACGTGAAGGGGAGAAAGGTATGAAAATTAGGCATGTTCTAACTTTGTCTTTAGTTGTGTTAATTATTATGATGCTGTTTCCATCTTTAGTTCTGCGTGTGTATGGTTCAGATTTTGTTACGCCAATAACCATCGTAATTAGGTCCAAGTCACACGGCGATATTTATCCAAGGGATCATGGCCTAACAATTGACAGCCCGATGCCTGAGGTTTGGTGGACAGGCGATTGGTATGACGAAAATCCAGATGTATATATCGGCACTAATCCGCCTCACTCAAACTTCTATTACGAAAAAACAGTTGATGAGTTGCAACCGGGGCAACATGTAATTGAATATGCAGTTAGAACCTCGGTCGGATACTGGCACGCAACAATAGAAATAAACGGAGAAGTTGTTGCTACGGGAAATGTAACCCGTTATGAACATCTCACAGCATCGTTTGAGATATTGCCTAAGCAGCACGACCTGACTGTATCCTTGGACACTCCATCACTTCTTGAACCAAGTGACTCGTCATTGCTAAACGCAACTGTCACCAACTGGGGATCAAACAACGAAACCAATGTGGAGCTGCTTCTACTGATCAACGGCGCCATAATTGACAATGTAACTGTCCCTGAGCTGCTGACTAATTCTTCATATACACTCAGCTGTGTCTGGACCCCAATCGAAGAGGACAACTACAATGTGACAGCGTATGCCCATCCTGTGCCCGGGGAGAACTCCACCACAAACAATATCGCAACAAAAGTCGTTTACGTGAGCGATCGAACTTTCTTTTCCACGATAACCTTCGCAGTCAGTTCCAAGACACACGGCGATTACGGTGCAACGATTCATGCCCTAACAATTGACAATCCGATACCTGAGGTTTTCTGGCAAGGGGAGTGGTACGAGGAGAATCCAGATGCAATAATTAAAAGAGGGGGAATTTTTAGCTTGTATTACAAAAGAACAGTTGAGTTGCCACCGGGGCAACATGTAATTGAATATGCAATTTCTACTCCAGCCGGATGCGGACACTGGGACGCAACGATAAGAATAAACGGAGAAGTTGTGGCCTTAGGAGAAGTAACCCGTTATGAACATCTCACAGCATCGTTTGAGGTAGTGCGCCCGCAGCACGACCTGACTGTATCCTTGGACGCTCCAACGTCTCTTGAGCTCGGTGACTCGTCATTGCTAAATGCAACTGTCACCAACTGGGGATCAAACAACGAAACCAATGTGGAACTGCTTCTACTGATCAACGGCGCCGTAGTTGACAGTGTAACAATCCCTGAGCTGCTGACTGATTCTTCCTATACGTTTAGCTATCTCTGGACTCCCACCGTCGAGGCGAGCTACAATGTGACGGCTTATGCGTCTCCTGTGTCGGGTGAAAACATCACGACAAACAATATCGTAACAAAATTGGTTGACGTGTTCAAGCTAACTGCAGTTTATGTGGACCCTGAGACAACTACGGCGGCGGTAGGCGATACTTTCGTAATCGACGTAAAACTCGCCAACGTCACAGACCTGTTTGGATACGAGTTCAAGCTCTTCTGGGACACCACTCTTCTTGACTGCGTTAGCTCTACAATTAACAGGATATGGTATCCTAATGATTTGATTATCAAGAATGAAATATTGGAGGACTATGACGCAACTCACGGCAGGTACTGGTGTGCATATACATCACTTGGCGCACCTTCATTCAGCGGAAATACAACATTGGCGTCGCTCACCTTTGAAGCCACGGAAGGAAGTATGGAAGGGAGGAACTGCACTTTAGACCTCTGTGATGTACAGCTAGTTAACTCGGAAGCAGAGATCATACAAGATTGGGACGATAAAGACTCGCCGGACGACGGGTATGTTACGATTTACGGATCTAATACTACTTGTGTTATTAGGGCTGACGGGAGTATTTTCCCTTCAACGACACCTATCTCGAGTGTTGACAATGTTACTTACACCTTGACGGCTAACATTGCTAGGTCCATTCTTGTGGAGAGAGATAACATTGTGGTTGATGGAACGGGCTATACCCTCCAAGGAACAGGAGCTCATGATTCCAAAGGGATAGACTTAGCGTATAGAAGTAACGTAACAATCAAGAATATGAGAATTGAGTCATTCGGTTATGGCATTTGGCTCAGTCATTCTTCCAACAACACTATATCTGGAAACACCATAAAAAACAACAATTATGGCATCAGAATCGATGATTCTTCAAACAACATTATTTCTGGAAACACCATAACAGATAGTGGCTTTGGCATATGGCTCGAAAATAGCTCAAGCAACATCATATCTGAAAACAAGATAACAGATTGTGGCATGTTTGGCATGGTCCTCTACTCATCTTCTTCTAACAACACGCTCTACGGAAACAATATGACAAACAACAGCATCGGCATCTGGCTCTCCGAGTCTTCTAGAAACACTTTCTCTGAAAACATGATGGACGGTAATTTAGTCAACTTCGGCGGCGTTTCTGGCTATGAACTGAGTCATTTTATGCATTCAATTGACGTTTCCAACCTTGTAAATGGGAAGCCTGTCTACTATCTTGTAAACCAGACAGACCTCATTATAAACTCTGTAACGCACCAAGTCGGATATTTAGCGCTCATAAACTGCGACAACGTAACGGTTGAAGGACTAACCCTAACAAACAACGGAGAAGGGATTCTACTCGCATATACAAACAATTCAAGAATAACAGACAACAACATAATCGACAACCATCATGGCGTCGTGCTCTTCATGTCTTTTAATAATACATTGTCCAAAAACGCCATAACAGACAACTACGCAGAGGGCTTCTACCTTGAACTGTGTTCCAACAACACTGTTTCTGGAAACACCATAAAAAACAGCTGGTGGGGCATCCAGCTCTACGGGTCTTCAAACAATTCTATCTACCATAACAACTTCGTAGACAACACAGTTCAAATCTATACCGAAGATTCTGTGAATGTTTGGGATGACGGCTATCCTTCTGGTGGAAACTATTGGAATGACCATAATCCTCCAGACATCTATAGCGGTCCATATCAAAATGAGACAGGGGGTGATGGAATAGGAGATACCCCATACATCATAAATGAAAACAACACAGACAAGTATCCATTGATATATCCCTACGGTTATGTTCCAAGTCCTGATGCAAACCAAGATGGAATCGTAGATATAGTTGACCTATCCATAGTTTCAATAGCCCTTTGGTCCACACCAGGAGAACCTGAATGGAAACCAATTGCAGACCTGAATTATGACAATCTAATAGACGTTGTAGACCTAACTATAGTTACAATACACCTTTGGGAAACATGGTAGAAATAGTAACCAAAACATCCCCTCTCTTTTCTGTAACACTGGATTAACTCGTAAACAAACAATCAAAAATATAAGCGGTCATTTATTTTTTTCAAATTAATTTTTTCGACCCTAAACCCTCATTTTGCGCTATTTATTAAACAATCAAAGAACCAGTTATGCGTGGGCGCACACCTATGTTAGGTTTGTCCTATCGTTTCGAATTGTTCCTTCATAGCTTGAGCTGTTCTCTTGATGAATCTGCCTGACCTTTCCATGTAAGCTTCTATGGTTTGAGCCGTTAAGCCTGTCCAGCTACAGATGTCAGCTATGCTTAACTTGGGATTAGCGCACAATTCGGTTATCCTATTAAAACGGAGCCAATGAAGATACTTCCGCTTATCTATTCTTTTCATTATGTTCCAGCTGTCCCATTCTGAGATGGGCCACACTCTCTTTCCTTCAGGTGCCCTTTTCCATTGTTCAACTATTAGTTCCATGAAGGGAAAACCAAGCCACAACTCTAACGGAGCTTCTCTTTTACCATGCTTCCGGGCTACAGCCTCCACAATCAGCATATCTCCTTTAGTCTCAATATCCTCTTTCAAAATACCCAGGATCGCTTCCGTGTATTTGACTATGGGTTCGCTGTGGCTTTTACATGGAGGACACACATAACGGTGTGGTTTAGCTCCATGAACCTCAGTCTTCCGCAACCCAGTCCAATACAGGATAGCTAAGAAGCTCTTTATGGTCAATGGATCGTATTTGCCTAAGTCTATCCGGTCAACCTTATCGAGCATACACTTGAAAGCTTGAATCTTCATAGCCTTCTTTAGCTTGCCATGCTTGTATCGGTGCTTAGGAAAACTACGCTTCATTTTCTTTACCACAAAATTAGGCCAATACTTTGAGGTTTGCTTTGTCGTAGATTGCTTTGAGCTTTTCTGGTGAATAGTCGGAGTAGTGTCTCGCCAAAACCGATTTAGGTGTTCTACCACAGAAAGCATCTATGTAACGGTCTGGAACATTGAGGTTACCCATTTCTTCACAGAACCAGTCTCTAAGTATCTGAGGCGTTATGCGAATCCCTGTTTTGTCTTTCGCAACCTTCCAAATCTTACGGTATTGTCTATCGCTAATTGAAAACAGCATATCACCATTTCCAAGGACCTTCTTAAGAACGGTCTCTGTTTCCTCATTGTAGAAACTCACGTAGCTATGCTTAGTTGATCCACTATGACAGTTCGGAGTAAGCATTCTTTTTCTGAAGTCAATGTCATTCCTTGTGAGAGTTAGAACCTCATTCTTCCTTAATCCACTTGTAGCATAGAACAGAAACAGAGCCTTGCCTATATCGGAATCAATAGCTTCATAGAATTCTCTCAAATCTTGCTTGCTTGGAATCACCTTAGGCTTAAACTGAGTTGAAGGAAAACGGAAGCTATGAACTATTTGAGGCATCTCTAAGAAGTCTCTGAAAAACACTTTCAAAGCAGCCAAGGTGTTTCTATATAATGCTTCGGCTTTAATGGTCCGCAAATATTGCCTTATAGTTTCTCTGGAAACTTCGCTTAATCCATGAACTTCCAGAAACTTCTTAACATACCGCACAGCTTCATAAACTGTTTTTTCACTTCGGCGCAGATCAACAACTAAGAAGTCTCTAAACTTTGACAGCATAGCTTCATACTGTTCATGATTCCATGCGGGCGGGTTGTTCAGTTCGCCCAGAGATACCGACAAGCGAGCCGACAGCGAGCTTGTCTCTTCCGCCGAGTGAGTGCAAGTCAGGCGTTCATGCCAGGCTGAACTACCGGCCCGCGTGGAATCATGAAGGTACATGTTAAACTAAACTTTTTCTATTGATGTATGGGAAGATAATCGAAAATCTTGGATTTAATGGAATATAAAGGAGAACAGGGGGAAAAGGGGAGGGAGAACGATTCTAGAAGACTATTCTATTTATATATCCAACGTACATAAACGAATAGAATCCAAAGCAACGTTACTAAATGTCACCAAGACTGTTAAAAATCCATGTCGCCCTCCAATCGCATAAAAACTCTTCTTTGAAAAAACTATATAGCCCACAAAATCCATACGGAATATACGCCCAAGTTGGGGAGCACGCTTGGACAGGCTGACAAAGCTTGGTTGGTCGTCGAACCGTTAGTCGCGGTCTGTCTCATGCGATTACATCAAGTGAGGTAGGCTATGACTGACAGCTGGATGATTGACTAAGCCGCGTTGACCTGTTTAGGCTTCGACCCAGCTTGGGCGTTTTCATTTTCGGACAATCTATAATTTCTGTTGCACTTCTTTCAAGATAGTGAGGCATTTACAGAACTTGCATGATTGTGAGGGCCGAGGCCGGGATTCGAACCCGGGCGCCAGGCTCCACAGGCCTGTAGGCTAACCAGGCTACCTCACCTCGGCCGCTTTTCGTTTTAGGCTACGTGCTGTTTGATTTAAGAGTTTTCTTGCGAGACTTTATTATAAAGATGCCCGTAATTTGATTCTGGCGAGTTTCATGTCTGATATTTCTTCATCTGATTTGGCGGTGATCGAGTCCCAGTTGAAGGGTAAAACTCTTCAAATATATTGGTATTTGCTTAGGTCTCCTAGTTCCAGAGTGGGAGTCCGCGAGATTCAACGTTCCTTGGGCCTTTCCAGTCCAAGCGTAGCCGCTCACCACCTAGAAAAGCTTCTCTCGCTTGGTTTGGTGGAGAAAAGCATGACAGGCGAATATTTTTTAACGCAGGAGGTTAAAGTCGGTCTCCTAAGGTTCTTCACCAGGCTGGGTCGTTTCCTTGTTCCCCGCTACCTCTTCTATTCCCTCTGGCTTTCCACCATGTTTGTCATCTACCTAACCTTGTATTGGCCTAGCGGTTGCATCCACAACATAGCCGCAATCATCTTTGGCTCCATAGCCAGCTTCATTTTGTGGTTTGAAACCGTGAGGCTTTGGAGGGAGAAACCATTCTGAGCTATGGATCGGGTGTTCTAAAACGTGGACTTAAAAGCCTGTTGCAACTTTTGTAATGGTGGAGACGACTGATGAAGAAAGCTCTGGCATATGTGATGACTGCAATCTTGCTGGGCACAGTGGTGATGCTTGCTCCATTGATATTGATTAAACCAGGTGAGATTCGGTTGTTAGCCTCTGGTGACGGAGAAAAGGCACTTGAAAACTGTCGCCAAGATGAAACATTAGGCGGAGAGAATGAATTTGGAGAAGAAGACTCTTTTAGAAGGGCGATATGTCCTTCAAACCTCTCATCCGCCGGACTAATGCTCATACCTAGCTTCCTTATCGCATTAGGCGCCTTTCTATACCTCAAAAAACGAGTGTTTTAGTGTTCTATTTTTAGTACAGCTTGTTCTAAAACGTAGCATTAAGTGCTCGAAGTTCATAGTTGGAGGTAGAAAGCGTGTCGTCGTTGGTGAAAAACATGAAAAAAATCGCTCTATTTCTCGTCTCGCTTCTGGCAATAGTTGCCGCTATTGCGCCATTCTACCTTAAGATCTCTGAGGTTTCCGGGCACACCCAATTAAAGAGGTTCTCGTCTTACGAGGAGTTGAAAAACTTTCTAGAGGTAAGAATGGAACAGGCAAGACGGTCCAAAAACCTACCAGGGTTTCCTTCGCTTCTCTTTAGAGGCGGCGAACTCGAGTCTCTAAGTTATGAGGACGGTAATGGCGCACCCCTCGCACCTGAAACTTCAACAACCAACATTCAGGTTGCTGGCGTAGATGAAGCAGACATAGTGAAGACCGATGGAGAATACTTATACATGGTTTCAGGCCCGGACATTTATGTATTGAAGGCGTACCCACCTAACCAAGCCGTAATGCTTTCAAAGATAGAACTCAACGAGACATATGACGCAGAAATCTATGTGAACGAGGACAAACTAGCGGTCTTGGGAAACAATTACCATGTCTCACCCTACGCCAATCCTGAAGAAAAACTAGGGTTCGTACCCTACGTATATACTGAAGAAGCATTCCTCAAGGTCTACGACATCACCGACAGAGCGAACCCCGTTCTAACGAGAACCGTGATCCTTAACGGCACTCTCTCAGGTTCAAGGATGATCAGAAACTACGTCTACGCCGTCGTCAATCAACCAGCTACACACCCAGACAGCAACGGAAAAGATCTTGAGGTTGTGCTACCCAGAATCCACATAGGCGACTACGTTAGAAAAGTGCAGCCGACTGAAATACGCTATGTCGATACCCCAGACGTTTTCTACTATTTCACAACAGTCCTCGCAGTCAATATTATAGACGATACGCAGGAGCCAACTCATGAGACGTTCTTAATAGGTCAAACTGCACTCATGTACGTTTCGCTGAGCAACATGTATTTGGTTGTTCCAAACACGAATGTGTGGATTCTGCGTGGAAACGTGGGTGGACCAAGGGAAGAAACGTTGATCTACAGAGTTAAACTGGACAAAGAAAAAATAACTTTCGAGACTCAAGGAGCGGTTTCAGGTTACGTGCTCAACCAGTTCAGCATGGACGAGTACAACGGTTTCTTCAGAATAGCGACAACAGCATGGACGAGTGACGGTTCCAAGAACAACCTTTTCACATTGAACATGAACCTAGACGTTGTCGGAAAACTCAAGGGCCTCGCTCCAGGCGAACGCATATACTCAGCAAGGTTCATGGGCGACAGATGCTATCTCGTAACCTTTAGGCAAATCGACCCATTCTTCGTGATAGATGTCAGCGACCCAGTTGAACCCAAAGTCTTAGGCTACCTGAAAATACCCGGATTCTCCGGCTACCTCCACCCCTATGACGAAAACTACATAGTAGGCGTAGGTAAACAAGACAACAACGTGAAACTGTCTCTTTTCAACGTCACAAACGTTACCGCACCAACAGAAACAGCCAAGTATGTCGTGCAGGCCGACTGGTCGGATTCCACGGTCTTAATGGATCACAAGGCGTTTCTGTTTGATAGATCAAAGAACCTTCTTGTGATACCCCTTTCAATAACAAAGATAGGAATTTACAGAGATTCCATGTGGCAAGGTGCCTACGTATTCAACATAACTTTAGACGGAGGACTCGTGCTTAGAGGCGGAGTCACTCATCTAGAAGCTGATGCAGATCCGTGGGCGGGTGACTACTGGGTGAAGAGGTCCCTCTACATAGAAAATGTGCTCTACACGATCTCAGACAAGAAAATAAAGATGAACAGCTTGGAGAACTTGGCTGAGGTCAACGAGGTAGAGCTTCCCTAGCGTTTCTGTTGTGCCATAAAAGCTTTGCGGGCAAAAGTGATGTAGCCAGTGTGTCCAGTCATCAAGGTTTGGGGGCGTGTTTTGCCCCTTTCAATCTGCATTCTCCGCATGAGGCTCTCAATAGTTTCGATGGCTACGAACCCGTTCTCTTTTAAAGCCTCCACCGTTTTCACAACCTGATCGATAGTGGGGCTGAAGGAAACCAGAACTCCGCTTCCTTTTAAGGCGGAATAGGTGTGAGGGACAACCAGCCACGGTGTTGCCATGTCCAAAATTACGGCGTCCACTTCCTCCTCATCGATGCCTTCTGTTATGTCCTTGTTTTTCAATTCCACGTATTCCGAAACTCCAACTCTCTTCAAGTTTTTGAGAGCCATTTCCAAAAACTCTCGTCGAATCTCGTAACTGTAAACCCGTCCGCTGGGTTTAACGTAGAATGCCAGGGCGCTGGTGAGGGCTCCGGTCCCGGTTCCTGCTTCCACAACGCGGCTTCCTGGGCCAACTCCGCTGAACATGAGGAGGAGGGCTATGTCCTTGGGATAGGATATCTGCGTTTTTCTCTGTACCTTGAAAATGTAGTCTCTTAGGGTGGGTTTCAAAGCTACAAACTCTACGCCCATGCTGCTGATTATTCGGGTTCCGTATTCTTTTCCAAGTAAGTCGTCTAGTTGAACGAAACCTTTGTGAGTGTGAAAGCTCTTCCCCTTTTCCACTCTAACCAAATACGTTCTTTTCCGGTCTAGATAAAGAAGAACATCTTCGCCTTCTCGAATGGGTTGAGACAAGGTCTATGCTCACACCATGCCACTAATTAACGGGAGAAAATAATAACGTTATGGGAACTCGACATCCATATTTAGCGAAACGGCATCATGGTGTGTACTTGAGAAATAGCTCCCTCATGGGAATGCGCAAAAACAGCCTTTCATATTTTGTTTCTTTCATAAGTCATTTAAATTGGTAGATTTCATATAGTGAATATAGTTGAAATGGTGGACAACGTGTCTAAACAAGTGACGAAGCTTGTTCTCCCCTTTGCTGTTTCTGCGGAGGATCGAGTCAAAGCCTTTACGAAGGACATGGAGATGGCAACTATTTTCTACCTAGCTGAATCAGATAGAGGGAAAGGTGAGGGTCGCATTTTGAAGAAGCCAGCCGAGAAGCTGATTTTCATAGCTGAAGCCTGTTATCCCGTATGGTTGATTCCTTGGAGGGGAAGAACCTTACTCTTCGACGGACTCGTTGTCACAACACACACATTGTCTTATGACGTACTGCCGGATATCAATGCCTTTGACAACGATATTCAAGGAAGCGCGAAAACTCGTGAAGCCTATTCCGTGGCTCTCTCCCAGAATGCCAGTTACTTTCAAAACTTCGCTGGCAAAGAGGAGAAAACTATAGAAGGCCTTATTACAGATCCAGATTTCATACAAGATTTTGTTACCTATCTTTTGGAAGTGGAGGAAATTGAAAAACGCGTAACTACAAAAGCGATTTTATCTCCCATCATCGACGAATCCGAGATCTCGGTTTCCATCGAAGAGCTTTCAGATTTAAGAGGCAGATCGAAGGAGGACATCAAAAACTTAGGTAAAAGTATGAAACTACTGAGTGAAAGAACTAGAGAACAGGTAAAAACCCTTCGCGAAGAAATTAAGGAAATTCGAAGAGAGTTTGACCAAAAAATTGAGAAGGTTAAACCCAGAGTAACAGAAAAGATACAGCAAATTCAAGAGGGGTATGATGAAGAAATCACTAGGATATCTAGAAGATTTGAAAGGCAACTTCGGTCTCTTCACAAAGATCGTGTTAAATTTGAGAAAAAGCAAGAACGTTTAACAGCCGAAATTGATCGTTGTGAGGCTGAAATAAAATCTTGTAGACTTCGCAAAGATGAGGGAGGCGAGATTCAATGGAGCGAGAAGCTTGAAAAAATCAGGAAAAAGCTTCCAACTTTAAAGAAAAACATTGGGGATATGGACAAAAAAATAGAGGACATTGAAACCGCCAAGAAACTTGAAATATCTCAACGGAGGACAAAGTTGGACACCCGCATCGAAGAAACTATGAAAGCCCTTAGAGAGCTTGAGGCTTCACGGGAGGCAAGAATCAGAATGAAACAACAAGAAACAACATCGCTAGAAGATACGACTTCCTCCATCATAAATCAAATGAATGAAATGGTTAAGTCAAAAGAGGTGGCCTTAAATGAGTTTGACAGGATAGGTACGCCGAGGAGGAGAAGAAAGTACGCTCTTGTATACTTGCCGCTCTACTTTGTTTGTTACGAAACGGAATTGAAGAAAAGATATGCGGTGTATCCTCCATCCATCGTAGGTAGCATGGGAATCTTGACAAAATTGAAGGGTGTTTTCGGTGCCACAAAAATGAAATCTTTTCTTCAACCTCGTTCAAAAGCCATAACAGCACTTCTTAATCAACTTATAATCCTAACCGGAGAAAATCCCGTGTTTGAAAAAGAGATAAGTGACGCTGGAATCAAAGCCAGCATCTTACGAACAACAGAGTTACGAATAGGCGTTAAAAGAGGATTGAAAGAGTTAAGAGACGAAAACTGGATATCGGAAAGCGAACTTCAAACTTTCAGCAAGCTCCTATGAAAAATATATTTCGCGTCAAATCATGTACCTTTTTCCGTATCTGACTAAATGCACGTTTTTGTTTATTGCCTTGAACAGCTTTGGGTTTTCTGTGTGTATTGGAAAAATCTGTTTCGGTTTGATGTAGCGGATGAGGTCTGTTAGCTGGCGTCTGTTCATGTGGCCGGAAGCGTGGAGTTGGCGAAATTTGATTTGGAAGTGCCTTAGCCAATTGTGCATAACTTCGTCTTCAATGTCTTCTTCACTGTAGGGTTCGCTCATGCTGTGAATGAAATGACTGTCTGGATCCGGCTTTATATCAATAAATTCTGCGAACTGGTAAAAATCTAGGTCCATAACTATCTCGCTTTGATGTTTGTGCACAAACTCGTAATCCACCATTTTGTCCATGAACTCCCGTTCCCAAACATAGTAGTCTTTCTCTTGGAAACTCCCGGTTTTTTTCCTCTTGTAATAAACTAGAATGGTCTCGTCTTTCATGGGATCTGGAAGGTGAAGGTGCTTATCCTCTACAAGCTTGCTTAACAGATGGGCGGTTTTCGGAGATATGACGAACTTTCTGTTGTTGTTTTTAGCTACGTTGTAAAATATTCCGAAAAATGCTGTTTTCAACATATCGCTGTTATTAGTATCCAAATATAATCATGCCTTTTGTCCAAAATTTTCTGTCGTTGAAGTTGTTATCATTCTAGCGGGTAAAGCAATAACAGACACAATTCTCTCAGTAAGTCTGTCTCGTTATGCCGAATGATTAATTTTAGATATTCCTCATCTTTAGTTTTCAGATATGCTTCCCATAGCATAGGCACAAGCTCTCCTGTTGTGACTGGCTCGCCAAAATACATCTCGGGAAGAGAAATAAGTTCATCAAGTTTAGGCCATTTCACATATTTCTTTTCAGCTTTCTCTTT
>JGI24422J19971_10000732_pt1 | contig 18859 bp, 21 predicted proteins | sample DeeMarSWOR152_54_FD_19971 | JGI IMG/M metagenome (IMG submission 19971) | reverse complement strand
CTCCTATATACTTATTAAATCTGGGAGTTTGTTCAACTATTGCCAGTCCCATTCTGTTCAGAATCCTCTGCATTGTCACCATTCTTCTGGGAGACTGATGAGCAAAAGCCAGGTAAACAATGGCTCCCGTTCGCCTCTGCAAGGCTTCGACTCCTCGTGAAATGAACAACGTTAAACCGGTGATTGTGTAGGGAGGATCGGTGAAGACAACATCGTATTTGTGGCGGAGACGCTCTGGAAGAGGTTGCCTGAGGTCGCTCTTGATGGTAGTTATTTGCAGGTCTTCTTTCGCAGAGATTGACTGGACAGCTTCGATCAGTCTTGTATCAACATCTACAATCACAATTTTCTCCGCGGCCCGAAGCAGCCCAACTGCAATTGATGTAAGGTCATCGTCGCCAAGGAATACAATTCTTCTCCCTTCAACATCGCCTCTTTCCAGCATGAAGAGGGCTCTTAGAAGAGCTGTTTCGGGTGTTCCGTGAGCTTGGTCCAGCCATGGCAAGGGTCTTGGCCTTGAACTCAAATGCTTCGTGAGTTTCTCAAGGATTAATCTGAATTCATTTGGAACCTCAACCCTTCGTCCGTTACATGTTGGGCATATGAGTCTCTGTGGATAGACGAATCCAAGCTGTTCCCTTACGAATTTCTCTCCGTTCGTTGTTAGGCTGGCTCCGCCATTTCTGGTGAGCAGACCCGCCTTTTCCAGCTCCCGTCTGACGGCCGCAGTTACGGGTATTGGAAGCTGGGTCCGGTGCGATAGCTCTTTGGTACTGATCTTGCGGCTTCTATATATCTCGCGAAGTATCTGCCTCACGGCTTCGCTGCCTTCTTCCAATTCCGCCTTCTTGGACACAGTCTCCAGCAAATCAAACCTGAGCCAATGTTTTGATGACATAATATTTTGTCTCAACTACGCGTTTGGAGCGAACCCATCAATCAAAATGGGCAGCGGTATTTAGTCTTTGTGTCCTTGGCGCAAGTGCGCGTTGAAAGAGCAATGTTTATTAGGCATTCTTATCGTAAATATTAATATACGCTGTTAGGAACGCAATCCTTTGAAGCCCCAGGAATTAATCTGTCCCTATTCCAACTGCAGCCGATCATTTGAGAAACCCGTAATGGTAACAGATAGCTCCAAACTTCCCCGAGAAACCTACTACGCCTGCCCCCACTGCATGCTACGATTGGAGTTGTCGCTGGAATCTGACGGAAATGACGATTGGAGCTTTGTGCACATAAAAACTGCTGAAAACGAAATGCTACTTTCGACATTAGGATCCAACGATGGAAGCAGAAGGCTAGGAGAAGCCGTTTCTAACCCGCAAGCAACCACACCTTCCAAAACCTGTAGACATTTCCTAGGGTATCTGCGAAATCACCCNAGCGGACTAGACTTTCCGGATGAGTGNACAGTCTGCCCCGACATTGTGAAGTGTTACATCAACAAGGAATGANGGCAACCAAAGAGGCTTTGGCTCAAAGTTCAGACCGTTGCAGTTCAAGCCAATAATCTCCAGGCAACACCTACGCCCGTATTCCCGGACTCTTCTTGGATCCGAGATCCCATAAGGGTTAAAGAATGCCCGAAATCAGGATTATTACGGCCCCAAGTGTCCAGCAGTAGAACGCAAACAAGTACAGCTTCTTTCTCATTATGATTTTTTGGAGCAGTTTCAGCACGCAGTATCCAACGAGGATCGCTGCAAAGACTCCTGCAAGGAGTTCACTCCATTCCAGGCCTGCTGCGGCCAACTCGGCGAGTTGAGTAAATGAAGTGAAAGCTAGAGCACCAAGTATAGCTGGAACCGAAATCAAAAAGGAGAAACTAAAGGCTTTTCTTCGCTTGACTCCAAGCAAGAGGGCAACTGCTATTGTTAATCCGCTTCTAGACAATCCAGGTAGTATGGCTAAGCCCTGTGCTACGCCCATTATGATAGCTGTCGAGTATCGTATTTCTTCAGTTTTCTCCTCGCTGAATCTCACTGCAAATAGAGTTGATCCACAGAGAATAAATGCGATGGCAATCGGCACTATGTCACCGAATAGGCCTCCTGTCAAGGTTCCGAGAATCAAACCGATAACCATGGTGGGGATCACACCAGCGATTATCAAAGGCACTGTTTTCCCATCTTCTGATTCTAGATCGAAGTGAGCAAGAGCCGAAGCCATCTTCCAGACCTCGCGCCTAAAGAAGAAAAGGACAACAATCAAGGTGCCAACGTGGAGGGCTACATCAAAAAGCACCGGAACGTCTAGCCCCATGATATGCTCAGCAAGCCTCAGATGTCCAGTGCTTGATATTGGAAGCCACTCTGCCAAACCTTGAATAATCCCCAAAATGATAGTCTCTATTAGCTGGTCCAAATTTTCGTGGCTTCCTATAGGCATGAACGATTGACTGTAAAACTGCTGGGGATATTTGCTTTGTTACTGCGAATTCGTCTGAAGCACAAATGTCAGAGGGTCATTCTAGCCGCCTTTCTGCTTCCCGTAGCATTTTGACTACAGGAAGGTGATAGGGGCACTTTTCCTCACACTTGCCACATTCTGTACAGCTGTTCACTCTAGTGCGAAGCTTTGGGTATTGATCTCTAGTCCATTTCTGGATTTTGTAGAAGCTATTGTATACCTGCCATCTGAGGATCGTCGGAATTTCGACACCGTCGGGGCATGGCATGCATAATCCACACTCTCTACAGAAAGGTTCAGGCGGAAGATCCCCGAATCTGTAATTATTTTTCTCCTCATCGGTCAAGCACTCAAAATCCTCGGCCACTTTCACAACATAGTCAACTTCTTCAGTGGAACGTAGCCCAGGTATCACTGTTGATATGTCGTGAGCCATCACGAATCTCAATGAACGTCTTGCCCTTTCAGCGCCGTCTTTTCCGAAGTGGGCGGCGAACTCTGATGGATCGGGCCAATCAACCTCAGGTTTACCTAGAAAACGCGCTCCCCACTGGGGATACTGCAAAGGTGCCCCACACCCGCCCATTGCCTTCATAATGACAACACCTGTATCCGTTTCTCTGGCAAGGGGAATCAACTCTTCACTTGCTCTTCTGTCAAGGACGTTCAAAGGAACAAGCACAGTGTCAAACTTGCCAGTCTTTGCCGCCTTCGCAAGAACAAATGGGTTATGTCCACTAATTCCTACGTAATCCACTTTGCCCTGTGCTTTAGCCTCCTCCAAAGCCATTAATGATCCCTCAGGACCCATTGCCTTCTTCAGAGTCTCCTCATTGTCAACTCCATGAAGTTGAACGAGGTCTATATGATCAGTCTGCAAGTTCTTTAGACTCTGCTTGAGACCTGCTCTGGCAGCGTCTTCTTTGGTCCTCTGGTGGGTTTTGGTTGCCAGAATCACTTCATCTCTGACGTCCCTCAACGCGGCTCCTATCTTCTCTTCGCTGTCCCCGTATGCTCTAGCCGTATCAAAGTAGTTGATACCCCTTTCGAACGCGTATCTGACCACTTGCTTCGCTTGTTCGCGGGAAAGTGCTATTATGGGGATGCCGCCGAAACCAATTACTGTAACCGATAAACCTGTCCTTCCAAGTCTCCTCTTCTTCATGGCCATCAGCTTCGCCAATAAAGGGCGGGAATTGTATAAAAGGCTGTCTTCTTTGCCGCCGAAGATTCAGTGAAGTGTCAGCACGACAAGTCTTGCTTGGGAAACCCGAATCGGAGTGGTCCTTGCTCCAGTATCCCTGCAAAGATAGAATTACGTTTTTGACGGAGAAGTTATATCCCTGTGGATCCTGAAATAGCAGAGGTAAGTGTGTACGATGTCAGAGAATAAGATGACGGCTTTTTTCAAAGAGCAGATAGAATTGGAGCGTCACATAGTTAAGTCAGTCACGGACAGCCTGAAAACAGTTAGGAATCCCGTGGTGAAACAGGTTTTGAGCGCGATAGCTCTTGACTCGCAAAAGCACGCCGGGATATATAATGCAGCAATGTCCATTTCGGCTGTCACACCAGCACTGACAGATGAAGAATACAGAGAGCTTGAGAATATAACTGCAAAACACATTAAGGACGAAGAGAAGGCAATCTTCGCTCTAGAACAGATTATGCCAAATCTGAAGGACGAAAAAGTCAAGCTATTATTGGAATCAATTGCAAGCGACGAGAGAAAGCATCATGAACTTCTCAGGAAAGTTGTTGACTTAATAGTTAAAAAAGAAGCTATAACGGAGGAGGACTGGTGGGAGATACTGTGGAAAAACGTTCCCTTTCACGGTGCACCAGGAGGATGATTCTTCCAGTTCTCTGAACCATAATGCATGCACATCAATGCTTTGCATAAGAGTGTTCTGTCGTTCCTAGGCCAACCATTTTGGCTTTCCCTTTATATACTCAGTTAGGAATCTGGCAAAGCTCTGATTGCGTCGATACATTGTTAGCACTTCCTCGTTTACTAGAATCTTAAGGGTCTTGGCCATGGCTCTGGAAACCAGCTCTGCCAAGCCAACGTCTTTTCCCCCTTTTTTCAAGCCGGATTCCAGCAACTCCACCAAGTCAGAGTGTTCCCGAATGATATCCACGACCCATCGCCCTCTTTCTATTCTGGGACCTGACAGGGTCCGTTTAGAATTCTTGTGTTTTCGAAGGAATTTTTCGCATTCTTGCTTCCTGTGCAATGGAGGTCCGATATGTCTTCTCAAGTGAGGTAGATAGCGGTGGTTCGCTTCAAGAACAAAGACGACTGAAGCCTTCTCATCGCTCCAGACCGCATCGCCGATCATTGCAAACTCATGTCTGCGGGCAAATGCCTGAAGGGCTCTCTGCGACTTGTATAGCTGTCCCCAAAGAACGTCGGGAACCGCTTTCACACCTCTAACTTCTATAAGGACGAGGGCTGAGGCGCGATTCTCCATTTGTTCCAGCAGCTCTTGTTGGCTGAAGGGCTTTGTATCTGGAGGGTAGAAGAGCTTTCTTTTTGGCTTGCTCAGGAATTCTCTTGATGCTGCAACGAACTGATCTAGCTGATCTTGCCTCACAGCAGAAGCAGCATTTCTTCCTTTGTCGACAGGGTCGACTATTACAAGAGGTTCTTCGAAGGCTAGTGCTAACTTGCTCTCTTGTCCTTCATAGTGCTTCCCGAGATCTATGAATGTCCTTACTTTCCAGCTGCTTGCTGCCTTCAGGACTTCGAGAAACGAACCNTAGGAGAGGACAAGCAGTTCGCACAGGTAGCCGCTGAAGCCGCCTATCTTGATCTCAGCACCGTANGTGTTTATGCCTTTCATGAACTGCTTCAGAAGTCTGATTTCGCCGCAGAGCTTATCATTCAACAAAGGTTTCACGTAGTCGGTGTGAAATGGGGTGCGGTCAGTAGCGCTTTTCCATTCACCTTTCTCAACATCATAACAGGGAACAATGTTGATTATAGTCTTGTCCAGTACAGCTTCCAAATAGGGATGATCCGCAAAGCGTTCGACCTGCTTGGCTCCTGCTGTTGCCTCCTTCGCGATTTCTAGATAAATGGTTCCGAAGGCTAGCTGCGGCACAGTTGATGGAATGCGCATAAATATATCAATGTCGGGCGATTCTTTGAGCCAAGTGTCCTTAGCAACAGATCCCTCGACGCGAACTTTCATATCTAGTTTCTTTTTCCGCGCTATCTTCTCTACTTTGTTTTTAACTTTCTCTGCTAGTGCAGCAACGCGTATTTTCTCTTCAGGGCTCGGCGTGGATTTCCTAGAAACCTGTGAGAATATTGCTTCAAGCTTTGAAGCCATGAGAAACGCCTTTTGTCAATTCTGCCGACAGACTTCCTTTAGGGTGGAGTACATTGGCCCTTTTGGCGTCAGCACACTCTTTTTGAGTTTTAAGCAATCAACTCTCAGAACGCCGAACTCGTAGTCTCTTAGTTCCTCTAGGCAACGGAGAAGTCCTTCCCTGTTACGACCCGTCCTTACTCTGGCGATAGTGATGTGTGGGCTGAAGCCCTTCACGTCTGACTTGAGTCCAAGTCTTCTAAGACCAGGCTCAAGCTGGTTGAAAATCTGTCTAAGCTCTTCGGCGCCTTCTTGGATTCCTGCCCAAACAACTCGTGCATATTTGATTGTTGGAAAAACGCCCACTCCTCGAATCTTGACATCGAATGGAGCGAAAGATGCTCTTTCCATTTCGCTGTGTACACTGTTCACTACTTCGGGGCGGATACTTCCTAAGAAGCGCACAGTAATATGTATGTTCTCGGGCCTAACGCATTTCAGGTCTGCACCTGTATCTGTAAGCTTGCTTTGGGCGTCAGACAGCTTTTTCAGGGCTTTGTCGTTATTGATGTCGAAAGCGATGAAGCAGCGTATCGGTTCAGCCATTCTGAGTCCTTCTCTCATAGTTTCAGTATACTTATTTATAAGAACTTTTGACTTAGAGTTTGCCTGGAAGCGCAGACAGTGAAGGGCAAGGTCGTCGTTTGTGTTGCTGGAATGCCGGGTGCCGGGAAGGCAGTTGTGGTCGAAGTCGCCAAGGAACTAGGTTTCGGAATTGTGGTTATGGGTGATGAGGTTAGAGAGGAAACTAAACGCCTCGATTTGGAACCGACGCCTGAAAACGTGGGTAAGATTATGCTCAAGATGCGTGAAGAAGGTGGACCTGCAGTAGTGGCAAAACGTTGCATCCCAAAAATCGAAGGCCAGAAGAGCAAAGCTGTAATTGTCGATGGCGTTCGCAGCATCTACGAAGCAGACGAATTTAGAAGATACTTTCCAAGCTTCAAGCTCGTCGCAATCCACGCGTCGCCTGAAACTCGATTCACGAGGCTTTTTAAGCGTAAGCGGAGTGACGACCCTGCCAGTTGGGAAACTTTCCTTGAGAGAGATTGGCGAGAGCTTCATGTCGGCGTCGGCGATGTCATTGCCTCATCGGATGTGATGATAGTCAACGAAGGGCAGCGAACAGCATTCAAAACAGAAATCTCAAAGTTCTTGAAAGGCGTGATCCGCATTGGGCGAAGTAAGGGTACAAGCCGAAGTTAACCCTACAGAGGATTTGCAGAAGGTCAAAAAGGCAATAGAAAACGTTTTCAGCGACCTGGAATTCAGAGAAAAGAGCCTGCCCCGAGGAACCTTGCTCACAGGCTACTCTGGAGATCTGGAAAGCCTGTCTAGGTTTGGAGATATTCTTCGTAGAGAGCGTATCAGGGACGCAGCCCGAAGCGTGTTGTTCCAAGGCTTGAAAGGGAACATCATGAAGTTCTGCTTGAATAAGCAAGTGGCCTACGCGGGTCACATATCATTCTGCGAGCGGGTTGGGGAAAGCCCTCTTGGACCTATAGAGGTTCAGATAGAGTGCGACAACCCGTCAAAGTTAATCGACTGGCTTGCCCCAAGAACAAGACGAAAGACGAAACAATAATCTTCAACCATTGTTCTGCCAATCTCTTTGCGCACTAGTCCGGAGGTAGCTGGCATGCATGCAGACATTGGCTTATCTACGCTTTTCTGAATTGTAAGAGTTTTTCTCGATTGTAAGAGCCTTTCTCGATCTTCAAGCGCGCGAAGCTGCTGGAACTTCTTACGTGGCTTTGGACAGTGGCAGCCTGATTTTCATGAAGTCCTCGGCGACGTTAACCGGTGAGAAACCTTTCTTGGCCTGTTTCAGCAGGAGATCAGTGCTTTTGTAGCGGGCGCTGATATGGGTCAGAATTAGCCGCTTTGCCTTGGCTTTTCTCGCCGTTTTTGCCGCTTGGCTTGGAGTGGAATGACCGTCTTCCTCTGCCCTCTCCCCCAACTCATCATCAAAAGTACATTCATGAATGAGCAGATCGGCTTCTCTAGCCAGCTTCACGATGGAGAGTGAAAACCTGCTATCTCCTGTATAGACTATCTTCCGTCCTGGTCTTTGGGGACCAACAACTTTTGAGGGCTCAACAACTGTCCCGTTGGGCAGCGTTATTGACGACCCGTGTTGAAGCTTTGACCACAGCGCTCCTTCTGGAACATGTAGTTCTCTTGCCCGTTCTGGATAGAACCTCCCCGGTCGCATCTTCTCGTCGAGGCTGTAGGCAAATGCGCATTCTATGTGGTCTGCCTTTGCTGCGTGTATCTCGAATTCCTTCCCTTTGAAAACAACCCCTGCTTCTTTAACCTCCATCACTTTGAGAGGGAAGGTCAGTGTGAATTGTACAGTCCTTTCGATAGCTTCCACAAAGTCGTTCAAGCCTGGAGGCCCGTAAATTTCCAGTTCTCGTGCTCGGCCCAGCAAGGACATCGTCTGGATTAATCCAGGAAGACCAAGCATGTGGTCTCCATGCATGTGGGTAACTAACACCTTCATTTCCCGGTTGAACCCTAGCCGCGCCTTTATCATCTGGCGTTGAGCACCTTCACCGCAGTCGAATAGGATGAGGTCTCCTTCCCTGCAAATCATTATCGCTGGCAAAGACCTCGTCGGCGTGGGTATGCTACCTGCTGTGCCAAGAAAGATCACTTGCAGACTCATTCACGATTGCTCCAACACTGCGATTTCTCTTGTGAGACTTCTATGCACGTAAACGAAATGGGATTGGATTCTTCTGAACCCCAACTCCTTGGCCCTCTCGCATAGACGAACCGTTCTGGGAGAGGCTATGCACATGCGTTGACCTTTTGCCATCCTATCTGCACTCATCTTCAAGAACTCTTGCACGATCTGCTTTGTGGTCTGCCCCATTGTTGATGCCGAGCGCCCGTATGGAGGGTCTGTGACAATGCAGTCAACCTTCGCCAATGGTAAATGTCTGGCCTCGGCGACAGCTAAACCTTCGAACTCAATGTTGAAGAACTTCAAGTTTCGTATACTGCCTCTGATCATTCGCTTTTTGGCATCGACTCCAAACACTCGGCAGCCCAACAACCCGGCCTCTATCAGAAAACTGCCGGTGCCGCAGAAAGGGTCAAGAACAAAATCACCTTTCTTGGCGCGAGCAAGGTTGACCATGCACCGGGCTAGCTTCGCCGGCATTGCTGAAGGATGGAAAAAGGGGCGCTTCCGTGGACGCCTCTGAACAAAGGGGGTAGGCGATACTTCTCTGATTATCAATCCGAATACGAAGCATCCGTCTGTTATCGTTCCGAAAAAAGTTTTCCGTGGATGTTCGAGGTTGACCTTTGACTTTTTAATTTTGTTCAGAACGATTTCTCCGAGTTTCCTCTCTAGACTCATACTAGGCAGATCTCGTCCAGCTTCTCCAACTCGTCGAACGCGTACAGCGAAGCTTTCGTTTGGCTTGAGGAAAGTGTCAAGTGGTGCAGCCTGCGTTGCCTTCACGATTTCTCCGAAAGAGGCATTGCAGCAGAACAGTTCTTGACAGCAAGTTCTGGTCAGCGCGGCTCTTGCAGCAATTGCGGCGACTGCATCAACGCTTGAATCGAGTCGCAGAACCTGTGGCAGTAGTTGTGACCCTTTGTATGCTACACCTTCAGCTTTCAGGATTGCCTTCGTTTCAGCGAAAGGCAACGTTTTATGCTCGCCTGAGAGAAGGAAGAACAGTTTGGGCACTAGGTCTTAGGCTCCATTCTTGACAAGAGCCTCGGCGATTATTGGCGCTACCGAGACCACACTCACCATACTCGTAACGCTGTCAGTGCCGATGACTTCGTCAGCCCCGTTTTGGACTATTCTCTCCCTAGCGTTGGCTATCAAGAGTGGATGTACACAAGCCGCATAAACCTTGGATGCTCCTTGATTCTTAGTGTGAGCAACCGATTTCGTCATTGTGCCACCACTGCTTATGATGTCGTCGAACAGGATTGCCACTTTGCCTTTAACGTCAAGTCGTTTCTCTTTGATGGTCACCTTCCCAGTGTGAGGGTCTCTTTGGGTCGGAATGAAGTCATATTCCCCTCCGAGTATAGTTGCGGCCTCCTTTGCGTTGGCTAATCCCTTCTTTCCCATTGACAGTGAGACTGCTCCCTTGTAGCCCTGATCTTTGAAGTATCTTGCAAGCAAGGGGATAGCTGAAAGATCCTTTATTGGGAGGGTGAATGATGTCAAGGCCTGAGGGTTGTGTGCGTTGACGGTGATTATCTGGGTGACTCCGCATGCTTTGAGGATGCTAATCACTGTTTTGGCGCTAAAGGCTTCGCCTGGAAGGAATGCTTTGTCCTGTCGGCTGTAGGCGAAGTAGGGTATCACTGCAAGGATATTGCTTGCACCTTGGTCTTTGGCTTCGGATGCCATCAAGAACAGCTGCATCATTCTTTTGTCTTGAGGTGGACTTGTGGTTTGAACGATGACGACTTCTTCGCCTTCTAGGTCTCCTTCTATGCGTATGTAGCTTTCACCGTCTGGAAAGCTTTTAGAGAACACTGGGATCAGCCGCGTTTTCAATTCAGAGGCTAGACGGTTAGCCAGGTTTTTGCTCGCCGGGCCCGGTAGAATTATCATCGGGCTGTCTTCCCGTGTTTTTTGATTATCTCTTCGGCTCTGTCCATGCGTATTTTGCGTTCTTGCACCATTTGTTCACTGACTAGATCGATTAGCTCGCCAGTGGCGCCTGCTGAGATAGCGATGTTTCTGGCGTGCAACTGCATGTGACCTCGTTGTATACCCTCGTGTGCCAGGGCTCGAAGAGCTGCTAAGTTTTGAGCCAAGCCTACTGCGGCTATGACTTCGGCAAGCTCGTTGGCCGAGTTGACTCCCAGGATTTTGAGTGCAACTTTGGCGATCGGATGGGTTCGTACAGCGCCTCCTATAGTGCCGACCGCCATTGGCATTTCGATTGACCCAGTCAAGTCTCCATCGTCGTTTGTTTCCCACGAAGACAAAGTCGTATAGTGTCCAGAACGGGCTGCGTAGGCGTGTGCCCCCGCTTCTATTGCACGATGGTCGTTGCAGGTTGCAATGACAACTGCTATTGCTCCGTTCAAGATGCCTTTGTTATGTGTTGCGGCGCGGTAAGGGTCTGCCGACGCGAAGTGATATGCCTGAACTATGCCTTCTACTACTTCTTCCCCGCCGACCGATTCTTTTGGAACGGTCACATACGCCCGAGCTAAGCGCTGGGTCGCAAGGTTGCTGATGATGCGTAAGTAGACACGGCCTCCGGTCACGCGTTCCACTAATGGAGCAACGGCCTCCGCCATCGTGTTGACTGCGTTGGCTCCCATCGCGTCACGGCAGTCCACGTGAAGCTCCGTTATCAACATCGGCCCCACAGGGGTTTGGATGACTTTTGCCTCCAGATCCTTTGCGCCGCCGCCAACAGAGATGAGGACCGGGTCTTGTTCATTGGCTTTCTTCAGAATGTCTTCCTTGTGATTGTATATAGCGATGCGAGCTCGATGCGGATCCTTTACTCCTACAACTTGAATCTGGCCTATCATAACGGGGTTCGTGCTTGTAGTTTGAAAACCTCCGCCTTCCCGCGCCATTTTCGCTGCATAGCTTGCTGCCGCAACAACAGATGGTTCTTCTATTGCCATCGGAATCAGGTAGTCTCTTTTGTTGATTAAGAAGTTCACTGCTATCCCCAGAGGAACTGGGAAACTTCCAACAGCATTTTCTATCATGCGATCAGCAAGGTCGAAGGGCAGGGAACCAGTATTCTGGAGTAAGCTTATTTCTTCGTCCGTTAGGTGGGCGAAGTCTCTGACAATTCGCAGCCTTTCATCCAGAGACAGTTTGTAGAAGCCGGAAAAAGCAGAAGTTTTGCTCAACGCTTGATACCCAGCACTATCTAACCATCACAAGGAAATAAGAGTTTAACTCAGGCAAAGCAAGCAGTGCTTGAAGCTGCTATTATAGCTGCAAATGATCGTGTAATGAAACTGTGCTATGGTGACCTCAAAGCTGGGTTTAGTCATCACCAGTCAGATCTTTCGTCACATCATTGGTCCATAACTGTAATGAAGCCGGTCGTTTAAAATGATTTCGCGGGTTAAATGATTTCCGGGGGTAATATATACTTTCTTTACGCGCCAAAATCTGAAACTTAGTCCTGGTTTGCTTGAAGTTGTCATAGGGCAAAGAATTTAAACGTGCCTATTCTTCACATAGGGGGCAGGTCAACATTATGGGCAAACGTATCCGAGTGCAAAGGCGAGGCCGAGGAGGATCGACCTTCAGAGCGTCCAGTCACAAAAGGATAGCGCCAGCCAAGTATCCGTCATTGAGAAAGGACGAACTGGAAAGTGTTGTCGAGGGGCAGTTAGAGGAGATTGTGCACGAACCTGGACGCGGCACGCCGCTTGCCAGAGTAAGACTTCAGACAGGTCAAGACTTCCACTTCGTTGCCCCAGAGGGAGTACACGAAGGACAAAAAATCCAGATTGGGGGCGAAGCCACGGTCGACATCGGCAACGTCCTTCCGTTGAGCAATGTTCCGGAAGGTTCCATGATCTGCAGTATTGAACTCTCACCAGGAGACGGGGGGAAAATAGCGCGTTCCTCAGGAGCCTACGCAACATTAGTCGCCCATACTCCCCAAGGAAGTATGATAAAATTCCCTTCAGGAAAGACGAAGTACATTAACAAGCTTTGCCTCGCCACAATAGGTGTGGTTTCGGCAGCCGGACGCCTTGAAAAGCCATTCCTAAAGGCCGGCAAGAAGTTTCATATGAAGAAAGCAAAAGGGCACAAATACCCTCGACCCCGAGGCGTAGCAATGGTGGCCGCCTCACATCCCTATGGAAGCAGCAAGAGAGGAGGCCGCAAGGTCACCACAGTTGCACGTGGTGCGCCGCCAGGGAAGAAGGTAGGCTTGATTGCAGCCAGAGGTACAGGGCAGAGACGGAGGAGAACCTGATCCCCAGAAAAGATTAATAAATAGCTGAACGAGGGTTGAGGTAGGTGAAGGCTGAATGCCGAAAGAATTCACATACAGGGGGTACACCCTAGAGCAGCTGCAGGGCCTGTCGATGGACGAGTTCATACGCTTGCTTCCATCTCGTCATCGCAGAAGCTTGCAGAGAGGACTAAAAACTGACCAGCGAATCCTTTTGGAGAGGGTGAGGACTGCAAAGGCGGCTTTGGACAAAGGGCAAAGCATTATTGTTAGGACTCATGCCCGGGATATGGTCATCCTACCAGAGATGGTCGGGGTAACCTTGCTGCTTCACAACGGAAAGGAGTTTGTCCCCGTTGAAATCACAGAGAAGATGGTTGGTCACTATCTTGGAGAATTTGCTATAACAAACAAGCCTGTGAAGCATGGACAGCCAGGCATCGGCGCTTCAAGATCGTCGATGTATGTACCACTAAAATAGGCTTAGGGCATATGCGCATGCATGGAACTATGCTCGACAACTAGGCTCGATAACTGGGCTCGGCCTTCTTCTTTTCGCCTATACCCACAGGCATTTTAGGAAGGGGAATAGGTGGAGGAATGTTCAATGTCCGTGAAATGAGGACGGATTCTAAAAAGACGATGTTTGAGATAGTCTGCACGATCATCTGCGGTGGGGCCTTCTTCTCTTCGTATCCAACGAAGATCTTCTCGAGCTCGTCTTTCTCACCGCTAACGTGAGCTTTTCCTTTGACACTAATCTGGGCCACTGCTGGGTTGTAGCTTATAGTGAAAACAAATGGCACTTCCAACAGATCTTCGTTGAGCTTGTTCACGCTGACTAGGTTTAGGTTGGTGGCAATCTTGACTGGAGGTAGGGGCCGTTTTATGTCCCAGAAGCGCTCTGCTGAGATATTGCTTATGAAAATGTTGACGCGGATTTTCATCTGAGGGTGGCTCAGCTAGATGCGCCCCGCGGTTACTGATCTTGTTTATATCTTGTGAAGCCGCAATGACCGCATGTGTACCGGTTACCATGGTTTGCCATGAAGTAGCCCGGCCCGCACCTTTCGCAGAACGGCTGTAACCGTGTCAGATGATCGCCTTCTATTGTGTAATAGCTGAAGGCTCCTCTTTCCTTTTTCTTCTTCTTTTCCGCTTTTGCTTCTTTGGTTTTTGGCTTCTTCTCTTCTTCAAGCTCTTCCTGGGCTTCTGCTACCTCGGCTTCTTCGCTTCCTAGTTCTTCTTTCTTCTCTGTCATCGATCCTGTTTCTCCTTTTCTTCTTGTTCAGATTCCGGCTGCGTTGCTTCGGGGTCATCCTCTCCTGCTGACTTCAATGCTTTTGTCTCTTGTTCTTTGGATGCTGGCTCCTTTGCTTCCTGCTTTTCCCCCGTTGCAGCTGTTTCAGGAGGAGTGTTGCGTGTAAGTATATGGTCGCGTTCAACCAGTTTTGCTTGCTCGGCCGATTCATAGGTGTTTGCTTCTCCTATAGCCGTAGTTGTTCCAGTTTTTGTTTCCACTTTTTCAATGAAGACCAAGTCAAGCTTAGTCTTTAGTTCGCGTGCCAATTCTCTTAGCAGTTCCACACGTGATGGGGTCTGTCCTTCTTCAGTGTGATCGACTTCAAACACAACTTCCTTTCTTTTCAGTAAAGGGTTGAGTTTCTTGGATATTATCTTAATCTTCAAATCCTGTTCCTCCTTTGGGGAGGATTATGGCACAGAAAAAGACCTCTCTGTCCTTATAAAGTTTCATCAATGGAGAAGACCGTCGTTATCACCATCACCGGGCCTCATCATGTTTTCAGATGCGGCTCCGGATGGTAGAACTGGAGAATTGCTTAGGTCAAAGCTAGACGTTCGCCCTGCTGCCTCAGCAGGTTCTCATTGTTTTGACTATATCCTCTACTCTCTCTTTCATTTTGCTTGTCGCTTTGACTGCCACAACTCCTTTGTGGGGTTGCCCGTAAAATATTAGCGAGTTTTCTGGCACGGCTAGAATGGTAATCAACGTAAGTAAGTCTTCTTCCCCATCAACGATTATTTTTGTTCTTAGCGGGGATTTGACAGCTTTTTCTATTGCGTCCCAGGCTTCGTCAGTTATTGTTCCAGGCGGGTTTGTGACATGTACAACTCTGTCGGCCGTCGCAGAGATAGGCGGTATGATCTTTCTCATAATTTTGCTGTCGACTATCAAGAGATCTGGCGCAACGGAATGATCGAAGAAATCTTGTGAGACCTTGTCTCCTACTGTCGCTATCTTTGGCGGCCTTTCTTTTTCAATCAACGCCTTTGCAATCTGCATTATCTCTTCCACGGAGCCACGGAACAAAATGCCAAGAGGCTTCTTTAGTTTCTTTCGGAGTTGCGGCGTAAGGTGTCGAATACAGATCACCTGTTAGCCGTCACGAATCTCTCTATGGATCGATCATATGTCCGCTCAACTTCCGCTGGAAAAAGGCATCCAGGAATCTCTCCTCTCTGTCTATGATAGCGGATGCACTCGCAGCATCTACCTCTTTTGTCACAAGAAGAATACGTGCACCCGCAATTCTTCAGGTTTAAGTCAAGATTCGGACAGGGTTTTCTCTCCCTCAAGGGATGACACCTAATTTCTGCACAGTTTTAATGGTCTAATACTTCTGTTAGGGGTTGTTCATCGGACGCGTAGAGCGTAGCGTCCTTTTCTGGTGATCCCCACCACCTTTGCGATTTCTGATTCCTTGGGATTTAGGATGATTAGGAGTCCGCTGAAATCGTCACTCAAGGTTGCTGTCTTACATTTCGGACAGGTGGTTCCGGTTGTGATTGTGTTGCATTCGCGGCAGGCTTTCTCAGTCATCGGCGCTGACTCTCCTCCTTTTTGGTCTTTTCGGCGGATTTTGGTTTTCCGGCCTCCCTCATCTTCTTTAAGTCTTCATCTATCCATTCAAGCTTTCCAAGAAATGGTTGTCTGGCAGTGACGCCGATCTTGCCGGATCTGCCGCCCCTAGCCAACGATACAGCCGTTATCCGGGCTCTAACATGATCCCCTGATGACAATTTCCTGCGAGTTTCCCTTCCCATTAGGACGCCCTGTTTCTCGTCGTAAGAAATGAAATCATCCATTAGTTGGGAAACATGGAGAAGGGCGTCTATAGGCCCAATTCGTATGAATGTTCCAAAATCTGCGATCTCTACGACTTCACCTTCAATGATTTCCTGGATTTTGGGATAGTAGGTCAAGAGAGAGAAGCTGACCTTGTGGTAGGTGGCGCCGTCACCAGGTATTATTTTGCCCACGGGTTTAACGTCAATATCGGTAACGGCAATGACGTAGCCAAGTTCTTCATCTACCATACCTTCATATTTCATTCTAAGCTGCTCATGGCCGGCTTGTGTCAATGGATCACCAAATTTTTTTGGGGGGATACGAATCGTGTCCTCTCGAACGAGAAGTTTAAACATTAAGTCTTCTGCCTCGATGGGTTAGTGTCTTACTTAAGGCTTTAAGGGATTCTAAAAAGCTTTGCGGACTATCGGAAGCGTCGCCGCACCCGAAATCAAATAGCTAAACAGCCCCATCCACAGCGAGGCGTGTCTTCTGCCTCAAATAGACCACGGCTATTCCTCGGTCTCTTAGCCTCTTTCTCAATTCTTTGTCATTTGTTGCCACGAGGCACGCTATCTTCGAAGCAATACGAACTATCACATCGTCGTGTGACTCTTCGGCCTTTCTCTTCACAGTAACCCGACGACATTTTTCCGCGATCTGTAAGGCAAGAGCTGCTTGCCGCCGAGTTTTTTCTGATCCCATTCTGGCTATGGTCTGCAGCTCACTGTAAGTTGGGGAGATTACTATTGGTTCAAAGCGCCTATTCAGGACTCTAGCCAACTCCTCGAAGATGTCCACGTTGAACTGAAAAGGGATGAAAAGAAAGCTCGAATCGAATAAAACCTTTAATGCACTTGAGGTTTTGTCTTTCGCCAATTTGCTCCCAGTTTGAGAAGCGTTGTCGCCTAATTCGGTCTGCCACTCTGCTGTCTTACTTGACCACGCCATAGCCGATTAGTCGCCATCTGCCGGCGATCTTCCTGCTCATAGCTGCTCTCATGCCCTTTTCGACACATACAGGACGACTCAGCTTCAAAGTTGCTTCGTCTCCTCTCACTGATATAACTGCTCCAGCTGTGATTGTGGTTCCCACGTCGAGGAGGATATTTTCCTTCGGCCGTATTCGATCAATTTCAACCATTTCTCTAGTCCCCACGGCACGTTCGAAAAAATGAGTCTCTATGGAAAGCTCCCAAATTGTTTGGGGAAGTTTCCCTGGTAGGCCAACAAGATTGCCTGTGAGGCTATCTGCCTTGGTCAGGGAGGGATCAAGCATAGTACCTAGTCCTATGAGACCCCCACATTGCGCTTCATCAATGCTTCCTCCACCGGCTTTAAGGCTGACTATTTTGGTTAACAGAGGCTCGTACGTGCTTTGACCTTGCTTCTCAACCCGTACCCCTGGGCGAACTTCGATTTCGTCATCAAGAGCGAATTTTCCTTGTATGATACTGCCACCGATTACTCCGCCTGACAAGTCTTTGATTGAAGTTCCCGGTCTGTTGGTGTCAAAGGAGCGGACAACGTACATTAGCGGCGGCTTCGTCGAGTCGCGCTTGGGGCTGGGTATGTTTTTTTCCATGGCTTGAATAAGGGCGTCGATGTTAACGGAGTGTTGAGCGGATATTGGTATGATCGGAGCTTCTGAGGCAACTGTTCCCTCCACAAATTTATTGATTTCATCATAGCTTTCCAAAACTCGCTTCTCGTCAACGATATCTATCTTGTTTTGAGCAATTATTAATTTGTCCATGCCAACAACCTCTATGGCTGCTAGATGTTCTCGCGTTTGTGGTTGCGGGCAATGTTCATCAGCGGCAATTACAAGTATGGCCCCATCCATGACTGCGGCGCCTGAAAGCATCGTCGCCATGAGCGCCTCATGCCCAGGGGCATCAACGAAACTGACTACTCTTTGTAGTTCACATTTTGCGCTGCACGTCGGGCATTTCGGCCTTGTGGAATAACATTCCGGGGCATCGCATTTCGGGCATTTATAGATAGGAGCGTCAGCGTATCCAAGCTTTATCGTGATGCCACGTCTTAGCTCTTCGCTGTGCTTGGCAGCCCAAACTCCTGACAAAGCTTGAACGAGAGTTGTCTTCCCGTGATCTACGTGACCTATAGTCCCTATGTTTATTTCTGGTTGACGAGGTAATGCTACGCTTTTCTTTGGCATTTCTTCATTTTTCCAAGCTTTAAGGTTGTAAGAAGATACAAGTCTATGCTAAAAAGCCTTCTCGTGGTGACTTATTCCGAGGGGTGGCAGTGCATTCATAGCGCAAAGTGTGTTTGACTTACCAGGGCTTCGTAATGCCAATGAAAAGATGTTTTGAGGCTGAGATTAGCCTGCACAATCGCGAGTCTAATGCGCTGCGGCAGAGTAGTCTACCAGTTGTCATACCAGTAAAGACTATGTCAACATTAGGCTTCTTCCGCAGCCTTCTTAGATGGCTGGTCTGAAGTATCTGGATTTTTCTGGCTTTTACTGCTGCTCTTGCTTCCCGCATTCGCAGTTTCCGTTTTGCCTTTTTTTTCCTCTGATTTTTTCTCTGTTACGGGCTTTGTCTTGACAGGCGCAGCCTTCTTAGGCCCTTCTGCTTCAGCCTCTTTGAGAGGTTTGGCTTTTGCTTTCTTTACAGGTTTCTCAACGATTTTCATATTCACCTGAAAGATTTCTTCTGTTATGACGCTTCCTCGCAGAGTCTTCCTTCTACGCTCTCCATGACGATGCGAATGGAAGCCGACGCCGCCAGCTATTACGACTCGGGTTTTTACGCCGCCATGGATGTCTGGCCGCATGGGGAAACCGTCTTTGTCGGAGCCTCCGGTAATTCTTAGTTTGTGCCCTGCCATCCCGACGGCCGTTCCATCTATCAGATCTCCAAGTCTTCTTCCCACAAGTGGAACTGCCCGAGAGCCCTCTAGCTCCACCATTTGAGACGTTCCCGCCTCCGGGTCTGAGAGGATTATCTTGAACTTTGCCATGGAAACTGCACTCCATACATAAGCGATTTCGAATATGGATTGTAAACCGCGTT
>JGI24422J19971_10000731_pt1 | contig 18880 bp, 21 predicted proteins | sample DeeMarSWOR152_54_FD_19971 | JGI IMG/M metagenome (IMG submission 19971) | reverse complement strand
AGTGTCGAGTGGCTCGTGGTGCCTGCCCAGCCGTGAGCACTAAGAGAGAGTTAAATTTTTTGTGAACTTGCTCCTCGATGAAACGCGTGAACAACCCGCCTTTTTCAATGGCTATAAGCTTGTCTGCAGTCGTTTTGACGAGCTCAGCGGAGGTGAGCGCTGGGCCTATCATGACTCCGTCTGGATGAGACATCAGGTTGTATCGTTTGCCTTCGTATCCTGGAACCGTGTACTCAATGGTTAGGTCGCCGAAGACAGCTGAACGTTCTTCGGGAAACACGTGGAAGTCCTCTCTTGAGTACTTTGCCACAGTTTCAAGGTCAGTTATTATGCTGTTGGATTCCGGCTGGTCTTTGAAGGGTACGTCGTAGGCTTGTGCCGAGTAGTACACGTCACGAAGAGTAGAGGTCTTGCGGTGGCGTACGAGTTCATGGGCGAAATAAGCTGTCCACACCAGTTGAGTGAAGGGTCGGATGTGACGGATGTTTCGGGCGCTTCTGCGCACGGCTTTCTTGCCTAGAATATACTGCCGAAACTCTGGGCTGTAGAAAATGTTGTCTATGGATCGGCTTGGCATCTTGATCCATGGGAAGTCTCCTTTTTCCATCTGACCGTAGAGGGTCGATCCGAAGTCGATTAGGTTCGCCAAAACTTCTTTTTTTCTCTCAGCTGCTGAGCTTTTGGTTTTTTTCTTCTTCAAATTTCCTTACACTCCATAGCAATTTTCTAATATCTGGCTCCTTTTCTTTGCCAGAAAGTTCTGTTGAGAACTTGGCGATCTTTGGCAAATATCTTGAAAAAGTGGCTAACCGTCTTCTTTCTTTTTCTCTATATTCTTGTTTGGACAGAAAGCGTTGTAGCTGACGGGCCACTTGGCGGACTCCATTCAAAACTTCGTTTTTCACTTCAGGCCTGTCCGCGATGAATTCTTTGCCCACAGTTTTGTAGGGGACCTTTGTGCTGCATAAATGAACCAGAATGGCGACTGGCATGTCGGGTTTGACTTTATACTTTCGCCAATTAATGGATTTCACGATCCTCCATGAGACATCACTGGCTTCATCATACAGCAACGGAATTCTGTTGGCAAATCGATATAGCACGATGTCGTCTTTCTTTGGCACTTTGCCGCCGTATGCTATTGCTGTCTCTACGACAAAGGGGTGTCCAGAGTAGGTGGATGGCTTGCGTTGGCAAACTGCTATGAACTCTGGCATCAGCTCTTTCAGGATACCAGCCTTCAACAAGTCGTCTCCTAAAGGTGACAGACAGCTCGCATCTGGGGCACGAAAGCCATCAAATTTCTTCATCATCCGTACAAGTTTCACAATTTCATCAGGTTCTAACTTTCGCGGATTCTTCTTTTCATCTATCTTGGCGAATTTCAGAAACTTGTGAGAAATCCTTTCACCGATTCTGTGGAAATGTGTTTTCATGAAGTCTATCATGTTGCGGCACTTGGTGATTTGTATTAGGCGTCGAACGGTTTCCACGTCAACTCCATGGGGATGAGGAAGTGTTTCTTTTGGTGAACGTGGCATCTTGGACGTGGATCGATTGAATTTGTAGAGGCGCCCTTTTGGGTCGACGAAAGTGAGGTTTGCGTAGGGGGTCACCACTGCTGTTTGTTTCAAGTATTCCAGTATCTTGGGCATGGCTCTGGAGAAGTCTCCCTCCAGATGAAACTCCACCATGGTTCCACGCCACCTGTCTTTGTTCACTTGAATTTTGCGATCTAAAATAATTGGTCGGTTTCTCTGAATGTCTATTATCATCTTATACCTGTAGATTCTTGAGGTCCCTGTGCTGGAGGCGATCCTTACCGGTTTGTGCGTGGTGATTTGCCCGTAGAGGATGGCCATGGTTCCTCCGAGCCCAAAGGTGCCTCGAGCCTGCTTTAGCTTGTACTTCGAACCGAACAGTACCTGTCCGAACGCTGAAGGTATGTGACGGGCAGGGATTCCGGATCCATTGTCTTCTACTCTTAACCTGTAGACTTCCGCCTCTTCTGAGCTTTCTTCACCATCGTGAGACAATCGAACATAGATATTGGAAGGAACTCGGGACTGGTCGGAGGCGTCGAGAGAGTTTTCGACGAGTTCCCGCACAGAGGAAAAAATGGCTCTAGCTGGATTTGTGAAGCCAGCTATGTCTCGGTTGCGATAGAAAAAGTCTGCGGGGCTGATCTGCTCAAATGTCACCATGACTACCGCCTTCCCTGCGGTGTATAATAACGAAAACGTCTCGTTTTTCTTTTTCCGTCATTTTTTGGGCATATTCAGCGGAGAATTCGTTGAAATGTGCCAACATGATAGACACGGGTTAACAAGTTCGTTTTCAATTTTATATGACTTCTAGTTCAAAATTGAGTCTATTAACGCAAAGCGAATTCTGCGGAGAAGCCTCTACAGGGGTTCTCTGGGTTTCCAGAGTTCCATCTGCTTTTTCTTCAATTCTCTTCTTTTCTTGTGGAGAAAACGATATGCTGTTCTGTGCTGGCTTCCTTTAATGAGCATTCGGATCGCTTCTCTCGCCACTTCAGCTTGATCCATGTCTCCGATAATCGAAATTGTATGTCCGTGCACGGAAACGTTGGCATCAGTGAGTTCCTCTATTATTCTTCTAGTTTTGCCTTCCTTCCCGATGATTCTACCTTTAAGTCGTTTTATGTCTGACTGCGACCTCCCTACGATATCTCGCAGGTCAATGATTACTAGAATGGCATCGTCATCATGGAGGAGTCTGAAGGCGCGTTCGGGTGAGAATCCTCTTCCTATGGCGGTGATCACCTCCTTCGCTCTGAACAGGGTGGAGGGATCTGTTGCTGTGGTGCTTAGGGTTATTGTGACGTTTCCGGTTTGGCTGTCTATTTGAAGCTGCACTGAAAGTTTTTTCTCAACTTTTTCTTTTACGAGCCCATTTGGGCCTATGAGGGCTCCGACACGTTCTTTCGGAACCTTTACGAATGTACTAGGTTTTGCCATCTGTAACTCTCCTCTGCATATCTTCTACTGATAAAATGTCTGCGCCCAATCTTCTGAAGTAACTATGTAGGTTTTCGATGTCTCTTCGAAGGAACTGATCTGCCATAGGATGTTCAAGGGTCACGGCCTGCGAAACGTCGAAGATTACAGGTTTATTCTTCCAAATCATGATGTTATATTCACTGAGATCTGCGTGTACCAGTCTAGCCTTTTTATACAGCTTTTTAACGTGGGCCAATAGAAGTCGATAGACTCGTTCGGGGTTTTTGATCGCTGTTTCTTTCATGAGCGGTGCGCTGACTCCGTTTTCTCCGATGAATTCCATTACGAGAACGTTTTTGTTGACTGCTATGGGTTCTGGAACTTTAACTCCTGCTTCGTGTGCACGCTTAAGGTTTTTGAATTCCTTTTGAGCCCAAGCGTAAATGAGGGACCGTGTGCCTCCCCGCACATGAGCAAATCTTGGGTCACCTCTAATGTAGGGTAACATGCCTCTCTTAAACTCGGCTGACGCTGTTAGATAGATTTTGATTGCGAGTTCTCTTCCATCCCGGTTTTTTCCCGAGTAAATCCTAGCTTCCTTCCCAGCCTTTACCACGCCGGAAATCTCGTCGATGATTCCTTTGTTCATAAAGTCATAGATGGTCATTAGCGTGGAGCGATCGAAAACCTCTTCCATCACGGCTCGTTCAGTTGATAAGTCTTTAATTAACATCTTGTCCCTTTTTTCCACTATGCGAATTTTATGCTCCAATCGCTTCCTTTTCTCGTCTTCACGCAGGCGTCTATCGTTACCCATGAGTTTGTCCTACACGCAAGGTGTTTGAACGCCTTTAAAAGCGGTTCTATACAGAAATCAAATGGTTTATGCCGTTAAGCTGCGTGCACACTCGCCAAGAAAAGGACACTTCTTGGAGGGCATCTCCACGCTGCGCGCAGACTAGGAAGCTAGAATATTCTTTTTAGAATAAATATTTCAGAAAACAATTAATATTAGAATCAAGTTCGCTACATAAACACACAATCATCTAGGAGGATGAATGAAACTCAACCAAAAGACTGCTAGAAAGAAAAACAAACGAACGATATCTGAACTTAACAAGAAAATCAAAAACGGCGACATCCAAGTCTTAACTGTTGAACAAATGAAAAAACTAGTAGAAGAAAGCGGTCCGGAAATTGCATACAGAGAAATAGACGTAGTCACAACGGGAACCTTTGGAGCCATGTGCTCATCAGGAGCCATCATAAATCTGGGACACTCAGACCCTCCAATAAACATCACCAAAGCGTGGATAAATGATGTTGAGGCGTGTCACCCAGGTGCAGCTGTGGACCTATACCTAGGCGCGACTACTATGTCAGAGACAAACCCCTTCGAATACGGCGGAGGCCACGTGATAGAAGACATGATTCAAGGAAAAGAAGTAGAACTGAGAGCCAAAGCATATGGAACAGACTGCTACCCCAGAACAAAACTTGAAACAACACTAACAAAACATGACCTGAATCAATTCTACTTATTAAACTTCAGAAACTGTTACCAACGCTACAACTGCGCTACAAATAGCCGCAATGAAACCCTCTACACCTACATGGGAAAACTACTCCCCAACTTCAAAAACGCGACTTTCTCAGGATCGGGATCCCTGAACCCATTAATGAACGACCCCGACTACGAAACCATCGGCATTGGAACGCGAATCTTCCTCGGAGGTACTCACGGCTATGTGATAGGCGAAGGAACTCAACACGATCCTAGAAACCGCTTCGGCACCCTCATGGTTAGGGGAAACTGCAAAAGCATGAACCCGGACTTCATTCAAGGCGCAGCCTTCACAAAGTACGGCACAACGCTCTACGTTGGCATAGGCATACCAATTCCTATACTACATGAAGGAATATCCAAAAAAGTCGCTATAACCGATGAGGAAATCCTCACAGACATAGTTGACTACGGCGTCCCCAGAAGGACGCGACCAAAACTCGGGAAAGTAAGCTACAAAGAACTCAAATCCGGAAGCATAACAATCAAGGACAGAAAAGTCAGAGTCAGTCCGCTCTCAAGTTTCAAAAAAGCACGAACAATTGCGGAAACACTAAAAACATGGATAGAGAACGCCACTTTCTACCTATCCGCTCCAGTGGAGCGCCTTCCAACCGACACCATATTCAAACCGATGAAACAAACAAAACAAATCGCCTTCGTTGAAAACCTAATACATCCAGCCATCACCTGCAAGGAAGAAGAAAAAATAGAGGTCGTTGCCCAGCGGATCATAAATCGTTCAATAAACCACATAGTTGTAGTCGACGACCAAGAAAAACTAAGAGGCATAGTGACTTCGTGGGACATCACCAAAGCAGTAGCCGAAGGAAAAGAAAAGCTAGTAGATATAATCATAAAAAAAGTAGTGACAACCACACCGGACGAGCCATTAGAAGCAGCATCTAGAAAAATGGCACAACATAACATATCCGCTCTTCCAGTGATTAACCCGCACAAAAAGGTTCTTGGAATAATTACCTCGGAAGACATAGCTAACCTAGTTGGGAGGAAAAAACTTGGTTAGACTCCTGCTCAGGTTCTCTGAGAAAGAGGTTGGCAAGCCTATAACCGCAGAAGTAATTCTTGAACAAGGAGTTCCAGTAAACGTACTAAGTGCGCATATCAATCAGTTGGGAGGAGAAATACTCGCGGAGATACCTTCTGCTCACCTCGACAAGATCGTTAAGGCTTTCCGTGACCGAGGAGTAGTTGTCGTCGTCCGCAAGCTGATCGAAGTTGACAGCGAAGAGTGCTTTCATTGCGGCGCATGTCTCTCCCTCTGCCCAGTGAATACAATCACCTTGAACGAAGACTTCTCGATAGTCTTTGACGAAGGAAAATGTATCGGTGCCACTTGCGGCTTATGTGCTGACGCTTGCCCGGCGAGAGCCATAAGCCTGACGAGATAGCAGCTTGGAATACGGAACCGAAGCCAAATGCAACATGAACGAGTTTTTCACTACAAAGAGACAAGGTGTACCCTAAAGTCGGATAGCGAAGCCGCTATTGAAATCGCGATATCGTCGATCATACGTCACAGACATCTTTTGGAAAGGTACATTCGAGACCATCCAAAGTTCCTTCACTCTCTCAAACCTGTCAACGTGAATGGAGGCCCCCTAATCGTTAAGTTAATGGCGGACGCGGCTGAGCAAGCAGGTGTTGGGCCTATGGCTGCCGTTGCGGGAGCATTAGCGGATCTCGCTGTTCAAGACATGGTTTCAAGCGGAGCTAAGGTAGCTATTGTTGAAAACGGAGGAGAAATCTTCGCCCTATCTAACACATCAATAAACGTCGCCCTCGCAGCCGGCGACTCACCACTCTCAAAACGCATCGGTTTTAGATTAGAAGAGTTCCCGATAGGTATTGCCACAAGCTCGGGCTTGTATAGCCATGCTCTAAGCTTCGGTGAGGCAGAGGCAGCCACGATTTTTGCGGTGAACGCTGGAGTAGCTGACGCTGCGGCTACAGCTGTTGGAAACCTCGTGAGAGGTGAAGACTGGCACGAAGCAATCGAGTGCGGAATCGCCAAAGCTATCTCCATAAAAGAAGTTAGAGGAGTACTAATCCTGTACAGAGGACTCGTTGGAAAGGCTGGACAGATTCCCAAAATAGTGAAGATAGGTACCACGTGAAAAAGTCGTAAAAGTTCTCTAAACTTGTAGGGTCAAATATCCTTTTCTTCTCAGCCACTCAACTTGATTCCTTTTGTAACGCCATATGACATCGCCCCGTTTGTCAGACTGAAAATCCCACGGAGAAACCAAAACAATGTCTCCCTGCCTTATCCACACTCTACGCTTCATCTTACCTCGAATCCGACAGAGGCGCTCATGACCATCTTGGCACTTAACCAGAACTCTGTCGAAGCCCAACAATCGCATAGCTACACCCAACACATCATTCGCTGTCGGGAGCACCATGTCCGCGATTTCTTCTTCGCTTAGGATCTTCTTTTTGCCCAAGATTGTGCCCCGAGGATGCCTTGCTTTACTGAGAGAGGTAAGGATCCTTAAAAAAGTATGGCCGCTCAACAAACTACTGGTGTGGTAAAACAGCACTGCCCATGATACGGGGTTTTTGCCGGCGCTTAGCGCAGGTTCAACTTGTAAGTCGATCATAGTACTTGTTGAAAAACTCAGAAAAGCCTAATGAGAGTAGCCGAGGCTCTTAACAAACTTCTTGAGGATTCTGTGGGTTAATCCCCAAACGACGCTATTCCCGACAAGATATGCAGGAAACTCTCCGAAATCAAACTTTACTGTACTTTCATTTTGGATCAGCTCTTCTAACGAAATCCAAACGAACCATTTCAACTCTTCATTCAATCTGATTAAGGGTTCATGTTCAAGAAGGACGACGAAGGGAAGAATCTTCATTTCAGGTCTCAGCGTTGATCTCATAGGTTTCATCAATCCGAGAAAGCGACAGCGATAAAGGAGATTTATGTTGGTTTCCTCCAGGGTTTCTCTAACAACAGTCTGCTTCAGATTTTGGTCTTCGGCATCACGTTTTCCTCCGGGAAGCGACATCTGACCCGACCAAGGATCAGAAGGGTTCTCTACTCTTTTTACAAGAAAGACCTTAAGAACCTGGTCTGTAGGTTTCAATAGCAAAGCAACTGCAGCGTCGGCCTCTTCCTCTTTAAAGACGGGCTTCAACACTTTCGATAAAGATTTTACTCTATTACCATAACTCAACTTTGACAACTCAGATTGGCATGCCTATTATGGAAAAGGAAACGATTGTTTTACTATGAAAGCTTATCGCATGTATAGAATCGCCAGTAGCTCTGCGTGCGCCATACAAGAACAGCGAAAAGAGAAAGTTTGTTCTCTTTTCTCATGTACGTCTGAGTTTTCTTTCTTTCTTCCGAGCTTGCTTCAATCGTCTCTTCAATTTTTCTATTCTTTCTTTCTCTGCTTCTAGTTTGAGTTGCTTCACTAAGCTTGTGTAAAGTTCTTTTTCCATTATGTAGAGTTTATCATATGCGCTCACAATTTTCTTAGGGCCTATCTTCTTGGCAACAGTGTCTATTCGCTCCTTCATCTTGCCCTTTGTTTTTTGTTTGCTGTAGATTAATTGAACTAAGTCAACAGTGTCTTTCTTGGATAGTGAGGAGATAAGCTTCTTTGTCTTCTCGTCCTTGCGAATGTCTTTATGGACAATTTCTACAGCGTCAATTATTGGAACGGGTATCTCAAACCATGTGCCAGCAACTTCAGGAAGACTTGGACCTTTTTTTTCTCCAAGAACTGGCGCTTCAACCTCAGAGTGGATTAGGAACATCAGCCTTTTGTTTGTAAGATATAGGTTTGCCATAGAGTAGGCAACTGGAACTTCTGTTGTTTCAAGTCCACGCCACTTCTTCACCTGAGCGCCCTTCAAAAATATTGTTGGCGTCGTATTTTTTGTCTGAAAAACCACGTCCTCATCTGAGTCAAGCTCTTTGAAAAGACCAGCTATTTTTCTCATGGTTATCCCTATTTGTTTTCATTTTTAAGTCATTCTTAAGATTTGCTAAGTCTAGATTCAGAGTTCTAATCAACGATTCGATTTTTCGCTAGGATTGCATGGTTTTTGCAATATTGACTAACGGATGATTAACAAATCCCAAAGTCTTCTTTTTCCCATGCTCGTTTGCCCTAGAGTTTCACTATCTGAGCATGAGGCACTCCTGAAATCTCTAGAATCGCTTCAGGATGAACCATTCCCTTCTCTAGGGCTTTTTCTACGATGCATTTCCCAACCATGTTTACCACAGTGGAGTGCTTCATAAGGTCTATAGCCTCGTCCACACTCACTTTTGTTCCCTTGTAGAAGTCTTCTCGAACCTCAAAAACGATCTTACCTTCCCGTAGAACCTTTCCCAATAGTTCAGCGTCACAGGTTGCAAGGAGAACGTAGTGGCCCCATTTTCGCATGTTCACATAGACTTCCAATGTTCAGCACTTTTACGTAGATCTTACCGATGATCGCGCTCCACACGCCTCACATATTAAGAATGATAGACGCCTCTCTTTTACAATTTTTGTGTCAGGACGCCTACAAACAGGACACAGAACATATGCATCAACATATCTCTTGATCAACCTGTCAAGGGTGTCGCGACGAAACTTTCCCTGAAAGATCGCTCGCGTCCCATCTAATGTTCCAGCCGTCGCCATCTCCTTTGAGAAGAACTTCAAGACGTGGCGCGGATCCCGATTAAGCGCATCACAGATTTCCTTGTGGTTATGTAGTATTGTTCGCATTCCAATTGTGGAGCCACGAGGCCGAGGAATTTCAAATCGTTTATGCTCAAATACTTCGGGGGGAAGCTGGGCACGTGCGCGTTTCAACATTTCTTTGTAGTCCATGTTCATAGCAGATATCTCACTCAGCGTTCTATCAATCTGATTCTAGGCAGTTTAATCGTTTAAATGTTTCATAGGCAACCTACAATTTATTAGGATGAGTGAATCTCTATGTCTTTCAGCGCCTCAGCAAAAGAGATTTGTGATGAGTTGATGGACTTGACAGACCGAGAAGACAAGGTGCGAGCCGAGGTGGAGAAGCTAATTGACCCTGAAACAGGGTTAACTTTCGGCGCGATGAAAATAGTCACCGACGTGAAAGAACAGGAGCCTGGAGTTGTGAAGATAGATTTTGTGCCGACAAGTCCATTTTGTCCCATAGCGTTCAAATTTGCCACAGATATAAAAAAATCCGCTATGAAAGTCAAAGGAATCAAGAAGGCTCTCGTGTATTGCCACGGTCACACTATGGAAGAGACAATCAACAGGTCAATCAACCGTGAGGAAAACACAACATGAAGGTGACCGTGAAGTTTTTCACGACTCTGCGAGAAATAACAGGGAAGAGAGAAGAGGAAATCAAATCCGCAAAAAACCTCACTGTCAAAGGACTCCTAGAAGAACTTTCAAAACGATACGGTGGCCGCTTCATCAACTACGTTTACGATGAGACTGGGAATACGAGAAGCTATCTCCAGTTTCTAGTGAACGGTAAGAGCGTAACAACGATGCAAGGTTTCAAAACCAGGTTGAAAGAGGGAGACAGGGTTGCAATCATCCCTCCTGTAGGCGGAGGCTAAAAAAGACTCACCTGACAAATTAGCCAATACTTCCTTTTCGCTGCGCGTACACAACTCAAGTGAATGTTATTTTCCTTTGTATCGTTTGGCCACAATCATGGTTGTTGTTAAGAAGATGTTAGGCAATGCTCTGAGTTTGTCTGACAAGAACTTTTCTAACTCTGATATCTCCTCAACCTGCACCTTTACGATGGCGTCGTATTCTCCGTATACCATATCTACCTGCTTGGTTTCTTCGAAGCTGGAAACCTTCTTTAACACTTCTCTCTCTGAGCCTGACTGTATTGTGATTAACACATAAGCAAGAACCATTTTCTATTCACCTTTTCAAAACGTGTCTGTTTGAGAGAACTTAAGATTTTCTATGAATGCTGGAGCCAAGGATGAGAGAGTGTTTGAATTCCACCATCCCGAAATCGAGCGCATTAGGACCTTGAATGGACAATACTCTTCTAGGTTCGCAGAGTCTACGTTCTATTCTTAGTCGAGCAGAACTCCTTGTTTCACGGTATTTATTATACGGTTGAGCCTAGCCGCATTGTTGAGGAGTCCTGCAAATCTGTAAGAGCTTTTCATTGTTCTCAAAATTTCTGTTAGCAACAGTTTGGGGCGTAGATAAAACGCTCGGAAATAATCATAAATCATATCCCGGATCTCTTCAAAAGGCACCGATTGAGGCGAGACTTTTGGAACATAGGCTCCGGTTTCCCAAAGCTGATCTTCGTCGATGAATCCTTTGGTCACCAAGTCGCTCCAGAGATCAGTTCCCGTGAAGGCTCCAAGAATGTTCAGTTGGGGAACGTCAATGTCGAGTTCATGCACAAACTTAAGGGTGTTCTGGATTTCTCTTCTGGTCTCGTCTGGAGCTCCTAGTATGAAAGAGCCCACAATAACGTCGATGCCTGCTTTTCTCGCTTTTTCAACCGCACTTCTAGAATCGTTTGGAGTTATCCCTTTCTTGTAGTAGTTTAGAATTCTCTGGTTGGCGCTTTCCATGCCGAAGTACAAGATTTTGCATCCCGTCTTCACCATTTGCCTAAATACATCGTATCTACAGTTGTCCACTCTCGAATCGCAGAACCACTCGATGTCAATTCCCTCTTTTTTCACCCTTTGGCAGAATTCTGCTACTCTTTTCTGGTTCAACGTGAAGTTGTCGTCTACAAAGAGAAACTGTTCGTAGCCTTCGCTCAACAGAGACTCCAGTTCCGCCATGATGTTCTCAACCGATCTGGGCCTCCAGATCCCTTGAGCAAACTTTCTACATCCGCAAAAGGTACACCTGAATGGGCAACCACGCGACGAAACTATCGTGGAGAACTTCTTGGTGGCAACCTTCACCCCGTAGATAGTTGAGCTGTATTGAGCATCTATCAGGTCGCGATCTGGAAAGGGAAGAGTGTCAACATCTTTTATTAATGGTCGATCTGGCGAAGACACAGCAATTCCGTTTTTCCTGAACGTTATCCCTGCAACCTTTCGTAGTGCACCGCCCTTTTCCAAGCACTTTCCCAACTCAAGGCAGGTGTACTCCCCCTCCCCTCGGACGATCATGTCTACGAAAGGATACTTGTTAAGAATCCTTTCAGCGTTGAAGGTTGCATGGTAATTTCCGAACACTGTTGTAAGGTTCGGATTCTCCATCTTTACCTGTCTTGCAATCCTAACCGCCTCTTCCATTGAGCTATTCAGAACCGAAAAGCCCAGAATGTCTGGGTTTTCTTTTTTCACCCAGTTTACAGTCTGTTTCGTGGAGAAAACTTTGACCGCCTGATCGAGTATGGACACCTCTATTCCTTCGCCTATCAAAACTCCTGCACAGTAAAGGATGCCTAACGGTGGCCACGCGGTCACAACCATATCCGGCGTGTCCGGAGCTGGACTAGGATTTATGAATGAAAATTTCATTTCACACGCAACTACAATCTTTTATGAAAGCGTCAGCGGAAAGTTTCTCCAGCTGTTTCAGAGCGTACTGACGGATTTGAAGGGGTTTAGGGAGCTTAGCAACGATCTTTCCCTTCTTCAAGAGGGGCTTCAGCATAGGTTGAGTTTTGCCTCCACATTTTGGACAGTTTGGCTGAGAAGAACTGAAAGGCAGCACATTGTCAGCCATACATTGCGGGCACCGCCAGACCTGCTTCTTGCCACCGAGCTTGCCCCGTTTGGCCACTAGTTTTCCCTCCAGTTCTATGATATCCAATGCAAAGTCGATGGTGGGAGCGTTGCTGACCGATGTTCCAACACCAAAAGCGTCTGCCCCAGCTTCACTCAGAATCTTAATCGACTCTTCGTTAAGGCCTCCGGAGACGAATATCTTGACTTGCTGATAGCCTCTTACATCTAGCTCCCATCGAACCTCTTGAATAATTTGACGAAAGTCTCCTTTCCTTGAGCTCGGCGTATCGAGTCGCACTCCATTCAAGCGTTTCTTCAGAGCTTCCACGGCCATTATCGACTCAATTTTCTCGTCGAAGTAGGTGTCCACGAGGGCTACCCTTGGAACCTCTGGCGGCATAACCTCGTCGAAAGCCTTCCAGGCTTCCACTTGGTCACCAAACGCGATGATCAATGCGTGAGGCATTGTTCCCGTTGGCTTGGCGCCCACCGCTCTAGCTCCTGAAAGGCTGGAAACTCCGTCTAAGCCGCCTATGTAAGCGGCTCGATCCAGCATTGGAGATAAGGCGGGGTGCATTCGACGAATTCCAAAAGCTACAGCAAGTTTTTGGCCTGCGGCTCTTTTCACCCTCGCGGCTCTTGTTGCCACCCCTGACGCTTGACAGATGAGGCCCAGCATAGGCGTTTCGAAGATGCAAAATTCTCCGTAGGGGCCTTCGATAAACATGATTGGTTCTCGGACTCCATGACTGTCCGTATGATAGAAGACGCTTCCCTCGGGCATGGAGTAAACGTCAACAGGGCATCCCTCGAACAGGCGAGCCTCCTCCTCGATGCCACATAGGATTCCCCAAGGCCATCCTCTTGGAAGCTTGCCAGGCGTAACCTCAGCCACAACTCGAAGGTTGTTCAATTTTTTTGCATCAAGAATCTGTTTGGTTCTAGCGAAGTAGACGTCGGTAGTTTCGCCCTTCTTTATTTCTTCGTCACTTGCACAATGAAACAGACGCATGTTTTCACATCCTGTACGGTTTCCTTCTCCATTATTTTAATCAGTCTGAAACATTAGCAATCTCAGATCAGTATTTCATCTTTAAATATTTAATCGCGATTATTTGAGTGCGGGCATATCTGAGGTGATGACAATCATCTTCATGAGATTGGGCTCAAGTGGCAATCAATTTTTCGTCAAGTATGATAGTTTATCTGGAAACAAAAGAACAACCTTTCTCCTGCGCGCAATTCACAGCGTTTATGCACGGACGGAAGGAAGGGTACTTTCTCTTCATTTTCCCTAATGTTAGTGTTTATTGAAACAGCTACGCGCACGCGCAGTGACTACAGAATTGAGAGAGGGACAGCCATCCAAACAGTACGAGGGAACTCCCAAAGATAATGGCCATTATGATGAACAGAATGATTACTGATACAATCATCGCTATTATTCCAACGGCGATGCTTCCTAACAAACCTGTTTCATAATAGTGTCTAATCAAGAGTAACCAAACAATTAGAGAAAGAATCAAACCGACCTCTATGCGAAAGAAATAGATGCATACATTCAGTACAACTGTTCCTAGGAGAGAAATCAGGAAGGCGTCGCTGAATAGTGCTCGTTTTTTCCCGACAACTATACGCCCAGCGACGTAAAAGATGATTGTTAAAACAACGAGGAGTATGATGAAATAAAGCAGTTGTTCCACAACCTGTTCAGTTAGCTCTTGTCCAATAAAGTTCACAGCAAAAGCAGTTATCATGAATAATACACCTATCATCGCAATCGTTGCCATGCTATTTCGCGAACTCGCCATAAAAGCGTTTGCTCAGCATTTGGATCCAATACTTCGGTTCACTTCATTTTCTCTCGCCTTATCTCAAACAGAACAGTTCCGCCAAGAGTGTATGGAGGACCTGGGTCAAGACATTGAACATACCCCACGTCACCTTCCTCCACAGCGAGGCCCAACTCGACAAAACTGATGTCGTGGCTTAGAGCGACAATCATAGACAACATGGAGCCGAGGGCGTGGACACACAGCGCGTCCGTTTTCGCCGGAATAATCTTGGGCGACTCGATGAAGATTCTGTCGCCAACCTTGAAGACCGGACACTTGCCTCGAACCTCTTTGGCAGTCACAACGAGTCGATAGGCTCTCCTCATAATAAGACACCTGAAACAAGAAGCAACTGTGTAAGCAAATCTTTATTTGGTTTACCGCATTTCAACCCGTCAAGCTGTCTCTCCTGCAGGATACATAGAAAAATAAAAAAGAACGAACTAGAGAGAATAAAACTCTGATCATAAAAGGGAGAACCACACACTTATGCAACTTAGGTTCCCAGCGATAATCGGGGTCGGGAGAACAAAATTCGGTGAACATTACGAGAGAGAACATGAAAGCTTGGTAGAAGAAGCTTGGTTGAAGGCGTCAGATGCAGCTGGTATAGAGCGGAAAGACTTAGAAGCTGGCTACTTTTCAGATTATTTTCTCCAAATCACCAACAAGGTGGGAATCGAAGAAGGCTTCCTCTCGGAACTCTCGGAGCTCCACATACCGATGGAAAAGATGAGGTCCTTCAGCTCCGCCCTTCTAAACGCTTGCCACGCAATACAATCGGGAAAGTACCGTTTGGTTCTCGTTGGTGGAGTGGAGAAAATGACCGACCGCTGGGACAAAATCAGGGACGACTTAATGCTCTTAGAAGACCCGTGGAGCTACTACGCTGGATGCACGCCCGAGGCAAACCATGAACTCATGTTGAGAGAATATGTAAAGAAGTACGGGATTTCAGGAGAGACTTTGGAAAAATTCAACACGGCGTTGGCTCAGATATCCGTCAAAAATCATCAACACGCACTGAAGAACGATTACGCCCAGTTTCAAAGGGAGATCAGCCTTGATCAGGTTTTGAAAGAAAGGGCTAAAGTTCATAAGCCTTTGGGGCTCTACGATTTTGCTCCGGTTTCAGATGGAGCGTCAGCCCTAGTCTTGGCGAGTTCGGAAGTCGCCGAAAAATGCGTTGACACCTCCATATACGTTGTGGGGTCATCATCAGCCACTGACTACATCACCTTTCCTTCAAGGGAGGAACGAACAGGGTTTGTAGCAAGCACCATAGCTATGGAAAACGCGCTTGAAAGGGCTCGGATAGGAATAGAGAGCATCCAAATAGTTGAGCTCTACGACCAGTCTACACTCTTGGAAATGGTGTCTCTAGAGGACCTTGGTTTTTCAGAAAGAGGAAAAGCATGGCTCGACGTGTATGAAAGCTGCCAAGACTATGAAGGCTTCTACAATGTTAATGGAAGAAAACTCTTCGTAAATACAGACGGAGGACTGAAAGCGGATGGAAATCCTCTCGGAGCTACCGGCGGAGCCCAAGTTTTTGAGGCTGTTAAGCAACTTCAAGGTGAAGCTGGAGATAGACAGATAGAGACCAGCGAAGACTTACAGTTTGGATGCGTCTTGGAGTTGGAAGGATTCGGAACAAAGGCCTACGTGCACATCTTAAGGAGAGGCTAGCATGAGCAGTGAACCCATTGAAAGAAGAGTTTCTTACATTGGAGACCGACTCAGAGGAAGTCGATGCGGAATCTGCGAAAAAGAATACTTTAGAACCAGAGACTGGTGTCCAGTCTGCGGAAGAAGAAGCTTCGGCAAGATGGAGAACGCAGACTTGTTCTATGAAAAAGGCCTTCTACAAGTCTGCACCCTCGTCGAGAAGCCCACAAACAAATTCACCAAACTTGGATCCTATGTTTACGGCATTGTTTCCTTTCACAACGGAAAGGTGAGAGTTCCGGGCAGATTGACTGACCGCATCCTAAAGAAAGAGGAAATAGACCTGCCCAGCTTCGAGGACAGAGAGGTTGTTCCACGGTTCAGACGAAGATGTGCTGTGCAGCAAAGCGACATCATTCCAACAATCTCCCTAGCCTTCACATTCGCCGATGAGTACTATCCACATCAGAAACACGAAATAGTTGAACCCAAAAAAGAGTATAAAACGCCGGGAATCACTGGTTACGGAGTGTATGTTCCACGGTTCAGGATTAAAGAAGGCCCCATAGAAAGAGCTGTGCCGTTTATGGATGAAGATGCCATAACCGCAGCTGTTGAGGCTGGAAAGATGGCTCTCATTCACTCCGGAGTGGACCCCTCACTGATCGGCAAAGTCTACGTCGGTTCTGAATCCAACCCCTACGCAGTCAAACCCATCGCCTCCAAGGTGGCTCAGGTGTTGAAGCTCGGCGAGGAAGAACAAATGGACGGAGTGCAAGGCGTGGATGCCATCGATACAGAGTTTGCATGTAAGGCTGCCACCAGCATGTTCAAAGACGCCGCAGCACTTGCGTATTTTCCCGGCGCCAACACCCCCTACACCCTGGTGATAGGCACCGACAATTCTCAGGCTGCGCCCCGGGAAGACCTTGGAGGCGAGCTGGATTTCTTTGTTGGCTACGGCGGATCCGCCTTCATGTTCGGTATGCACGATGTTATAGCTGAGCTTGAAGGCTGGTACTCTTGCACCTCAGACACTCCAGATTTTTGGAGGAGGAACTTAGAGTCATATCCGAGACACGGTGGNCGATTCACCGGTGAACCAGCCTACTTCAAACACGTGATGAAAGCAGCCAAAAAGCTTATGGAGAAGCTGAAGTTTCAACCTAATGATGTCGACTATTTTGTTTCTCATCAACCTAACATCGGCTTCCCCGTCAATGTGGCCAAGGCGCTCGGGTTCAACGAGGACCAGTATATGCCCGGTTTGAAGGTTGCCAACTTCGGTAATACCTATTCAGGTTCTTCGCCCATTGGTTTGGCAGCTGTCTTGGACATAGCTAAACCTGATGAAAGAATTGTCATAGTGAGTTATGGGTCAGGGGCGGGAAGCGACGCGTATTCCTTCGTAGCGACCAGCCAAATACATGAGAAAAGGCGACGAAGAAGGTTTACGGTTCAGAATCAGGTTGAAAACAGCTACATAGAATATGTAGACTACGATACCTACAAAAGACTTAAGCATGGGCTCTAGGGCGCGCAAACGAGGATTGTTGAAAATCTTAAATAGTTCTCTCTAATCATAATAAGGACGAGCAACATGGCTGAAATTTGTTCCACATGTGGACTACCTCTTGACATATGTGCCTGCAAAGAAATCAGCAAGGAACAACAACGAATCCGAGTGCGACTGGAAACACGTAAATGGGGGAAAGCAGTCACCGTTGTAGACGGCATCAATGACAAAGACACAGACTTGGGAAGACTCGCTCAAAAACTCAAAACTTTCTGTGCCTGTGGAGGCACCGCGAAAAACAATCAGATCCTCCTGCAAGGCGACCACCGACAAAGAGTTCACTCATACCTGGTTGAAATTGGATATCCAAAAGAGAACGTGGAAGTTCAATAACAATCGGGAGGGCAAAAAAACTGGGCCTGCTCAAAGATTTTCGTGACGTACTTAAGAGCATGAAACGAAGAGGCCCAACTCTGAAACTCTGTCCCAGATGTGAAAGCCCCAAACTCCGGCTCTCCAGCAGCTTTGACGTTTGGCTAACACCTGAACAGTACTGTTGTGAAAACTGTGGTTACAAAGGTCCTATAGTGCTGGAACTGGAAGAAGAAGAACAGAAAGCTAGTCTGGCAACTTGAGCCCCAAGTTTCTCCTGAGACTCTTGTAACGATTTCTTACAGTAACCTCAGTTACTCCCGCAGCCTCAGCAATATCCTTTTGCGTTTTCTTCTCGCTGTTTTGTAAGCAAGCAATGTACAGAGCGGCAGCCGCGAGCCCCATGGGATCTTTACCCGACGCAGCCCTCTTCCGTTTCGCCTGCCCAAGAATCTTAATCGCAATTCCTTGAGTTGGGCCACTTATGCCGGTTCTCTCAGCTATTTTAGAAATGTACGTGAGAGGATCAGCAATGGGCATGCGAATATTCAGTTCACGCAGCAAAAGTCGATAGCATCGAGCAACATCTTTTTTGTCGACAAGGCTGGCCTCAGCGATCTCCCGAAGGGTTCTCGGAGTCTCACTTGTTCGACAAGCAGCATAAAGCGCAGCAGCTGCGATGGCTGCGATGGATCTTCCTCGAACCAAACCTTTGTCCAAAGCCTTGCGATAGATCACCGCGGCTTTTTCCTTAACCGGTCCAGGAGCATAAACTTTGTCGGAAAGGCGGTCGAGCTCTGCCATGGCCTGAGCCAAGTTTCTGTCAACAGAAGAGTGGACTCGAGATCTTATCTGCCACTTCCGCAACCTCCACATTTGGAGGCGTGTGGAAAGGGGAAGCTTGCGTCCAAACGCGTCGCGGTCCACACGTCCTATAGCAGTTGATAGGCCCTTATCATGAACAGAGTAAGAAGTGGGGATGCCTACACGGCTTCTAGAAGCCTTCTCTTCCTGCGTAAAGGCTCGCCACTCCGGGCCTTTGTCCATCATCTGCTCGCGAAGTACGAGGCCGCAGCTACTGCAAATCGTCTCACCAGTATCGTAATCATGAATAAGGTTTTTACTACTGCACTCAGGGCACTTGTCTGCAGACCGCTGCTGCGCTTCTGCCTTTTCCATTAGTTTTTCTCCTCAATGGAGTAACCTAGGCGAAAGAACCGTCACAAGAGGTGACTCCTCACC
>JGI24422J19971_10000727_pt1 | contig 18922 bp, 18 predicted proteins | sample DeeMarSWOR152_54_FD_19971 | JGI IMG/M metagenome (IMG submission 19971) | reverse complement strand
CACAACGAAGCAGATGCAGTGAGATCGGCTCGCCTGAAAGGTAAAAGATGCCGACATAGAGTGAATGAATGGACATAAAAGAAAGTTTGAATCTTGATTTTGAGAAAAGCCTACCTAAAGAGCTAATATCATTGAAAATAATATATAGCGTCGGCATATTTTATGAATAATCCAGGTTAAAAACCTCGGGCAATGAACGCGAACAAACGCACGTAAAAAACTTAGAAAAATAGGGAAATATAATTGAGGAGAAAACAAATTATCGCTATTTTAATTCTTATAACTCTCCTTGCGCTTCTCCTGTTGATAAAAATTGGAATCTAAAACTAAAAATCTTATCATTGTTTTAGGTCCTACTGGAGTAGGAAAAAGCTCCACCGCGGTAAAGCTGGCAAGAAAATTAAACGGGGAAATAATAAATTGTGACTCCATGCAAGTCTATGAAAACTTTGATATCGGAACAGATAAAATTCCCTTGGAAAAAAGAGAAAATATCCCTCATCATCTCCTGGATGTCATGAGCCCCTCGACCCAATTTACGGCAGCAGACTTCGCCAGGTTGGCTTTAAAAACTGCAAATGCTATCTTAAAGCGGAGAAAACTTCCTCTGATCGTCGGAGGAACCGGTTTATACTTAAAGGCCCTACTCGACGGTCTCTTTCCGGGAGGAGGAAGTGATCAACAGCTTCGCCAGAAACTGGAAAGGGAAGCCAAGAAAAAAGGGCTGGATACTTTAAGAGAGAAACTCAAGGAAGTCGATCCTGTCTATTATCAAAAAATCGGAGAGAAAGATAAGGTGAGGATAATACGGGCTTTAGAAGTATTCTACTCAACTCGAAAACCTTTATCCAAGCAATTCTTGGACACCAAATCTTATGTTAAAGATTTTAATATAATAAAAATTGGGTTAAAATTAGAAAGAAAGGAACTCTACAGAAGGATTGAAGAAAGAGTAAATAAAATGTTCGAAAGGGGTATAAAGAGGGAAGTGGAAGAACTTCTGCAAAAGGGAGTCGATGAAAACTCTCCTCCCTTCCGTGCTCTCGGCTACAAATACGTCTTAGAACTTCTTAAAAAAGAAATTACTCTGGAAGAAACCATTGCTTTGACCAAAAGGGATACACGCCACTATGCAAAAAGACAGATGACGTGGTTCAGAAAAATGGAGGGAATCAAGTGGTTTTCTCCCCATGATTTCCCTTCGATCCTGGAATATGCTAAAAACAACTTAAGCTAAAATGGAAAAAGCTATCCTAGTCCATCTCGCCACAAACAAGAAAGAAAAACGAGACGCAGAAGAATCCATGCAGGAGCTGAAGGGACTGGCTCGGACAGCCGGAGCTGAAGTTGCAGGAGAAATATTCCAGTTCCGACAAAAGATCAGTCCGAAATATCTTATAGGAGAAGGAAAAGTATCAGAAATTATTCGCTCGAAAGAAAATATCGAGGCCAATCTTATCATCTTCGACCATAACCTCAGCCCTGTCCAGCAGCAAAACCTGGAAGACGAGATTCAGACTAAGGTCATAGATAGAACCCAACTGATCCTTGATATATTCGCTCAACGAGCCAGAAGCAAGGAGGGAAAACTCCAGGTAGAGCTTGCTCAGCTCAATTATCTCCTTCCGCGTTTGCTGGGTAAAGGAGAAGCCCTTTCCCGGTTAGGAGGAGGTATCGGCACCCGCGGCCCCGGGGAGAAAAAACTCGAAGAAGACAGGCGGAGAATTCAGGATAGAATCTCAAAGATAAAAAAGGAAATGGTTAATCTCCAAAGAAGGCGAGCCAGTCAAAGAAAAAGCAGAAAAAAAAGTCCAGTTCCGGTTGTCTCGCTTGTGGGATACACGAATGCAGGAAAATCTACCTTATTCAACTGCCTCTCCAGGGAGAGGATGTTCACCTCTCCCCAGCTTTTTGCAACTCTAGACCCGATCCTTCGCCGGGTGAGTTTCTCGGACGGCCTTTATTTCTTCCTGAGTGACACGGTCGGATTCATCAAAAAAATCCCCGTTGAGCTTATAACATCCTTCAAGGCTACTTTAGAGGAGCTGAAGGAAGCTGATTGCATTCTCCACATTATTGATATGACTTCAGTCAACTATGAAACTCAAGTCGAGGCAGTAGAAAAGACTCTTTCCGAGATTGGAGTTCACGACATACCTACTATTAAAGTTTTTAATAAAGTCGATCTTTTGCCTAACTATCAAGAGCTTTTAAAGAAAAATAGAAACTCTGATGGCCCCGTCATCTATGTCTCAGCAAAAACAGGGGATGGAGTCCAAAGCCTGAAAGAATGCCTCAGGTCTTTACTCTTTAAAAACCTGGAGTTATTCTATCTACGTATTCCGAAATCAAAAAGAGAATTAATTCATTCTTTTTCGAATTGGACTATGATATTAAAAAGAAGAGAAAACGGCGATTTTTTTGAGTTGAAGATTATGGCTGACCCGCGCTCAATTCTGAATTACTCGCCTTATATAAAAAGAGGAGAAAAAAATTGGTGAAAAAAGCATTCAAGATCTTTTTACTTTTTATGTTCTTTTGCTCTTGTGCAACCTACCAACCTGCGCCTCCTTCTCTCCATATAGAAAGCCTCCCTGCTTCTATAGTGGCAGAATTTTCCCTTGAGGAGAGAATTCTCGTTGAAGAAGCCTGGGAAACTTTGAACCGAGGGGAAGGGGAAAAGGCCGAGAAACAAATCTCCAGGCTGGAAGCTCAAAATCCAATTTATAACGTGGGTTTAGCCTATGCCTATTTTATTCAAAACAGACTTAAGAAGGCTGAAGAATTATTCAAAGCAGCCCTGAAAGATCTTCCTGACATGATTCTTATTCATTCAGGCCTGGCCCAGATTTACAGAAAGAAAGGACGGGATGAACGGGCATTTGCTGAATACAGGGAAATTCTCAAAAGAGAACCAGGGCATCCCTGGGCCAAGCAGCAATACGAAATCCTTAAAAACAGAAAATATGAGGAATCTCTGTTGGAGGCAAAAGCAGCTATAGCTGCGGGAGATGCAGATGGAAGCAAAGAAGCCTACCTAAAAGCTCTGTATTACGATCCTCAATCTACAGAAGCCCACCTTGTTCTTGCTGACATTTACAAAAAGGAAAATAAACTTCAAAATGCCTTGGTTCACCTCCAGGCTGCAAGCTCGAATGAGCCAGAGAATGCAGGGATATTAAGAGATTACGCAGAAGCACTCTACCTGGCAGCTCAGTATACAAAAAGTCTTGAAATCTATAAAAAATTGAATGACTTAGACCCGGAAAACAAAGAAATAGAGGGCCGAATCGAGGGCATTAAGAACAGGTTAGGGATCTATGAACTTCCAACCAGATATAATTCTATTGCCTTATCAGAGGCTATCTCTAAAGAGGAAATAGCTGCTCTCCTTGCGGTCATGTTCAAAGGAATACTGGATGAGGTCCCGGGCACACCCCCCATTATCATCGATATTGCAACTTCTTGGGCATCACAGTTCATCCTTCAAGCTACTTCCTTGGGTATTCTTGATATCTATCCCAATCACACTTTTCAACCGAAAAAAATTGTTACCAGAGCAGAGATGGCAGAAATTCTACTTCGTTTAATTGACTATTTAAAAAAGAAAGGATACAAGTTTATCCAGCAGATTCCACCAGAAAAAATCCAGATCTCAGATGTTGCCTCCCACAACTACTATCATAAACCGATTACCCAGATTCTTTCCTATAATATCATGGACCTCTCCTTAGAAAGAGAGTTCAATCCAGACCTTCCCGTTTCAGGCCAAGAATCCGTAAGACTCTTGGATATTATCCTGGCTTTAATAAAATAGATCACCTTTTTAAGACTCTGAAAACTATCGCCAAATGAGGAAAGAAGATAAGAATAGCTTATTAAACATTCCCAATATTCTCAGTCTCTTAAGGATTCTTCTCATCCCTGTCTTTGTGGTTTTAATGATCCAGCGTAAAATTATGGCAGCATCTGCTGTCTTCTTCTTCGCGGGCTTCACAGACGTCTTGGATGGCTTCGCAGCTCGACTCTTGCATCAGAAAACAAAAATTGGCGCCTTGCTTGATCCTGCAGGAGATAAATTACTCATGACCTCAGCCTTCATCGTTCTGACTATTCCTTCTCTCAACTTTCCCCACATCATCCCTCTTTGGCTCACGATTGCTGTTATCAGCCGTGACCTACTTATAGTCTCAAGTGCTTTCGCCCTCTACAAGCTGCGAGGCCAAAAAAGCTTTCCTCCCTCCGTCTTGGGCAAATCAAGCACAGTGTGCCAGTTCATGGTTTTGATCCTCGTTCTTTTATTCAACTCTTTCCAAATCTCGTTCCCCTACTTAAGTTTGCTCTATTTTTTGACCCTTGCGCTCACTCTTCTTTCGGGAATACATTATTCCTATATTGGTTTCAGGATTATGTCCGTCCCCAGGAAAGGCTAAATTATGTATAAGGAGAATCCCATGAATAATTTGGAAAAGATAACAAAGAGAATCGACAGTTACCGCAACCAAATGATAGATATGCAAATAAAACTCTGTGCTAAGCCATCAATCTCCCCGGCGAGTGGAGGAGAAGGAGAAGTTGAAAAGGCAGAGATACTGATTGATTTCTTGAAGAAAAACGGATTTAGCGATATCGAGGTTATCAAGGCTCCTGATCTGGACGCACCTTCTGGATATCGCCCGAATATTCTGGCCTTTTTCAGAGGAAAAAGCTCTTCTAAAACTATATGGATAATGACGCATATGGACGTTGTTCCTCCTGGAGAATTGGCTCAATGGCGAGGAGATCCTTTCAAGGCCTGGGTAGAAGAGGGAAAAATATATGGACGAGGAGTTGAAGACAACCAGCAGGATATGGTTGCGTCTCTTTTTGCCGTTAAGGCATTTCATCAGGAAGGCATTGAACCGAATTATGATATTGGCATAGCCTTGGTGGCAGATGAGGAGACTGGGAGCAAGAAAGGGATTGACTATGTTCTCAATTATACAAAAGCCTTTCGAAAGCAAGACTTGATAATTGTTCCTGATGCAGGAAACGAAGACGGAACTATGATCGAAGTCGCCGAAAAAAGCCTTCTCTGGCTTAAATTTAAGACTTTAGGCAAACAGGCCCACGGTTCTACTCCAGAAAAAGGAATTAACAGCTTCAAGGCCGCCTCTTTTCTGGTCACCGAGTTAAACAAACTCTACAAGATTTTCCCAGACAAGGATCCGCTGTTTGATCCCCCAATCTCAACATTCGAACCTACCAAGAAAGAATCTAATGTCCCCAATATCAATACAATACCTGGGGAAGACATTTTTTATATGGACAGCCGTATTTTGCCAAGATATAAGATCGAAGAAGTTGAAGAGAAGATCAAAAAGATGATTGATAATATCGAAAATGAATTCAAAGTAAAAATAACATTAGAGGAGGATCAGAAAGCTCCTGCCGCCCCTCCGACTNCAGCAGATGCGCCAGTGGCCCAAGCCCTTAAGCGAGCAATCAAGGCAATCTACGGGAAAGAAGGAAAGGCCACCGGGATTGGAGGGGGGACGGTGGCAGCCCTCTTCAGAAGAGAAAACTTCAGCGCTGCCTGCTGGGCCAAAATCGATGAAACTGCACATCAGCCAAACGAATACTGCATTATAGATAATATGATGGGAGACGCGAAAGTATTCGCCCACATTTTTCTGCAAGAATAAATATTGCATAAAAAATCCTCCCAGCAACAAAGGAGGGCAAAAATTGAATAAATGCATACTCGTTCTCACAACAGTTCCAGATGAAAAAACCGGCCATCAAATAGCCAAGGAGTTAGTAAAAGAAAGGCTGTCTGCCTGCGTGACAGTCTCCGCAGCCTCACAATCCTTTTACTGGTGGCAGGGTAAAATTTCAAACGAAAAAGAACACATTCTCTTCATTAAAACCAAAGCCACCCTCTTAACAGACCTCGAAAAAAAGATAGAAGAGATTCATCCGTATGAGGTTCCAGAAATAATCGCTCTCCCCTTCTTCCAAGGTTCTGCTAAATACTTGAATTGGATAGAAAAAGAAACAAAAGATTAAGAATATTTTCTCTGGGTTCTTTGGGCAACTTTTACTGTATTAAGATGAATAGAGACGGTTTCCTTCACCCGGTAGGCGTAGCCTCCTGCAAAAAGAACAGCCACTGGAATGCGGAGCTTACGGGCTTCCTCAATCACAATTCTGTCTCGCTCTCTGAGACCCTCCATGGTCAACTTCAAGCCTCCTAACTTATCCTTTTCATAAGGATCTGCCCCGGCAAGGTAAAAAATCAAATCAGGTTGAAAATCTCGATAGAGCCGGGGAAAGTTAGAACGGAGCTTTGACAGGTATTTTTCGTCTCCATCCCCTGTCCACAGGCCTACATCCACAGAGCTTGAAGGCTTATGAGCGGGATAATTATCCATTTGATGGAGAGAAAAAGTGAAGGCATAATCTTTTTTGGCAAAAATAAAAGCGGTTCCATTCCCCTGATGGAGGTCACAATCTACAACCATAGCCCTCTCGACCTTACCTTCCTTTTTCATTTTCTCTAAAGAGACTGCCACATCATTCAAAGCACAAAAACCCTCCCCGTGGTCAGGAAAAGCATGATGAAATCCTCCCCCAATATGCACAGCCAGTCCATCCTCTAATGCTTTTTCAGCAGTAAGAATTGTACCTCCTACAAACAGCAAAGCAAATTCCAAAAGTTCAGGAGAATAGGGAAGCTCCAGGGTTAATATCTCAGAATGAGAAAGATCCCCGGTTTTCAATTTCTTCAGGTACTTTTGAGTATGAACCAGAAGGAGATCTTCCTCGCTGGCAATCTGAGGAGAGAGAAAATTCTCTTTTTTTACACCCCGACGAACAAGGGCTTCGTAGATAAGCTTGTACTTCACGACCGGAAAAACATGCTCACCAAGGTCAGCCCAATAATTATCACTATAGACAAACTTGAAAGGATATATTTGCTTCCTGAAGCCCCGTAGTATTTTTTTCAGGGGAGACATGATTTAATACATATCAAAATAATTCTGGCCGCACAACACTTAAGTTGGTGTCAGACCTTTCAAATTTTTATTTTTTTGCCGTATGGAGATTGCTCAATCAAATCTCCCCGTAAAATCATAAGTCAATATTTCAATAATAAAATTATTTTTAAAATTTTAAGAGACATCTTAATATGAGAATGTCGATCTTGTTTTTATCAAATTATAAAAGTTTGAAAGGTTTGACCCCATTTATTTCTTGAAGTTTATCTAAAAATGAATTAGTTTTTATTTTCTTATAAGTCTCATTAAAGATTTTCTTGCTTGAAAGGAATCATAGATGGGTTTAAAGAAATTTGTTATCAATCTCGCCCCTACTCCACTGGTCAAGCTTTTCGCCAGCCCGTATGTGGCGGGTGACAGCATTGAGGCAGCGGTAGATACCGCCCAAAAGTTATGGGAAGAGAGGCGCGTCTGCTCTACCATTGACCTGCTGGGTGAGGAGCTGGAAAGCGATGAGGAAGTCCAGTACTCTGTCAATGTATACGAAAGACTTATCGATGCCCTGGGTAGCCAGGATTATGCAACCATATCCTTGAAGCCCTCGCAACTGGGAAGCCACCGCGGGACAGAGCACTGCCGAGAAGTCATCAGGGGAATTATTCAGCGAGCAGAGCAACATAACATAAAGGTTACTCTAGATATGGAGGATCATTCCTTTACCGATATGACACTGGATATCTTCCGTGCTTTGAAAANGGATCACCCAACTTTCGGAACAGTGCTGCAAGCCCGTCTTTTTCGNACAGACGATGACATAATATCCTTAAAGGGTTTAAACGCCCGTATCCGCATTTGCATTGGCATCTACAATGAACCTGAGGAAATAGCCCTCCAGAGCAAGCCCAAAATGAAGAAAAAGCTGCTTCAGCAGCTTGAACTTTTGTTCAAGGAAGGTCATTACCCTGAAATCGGCACTCATGATGAAGCAGTCGTGAATGAAGCTATCGGCATTGCCGAAAAGCTGAATATGAAAAAAAATCAATACGAAGTTCAGATGCTTATGGGCGTCCCCAGGCAAGCCTTTCAGGATGAGCTTATTCAAAACGGTATCCTTGTCCGTCTTTATGTTCCGTTTGCCGAAAAATGGAAATATGCCACTGCCTACTGTAAAAGAAGGCTGGCTGCTAATCCGGCAATGGCTACATACGTTTTGAAGAATATCTTACAGAAGGCAACCGGCAGGCGTTAGCAGTATCGTTTAAAAAGGAAATAGGCTGGGAAGGCGTCAGTTTTCCGCTTTATTTTTATTTCTTTCTGCTTGGATCGAAAATAAACTTCCGTCTAAAATATTAAGATTCCCGACAAACCGCGACTAATCATCAGGAGTTTTTGTCTTTCTCCATCAAAGTAACTTGAGCTGCAGCCAGACGGGCAATCGGAACCTGATAGGCAGAACAACTCACATAAGTGAGTCCAATCTTATGGCAGAAGAAAATGGAACGCGGGTCTCCTCCATGAACACCACATATACCTATCTTTAAGTCGGGCCTTGTTTTTCGTCCCTTCTCAACAGCCATTTTCATGATCTCACCCACTCCGTCAATGTCTACGGTCTCAAATGGATTACTCTTCCAGATCCCAAGAGCCAGATAATGAGCAAGAAATCCAGCTCCATCATCGCGGGAAAGTCCATAAATTGTCTGTGTCAGATCATTCGTTCCAAATGAGAAGAATTCAGCTTCCTCCGCAATTTCATCAGCAGTGATGGCAGCTCTGGGAATTTCTATCATTGTTCCTACTGAATACTCTATCTTGACCTTATTTTTCTCCATAACTTCTTCGGCAACCCGCAGGGTAATTTTTTTCTGGTTGGCAAGCTCCTCCTTAGTCCCAACAAGAGGAATCATAATTTCAGGGTATACTTTTTGCCTTTCTTTTGCCAATTGGCAAACAGCTTCAAAAATGGCCGTAACCTGCATCTCAATAATCTCAGGATAAGAAATTCCCAAACGGCAACCTCGGTGTCCAAGCATGGGATTAAACTCAGAGAGGGCTTTGACACGCTCCAACAATTTCTCCAATTTTTGGGCTTTCTTCTCCTTCTCTTTGCTCTTACTGGCTTTCAGCACGGCCATCTCAACCATAAGATCTTCTTTACGCGGCAAAAATTCATGAAGAGGCGGATCCAGCGTACGGATGGTTACAGGATGTCCCCTCATCTCTCTGAACAAGCCGTAAAAATCTTTCTTCTGGAACGGTAAAAGCTTGCTTAAGGCTTTTTTTCTTTCCTCCTCAGTTTCAGAGAGGATCATTTCTTTAATAAACGGAAGCCGTTCCTTAGCAAAAAACATATGCTCAGTCCGGGCCAAACCGACGCCCTCTGCTCCAAAAGCAAGAGCTATCTTGGCATCCTCAGGCGTATCTGTGTTAGCTCGAACTTTTAATTTTTTTACCTGGTCAGCCCAAAAGAGCAACTTTGTGAAATCCTGGTAAATCTCAGATTCCTCAGGCTTCTTTTCTCCCCGTATGACCTGGATGATTTCAGAAGGCTGGGTTGGTATCTGACCGTGAATAACTTCTCCTGAAGTTCCATCAATTGAAATCCAGTCCCCTTCTTTAACTTTCGTTTTTCCCACACTAAAGTATCTTTTTGCTTCCTCTGGTTTTATCTCTCCGCATCCAACTATTGATGGCTTTCCCATCTGCCTTCCCACAACAGCTGCATGGGAAGTCATTCCGCCTGTTGCAGTCAGGATACCTTGAGATGCACTCATTCCATGAATGTCGTCAGGAGATGTCTCTTCTCTTACCAATATGACCTTTTTCCCCTCTCTTTCCCAGACGACAGCCTCATCAGCTGTAAACACCACTTGCCCTGCAGCAGCACCAGGGGAAGCGGCAAGCCCACTAGCAAGAACTGGATGTTTTCCCTTTTCCTTTGTATCAAATACAGGATGGAGAAGCTGGTTCAAAGCTTCAGGCTCTATCATCATAAGAGCTTCCTCTTTACTAACTAATCTTTCTTCCACCATATCTACGGCAATCTTTACTGCTGCCATCCCTGTTCTTTTGCCAGACCTTGTCTGCAGCATGTAAAGTTTTTTCTCCTGGATCGTGAACTCAAAATCTTGAACATCTCGGTAGTGCTTCTCCAATCTGTTTGTAATTTCTCTCAATTCTTTGTAGGCTGCGGCCATCTCTTTCTTCAGGGATTCAAGCGGAGCAGGAGTCCGCACGCCAGCTACAACATCCTCACCTTGAGCATTAAAGAGATATTCGCCGTACAGCTTCTTTTCTCCAGTAGCAGGGTTTCTGGTGAAGCCAACTCCAGTGGCTGATTTTTCTCCGATGTTTCCAAAGACCATATGTTGGATGTTGACCGCCGTGCCCAAGTCATCTGGAATGTAATTCAGACGACGGTATGTCACAGCTCGAGGGTTATTCCATGATTCAAATACAGCGGATATGGCCATCAGTAGCTGTTTTATGACATCCTGGGGAAATTCTTTCCCCGTATCTTTCTTTATTAAATTCTTATAATCAGAAATAATTCCTTCCAGGACCTCCTCAGATAGTTCAAAATCCTGGGCGATTTTCTTTTCTCTTTTTTTCTTTTTCAAGATTTCTTCGAATTTTCTTTTGGGGATTCCCAAGACCACATCCCCAAACATATGAATCAACCGGCGATAGCAATCCAGGGCAAATCTTCTGTCACCACTCTTTTCGGCCAAAGCTTCAAGCGTCTTGTCATTCAGACCGAGATTCAAAACTGTATCCATCATACCTGGCATAGAAAACTTTGCTCCTGAACGGACAGAAACGAGAAGTGGATTATCTTTCCCTCCGAATTTCTGCTGGGTAATCTCCTCCAATTTTTTCAGATTAAGAAGAATCTCTTCTTCAACTTCAAACGGAATCTTATTCCCCAACTTAGCAAAGGAGTTACAGACTTCTGTGGAAACAGTAAAGCCAGCAGGAACTGGCAGGCCTATTCCTGCCATCTCAGCCAGATTCGCTCCCTTTCCTCCAAGGATATCTTTCATATCTTTGTCGCCTTCAACCTTACCTTTTCCGAAAAAGTACACATATTTTTTTGTCATTTCTTTACTCCTCGCAGAATTAGCATAAGAATATACATGTAACTCCTATGAATTAAAGTTGTCAAGTTAGAAATCAATCCGGTCAATTTGGGGTCAGACCTTTCAAACTTTTATTTTTTATCTCATAGAGATTTNGCTGCTGGATCGAATCGNAAGACTATCTGTCTAGATTTTAATAATAAAATTATTCTTAAACTTTTAAAAGTTTTTCAAANACAAGCTTTCCCATCTTTTTTTATCAAACAATAAAAGTTAGAAAGGTCTGACCCCAATTATTTAGATTTGACCCGAACCGATTTGTGCGAAAAATATATATTTAGAGAAAAAAAGAGCAAAATGCTATCCTCTAATATCAGTTTATAATCCACTTTTGTGCTTAGACTGCCAAAACATCCGCAGTCGATATCTATCCCTCTTATAATTGTGGCCGTGATCAGGACTAGAAAAACTGCCAGGAAGCCTGAAAGGAGAAGAGCGCTGGCATAGCGGAATATCCCCAAGATTAAAAATACTCCACAGATAACCTCTATCCAAGGCAGGACAAGTGCCACGAAAAAGGAAATTCCTGCGGGAAAAACTCTATAGTTGGCGATGTTCTGGGCAAATTCCAGAGGATCGATTATCTTTGAAACTCCAGCCCAAATAAACACTCCGCCCACAACAAGCCGGAAAGCAATGAGAATATATTTATTGCGGATCATTTTTCCAAAGATACAGGAAGCCCTTCTCCTTTCCATTCAATCCACCCGCCAAAAAAGATTCTGATATCTAAAAGGCCCTTTTTGTGAAAAACTTTTGCTAATTCTACACTCGAATTGCATTCACTCCCATCACAGTATATCACTACAGTTCCTTCAGGCGGGAGGAAAATCAGATCTAATGCTTTTTCCTTCTTATATTCCTCAAAAGGAATGTTCACAGCTCCCAGGATGTGTCCTTCTTGGAAAGCTTCTTTAGACCGGCTGTCGATAAAGAGAGCGTCCCTCTCTAGGAAAAGCTCTTCTGCTTCTCCTAGGGTGATGAACATAATCGAAGAATATTCATCTAAAGAAATAAATCCGAAGCGAAAATCTCCTAGAAAGTACTTTTGTACCAAAGAGAAATTTATTCCAAGTCCTATGATTAAGCCCAAAAAAAGGATGAAAGCGATTTGCAGAAGAAAATTTTTTAGCGCCATTATGAAAAAATACTCAGGTATTTATTGAGTCCTTCCTTAAAGACGACGATAGCTCGCCTTAAATCTTCCTCCTTGAGCACATAGGCTATTCGTACTTCATCCCTGCCTTTCTCAGGCGAGCAATAGAACCCCTGGGCAGGTGCAACCATAACGGTTTCTCTCTCAAAATGGAAATCTCGAAGCATCCAGCGGACAAAATGCTCAGCATCTTTTACAGGAAGCCTCACAATAATATAAAAAGCTCCCTGAGGCTTATGGATGACGATTCCTGGGATGTCTTTCAACCCTTCATACAAAACATCTCTCCTCTTCTCGTATTCTTCCCTGACAGGCTTGAAATAATCTAAACCCATACGGTAAGCAGCAAGAGCAGCCTTCTGCTCTACCGTAGGAGGACAAAGCCTTGCTTGAGCAAACCTGAGGAGAGATTGATACAACTCCTTGTTTCGAGTTACCACAGCGCCTATCCGTGCTCCGCAGCTCGAAAAACGCTTGGAGATACTGTCGACTACAATAACTCTGTCCTTTATTTCCTCGTATTCCAGGAGGCTCTTGTGTGTTCCTCCGTCATAAACAAACTCTTTGTAGACTTCATCCCCAATTAAAAAGAGGTCATGTTTTTTGACGATAGAAATAACTCTCTCCAGTTCTTCAGGCGTATATACGGTTCCGGTTGGATTATTCGGAGAGCAGAGCAGAATCGCCCTTGTCTTTAGCGTTATCCTGGCTTCAATTTCTTCGGCTGGAGGAAGACGGAATCCATCCTCGACACGCAGAGTTAAGGGAGAAATTTTCACGTTGGCATAGCTTGCGTAACCGTTGTAGTTAGTATAGAAGGGCTCGGGAATAATAATCTCATCGCCAGGGTCGGCCACAACACAGAAAGAAAAATGAATTGCCTCTGAGCCACCCAAAGTGATGATCACATTTTCTGAATCAAGAGGGATTTTATAAGATACGAAGTAATCAGCAATAGCCTGCCTGAGCTCCAAGAATCCCTGGGCAGGACCATAGCTTAAGACCTTCTCGTCAAAGCTGTGAAAGGCATCCAGAATTGGTTGAGGAGTTGGAATATCAGGCTGTCCGATGTTTATAAAGTAAACATGAATTCCCCGCTCCTGCGCCTTATCCGCATAAGGCTTAAGCTTCCTTATAGGAGAAGGCTGGATTTTTTGACCCCTTTTTGAAATATTCATTTATCGCTCCTCTGAAAATATGTAAAAACGGGAGATTTGATTATTAGCCAAACGGAATATGGTTGTCAAAGTTTTTATTGCCATGGGGAAGAGATTCTGATATTTTTGTCTCGGTAATCCTGAGCGATTATGATCAAAGATTCCCGAGCGCGGATAATCGAAAAGAAAAGCTGGAATAACTACTTTCTTTTCTCGCTGGAATCTCCCCGTATCGCCTCTCAAGCCCAGCCCGGCCAGTTTATAATGGTCAGGATATCTTCTCAGCCTTATCCGCTTTTGCGTCGTCCTTTCAGTATTCACTCCAAAGATGGAAAGAGTATCGATATTTTCTTCCAGGTATCAGGTTTAGGAACAGACCTTTTGAGCCAAAAGAAAGCCGACGACGTCCTCGACATTTTAGGCCCTCTAGGAAAAGGATTTCATGGAGGAGCAGGCCTCAAGGGAAAAGAGGTTGTTGCAGTAGGAGGGGGAAGAGGGATTGCCCCTCTTTATTTTCTAGCTCAGGAGCTCAGCTCCCATGGGGCTTCGGTCAAAATCTTTTATGGTGGAAAAAGCCTCGAAGACATCCCCCTTAAAGAAAAATTCGAATCAGAGGGCTTTGACCTATACTGCTCAACCGATGACGGCTCGTTTGGATTTAAAGGATTCATAAGTGAATATCTTAAAGCCGAGCTCGAAAAATTCACACCATCCCGAATTTTCTCCTGCGGCCCTGAGGAGATGATGAGAAAGATCGCTCGATTTGCCGAAGAAAAAGGCATCCCTGCTGAATTCTCCCTGGAATCTGTTATGGGATGCGGTTTCGGGATCTGCTGGGGATGTGTTAAGAGGATAAGAAAGAACGGTGAGGAAGAATGGGTCAAAATCTGTGAGGAAGGCCCAGTTTTTCCTTCCGAAGAGATTATCTGGACAGAAGAAGAAAAATGACAGATCTTTCGATTGATTTGGGGTTCATCAAACTCAAGAATCCGGTTATCGCTTCCAGCGGGACTTTTGGCTACGGCCTCGAGTTTGCTCCTTTCATTGACTTAAACAAACTGGGAGGAATCGTTGTTAAGGGCCTTTACTTTTCTCCTCGTCCGGGAAATCCTCCTCCACGACTAGTTGAAGCATCGAGCGGACTCATAAACGCAGTTGGGCTTCAAGGAGTTGGTGTCAAAAAATTCTCGGAAGAAATTCTCCCCCAGCTCAGAAAATACAGCACGGCCATTATCATCAACGTCTGCGGCGAAAGGGATGAGGATTATGCCTCTGTTGTTGAGTTTCTGGATAAGGAGGAAGGTATTTCAGCTTACGAGTTGAATATATCCTGTCCTAATGTTGAGAAAGACGGCGTTTGTCCCGCTTTAAATCCTGAGACCACCTTTTCTGTCGTCAGCCTTGTTAAAAAAAGCTCGTCTCGGCCTATCATAACAAAGCTTTCTCCTAATGTTACTGATATAGCTGAGATCGCTCTTAGCGCTCAAGAAGCTGGCACAGATGCACTCTCGCTGGTCAACACTTTCCTGGCCATGGCAGTGGACGTGGAGAAAAGAAAACCAGTTTTGCCTAAAGTCTTTGGAGGACTCAGCGGTCCAGCCATAAAGCCCCTCGTCCTCAGGATGGTTTATCAAGTTGTGAGCCGGGTAAAAATCCCTGTTATAGGTATGGGAGGAATCCTATCAGCCAAGGATGCACTCGAATACTTAATCACAGGAGCAAAAGCAGTTGAGGTGGGGACGGCTAATTTAATCGACCCTGAGGCCACGGTGAAAATCATTGATGAATTGACAGAGTATTGTCAAAAGAACGGGATAGATAAAATTGAATCAATTATCGGAACGCTGAGCACATTGTAGGGGCTTGATTTATCTTATGTAGAGGTTTGATTCATCAAACCCGCACATGTTTGTAGGGGCTTGATTTATCAAGCCCACCTTATGAATATAAAGTGGAATCGTAGAGATTCAATATATCAAGTCCTAAGGAAAGTATCATGAATAAAAAAATGGACCTAGCAAAGAGGATAATTGTTGCTCTTGACGTTGGCTCAAGAGACGAGGCTCTTCCGCTTATTGGGCAGCTTGAAGGAGTCGAAATTTTTAAAGTTGGACTCAAGCTATTTACCGCTGAAGGTCCTCCCTTACTAAGAAAAGTAAAAATCTTGAGAAAAAAAATTTTCCTGGATTTGAAACTCCATGACATTCCTAACACTGTAGCCGAGGCGGTAAAAGTTGCCATAAAGCACGGCGCTCACATGCTGACTCTTCATTCTTCTGGAGGACGTGAGATGATGGAGAAAGCCGTTGAAGCAGCTGAAAAAGAAGCAGAAAAAGAAGGAACCGATAAGCCTCTCCTTTTAGCCGTAACCATCCTCACCAGTCTTAAGGACGACGAGCTCCAAGAAATTGGAATGATTGCCGATACATCCAAACAGGTGCTCAGGTTGGCCAAGCTGGCCCAGGAAGCAGGAGTGGATGGAGTAGTCTGCTCTCCTCAAGAAATTGAAATCATAAGGAAGGAAATCGGCAAAGATCTCCTGGTAGTTGTTCCCGGGATCCGACCTTCATGGGCCGTTGCGCATGATCAGAAAAGAATTATGACTCCTTCTCTTGCCATTCAGAAGGGAGCAGATTATTTAGTAATAGGACGGCCGATAATCGCAGCCACTTCGCCTCAAGAGGCCTTTCTTAATATCATGAACGAATTACGCGACTCTTAAAACGCCCCAAACGGCAAAAAGAGTTCTTAAGATTATTTCAACACCAGCAATCAGAACGATGGCCAGAATACCGCTTGCTATCAAGTACTTAAGAACCTTCTCTTTTGGTGTTTCCATTAAAGACGCTGCAAATCCTGAATAGAGAATGTAAATTCCATACAAAGCAACTAAATATCGCAAGATCCATCCTGTGCGAGGAGCTAGATATAACAAGCCTCCAATCCAATAAGGGGTCAGGCTGTAAACGGCCAGTTTCAGTGAATTGATGTTGCTTCGACGAGAAGAGAAGATTGGAGCCAAAACATTGATTATTCTCCCGATAACATAAACAACAATTAAGGAGAAGATGTAAGTAACAATAGAGAAAAGAAAATTCTTTCCAGCTACATTCCAGCTCCATCCAGAATACGGCTTCCTAAAACCACCATACAAAAGATTCGCCAGAAATCTAATGACAGGAGGAATAGCAGCTAAAATCAGGACGTAAGAGGAAAAAAGCTGAGAGAATAGAGGAAAAAATTCTTCTTTTATCTTAATCCATTCTTCTCTGGGTTTAAGCAGTATCCCTTGAACCCGACGCACCAGTTCTCTCAACATCTTACCCTAAACAGAAAATTGGATCGCTTCTTGAATCTCGATTCTAGTTTAATTCCTGCCAGATCATATATGGATTATGTTCCAAGAATTGATCCCGATAATAAAAAAAGGCGCGGGTCGGATTCGAACCGACGAATCGAGGTTTTGCAGACCTCTCCCTTAGCCACTTGGGTACCGCGCCATTTCCATTTTCTGAATAGAATTAATAAATGACTTTATGGAGCGGACGATGGGATTTGAACCCACGACCTTCTGCTTGGCAAGCAGACGTTCTACCACTGAACTACGCCCGCTTCAGTATCTATATGCAAGCTGAGTTTCTGAATTACTTAAAATGTGTTTGAACTAGATCACCAATTTTCAGAGGGCTACTGCAAGAGAGAACCTTTACCGTGGATGTCTTTCTCTGAACATTGATGACGATTAGATTGCCAAACATCTTAACTAGGGCGCCCTTTTTTTTCGATCTCTCGTAAACTACCAATTGCTGTCCGAATTGGATGCCATCTTCCTCTCCGATATTAACGAGCGCCCAGTCTCCGCTTCCGATCAGGTTATGTTCGTCCTGTGAATAAATAATCTTTCCTTTTGCCCCTTCTCCTTCTCGGGCAAGGATATCGAAGCCGAGGTCCTTACCCAACAGCCCTCCCTTTTCTTCAAAAGGAACAAGGTAAAATCCTACCATAACCGGAGCGCAAGCTTTGTGCAGTTTAACAGTGGCTCGCTTAGCTCCTACATCAGTAATCTTCGCTCTTCCTCTCATAAAAGTAATATAACCGTAGTTTTTGAATTTCTCTCCGACCTCCAGTATCAAAAAAAGCTGACCATTCTCAAGGCCATCCTCCTGTCCTCTTTTAAGATAAAAATTATCGCCCTCTCTTAGGAACAATCTTTCCTCTGTCCTTTCAGCACTGGCGATTTTTAGGTCCAGATCCTTCTTACTTTTCAAAACAAAAAAAGTACAATACAGGTCAGACTCAGAGATCAGAGGAAAGATATCCTTGTATAATCTCGCCTTCTTTACGTCCAGCTCTTGGCTTTCTTCTCCATCTAAAGAACTTGACTGGACTCCTTCTCCGAGACAAAATAGGAGAAAAACTACCACCAGAGAAAGAAAGATTTTCGCGGATGTTTTATGAATGAGGTTTCTCATCATTGCTCCTTTGGAAAATTTCGTCCTTTCAAGGCTTTGACCTATTATATTTATATCCCTTAGAACTGTCAATATAAGTATACGTGCCATTTTTCCATTTTTGCTTGACATCAATCCTTCATATTCATAACATAAAACAAGCTTTCAAACGTCAAAAAAGCTAAGGACATTCACTTTGAACAAAAAAGAAATAGCGATGAAAATGGCTAAAGATGCGGGGACAACTTTTCTTCAAGCGGAAAAGGCTTTTAATTCCATGATAGAAGGAATCAAGGCTTCCTTGAAAAAGGGGAAAAGAGTGACATTTTCAGGTTTTGGAAGTTTCGAAGTTAAAACGAGAAAGGCACGGAAAGGAAGAAATCCGAAAACCGGAGCTGTTATCAGCATACCAAAAAAAAAGAGAATAAAGTTCAATCCCAGCAAAAGTTTTAAAGATTCCCTTTAAGACAAAAAACATAATTTCACCTTATTAAAAAATTTTTGATCCATAGGGAGCACCTCTCATTGGAGGCATCTCCATATGCATTATAATTCATTGCTAAAGCATAGGTTTTGGGAATTAGCCGCGGCGACCATTGAAGAAAGGCTCATGCTATACGGTTCAAAAACACGTTGCTTTTGCCCCAGCGAGTCAAAATCAACTCGGATCAAGGCTTCGCTCTCCTCTCGGGGTCAGGCCTTATCCAAATGAATGTCTTAGGATCAAAAGGCAAGAAAAGTACATTTCCAGGTGGCAAGGCCTGACCCCAGGGACGCCGAGAAAAGCGAATGGAGAATGGCATTGGGGTCAGACTTTGTCATCATTTTGAGGATTGGGCTACATTTTGTCATGTAGACATCATTTGTCGATAAAGTCTGACCCCGATGGGAGCCAGGCTATTTCCCAAAACCTTCTCCAATCACGGATTTGGAGATGCTTACACCAGTTCTTAAAACGTTGACAAGAGAGAGGCTTACTGTTATTCTTTTACCTAATTTTCGAGGTTTTTCTCCATGATTGAACGATACACCCGTCCCG
>JGI24422J19971_10000722_pt1 | contig 18945 bp, 16 predicted proteins | sample DeeMarSWOR152_54_FD_19971 | JGI IMG/M metagenome (IMG submission 19971) | reverse complement strand
AAGGAGTAACTGCACACCCCTATGTGCTCTTTAAAAAGAATATCAAACTTCTCGATTATATGGCTCCTTCTCTATGGAAAAACCTGGTCATCTATACTAGCGGTGATTCCGTTGTGCGTGCCTTCCATGCACGGAATGGCGCACTTGCGTGGCGGCGTGTATTCGATTATCCCACCAGCAGTGCTCCAACAATTGCAGGAGACCGTATCTACTTCGGCCTTCGTGGAGATGAAGAAGCGGTTGATGGAAAAAAACCAAGGCTCGTATGCCTGACTGCCAGGAGCGGGAAAAAGCTGTGGGAGCTCGAGCTTGAGGGGGCGTTGTTGAGCGCGCCTGTGATAGCAGGGAAGTGGCTCATCTTCGGAACGGATAAAAACCTGTTTTACGTTCTGGAAGAGCTCTATTAGAGCCTTTTTATATCCTCAAAATCACCTGACCAATCATGCAGTAATTATTGAGAAGATTATCACAACTATTCGAAGACCTGTATGAATCCTAGAAAATATTCACATGAGAATCTATTCGATTTATTTTTCTCTCAACCACAGATCGATGGGTTTCTTCACTCCAGAAGGTGTAAATGGCAACTTTATTTTTTGACCTTCTGCAGCCGACTTGTACCCGGCACAAAGTACTTCCTGGACTTTCCGCCCATCTTCACCGGTTGATTTCGGCTCCTCCTTGCCCTTTACGCAGCGTGCAAAATGATGCATCTCCTGGGGAAAACCGTAATTCCAGAGTTCCTCAAAAACCGGATAGGTCCACCCCTTCGTTGAGGGTGCCTTTTCTACTGCATATCCATAGCCATGTTCACTATAGGTGGGAAGCGCATTGCCCATATGCAGGTCTGCATAGGTGACGCCGCCCTCTCCATATACTTCAATACGATCCTCCATTCCACCCCGCCGGGCCCAGCTGTCTTCTATTAGACCGATAGCGCCATTTTCAAATTCAAGTATGCAAATTGAATCATCCTCACCCTCCGTCTTATCACCGTGTACGTGTGTTCCCATTTGACAGTACACAGATTTAATCTTTTGACGGTCAAGGAACCAGTAGCAGAAGGCAATACCGTGACAACCCATATCCATAAAGACCCCACCGCCTGAACTTTCAACGTCCCAGAACCATGGGGCATGGGGGCCGAAATGTTTCTCAGTCTGCTTCACCAGGTATATCTTCCCAAAGGCTCCTTCATCGGCCATCTCCTTGGCTTTGACATATTTGGGCGTAAAGAAAAGTTCCTCCGCGTACATGAGCAGCACACCTTTGCGCTTACAGGTATCGATCATCAGGTCTGCCTCTTCCAGTGTCATACACAGGGGTTTCTCGCACACAACGTGCTTACCGGCACTTGCAATGTCCACTGTCATTTGAGCATGCAGGTAATTTGGCGCGGCAATGGTTACCATCTCGATATCTTTTTCAGCAAGCAACTGTTTGTAGTCGGTAAACACTCGGGGAATATTATACTTCTTTGCAAGCTTTTCAGCATTTCCCGAGGTTGGGGATGCAACAGCCACCACCTCCGCTTCTTCAGGCATGATTTGAAATGAGCAGGCATGTATATCTGCTTCAAATTGGGAACCTATGATTCCTACCTTGACCTTAGCTGGCATATTCCATCTCCCTCCTTTGTTTTATGGTTAGAGGAACCTTCCACCTACTTTGGCCCATTGAGCCATATCGCAATATTTAGTATATATAACGGATTAAAAATACTGCTATTGTATGCGGATGGGGCAAAACATAACGCCCAGGACAATTCTATCAGCTCAAAACATAATTGCAAGAAAATAAATATGAAAGGCTGTTCTGCTATGCGAATAGATTTAAAGATGTTCAGGAGGCCTTTTTAAAAACTGATCTTTAATCGCGTATAGAGCGAAAAGGTTTCCGTAAGATCTACATTTCCAATATCTTCGATATAATGCTCACCGTTGAGCTCGCTTCCTTTCCCGCCGAAGAAGAGAAAAGACCCTATGAAAAACTGAAAATTGCTGTACACGTCCCATGCAAGCTCCGGATACACAACAAAGCTTCCATCATTCAGGTTACACAGGCTGCCCGCTGAGGCGCGTATATAATCTGTGAAAGATCTCTCAAAAAAGATAAAAAGGTAATCCTCTGCCAGCATCAACTGCTCTTGATATAGAACCTTCATGACGTTATACTTTGATTTCTGACTCTCACCTGATCCCTGATGGTAGTATTCAAGCCTCAAGTCTGTATCGAGAGCAACAAGGGTGTAATAGCAGCCTGCTGCTATTTCGAGGCTCTCTTCAAGATTATACCCTTTGAAAGACAATCTCGAGTGCTCAACCGGGAGGCGAACCCCTGTCTCAGCGTAGAGCCCGAGGTCCTGTATCCCCCCGTCAAGGTCTACACTGAGATAGTATGAGCGCTGAAAGCCATCTTGCGTATAAAGTACCTCTTTAATTATTCCAGCCGAGATATCAAAGGGTCCTGTGATCAACTGAACTTTGATCCCAAAAGGGAGATTCCGGAGCTCACCATCTTCTTTCAACGCATAGGTCTTATGGCTTCTGTCCTGAAAAGCGAGATATCCCGTAACTGTAAGTTTATTCCCGATATAGAAGCTTGGCACAATCCCAAAGGTGCCCGGGGTTTCTTCTGTAACTTGATCGAGGAATTGCACCGGGGCTGTTTTTGCCGTTGGATTGAACACATATCCCGATCCCCATGCTATGGGGATTTTCCCAAACTGCAGGTCCATGGAGCCAAGGTTTGCCAGCCCCCACGCATGATCGATGACAATCTCGTTAACAAAGTCGTTGTAGGGAAACTGATCTTGGGTGTAAGTGCTTAAACCAAGGTTATCGTAAAATGCATAGGGGTTCTGATTCCCAAGCCTCCCGTAGTAGGCTGCTTCAGCATGAAAAGAAAGCCTATCCTCTGGGCTCCAATCACCCTTCAGCCTGAGGAGCAATGTATCCCCGTAGGTGGACTCCTTGAACCTTGCGTTGTTATATATAAAACTGCTCTGAAAGTAGTTCAAAAGATATCCGTACAGACAGAAAGCTTCATTGGCGTATATGACCTCAGGAAGGAAAATCAGGATTACTATTGCTGTTGCCATAATTATTAATAGAGTACGCGTCATTGTAATACCTCTGTTCACTTATAAAAGCGTGCCGGATTGAAATATTTGTCATCGAGGGGAGTGTCATATTCTGCCGAGTGGATAACGATGGTTGTTTTGCTTCCCTTATCATGATTCAGCATGCTCATGCGTGTGGCGGTTTCTCTCCCCCCCATTATCTTTATCTCATCTGTTCTTAGATCTTTATAGTGGCCCTCCTCTTCTGTATAGTACTCGATCTTTGAGATCATATAATTGGATTTATGCACATAAATAACAATCTTTGAATAGACGCTATCCTCCTTTTTCGGCATTCCCTCTAAAACCCACTCTGTTTTTCCATCTCTACGTATTTCGAAGCTGTACTTCTCCTCAAGCTTTCCACCTCCTAAATCTTCATAGGAGAAATCCCCCCCAACGCCTTTCACTGACCGCTTCTTGGATTTTGAGCTTGAAGCGATCTTCCTGCACCTTCCTGTTGAAGAGAAATAGACCCATTGATCATCTCCCTTTGAAAGAAGCTTGAGGCCTCTTATTGTCCTAGGTGAGAGGAACTCCATATAGGAATCCTCATCACCCTGGCTGTAGGAGAGCACAGTAAATGTACGAACATTTTTTTCATCACCGGCATCGGGAAATACCAGTATGCTTAATTGAGATTTACTCGTGTCTACCGACTGTTTCTCCTCGACTTTTCTTATTATGGAAAGCGCATCTTCCCCACAATGGGCTAAAAAAGCAGGAAATAGAAGAATAGCACACAGTAGAAAAAATCTGGTTTTACGTATCATATCAACCTCCTCATAGGTTTTATAAAATTCCTTTACGAGCGCTTTTTAGATTTTTCAAGCACAAGCAGTGAAGGGAGTATAACAAGCGCTGCAGTCAGGCATGTTGCGATCCCCAGAAAGAGTATGGTCCCGATCGATGCAATAGATGGAAAAGAACCAATAAGTCCGAGCGAGCCAAATCCAATCATGGTTGTGAGCGCAGAAAGAAACACCGCCTTCCCGGTAAACCGGTACACCGTGCTGATATCACCTTCGACCGTGAACCGGTGCACAATGTGACAACCAAAATCCACACCCATGCCGATGACAACCGGGATGACCACGATATTCATGACGTTGATTTTCAACCTGAAAAGCGGGTACAATCCCAGCATCCAGATCATCCCAATGATAAGTGGTACTGAAGCCAGTAAGGAATACCGCAGACTCCTGAAACAGAGCACCATGACCACAAATACCACTATGAATATATAGATCGCTGCTTTTTTGGACTCTGTGAAGGCTTCTTCCATCCATGAAAGTGCAAGCTGTGTCCACCCTGTGATCTTCGGTGATATACCGTTGAGGGTATCATTAAAATGCTGCATACTCGTTCTGTCATCTGCAGCACCTTTTTTTGGGTATATAACAACAAGGTTTCTTTCTCCCTTTTCATCCAGAAGCCTGTTCCTGACCGATTCCGGGAGCTCATTAATTGTAATTTTACTGTCAACCTTCGCCATTTCGCTTACGATTCTGTCCAGCTCTTTTGCAAAGTGGATATCAAGACGACTGAGCCGTCCGGCATACAGTGCAGGGTCTATTTCTATCAGCTGGATCAATTTCTGAAACACCTCATCCCCTGGCTTCCCCACCTCTACACCAAAAATTTCCCGGATCATGCAGCTTCTTTTTTCAATTATTTTATTATTCTCTCCAAGCCCTGCAACAGATAGGTCTCCGATTTCGATGACGTTCCATTCGAGCCGCTGTATTTCATAGATGACCACATCCATGTCCCCAGCTGTATAGGAATATTCGGGGTTATACCGTTTCGGCATATTTCTAATTCTGCGTATCTCTAAAAGTCGGGCCTCCTGTTGCTGGTCTGAAGGTAGGTATTGAGCTATGGAAGAGACTTCAGCAACTGAGCTCTTTTTTTCAAGCGCTTCGGTCAGCTGTCGTGCTTCATCAACATCTTCAGCAATCACCATAGAAGAAAGGGGATTGATTTCGAATTTTTCCATGACTTTTTCGTATGTTACAAATGACGTCATGTGCCGGGGCTCGAGCTTCATAAAGTCGTATTCGAATCTATTGAGAAAGGCAGCGGCAATGAGCCCTGCGGTTATTGCAAGTCCTGTGATAATTGTCACACGCCTGTTCCTGTGGGTGAACATCCCGAGTTTATAAATGAACCCATAGTTAATGTTGGGTATTCGGGAATGAGAAACATCTTTTTTACCAAACCACAGAAGCATGGAGGGCAGAATGAAAATCATTGAGAAAAAACAAAATATAATGCCTGTACCAGCAATAATGCCGAACTGAGAGAAGGCTTTTGAGCCTGTAGCAGCCATGACGAAAAAGGCAACAGCCGTTGTGATTGCAGCAAGCATGGTCCCCATTCCCGCTTTCCTATAGGTGAGTTTTAACGCATCATTAGGGTCAAAACCATCCTGACGGTACGTCGTGAAGTTTGTCACTATCTGTATGCCGTAATCAATGCCGAGTCCGATGAGGAGTACAGCCATGAAGCTGGTTATCATGGTGATTTCTTTGATCGTTATACCTACAAAACCGTAGGTGAACACGATTCCCATAACAAGTGTAATGGCAGCAAATACAATTGTGCGGACCTGATTAAAGGAAAATATGAACAGCACCAAAATGATGCCAAGCGCAACAATAGCAGGTACCAGCATATCAAATCCGACAGCTTCCTGCTCATCTGCACCCATGGCAACTTCACCTGTGTATCCTATTGTGAGGTTCGGAAATTGTGTCTGGACTTTATCCCGTATCTCTTTAATTCCTGCCATCATATCGATCATTGCCTCAATATCATCGACAGATATGTTTGGTGTAATCGAGAACATCAGCATCGTATTGTCAGTGCTGTATGCGTACGAGTCGCCGTACATGAAAGTTTCTGCAAGCTTTCTGCCCTGAATCTCAACGGGTTCGGAATCAGGATTTTCAAGGTAATTTCTGAGAAGTGTGACAAACATCTCCAGTTGATTCAGCATAGCAACTGCCTCACTTTCCTGCTTGTTCGTGGCGATTTCCTCCTCCGCTTCGTCTCCTGTATAGGTTTCTTCAAAGGAATCGTTCAGAGAGGTGATAAAGGGTAGCAAATTGAGGGCTGAAAATATCTTTCTCGACCTTTCTAAATCCTTCTCCTTCTGGAGAAGAAAACCCCATTTCGTCATGAAATCCCTGTCCAGCTTAAGGTCTATTGCTTTGATGTATTTCATTACCCTTTTATTTTTTTTGACTTCCTGGGCGAATAGTTCAGTACATGCTGCCATCTGGGCTTTGTCGGTTCCCTCGATTGTGATAAGCAGGGAAGTCCCACCTGAGAAGTGGTCATTAATTTCAACAAGGCTCTGGGCCTGAGGATTGTTCTTTGGCAACATATCCTTCATCTGCGTTTTCACCTGAATGTTCCGCGCAGCAAAGACACTGATAAAAAATAGGACTACCGCCACAATAGGAATGACCTTATGATATTTACTCACAAAATTGGCGAGCATATCCATTATTTTCTCTTGTGGCTTCATGAAATCCTCATGAATTTAATATTATACAGAATGTTCGGTCTATTATTTTTTTAAAAAAATTACTATTCGATCCTCTTTGCATAGGATTCATAATATCTAGAAATTATATACATAAATATTTTTTCCGCCTCCTTCTTATCCATATCGTAATGCTCACACCATTTATCCATGAACACAATGAATCCTATGACCGGTAAAAAACCCATGAAAAACACTTCGATGGACAGCTCCGGCATGTTTTTAAGTTTTTTCCTGGTAATTTCTTCATATAGTTTCCCTGCGACACGCAGATTAGCGTCCCATGCTGTAAAAAGGGGAACATCCTCGGTCTTCTTAATTGACTCCATGAGGATTATTTTGAGTATCTTCTTTCGCTTTTCCAATAATTTCAAGCTGTCTTTCACCGCCTTATCCAATGCCTTTTCACGATCCTCCAAATATTCATGGGTTTTTTGTATCTTCAAGTCTAATAGTTCAGTGATGAAGTTCTGATACATCGTTTGGAGAATCTCATCTTTATTTTTGAAGTGATAGTAAATTACTGATTTTGCGATCCCCACCTTTTTTGCAATTTCGTCGATTCCAGTGTTATCAAATCCCTTATTTGCGAAGAGTCCTTCAGAAATCTCCAGTATGCGAGATTTCGTATCACCAGAGCTTTTTTTAACCCTTTTATACTCCATATTGAGAACCTATATATAGAACGTTCGTTCTAATATTATTATTTTTTAAACTACTTGTCAACAATTTTTTAAAAAATTTTTAAACTTAATTCACAAATCGAAATGTGCAGCTGGTAACAATCAATATTATCAATACCATCATCACCATTGATCAAGAGAAGTCGTATATTTGATACCCACATGAAAGCCGAGAGATACCCAGCTCAGGAGATGGAAGTTTGATTACTCCAGTATCTCTGAAACCGAGCCACCAGTGCTCTTTTTTATGCTCTGCTTGGCAGGATTGCCCTTATACCGCAGGCTACCTGCCGTGGTAACNNAAGCTTCTATCAGTTTTAGGGCCGTTACACGTCCGGCACCACCGGTAGTGACCTTGATATACACGTTATCGCACTGCAAATCAAAGGCATGCAATTTTCCTCCTGTGTTTACAGCCGTTTCCTGCGTTTGTGCTCTACCCTTGATTGTGAGCTCTCCTGTGCTTTCCGCATTGATCTCCAGATTGTTAATATCCACTTCCAGTTCTGCCAAACCACTTGTGGTTACCTTGACATTGAGCTTATCTCCCCCTAAGCTGGACTGTCCGTAAAGATGCGCTGAAGCTGATACGTGTAGGTCCCTGATTTTCCTGTAGGTTACCCACACTTTCACGTCGTAGTCTTCCCGTAAAAATCCTGGTTTCATCCGTACCGTGAGTGTATTTCCTGAAACGTCGGATAAAACCTCATCAAGCTCAACTCCTTCAACCTCCACTTTCAGGGCTTCATCTCTGCCCTCTTTCAGATAGAGGCTGATCTTGCCAATAACTTTTATTCCATCAAAAGATGTTACCTTCCGGTGCTCAGACTCACCGGCAAGGCAATTGCCGTACGGGAGCGCCAAAAGTAGAGCAAATAGGATAATTTTATAATTTCGAAATAATCGACGCATCTTTTCCTCCTTCCAACATGAAAATAGGCTCTTCTAAAAGATATATTCCTCCCCTGAGAGTTTTGAATGGGCAATCTTGAGCTTCCTGTCAATGTCGATGTGATAGGGGCAGAGGAGATTCAGAGCACTGTAATCCCTATCAGGATCAACCTTCTGCGGCAATTTCGCATACTCCTCCTGTGCCCAGTCCTTCTGGTCAAACCAGAACTTCAGTCTCTCCTGCATAGCATAGAAAGCAGGGTCAGGTATGCGGTAGCTTTCCATCTGACGGTCGTATAGCCCCTCAAGAATAAAGACATCCCATGGTTTGAAACCGCTTCCATCCATGCACTTCTCACAGAGCCGACAGACATAATCACCGAGCTCTGGTGCGCTTCGGAACAGTTCTTCTTTTTCCTTTTCCGATAGAGGCGTAAAACTGGAAGCGATCCTGAGATCCTCCTCTAAATATGCACGGCTATTGATTCCCAGGACAAGAGACGCGATAGGAAGGCTCAGGGTATAGCGTATTGCGATCTCGGTATTCTTAAAAAGATAGCCGTCAGCAAGTGCCTTCATACCCAGAACACCGGTTCCTTTTTCCAAACAGAGTGGTAAAAGCTCACTCTCGATCTGGGGAAAATTAAACCGGTCATAGTAGTTGAATCCAGTCATCAGCACATCATAGTCATAGTTCTGCACAGAGTAAAGAATCCCTGCAGGCCTTCCATGCCCTGAAACTCCCACAAATCGCGCTTTACCTGACGCTTTGGCCTCCTCTGCCGATTCCATTGCGCCACCAGGTGACAGAATCTGCTTAGCCTCTTTAACCGTCTGCGGCTCATGCATGAAGAAAATATCCACATAATCGGTGTGCAGGTTCTTCAGGCTTTTCTCAAGACCTGCAAGGGCTTTCTCTCTGGTCTTCTCTTTTGTTTTTGTGGCCAGAAAGAACTCATCCCTGCGCCTGAAAACCGCTTCCCCAACCTTTTTTTCGGAAATACCGTCCCCGTACTGCGCAGCGGTTTCTATATAATTACCGCCGCTGTCCAGATAGGTGTTAAGCAAATAAGAAGCTTCTTTTTTTGTAACTTCTACCAGATGAAAACCGCCGAAGCCGATGATCGAAAGTTCCAAACCGGTTTTCCCCAACTGCCTCTTCTCCATCTTCTTCCTCCTGATTTTATCTATTTTCCTTTTAAAACTCATGCAGAAAAGTATTCATACATGTGTATCCATCGCCTTTCCTGCCATTACTGTATTATTTTCGAGCTCTGTATGCTGCGCCACGCTTCCTCTATGTGATGCCGATCAGTATTGGTCTGACCGATACAGAAACGAAGCGTATATTTCCCCTTGAGTTTTGTGTGGGTAAGGAAGAGCTTGCCGCTATGATTGAGATCATCGAGGAGTGCCTTGTTTTTCTCATTCAGCTCCTCCTCTGAATACGGTTTGTCCTTGGGATTATAGCGGAAACATACGAGGTTCAGTGAGACAGGAACAACCAGTTCGAACCGCGGATCTTCAGATATCCACCCCGCAAACTCCTCGGCCATCCTGATGTGTTGTCTCACCTTTTCCTTAAGTCCCTCTACACCCAGAGATCGGATCACGAACCACAGCTTCAATGCTCTGAACCTCCTTCCAAGCTGAATACCCCAGTCGCGGAAGTTTTTCACCTTCATATCCACATCGGTTTTGAGGTATTCCGGATTTATGCTAAAGGTCCTGATAAGATGACGGGCATCCCTGCAGAAATATGCTGAACAGTCGAAGTTGGTAAACATCCACTTGTGGGGGTTGAAAACAAAGGAATCGGCTAGCTCCACGCCATCGAGAATATGTTGTTTTTCCGGCAGGATCGCTGCAGTGCCTGCCATTGCTGCATCAATATGAAACCACACATCATACTTCCTGCAGATTTCTCCGATCGGCCGCAATGGATCAAGTGCAAGAGAAGAGGTTGTCCCAAGGGCAGCCACCACACAGCACGGCTTGATTCTATCAGCTTTGTCCTTTGTAATGGCCTTCTCCAGCTCGTCAGGAATCATCCTCAACTCATCATCCACAGGTATAAGACGGACATACTCCTTGCCGAAACCCGCAATTTTCGCCCCCTTCTCTATAGAGGAGTGAGCTTGGGTTGAAGTATAGAGTGCAAGTCTGCCGGAAGCTCCCTCTATAGTAAAACCCCTGCTGTTTACAGTGAAATCTGTGGACTTCTCCCGTGCGCATATCATTGCACACAGAGTAGCTGTTGAAGCCGTATCCTGTATGACTCCTGAGAACTCCTCAGGGAGGCCGAGCATCCTGCGGAGCCACTCCATGACAACTTCCTCGAGCTCTGTCCCGGCTGGAGAAGTCTGCCATACCATACACTGGGCACCAAGAGCAGCCGTGAGTATTTCGGCAAGCAGAGAAGGGATGCTACTGTTTGCAGGAAAGTAGGCAAACCATGATGGATGCTGCCAGTGGGTGATTCCGGGCACTATGATCTTTTTAAAATCATCGAATATTTTGTCCATATCTTCACCCTGCTCTGGAGGTATACCGGGAAGCTGTTTTTTAATATCTCCAGGTTCTGCCTGCGAAAGGACAGGGTAGGATTCAATATTATCATAAAAATCAGCTATCCAATCTACGAATCTATAACCGTAATCCTTAAAAGTCTGAATATCCATTGATTCCATCTCCAAATTTTTTAAGTTTTTCCTAAAAATAGCGTGTAAATGAGCTTTTAGCAATATCTATTCAAAAATATTCATAAGGGAAATCATTACTATTCATAATCGAAAGAACATGATATTATCATACAGCCATCGCTCCATGAAGAAAAGGTCAGGACAATACATTCCTTTAGTGGCAGATTAAAAAGCATGAGGAGGTGCACTTGCGAGCAAAAATTTACTCCTGGGGTGGAGCTGAAGAGGTAACAGGGTCAAAACATTTCCTTCGTGTTGATAACCAGCTTATCATGGTCGACTGTGGCGCCTTTCAGGGTCATCGCGCAGAAGCCGAGGAGAAGAACCGAAACTGGAGCTTCGATGCAGACAAGGTGGACTCCCTGATCCTCACCCACGCACATTATGATCACTGCGGCCTGCTGCCGCTGTTGAAAAAGAAAGGTTTTGAGGGAAACATCTATTCAACACCGGCGACCCGTGACCTTGCCAACCTCATAATGATGGACTCGGCTCACATCCAGGCAAAAGACATTGAATATCTGAAGAAGAAAGCGCTCAAAAAGGGAGAAGTATTTGATAAACAGCCCCTCTACACGGAGCGTGATGTACTCGAGTGTCTCGAGCATTTCATCACCATCTCCTACCACCGGCCCTTTATTGTTTCAGAAAATGTAAGTGCGCAGTTCTATGACGCAGGGCATATATTAGGCTCCGCAATAACAGTATTTAATATCAATAAGAATGCGAAGGATCTTAGGATCGCCTTCAGCGGGGATCTGGGTCGAAAAAACCTGCCCATTCTGCGAGACCCGGAACCAATCCCGAAAGTGGATTACCTTGTCATGGAAAGTACCTACGGAAACCGCTTGCACGATCCTATTGAGTCTGCCACCGACCAGCTCGCTGATGTGGTGAGACAAACTGTTGAGAGGAGGGGGAAGATCATCATTCCTGCATTTGCCGTTGAACGCACCCAGGAACTGGTGTACATACTGCACCTTCTTAACGATAAGGGACGCATACCGAATATCCCGGTGTATGTGGACAGTCCCATGGCGACCAACGCCACCTCCATATTCCGAGTACACCAGGAGTGCTATGATGAAGAAATACGTCAGGCCTTTATCGATCATCATAAAAATCCCTTTGGATTCAATGAGCTCACCTATGTGGTCAGCACTGAAGACAGCAAAAGGCTGAACACCCTCAAAGAGTCTGCGATAATCATCTCGGCCTCGGGCATGTGCGAGTCAGGCAGAATACTTCATCACCTTGCAAACAACGTAGAAGATCCGAGAAACACCGTCCTGATAGTTGGCTTCATGGCCCAGAACACCCTGGGACGCAGAATACTCGAGAAGCATCAGGAGGTGAAAATCTTTAGAGAACTTCATACCCTCAGAGCGAATGTTGTGGTACTGAACACCTTTAGTGCTCACGCCGACTACAACGACATCCTCGAGTACGTGTCCGCTCTTGACAGCGATCGGTTGAAAAAGATCTTCCTCGTGCACGGAGAGCCCGAAGCTCAGAGCAACCTGAAGAGGAAGCTTGAGGAAAAAGGATACAGCACATCCATTGTGAAGTATGGCCAGACATATCAGCTTTAAAGATGCAAGCCCTCCTTTTGGCGAGAAATTCAGTAACNAACTACATACCGATTCAGAATTACCTTGCTATGCTCGAGGAGGCTCTGAAATGGTACTCTTTTGGATGAGCTTTTGCAGGGACCTGAGCTCCCTGGGCGGCTCCATGTGCATCCCAAACTCTATATATGAAACCTCTGCAACGTAGATATCTCCCCTTGAATCGGTAGTGACTGCATGGGGAGCGTAAAAACGTCCTGGCTCATCGCCAAAGGGGTGTTCACCAAGTCTCGTAAGCACACGCCCCTCTGTATCCAGTATTGAAAGGCGTGGCCCAAGTCGCATTGCAGTGTGGTATGCCTCTGTTCCTCCTCCAAAGTACTCTCCCACAAAGACCTGCTGGTTCCTCCCCCTAGATACGTGCACCGCTGCCGCTCTTGAAAAATCTGTCCACCGTGCCTCGAGCTTTCCATTGGGGGAAAACACCTGGATCCGCCTGTTCTCCCGGTCAGCAACATATATCCATCCATCCCTATCAACCGCGATGTCGTGCACTATATTGAACTGGCCGGGTTCCGTGCCCGACTCGCCCCATGACATGATGAGTCTTTTTCCATCTGCAGAGAATCTGTGCACCCTTGCATTTCCATAGCCGTCAGCTACCAGGATTTCTCCGTTTCGAGGGTCTACGGCCACACGGGTTGGACCATTAAAGGGCTTTCCGCTCATGACAGAAGCGGGCTTGTTTCTCTCCGAAAGGGTAAACATCAGTTTCCCCTCAGGAGTAAACCTGCGGATTGAATGGTCGACATTATCAACACACCATACAGTGTCATCGGGGGCGATTGTCACCCCGTGGGGATTCGTAAATATACCCTCGCCCCAGGAGCGTAATACATTACCCTCCCTGTCAAAGACAATCATGGGAGGGTTACCCCGGTTGAACACGTACACGTTGTCTTTCGAGTCTACATCTACGGCTGTTGCTTCTCTATAGAACCAGCCTTCGGGCAGCTTGCCCCAGTTTTCTCCTGAAACTTCGTAAGTAAACTCCCCACTTCCCAGTACCGCCATTACCTCTTACTCCGATTATATTACTGTTTGAATCGACCCTCTGTTTCCCTTAAATAACTCTTTCGCACCGGTTCTATTCACCTGTTACGGTCATTCAGATTCTTGCCCTGCAATTGAAAATACAAGAGAATCCGCAAGCTCACTCAGTATTCTGCTGTAGTAGCTTTCGTATTCTGACGGACCGACGGCAAAGAATGCACAGGCAATCCCGGAGTCACTCACTATAGCGATTGCTTCTCCACTGTACTGATCTTCCCCGATGCCTGACGTATATTTTACAGCAGCCCCGCACTCATCAGCCTCAGGTAAGCCAGCGGGCACGAGTATTTGGTCATCTTCTCCCGGCAGATACTGATAGAGATAATCCCGCATATCTTCCGGAGAAGTGCCGGTTTTCCAGGTCGCACACATATATCCCGGTTTGGTGTCTGAAAGGAGGAAAAATATGTCTTCATCCTGCGAAAGAAATCCCTCCCATTCCAGGGGAACAACGAATGAAATTCCCGGGACAGGAACCCTTACCCTTACTTCACCACTGTATTTCACGCCATGAACAACGGCTTCTTCAGAAATGGCTTCACGAGCAGAAAAAATAAGTATAACCAATATGAAAAACAGTAATCTTCTCATCGCAATATTCATCATCATTATACTATAAATTTATTTATTACTGCACACAGTTTTATTCTGAGGATCATGAATAGTTCACCCGATCTATCCTCTTGACTTTGATCTCCATTGTCTTTACAGTAGATTAAACTACTGAGGGGGAATAGTGTGTATGGCTGATGAGGATGTAAAACTGAAAAAGGCGCAGGAAATTGCCAAGGACAAAGTCGGGTTCATCAAGCATTTAATCATCTATATTACTGTTATGATTGTTCTCGCAGTCATCAATAATCTAACCTACCCCGGGTATCAATGGTGGTTATGGCCAGCCCTCTGGTGGGGAGTTGGCGTTTTTATTAATTTCCTTGTTGTATATGTTTTCCGCGGAGGATTCCTGAAAAGACTCGAGGATGACCTTATAAAGAAGGAGATGGAGAAACTCAAGGATGAGAAATTAAATCAGTAAGGGTTTGTACATCATCTAATTAAAATTGTCTTCTGTTTTGTCGAAAAAATAAATGCATAAAACACCAGAAGATATACAGTATTGCTCTAATATACGGCTTATTATCCGAAATTGTATCCTCTTCTTCCTAATCACCGCACATACTGTATTTCCTGCTAGCGACTCATTAGAAAAGGCAAACAAGCTGTGGTGGAATGGAGAATATGGGAATGCGGAAAAATTATATGAAGAGGCAGCGCATAAACCTGAATACGAGTGGTGTGCACGCGTCCAGCTTGCAACTCACTACCGTTCTATCTGTAACTATCAATCTGCCATTGAACAATACCTTGTCCTCCTCTCTAATAAAAACAAAATAGATCAGCTCGCAACACCGCTGTCACTCATCAATGACGTNTATATTCCTCTCGCTGAATCATACTATTATGTTCACAATTTAGAAAAAGCCGAAGATTCGTTCCGTACTGTACTCTCCCGGTTNCCTGATGATCCAAGGGCTCTCTTCGGGCTTGGAAGGGTACTTTTCGCAAGAGATAAGATTGAAAAGGCAGAAGAAACATTCAGGAAATCAGCATCACTCGATCCTGATTTTCCTGGAAATCACTACTATCTCGCAAAAATAGCTTGGGAGAAAAAAGATCACCGGAAAGCTATCTCCTATTACCGTAAGGCTCTCCAGATTGACTACCATCAGGTTGAGCTGATGTATTTCCTTGGAGATGCTTACGCAGCTGCGGGTATTTTTGAAGATGCATTCAGACAGTTCCACAGGTTAAAAAATATCGATTCTGACAACTCCCTTGTGCTGGCAAAAATCAATGAGGTCAAACCCCATCTCACCCGAAAAGAAGAAGAAATTATTACAGCAAAGTCACTTGAAAAATTCAAACCTCTGAAACAGGTATCCAATCCCGAGAAAATCCCTCTACTCAGGATTGGACTGAACACCGTGCACCAGGGAAAAACCATTCCATTAAAAACCCTTTCATTTGTTTCTAGTGAGCCATTCAATATCGTAAACAAGGATTCCAGCAAATTTTTAGGACAGCCAGGAATTGAGTATCGGATATCGCTTCAGAATGCAGCTGTAACCATAACTGCCGAAGATGCAACCACATCATCACGGCTTACTAGCTCCTTTTTTATCGAATCTCAGGAATCCGGGAAGAGTTCAATTATTATAAAAAAAATCGAATATGCCAGAGGTTTTGCATGGGCAGGAATAGAAGACCGACAGTATCGTGGGAGGATTGAGGTTTCAGTGGCAAATGGAGGTTTCACACTCGTGAATGAGGTCAATCTTGAGGAGTACCTCTACAGCGTCGTTCCTTCTGAAATGATGCTATCCTTCCCTGATGAAGCACTAAAGGCACAGGCAGTAATAGCAAGGAGTTTTGCGCTGTACCGTACGCAATATGTGAGACCCCATAGAGAAGATGGATTTGACCTCTGTGACAGTCAGCACTGTCAGGTGTACAAGGGGGCATCAAACGAATGGGAAAAAACAACCCGTGCTGTTGACGAAACCCGCGGCGAAGTGCTCTATTTCAAAGGGAAAATCACCTCGCCCCTCTATCACTCAAACTGTGGAGGGCATACCCAGTCCTCAAAAGACCTTAAGGGGTGGGGAGATGTTGAGTATCTCACCGGCGTGGTTGATGCTTCAAAGCAAGTTGTTTTTCCAACCTCTCCGCTGGACCTTGAGAAATGGATTAAATCACAGCCATCTGCCTATTGCAGCACCCCTGCCTCAGGGAATAAAGCTGAATTCCGCTGGTTTCGAGTGATACCGATAAACCTTCTTCAGGACAAAATAAACCGCCATAAAAAAATAGGTAGTATTAAGAGTATAATCATCCTCAAAAGGAATCCTTCGGGCCACGTTCACAGTGTTATGGTTTCCGGCACACAGGACACCCTTTTGATAGAAAAGGAACACGAAATAAGGAGGTTGCTGGGTCTTGGACCTCTGCGAAGCAACCTGTTCTGGATAGAAACAAAGCTCACAGGAACAGGTGTGCCTCAAGAGTTTACCATATATGGTGGCGGATGGGGACACGGGGTTGGGATGTGCCAGAGTGGAGCAGGAGGAATGGCCCGGCAGGGAGCCTCTTACCATGAAATCCTCAAACATTACTACAAGAATACATCGATAAAAAAATTGAATTACTAACAGCATAATTCATACAAAATTAAAAGCTATTTTATGAGCCTGCGGTGCATCCTGATCAGTGCAAGAGGGAAAAATATACAGCAAAAAACGATAAGATAGAGCAAATCGAATAGAAGCTCTGGCTTTACGTAGCCCAGGCTGATCGCTCGNCACATATTTACAAGATGTGTGAGGGGAAGGATCTGAGCTGCCTTTTGTGCCCAGGAGGGAAGGTTTTCCAGAGGAAAGAAAGTCCCGCTGAAGAGAAACATCGGAGTAATAAAGAGAAATACCGGAAGATTGAAGGAGTCGATGCTCGGCATGATTGCCGTAAAAAACATCCCCACCGAACCGAAGGCCATGCCGCCTATAAAAGCAATAGGAAGAAGAAGGAGGGCTTCAGGGAATTGGATTATTCCAAAGAAACTGATCACAAAAAGCATGATTGTTGTAGCTATGACTGATTTTGTCGCTCCCCACACGATCTCTCCGGTGATTATATCTTCGATAGAGAGGGGCGTCGCAAGCATTGCATCGAAAGTTTTCTGATAGTACATTCGAACGAAGGATGCGTAGGTGTTTTCGAAAAAGGAGTTGTACATCATGTTGATTGAGATCAATGCGGGGGCAATATATCCTATGTAGGATATGGTGGTCCCTTTATAAAGAATACTTCCCACAAGTGTTCCGAGACCCGCACCGAACGCAAAAAGATAAAACAGCGGTTCAAGGATGGGGGGGAGGAAGTTTATCTTCCATATTTTTTTATAGACCGTGAAATTTCGCTGCCATACCTTAATGAAGCGACCCGATATGTTGATTGCAATCATTCCCTTAAATCTCGCCCTGTAAGTTTTAAAAAGACATCTTCGAGAGTTGCAAGACGTAAATCACACCCACCAGTACAGTAATTCTGGGTAATGGTATGAAACAAATCATTCTCTTCTTTGCAGTAGATGATAAGGCGATGGTTGAGATTCTCGTGTTCCAGGTTCTGTGCCTGAACCCACTGCAGGAGCTCTTCCGGTGGCTCAGTAACCTCTATGACTTCCCTGCCCACATACCTTTTTACCAATTCAGCAGGTTTTCCTTCTACGAGGATTTTCCCGTGGTCTACTATTACGAGCCGGTCGCAGAGACGCGCAGCTTCTTCCATATAGTGAGTGGTAAGAAGGATTGTAAGCCCTCTGGATTTGAGCTCTTCGAGCCTTTCCCAGACCTGATGTCGTGACTGGGGGTCAAGACCGGTGGTGGGCTCATCGAGGATCAACAAATCGGGGTTATTGATGAGGGCACGTGCAAGCACGAGACGCCGCATGAGCCCGCCGGAGAGGTCGGTAACCTTCTCGTTGCTTCTGTGTTCGAGGGATATAAACCTTAAGAGCATCCCTGTTCTTTCTTTTGCGGAGGTTGCCGGAATATCAAAGTAACGGGCAAACACTTCCAGATTCTGCTGTACCGTGAGATCTGGATCCAGGCTGTTTTCCTGCTGGCAGACCCCGATCCTCAATTTAATATCCCGCCACTGCTTCGTGATATCAAGACCGAACACCTTCAAGCTCCCTGACGTCATGGGCGAAAAACCGTAGATCATACGGATGGTTGTTGTTTTCCCAGCTCCGTTGGGTCCGAGCAGGCCGAAGCTTTCCCCCTTTTTTACGGTAAATGAAACGCCATCAACTGCTTTCAGTTCGCCAAAGGTTTTTCTCAGGTCCTCAGCCTCTATTATGTACTCCACGCTTTACCCTTTCTTTGATACTTACCTTTCATATTGAGTGAATATAATGGATTTTTATAGCATGGGAAAACAACAAATATAATATGGATTAAACGAAGTCTTTAAATATGCATTAACGATGAAATTAGTATGATCATTGGTAATAGAATGCGTGTCCCTGATCCTGTAGGTTTTCAGCTGGTGGCCAAGATTCACTTTGGTTTGCTGGCCATCCGCCATGATCAAGCCACAAAATGGGACGATTCATATTTATATAATTTTTCAGGATAATCCAATCAATAGGATCAGCCGAATCATGCTGATGGTGAGTTATTACGTCCAGTGCGTAATCCAGGGCTGTCTGCACCTCTTTTAGCTTCCTTCCTGACCCGTCGAACATCTCCTAAAA